>Ga0164294_10000106_pt1 | contig 76439 bp, 79 predicted proteins | sample GEODES005metaG_FD_111479 | JGI IMG/M metagenome (GOLD analysis project Ga0164294, IMG submission 111479) | Oligotrophic lake water microbial communities from Sparkling Lake, Wisconsin, USA - GEODES005 metaG | ecosystem: Environmental > Aquatic > Freshwater > Lake | place: USA: Sparkling Lake... | reverse complement strand
TTCAATGTCGGCCGCCTCGATTTCGAGACCTCTGGTCTTCTCATCTTGACGAACGACGGTGATGCCGCCCACGTGCTCGCGCACCCGTCTTTCGAGGTTGCGAAGACCTACCTCGCCAAAGTGTCGGGGCTCGTGAAAGGATCGACGCTGCGCGAGATGAAAGACGGAATAGAACTCGAGGACGGTCCGATTACGGTTGACCGGGTCTCAATCATGGGAGAGCCGTCTCGCGGGCAGACGCTGCTCGAAATCACGCTGCATTCTGGGCGCAACCGCATCGTTCGGCGATTGTGTGAGGCGATCGGCCATCCCGTCGTCGAGCTTCACCGCAAGAGTTTTGGACCGCTGAGTCTGGGTTCGCTTTCTCTCGGTGACACACGCGACCTCACTAAGGTTGAAGTGGGGCAGGTGCTCGCGCTCGCCCGCGAATCCGACGGTGAGGAGGCGGCGCATGTCTGACGCCCGCGTCTCCGGTCCGGTCCGAATCGTCGGAACTGGACTGCTCGGAACCTCTATCGGATTAGTGCTTCGCCGTCACGGAATCGACGTCTCTCTCGTGGATTCGTCTCCTACGGCCGTCGCGCTCGCGTCTCAGTACGGAGCTGGACACCCCGCGGTCGAGGGAGAAACGCCGGCATTGATTGTGGTGGCGGTCCCACCGGACGTTGTCGCCGCTGTTGTCGAACGCGAATTGCGAGATTTCCCCGACGCGGTCGTTACCGACGTCACGAGTGTCAAGGGTTCGATTTTGGTGGACCTGCAATCTAGGGGCATAGACCTGTCGCACTATGTCGGATCGCACCCGATGGCGGGTCGCGAGCGCGGGGGAGCGGTCTCGGCACGCGTCGACATCTTCACGGGTCGCTCGTGGGTGGTGTGCCCCCGACCGGATGCCGATTCGGCCGCGGTCAACCTCGTTTCTGACCTGGCGATCGACTGTGGTGCGAACCTCGTTGAGATGTCGACAGCCGACCACGACTCGGCCGTGGCCCTCGTGAGCCACGTCCCGCAGATTGTGTCATCCGCGGTCGCGTCGAGCCTCATCGGCGCGCCCGACTCGTCGGTCGAACTTGCCGGCGGTGGGTTGCGTGACATGACCCGGATTGCGTCCAGCGATCCGAGCCTGTGGATTCAGATTCTCAGTGCCAACGCCGTCGACGTGACGGTCGTCCTGGAAGACGTTCGAGACCGGATTGACGCGGTAGTCACGGCGTTGCGCAGTGGGGCCCCGACCGCCGCTCTCGCGGACCTTTTGGCGTCTGGAAATACGGGAGTGACCCGCATCCCCGGAAAGCACGGTCGCAGCGCCCGATTCGCACATGTTTTGGTTGTGATCGACGACCGTCCAGGGCAATTGGCACAACTGCTCGCCGACATCGGCGACCTCGGCGTCAACATGGAGGACCTTCGCCTCGAGCACTCACCAGGCTCGGCGATTGGATTCGCCGAAGTGTCGGTTTTGCCGACAGCCGAAGAATCGTTGGTTCGTGAACTGGAAGCGCGCGGCTGGAGAATCGCGGGCGAGAGCCCGTGATTGTTGTCGCGATCGATGGCCCAGCCGGTAGCGGCAAGTCGAGCGTCGCACGGGCGGTTGCCGCGCAATTGGGCTTTGGCTTCTTGGACACCGGTGCGGCGTATCGTGCGCTGACATGGTGGGCCCTCGATCGGGGAATCGACCTGTCGGATGAGGACGCCATTGCAGCATTACTGGACGCGTTTCCGTACTCGATTTCGCTCGACCCAGTAAGTGAGCGGGTCGCGGTAGGGGAGGTCGATGTGACGGCGAAAATTCGCGACCCACTCATCAACCTCGCCGTGAGCGCGGTCGCGCAAAATCTGCGGGTACGCGAATGGATGAAGGATTCCGCCCGCCGATTGGCCACAACCTCGGGCTTCCCCGGAGTTGTCGCCGAGGGCCGCGATATGACAACGGTTGTTTTCCCTGACTCCTCGACCCGGATTCTCTTGACCGCTCGCGAAGAGGTTAGAATTGTCAGAAGGGCTGGCGAATTCGCCGGCCGAGATCTCGCCGAAACGACCGCATCGGTTCGCGAGCGAGATGCCAAAGATTCGAACGTCGTTGACTTCTTTACCGCCGCTCCTGGAGTGACAGTCGTCGATTCGTCGGACATCAATTTTTCGGACACCGTCTCGGCAATCGTCGACATTGTGCGAGCAGGAAGTGACGTATGAGCGAGAAATACGAAGACGATATCGGCGACCTTGTCGACCGAATGTCGGAACTTACGGACGCCGACGCCGCGCAGCGTGCCGAGGCACTCCGTCAAGGACTCGCTGATTACGACCTCGACGACGAGGACATCTCTCTTCTTGAATCCCACCTCGGCGATACCGACGAGGTCATTGAACTGCCGGCGCTTCCGGTCTTGGCGATTGTCGGTCGACCGAACGTCGGAAAGTCCGCCCTCGTGAATCGAATTCTCGGTCGGCGGGAAGCAGTGGTCGAGGACGTCCCCGGTGTTACGCGCGACCGTGTCACCTACAAGGCCGAATGGAACGACCGCAAGTTCACCCTGGTTGACACGGGCGGTTGGGAACCCGATGCGCGCGGAATCGACAAGAGTGTTGCACTCCAAGCCGAAATCGCGGTCGAGCTCGCCGATGCGGTTCTTTTTGTGGTGGACGCGATGGTGGGCGCAACGGCGACCGACGAACGGGTCGTCACGATGCTTCGCGCGTCGAAAAAGCCCGTCATCCTCGTCGGCAACAAAGTGGACGATGCCCGCCAAGAACCCGAAGCCGCCAGTCTCTGGTCGCTTGGGTTAGGGGAGCCATGGCCCGTCTCAGCACTGCACGGTCGCGGCGTCGCGGACATGCTCGACAAGGTGCTGACGATCCTTCCTGAAATCAGTGCCGTTGCCAAGACCGAAATCGGTGGACCCCGACGCGTCGCGATCATCGGTCGCCCCAACGTCGGTAAATCGTCACTGTTGAATAAGACTGCCGGCGAAGAGCGCGTTGTCGTCAATGAGTTGGCGGGAACCACCCGTGACCCGATCGACGAACAGGTCGAACTCGGTGGAAAGGTGTGGCGCTTCGTCGACACCGCCGGTATTCGCCGCCGCCAGCACATGGCGCAGGGTGCCGATTTCTATGCGTCCCTGCGAACCGCCGCCGCACTGGAAAAAGCCGAGGTCGCGGTTGTCGTTCTCGACGTCACCGAGCCCATCAGCGAACAAGACATTCGCATCATCGACATGGCCTTGGAATCGGGCCGATCGCTTGTGTTGGCATTCAACAAGTGGGACCTGCTGGACGACGATCGCCGTCGGTATCTCGAACGGGAAATCGACCAAGATCTCGCTCACGTGGCATGGGCGCCTCGCGTCAACATTTCAGCCCGAACGGGTCGCCACCTCGAGAAATTGGTTCCGGCACTGGAACTCGCCCTCGAATCGTGGGACACCCGAATTCAGACCGGCAAACTCAACGCCTTCCTCTCTGAGCTCGCGGCGGCGCACCCGCATCCGGTTCGCGGTGGGAAGCAGCCCCGCATTTTGTTCGGCACTCAGGCGTCGACTCGTCCGCCGACGTTCGTTTTGTTCACGACCGGCTTCCTCGACCCGCAATATCGTCGATTCATCACGCGTCGCCTCCGTGAAGTCTGGGGTTTCGAGGGCTCGCCTATCAATGTGTCGATGCGTGTTCGCGAAAAACGCGGACCTCGAAAGTAGGCTCGTCGCGTGAATTACCTGCCCCCTCCGCACCAGCGCGACTTCGGCGACAACTGGGTCCACGGCCCTAATGGCGAGCGAGTCTGGGGAATGTTCGGTGCGGCTGGTGTTCTGGTCTGGAACCGCACGACAGACAGTGTCTTGTTGCAGTTGCGCGCCGAGTGGTCGCATCACGGTGGAACCTGGGGAATCCCGGGTGGAGCCTTGAAGTTCGGTGAGGACGCAACCGCCGGGGCAATGCGGGAGGCGCACGAAGAGGCCGGTGTCCCCGAGAGCCTTCTCATCCCGATCGACACCTATGTCATCGACCTCGGATTCTGGGCCTACACAACCGTCATCGTTGAAACGCGCGAGCACTTCGAACCGGCGTTCAACGACCTCGAAAGCACCGACCTGCAGTGGATTGTGCGCAACGTTGTCGAATCGTTCGAACTTCACCCACGTTTCGGAAAATCGTGGTCGCTCTTGAACGATATGCTCGAGGCCCACCGCGCACAGTAGTCTGGGGTCATTCACGATTCACAAGGAAGTGCACGGATGGCCGAAATTGACCGCAGTCGCCTAGAGGAACTGTTCATTCGAGAGCGTGACGATTTCGAGAAGACGCACCCGAAGTCCAAGGCCGCGTACGCTTCGGCGGAACACCTGTTTGGTCGAGTTCCCATGACGTGGATGAACAAGAAAGCCGGGTCTTTCCCCGTGTATTTCGAATCGGCACGCGGGAACAAGATTCGCGACATCGATGGAAACGACTACATCGATTTCGCGCTCGGAGACACGGGGGCGATGGCGGGTCACGCCGCGCCGGAGGTAGCGGCGGCTATCGTTCGTCATGTTTCGGACCAGGGTGGATTGACCACAATGCTCCCGACTCTCGATGCGGAATGGGTCGGTGCGGAATTGACCCGTCGGTTCGGGATGGACCGCTGGAGTTTTGCCTTGACCGCGACGGACGCGAACCGCTGGGTTATCCGTTTGGTTCGCGCGCTTACGGGTCGTCCTAAAATCCTCTTCCACTCCTATTGCTATCACGGCTCAGTGGATGAATCCCTGATCGTGGTTGGTTCAGACGGTGAGTCCATGAGCCGACCCGGAAACGTCGGAGAGCCCGTGGACGTTCTCGAAACGAGTCGTGTAGCCGAATTCAACGACCTCGACGCGCTCGAGCGAGAACTCGCTCACGGTGACGTTGCCGCGGTTCTCATCGAACCAGCTCTTACGAACATCGGAATCGTCCTGCCCGAGGAGGGGTATCACGACGGTGTCCGCGCACTCACCAGCAAACATGGCGCACTGCTCATCATCGACGAGACGCACACCTTCAGTGCGGGCTCCGGTGGGGCAACGCGCGCGTGGAACCTCGAACCCGACATCGTTGTTATCGGAAAATCAATCGGGGGAGGCATCCCGACCGGCGCATACGGGCTCTCGGCCGATTTTGCAGCACAGGCTCTCGCCCGCGACGATCTCGACTTGGTCGACATGGGTGGCGTCGGCGGAACCCTTGCCGGCAACCCCTTGTCAGTTGCTGCGATGAGGGCAACACTGGAACACGTTCTCACCGAATCCGCGTTCGACCACATGATCGCGATGTGCACACTGTTCACCGACGGCATGAACGTCCTTTTCGACAGGTACGAGTTGCCCTGGTCGATCGCTCAACTGGGTGCACGCTGTGAATACCGGTTCGTCAGCCCTCAGCCCCGAAACGGTGGCGAATCGAACGCCGCCGCAGACGGCGAACTTGAGGACTTCCTGCACCTCTACCTCGCCAATCGAGGGATCATGTTGACGCCGTTCCACAACATGGCGCTGATGTGCCCGACAACAACCGTCGAGGACGTCGCAGCGCATCATTTGGTTTTTGAGCACGCCATCAAGGAGTTGTTGGGCACCTCGGTCTGATGTCGGCCACCATAATTTTGATAGGCTGAACAGGTTGCCGTGAGGCAGCGGGCTGTGGCGCAGCTTGGTAGCGCACTTGACTGGGGGTCAAGGGGTCGCAGGTTCAAATCCTGTCAGCCCGACGTGATGGAAGAAGACCGCATTCGTGCGGTCTTTTTCCATTACTCGGGTCTTCCAGGCGGTCCCGCCGGTTCGAAAAATTGCATTACCGACGCGCCAGCGTCGGCGGCCGCAATTTTGAGCCGAGCGGTGCAGCCCGACTTCACGGCCCGAGTCTTTGCGCTACACATAAAATCATCTTGTGAGCACAGACGAAGAATTACAGGCTGTGCTCGGAGAGGCTCGTGCGGTTCTTGATTGGGCTCGCACCCAGCTCGTCACACTCTCGCCGTCGTCAGAACAGCTCGCCGAGCTACTCGTTCCGAATAGATTTCTCGGAATCCAGCGCAGTGGTCATTTGAGACGACTTGGAGAGGTTTGGCGCCTCGGCATTTTCCTGATGGATGCTAACGGCGACCTCTTCCGCGCGGGAGAGACCGTGCGGGCGGAGAATTTGCCACATACCGAACACAATTCGGCCTACAAGGCGGAACGTCGCGAAATTGCGTACGCAGCATTCCGCGCAGGTTACAAACCCGGAACCGTGGTGAATTTCGGCGCGTCACGCATCAACATAGATGCTGAGTCGTTCGCCAGTGGGACTGGTCCGCTGTTCGTTCGAGATCGCAACATTTTCGTACGCTGGCGAACCGGCGCTCCTGATGTCGAAGCCGTCTTGCTCAACGATTACGTGGCCGAGCGACTGGGACTGCTTCTGAGCCCACCAGGGGGGTCCACAGACTAGATTCCTCTGTTCTGACTCGTCGCCGTAACTCCCGCCGCAAGGAGTTCCCGTCTTAGCCGGTTAACGCCCCTGCGGGCGAATCGACCGGGTCGGCTGCGTGTTGCGGCTTCCGCGGAAGTTGTTCGCGGATTGCCCTGGGCGTTCCCCGACCTTGCTGGTCGTTGCGGGGCGACCGGAACGGTCGCGTTGTGAACGTGTGCGCTGCCCGTTTGCACTGTTCGATTGTCCGCGCCCACCCTGCTGCGGCGCCACACGGGGTGCCGGCTTGACGTATTCCGCCACTTCACCGATCAGTTTGACGACCGCCCGTGAATCGGCCGTGACGGCTTGCGGAATGACGGTGATTGACGCCTTGCGAAGGAGTGCTGCCAGGTCCTTCTTCTGGGTCGGAAGACAAATGGTGACGACGTCGCCCTCTGACCCGGCACGAGCTGTGCGGCCTGAGCGGTGCAAGTACGCCTTGTGTTCCATGGGCGGGTCGACGTGAATGACGAGTTCGATGTCGTCAACGTGCACACCACGAGCTGCGACATCGGTCGCGACAAGAACCTTGACGCGCCCTGTGCTGAACGCCTCGAGGTTTCGATCGCGCTGAGGCTGCGACAGATTTCCGTGAAGGTCAACGGCGGGGATTCCCGCCTCGATCAGAACCTTCGCGAGCTTCTTTGCGTGGTGCTTGGTGCGCATGAACAGGATACGACGGCCGGTTCCCGATGCGAGAGCCTTGATGAGGGCGTTCTTGCGGTCAACGTCGTCGACTTCGAATACGTGGTGGGTCATTGCCGCGACGTGTGAATTCGCTTCGTCGACCGAGTGCAGAACCTCGTTTTGAAGGAATTTGTTGACGAGCTTGTCAACACCGTTGTCCAACGTCGCGCTAAAGAGCATGCGTTGCCCGCCCGACGGTGTCGCCGACAGGATTCGAGTGACAATCGGCAGGAATCCGAGGTCGGCCATGTGGTCGGCCTCATCGAGCACCGTCACCTCAACAGCGTTGAGGTGCACGAAACCCTGTTTCATGAGGTCTTCGAGACGTCCGGGGGTGGCAACGACAATGTCGACGCCCTCCTTGAGGGTCGCGACCTGACGGTTCTGCGATATGCCGCCAAAGATCGTCATCGACCGCAATCCGTAGGCGTCCGCCAGAGGCTGGAGAGCAGCCGCGATTTGAGTCGCGAGTTCACGAGTCGGCGCAAGGATAAGGCCGAGGGGATAGCCCGCGCGGCGCTTTCCGCCAGCAAGTTCGGTTCCGAGGCGCGCGATCATCGGGATGGCGAACGCGAGGGTCTTTCCCGAGCCAGTTTTGCCTCGACCGAGCACGTCTCGACCCGCAAGGGTGTCGGGCAGGGTGTCAACCTGGATGGGGAAGGGGGTTTCTTTGCCGTCTTTCGCGAGGACCGCGACGAGAGGGGCGGGCACGCCGAGCGTGCTGAAGGTGTGAGTAGTCACAGTGATACCAGTTTCAAATGGTGACCGATCGGGCACGAATGTGCGCGGTCAATCTAGTGGGCGAGCGTGCCGAGTGGCACAGTCGTTCGCCGAAGAAAAGATGTCAACCGCCTAGCGGTGAGGGATGCGTAATTCGACGCACACATCGAAAAATCTCGAGTGCAGTTCCTTTAGTGTAACCGCAGAACCGTTACGGTCCGAGCAGAGTGCGCATTTCGGCAATTTCGGCGGTCTGCGCCGCAACAATCGCGGTGGCCAACGCAGCGACATCGTCGTTCGTCGTCGTTGCCAACACGTCGTTGGCCATGTCGATCGCACCCTCGTGATGCTGAATCATGTGTGCGAGGAACAGCGCGTCGAACTCGGCGCCGGTTGCCTGCTCGAGCATGGCCATGTCGGCGTCGCTGACCATCCCCGGCATCGACATTCCGTGAGAGCCGTGTTCATCAGCAGAGGAGCCGGCGGACGCGAGCCACGCCTCCATCGTGTGAATCTCAGTATGTTGAACTCCATCGATTCGCCCGGCGAGATCAAGAATTACAGGGTTCGTTGAGTTGGCTTCGGCCAGCGCCGCAAGTTCGACCGCCTGCGAGTGATGTGGAATCATCTTCTGCGCAAACATCACGTCATTCATGTCGAATGTCGAACCGGGGACTGTGGTGGGCTTCTCCGCCTGCGTTTCGCCGCCTTGGTTCAAAAACCCGAACAGGTCACTAGAGCAACCTCCGAGACTGAGGGCAAGAACGGCGGACAGGGCGATCGGCGCAACAAATTTGTTCATGGCTTCGAGTTTAGGCGCGGAGGCTGAGAAATTCCTTGGAGACAGCGCACGTGATGAGCGGCTGAATGTCGGCTCGGTACAGTGACTACCTAAGAGCACACAGGAATGTTTCACCGTGCGGGACACCCACCCCCAGTTCGAACGTCATCGTCGATCAATCGGGCGAAGGTTACATCGGGGGGATAGTGGCGGGGTCGACCGGAATGAGAACTTCGTTTCGGCGCAGGATTCCGGGCTTCCACGGCGGGTCATAGCGAGCGAACATCACGGCGCCGGTCTCGCGAACGGCCATTGACGATAGTGCTCGATGCAATTCGGTTTCGTAGCGTTTGACGCGGTCCTCTCGCCACCCTCCGGTGAACCGAACCGCGGCGACGGTAATCGCGGGAACCTGATGCGTCGTCAATTCAGCGCGTGCGGGGGACGGAGCGGCGGACGTGTCGCGGGGTAACACGAATGAGATGGTGTGTACCGACTCCGATTCCGCGACGTGAAATACCGGCGCCGTCATGGCAATCTTCTCGCCGCCACGATTTTCTCCCGAGATGTAGCGAACCAGAGGAGAAAAGCCATAACTCGGGGCCGACTCGAACGATCCCGGGACGGTCACGCTGACGAGCACGTGTGGCGCGTAGGCGCGAAATTCGATTCCCTCGCGGCGTCCCACCACGGTGTACTGTACTTCCTCGGTCATACCTACAGGTTTATCACGAGAATGCGTTGACCTATCCCACTGGGATGCGTTGAATAACTCAGCTTACTTCTTCGTTACTGACGCGTTCTTCGCCGCGGACGTGGGGGCGAGAATTACGGTGGCTCCTGCAACGAGAAGTGCTGCAATAATCTGAATTCCGATGTAGGACGGCACTGCCTCCGGCGCCGCACTCGTGTACGAGGCGGTGAACATATGACTGAGGGTCACCGCGGGGTTAGCCATGCATCCAGTAGGAGTAAGGAAAATCGCGGTGCCCACCCACGCTGGGACAATCCAATTTAGCCCTTGACCGCCGTTACGGCGAACCATCGCCACGACGATGCCCACGAGCACGCCCGTCGCGAGCAATTCGCTCGCAAGTTGGTTGGCGACAGGAGCTGTTCCGACCGTCATTGTGACGACCGTTCCCGCCCACAGGAAATTGGCAACCACGGCGGCAAGGAACCCCCCGAGAAGTTGAGCACCGATGTAAGGAAGGGCTCTGTCCTCCGGGGAGTTGTTGGTCAGGGTGAGAGCGATCGTCACGGCCGGGTTGAAGTGGCCACCCGAGATTGGCCCGCCCATGGTGATGGCGATTGCGAGCGCAAGTGCACTGACGATGGCGATACCGAAGGTAACCATCTGGGGAAGTCCAAACTGCGCGAGACCGGTCAGCGCGTACCCAGTACCAATCTGCGCTGCGACGAGGAGTGCGGTTCCGAGGAACTCGACGACAATGGCAGGGAGAAGAGTGCTTTTGTTTACCATGCATCGAACCTAGCGTTTTACTGCCTCTGTGGTCGTAATGACACGGGCGAACTCGCCGTCCAGACTGGCGGCGTTAACGCGCGCGACCTCGTCGGCGACAATCACCGAGCCATCGGCGGATGTTCTGTCGTGAGTGTGAGTGGCGTCGAGGACGAAATCGACCGAGTATCCGAGATTGTCGGCCATTCTCGCGGTCGTCGAGCAACAGTGGTCCGTTGTGATGCCACAAATCGTCACTCGTTTCACTCCGTGGGACTTTAGCCATCCGTCGAGGTCGGGTGAGCCGTAGAAGGCGGAATTGGTGCCCTTGGTGATGAACAGGTCGTGGGGTCCGTCGATGCCCGACTTGAGGTCATTTCCGGGCTGACCGGGCTCGAGTGGCGAACCGGGGTGCGTCGAATCGTGTCGAACAAGAACAACGGGTTGTCCGCTTTCTCTCCAGTGGGCAAGCAACCGACGCACGTTATCTTCGCACGCGGGGTTATTGCGTGGGCCAAACGCGGGGTCGTCGAAACCGTTCTGGACGTCGATCACAATTAGGGCATTGGACATACCAACACCGTATCGCGCCGGGTAACGAAAATCTTTGGTAAGGTAAGCCTTACCTCATTCCACTGGGAAATACCCAGCTGAGTGAAAATCGGAGAACCGTGCTCGCAAATTTTCTTATTGGACTTCGCGAAGGCCTTGAAGCCTCACTCATCGTCGGAATTCTCATCGCCTTTGCACTCAAGGTTGACCGACGAGACCTCATCAGTCGAATCTGGTCGGGAGTTGGTGCGGCGGTAATTGTTTCACTCGGCACCGGTGCAGCAATTTTTTACGTTCTTGTCGAATCTGGCGAGGCGGTCGAGCCCATCATCGTTGGTTCGCTGTCCGTCCTCGCAGCCGGTCTGCTGACCTGGATGATCTTCTGGATGGCGAAGACCGCTCGGAATTTGAAGGGATCTCTCGAGGGATCCATGCAGGCTGGGCTTTCGCAGGGCGGCATCGCAATCGCGGTCGTCGCATTCACTGCCGTCGTTCGCGAAGGTGTCGAAACGGCAGTGTTTATCTGGGCCTCGATGAATTCAACCGGTGACGGTCTTCCCGCCATGGGAATGGCGTTTGCGGGAATCGGTGTTGCCGTAATCCTTGGGTGGATTATCTATCGAGGCCTGCTCCGGATAAATCTGGGGACCTTCTTTCAATGGACGAGTGTCATTCTCATCGTCGTCGCGGCGGGGATTCTCGCCTACGGCGTTCACGAATTCCAAGAAGTTGGACTGTTGCCCGCCGGCGCTCCCGTGTACGACGCCACCGCGTGGCTCGGCAAAGAAACCTTAATTGGTTCGTTGCTTTACGGGCTCTTCAGCTATCGCGCAAATCCCAGTCTTCTGGAACTGATCACCTGGACGCTCTACCTTGTGCCAACGTTGACCATTTTTGTTACCACATCCCGACGCGCAAAGAATCGACGAGCCGCCGCCGCTCTCTAGACCGAGCTGGAAAATAACACTCCGAGTAGAGTTGTGCCATGGCTCGAACGGGAATCGATCGCATCTGGACGGTTCCCAATGCCATTTCGTTTATTCGCCTCGTGATGGTGCCTGTTTTTCTGTGGTTGCTCGTGACGGGCAATGACACAATGGCACTCATCGTCCTCATCATCGCCACAACAAGCGACTTCGTCGACGGGATGATTGCACGAAACTTCAATCAAGTCACCCGCCTCGGGATGTATCTTGATCCGTTATCGGATCGTCTTTTCATCGCCGCTAGCGTGATTGGGTTGGCGATAAGAGGCCTCATTCCCCTGCCTTTGCTCGCCATCATTTTGGCGCGCGACATCATGCTGTTGTCTGTCGTGTTGTATCGACGACTTCGAATCGCAGATTTCCCTCGGGTGACATTCGTCGGCAAGACTGCGACTTTCGTTCTCTTCATTGCGTTCCCCGTCGTTGTTCTCGGGACGGTCTGGAACGATGCGCCAGTTCCACTCGAGTTGATCGGATGGTTGCTCGGTTCCGTCGGTGCAGGAATTTATTGGGTTGCAGGATTTGGGTACCTTGGAGTGTTGCGGAGAACAATTCCTGGGGTTTCCTCCAAATCCGAGGTCTAGTAGAGTTGGGCACGAAGGAGGCGAAATGAGCGACAACGACGACATTCGGAACAGCACCGAACACCTCGGTCAGGATTTTGCATCTCGCCTCTCTGACCTCGAAGACACCGCTTCGGCGGACGAACTCGCTGCGATTACCGCACTCCCAGCGGGGAGTGCGCTGTTGATCGTTCGACGAGGGCCAACGGTTGGCGCACGGTTCTTGCTGGACACCGATGTAACTGTCGCTGGCCGGCACCCTGACGCGGACATCTTCCTTGATGATGTCACGGTGTCTCGTCGTCACGCCGAGATCACAAGAGATGGAAAGGTTTTTTCGATTCGTGACCTCGATTCGCTGAATGGAACCTATTTGGATGGCTCCCGCACCGCAGGCGGGCTATTGCAGGACGGTTCCGAAATTCAAATAGGCAAATACCGTATGACGTTTTATCCGTCGCGCCACGACCTTCCGACTGGTGCTTAGTCAATGGCCGCACAGCGCGCCGGGGATGCGCCCTCTGGCCTGACTATCGGTCAGGTGCTCCAGCAGCTTCGGATTCAATTTCCGGAACTGTCAAGTTCAAAAATTAGATTTCTCGGCGATAACAACCTCGTCAACCCCGAGCGTCTTGCGAGCGGATACCGGTCATACCGCCACTCGGATGTCGAGCGCCTCAGGGTGATTCTTGGTCTGCAACGGGATTACTTCCTGCCACTCAAGCAAATCGAGATTATTCTGGGAGACATTGACGCGGGCAGGTCACCGACGCTCCCCGGCGGCTCAACCGTCTCGATTGACTCCATCTTGTCGCTCGAGGTTCGATTCACCCGGTCGGAAATGTTGAAATCCGCGGAGTCATCGAAAGCTCTTTTGGATGATGCCGTCTCGATGGGCCTGATTCCGGCAGCAGAGATTTACACGGACGATTCCCTCAAAACACTGAAGGCTTTGGTTGAACTTCAGAAAGCCGGCATCGAGCCACGCCATCTGCGCGGGCTCCGTGTGCAAGCCGAAAAAGATGCCGACATCGTCCACAGTGCGGTCCTCCCTATTGTGAAAAGTGCGAGTAGAGTGAGCAAACAAAAGGCTGCGGATGTCGCTCGAGACCTTGCACACAACTTGGAACAAGTACGCATCTCGGTCATGATTAGGTCGATTGACGATCTCATCGGATAGACGCGACACGCCGGAAGCACATCTCGCCGGTCAGGTCTGTTCGTCCACGGATACAGTGGGACACGTTAACGTTAAATAACAAGGTGAAGGTTGGTTCAACATGAGTGAACTCACGCAATCTCCAGGCGAGTCGGCCGAGGGATACCGCGGTGCGACGGCCGCGACGGCCGCTGGCATCACCTACCGCCAACTTGACTATTGGGCTCGCACGGAACTTGTCGCTCCCACCGTTCAACCCGCACACGGCTCCGGTTCTCAGCGCTTGTACTCGTTCCGAGACATTCTTGTCCTCAAACTTGTCAAGCGACTGTTGGAAACCGGGATCTCTCTGCAGCAGATTCGCATCGCGGTCGACCAACTTCACGCCGAAGGCATCGAAGACCTTGCAGGAACAACTTTAATGAGCGACGGAGCCTCGGTCTATCTGTGCACGTCGAGTGACGAAGTGATAGACCTCGTCAACCGAGGCCAGGGCGTCTTTGGGATTGCGGTCGGAGCCGTGCTTCGTGAAGTCGAAACCACCCTTATCACAATTGACGCGGTTCGAGCGGGCGTCGCAACCGACGATCTGGCCGCCAAGCGCGCCTCGCGCGCATCCTAAAAAACGACTAAGCGTGTTCTTCGACCATCACCTTGTTGAGAAGGCGCTCGAAAAGGCGGGCAATCGTCTGGGCGGAATCGCCTGGCCAGCGATGGATAGGAACTGCCGCTCCGGTTGATTGCTGAAGCGTGAGCGTCTCGTCAAGAATCGGTTCCAGAATGTGGTCGCCGAACAACTGCTTCATTTCGTCGAGCCGAAACACGTGTTCGGGGCTGTCCGGCCGAAATCGGTTAATGATGACTCCAGCTGTGCGAAGTCTCGGAGACATTTTTAGCCGCATTGCTTGGAGAGCAAGGAGCGTTCGATGAACGGCAGTGACCGAAAATAGTCCCGGCTCGGCGATGATCACCACGGAATCGGCAGCCGTCCACGCCGTCTGCGTCAGACCATTAAATGACGGAGGGCAATCGATGAGGACGAGGTCGTATTGTGATTCGATTGTTGCGAGTGCTTCTTCGAGTTTCCACAGGTCTTGTTTCGTAGGGGTCGGTTTGTCGTGTGCCGAGACGGACGGAGATCCCATCATGATGTGCACGGGGACGTCATCGGGTCCGGTCCATGAACTGGGGACGACGGCCTGCCTAACGACTGAATTACTCGTGTCGTTGAGAACCGAGTCGATCGAAAAACCGTGGCTCGAGCGTGACGCAAGTGCGGCGGAAACGTCAGATTGAGGGTCCATGTCGATGATGAGAGTTCGAAGCCCCTTGGCGAACGCGGCGGACGCAAGACCGAGCGTGACGGTGGTCTTACCAACGCCACCCTTGAGGGAACTCACGCTCACAACCTGCACAAGGTCAACCTTAGCCGTCAAGTAGCCTGTTCGTCGTATCTCGGTTGCTCCTGTTTCACGCGGGCAGGAGGCGAACGCCACCCAGGGTGTCGTGCTTGTCGGTTAGAATGAGTCTTCACGGACATCAACACGTAAGGAGTCAGTGTGGTTGAACGTAAGCGAACCTCGTCGTCGACCCGATCGACCGGGGCGAAGCCTTCGCCCGTCCCCGAGATTGACGACGCAACGTCTATTCCCGACGCAATCACCGCGGGCGTCTCGGTTGAACTTCCATCTTCTGCAGATTCGACGCTCCTCGTAGCGACCAGCGTCGACAGCGAAGCGGTGTATTCGCGTCGGCACTCTGGAGTCTCGAGCACCCCGGAACCATCATCAATGCTGACGGATGACCGACTTCTCGATGTCAAAGAGAGGCCGGTCGTTCCCCTCGGTTGGTGGCAACGTGCGATTTTTGAAATGACGTTCCACACAGTGAACCCTGGTGATTCTCGTTTCTGGACTGCGCGCAAGAATCTGATTTCTCGAATTGCAACTCCCATCGACGGCGACACGCGCTATGTTCCCGTGCTGACACGCAAGGGTGGCGTCGGAAAGACCACCATCACCACGCTGTTGGGAATGGCAATGGCACAACACCGTGAAGACCGTGTCGTTGCGATTGACGCGAACCCTGACCGCGGAACTCTCGCCGAAAGAATTCCTCGAGAGACGAAAAACACGATTCGTTCGGTGGTTCTCAAAGCGCCGTCCATTGGATCGTTCACTGACTTTGTTGAATTCGTCAGCCGCGACAAAACGGGACTTCATGTACTTGCATCAGACCCGGACCCCACGCTGGCTGATGCTTTTGACGAATTCGATTACAACGTCGTCGCCGATGTCGCGTCGCGCTACTATTCCGTGATCCTCACCGACTGCGGAACCGGAATCGTTCACTCGGTGATGCGCCCGATTCTTCAACGCGCCAATGCGCTGGTCATCGTTTCTGGCGGGTCTATTGACGAAGCTCGCCTGGCTTCCGAGACGTTGTCGTGGCTCGAATCTAACGGTCGCGCCGAACTCGTTCGCAACTCAGTGGTCGCCTTGAATACCGCAACCTCGGGAACGATGTTGGTCAAACTTGACGAGATAGAAAACCACTTCCGATCGCGTGTTCGCGAAGTCATTCGAATTCCTTATGACGCCCATATTGCTGCTGGTTCTGTCATCACCTGGACGAAGTTGAACAAAATCACTCGCGATGCTGCGGAACTCCTAGCTGCATTCGTCGTTGAGGGAATTACCTCTAACGAATAATGCCGGTTCGTGAGATTCGCCTGTTCGGTGATCCAATTTTGCGCAGTGTGGCAGATCCGGTTGTGCGGTTCGATGAACCGACACAGTCGCTGGTTCGCGATCTCGTGGACACGGTTGCGCTTCCGGGTCGAGCAGGTGTCGCGGCGAACCAAATCGGCGTCGGGCTTCGGGCCTTCAGTTTTCACGTCAACGGCGCAATCGGGTGCATCCTGAATCCGGTTTTGGCGGAGGTGCGTGGTGAACCGGAGCTCACGGACGAGGGCTGTTTGTCAGTTCCGGGCTTCTCATTCCCACGACTTCGCTATCCCTTCGCGCGGGTCACAGGCTTCGATCGAAACGGCGCACCACTGGAACTCGAGGGCGAGGGGCTGCTTGCTCAAGCGCTACAACATGAAATCGGTCACCTGAACGGCGAATTGTACATCGAAGGACTTCTCCCCGAAATCAAACGTAGCGCGATGCGTGAAATCAGGTCAGCGGATTGGTTCCGTGCTTAGCCGACAATCGAGATCCCCGACGTCTCAGGGTTTCCGCTATACAGTTCTTCGATTTCCGCCGAAAAGTCGGCAACAATCACATGACGCTTGATGCTCATCTTCGGAGTCAGGTGACCACTGTCTTCGGTGAACTCGGTCGGCAGAATCACGAACTTTCGAATCGATTCGGCACGTGAGACCTTCGAGTTCGCTCGATCGATCGCGCTCTGGACTTCGGCGAGAACCGCGGGGTGTTGCCGCGCGTCCTCGACCGACATGTCGGGGTCGAGTTTGTGGTTGCGAAGCCATGGCCCGAGCATTTCCGAGTCGAGAGTGATGAGTGCAGCGATGAACGGTTTCTGGTCACCCACGGCGACGCACTGTCCAACGAGCGGGTTTGAACGAATCGGGTCTTCGAGTGTGGCCGGGGCTACGTTCTTTCCACCCGCGGTGACGATGATTTCCTTGATTCGTCCCGTGATCCACAGGTAACCGTCGTCGTCCAGCGCGCCAATGTCACCGGTCTTGTACCACCCGTCGACGAAGGAATCGGACGTCGCTTTCTTGTTGTTCCAGTAACCCGCGAAAACGTTGACGCCCTTGACGAGGACCTCTCCGTCCTTCGCGATGCGCACTGAAATGCCCGGAAGAACCGGGCCCACACTTCCGATTTTGAATTTCTGCGGAACGTTAATCGTGACCGGCGCGGTTGTCTCCGTCAGTCCGTAACCCTCAAGGATCTTCATTCCCAGCGCGCGATAGTAGTGACCAAGACGAAGCCCAAGCGGTGCAGATCCGCTGACGGCGTAAACAACGCGACCGCCCATCGCCGCGCGGAGCTTCGAGAGCACGAGGCGATCGAAAACCGCGAACTGAAGTCGAAGACCGAGCGGGACACGTCCCGCATCGAGTGCCTTCGAGTAGGCGATTGCTGTTTTGGTTGCGAGTCGGAAAATGTTGCCCTTACCGCCCGCTTCGGCTTTTTGCTCCGCCGAGTTGTAGACCTTCTCGAACACGCGAGGCACGGCAAGGAGGAACGTCGGGCGGAAGCTCTGCAGCGACGGCAACAAGAGTTTGGTGTCTGCCTGGTGACCCACTCGGACGCCCGAATGGATGGCCAGCATGCTCACTACACGCGCGAAAATGTGGGCGGCGGTGATAAACAGCAGGGTGGATGCCTCGGTGTTGACCACCATGCTCATCTCTTTAGCCGAGTTTCGAATCTGGTCAACAAAATTAGAATGGGTAATGACGCAACCCTTGGGCGCACCGGTGGAACCCGAGGTGTAAAGGATCGTGGCAATATCGGAACCCTTCGCGAGGTTGCGGCGGCGCTCGATTTCTTTATCGGTCACATCTTTACCTGATTTGGGCAGTTTTTCCAGATCGCCAAGGTCAAGACGCCACGTTGCACCAATTCCCGGCACGTCGGCGCGAATTTCGTCGAACCGCGCAAACATGTCGGCTGTTTCGGTAATCATGGATGTCGCGCCCGAATCGTTGAGCACATAAGCGATTTGACTTGGGGAAGAGGTTTCGTAAACCGGGACCAAAATCGCACCAGCGTAGGCAATCGCCATGTCGATCAGGGTCCATTCGAATCGGACCTTACACATGATGCCGACCTTGTCGCCCGGCTTAAGACCCGCGGCCACAAAACCTTTGGCCAGCGCAATTACGCGGGCTCGAAAGTCTGCGGTCGTGACGGTATCCCAACCACCATCCTGGCGCGGAACCGAGAATAATTCATGCTGCGGGGTTTCCTGGAAGCGAACTTCCAGCAGGTCGCTGACCGTGGCATTGGGGTCGTGTTTCACAATGGCGGCCATAGCGGTTTCGTTCACCGGGTCTCCTTCGACTCTGAAGTTTTGCCTAGCCTATCCGTTGACCGGCACCCTGACTAGGTATCGCCGGTGACCATCGGGTGGCTAGGCTGAACGCGTGTTCTATTGGATAGTGAAAAATCTGGTCCTCGGTCCGATTCTGCTTCGGGTCTTTCGGCCATGGCTTAAAGGGGTCGAAAACGTTCCTGTTTCTGGAGCGGCGATTCTCGCCAGTAACCACCTGTCTTTCATCGATTCGGTCTTCCTCCCGCTCGTGTTGCGTCGGCCGGTTGTGTTTCTTGCAAAATCGGAATACTTCACTGGACGCGGCATCAAGGGATGGCTGGTTCGACAATTCTTTTTGGCCTCAGGGCAGCTCCCCATCGACAGATCCGGCGGCCAGGCTAGCGAGGACTCACTGAACACGGGTGTCAACATCCTGTCGCAGGGAAAACTTCTCGGTATTTATCCCGAGGGAACGCGTAGCCCCGATGGACGTCTGTATCGAGGTCGAACGGGAATCGCCCGAATGGCCCTTGAGTCGGGGGTTCCGGTCATCCCGGTCGCAATGATTGACACGGACAAAGTCATGCCGATTGGGGCGAAGATTCCCAAAGTGCAACGCATTGGCCTTGTCTTTGGGCGCCCGCTCGACTTTTCGCGATTTGCGGGTTACGAAAACGATCGTTTCGTCCTTCGTGCTATCGCGGATGAAATCATGCATGAGATTGTCGGTATTTCCGGGCAAGCGTACGTTGACGAGTATGCGAGCACCCGCCGCGCTCGACAGTCCGTTTCCTAGAGTTCGGTAGGCTGGAGCTCTTTACGGCGATAGGACGATTGTGACCGAACCGATAGTGAGCGTAGCCCCCGGGGTGTTGGAGGGGCTCGATGCGTGGCGTGACCTGCCCATCAATCAGCAACCTGCGTGGGGAAACTCTGAGCAACTGGCCCGCGTCACCTCGGAACTGTCGAAACTTCCTCCACTCGTGTTCGCTGGTGAAGTTGATCAGCTAACGGATCGCCTAGCCCGAGTCGCAAGCGGCAAAGCGTTTTTGTTGCAGGGCGGTGACTGCGCAGAAACCTTCGACAGCGCGACGGCGGACAAGATCCGCAATCGCGTGAAAACGATTCTGCAAATGGCTGTCGTTCTCACGTACGGCGCGTCAATGCCAATTGTCAAAATGGGACGCATGGCCGGGCAGTTCGCAAAACCGCGCTCTAGCGACACCGAAACTCGCGACGGCGTGACGCTTCCCGCATATCGCGGTGACATCGTCAACGGGTACGACTTCACCCCCGAAACCCGTGAAGCAGACCCCAACCGAATCATGCGCGGGTATCACACGGCGGCCTCGACACTGAACCTCATCCGCGCCTTCACCCAGGGTGGTTTTGCCGACCTTCGAGAGGTGCACTCGTGGAACAAGGGTTTTGCCGAGAACCCCGCCAATAAGCGTTACGAGACGGTTGCGAAAGACATCGATCGAGCCATTAAATTCATGGCGGCAGCGGGTGCCGATTTTGATTCACTCAAGCGTGTCGAGTTCTACGCTTCCCACGAGGGCCTGCTGATGGATTACGAACGCCCGATGACACGCATCGATTCGCGCACGGGGAATCCTTACAACACGTCCGCACACTTTCTGTGGATCGGCGAGCGCACACGAGACCTCGACGGCGCACACATCGATTTCTTCTCGCGTATCTCGAACCCAATTGGCGTCAAGTTGGGTCCATCGACCACCCCCGACATGGTTCGCCGATTGATTGACATTCTGGACCCGAACCGAACCCCCGGCCGTCTGACGTTCATCACTCGCATGGGAGCGGGTGTCATTCGCGACGCGCTTCCCCCACTATTGGAAGCTGTCAAGGGGACCGATGCGCTTCCGGTTTGGGTGTCGGATCCGATGCACGGCAACGGAATCACAACGCCGAATGGTTACAAGACTCGTCGTTTTGACGACGTTGTCGACGAGGTCACGGGATTCTTTGAAGCACATCGTGCCGTGGGAACGTTCCCCGGCGGAATTCACGTCGAATTGACCGGTGATGATGTCACCGAGTGTCTCGGCGGCTCGGAAATGATCGATGAAGCGACTCTTGCATCTCGCTATGAATCGTTGTGCGACCCTCGCCTTAATCACACGCAATCCCTCGAACTCGCATTCCTCGTCGCCGAGGAACTCGCCGTACTCGCGTGACGACGGTCGCGCCTGCACTGATTTCGGGACTGTTCACGGGACTCTCTCTCATCATCGCGCTCGGTGCTCAAAACGCATTTGTTCTCCGACAGGGGCTCGCGGGAAAATTTGTACTTCCCGTTGCGTTGTTGTCCGCGCTTCTCGATGTCGCACTGATCACACTCGGCGTTGCCGGGCTAGGTGCTGTGCTGGAGTCGTTGCCCGTCCTGTTGGGTCTCGTGCGGTGGCTCGGTGCGGGCTACCTCATTTGGTTTGGAATTTCGTCACTCCGACGTGCAAATTCAGGGGCATCGATGGACGTCTCCGGCCAGGGCACCGCGACGCTCGCCGGTGCACTCGTTTCGACGGTGACTTTCTCTCTCTTGAATCCGCACGTGTACCTCGACACCGTGGTGTTTCTCGGCGCGGTTGCGTCGCAGTTCGGTGATGGACGATGGTGGTTTGCGCTCGGTGCCTCGGTCGCGAGCATCGTGTGGTTTCTCAGCCTTGCCTATGGCGCGAAGGCGTTATCGCGTTACGTGACCAAGCCCGCATTCTGGAGAGTTCTCGACACGATGATCGCAATCATCATGTTCGGGTTAGCAATCAGCCTGATCTTCATGCCACTCGGAAACTGACGTTAGATTTTTCCCTGAAGGGTGATGGTGGAGCCCTTCGGCGCTTCGGTCCCTTCAGTCGGATCAGTGGAAATAGCTTCCGCCCACGTTTCGTCCCAGTGCTTTTTGGGGATTTCGGAAATCACGGTAACCGCAAAGCCGAGATTCTCGAGCAACGTTTTGGCGGCAGCAATCGTCATCCCCGCGATGCCGGGCACCGAGACGAGCTCGGGACCTTTCGAGACGACGAGCGACACAGAGCCACCGGGATGAATGACGCCGCCGGCGGCGACCACCGAAATCACCATGTCTGACGGCACTGTCGAGGAGAATTCCAGCGTTGTTTGTCCGCTCACCGTGAGGTCGACGGCCCGGAGAGCGTCAGTTGCTTGCTCAACGGTCAACCCTGTGACGGCTGGAATAGGTCCCGCCGATTCAGTGAGCAGAACAGAGTCGCCTGAATACAGCGTGTCTCCAATAGAGATTGAGGAACCGTCCGCACGTGATGCCGCGAGAACCTGACCCGCGGCGATTGACTTGTGGAACTCCTTAGAGGTGTTGACGACCCCAATTCCTAACTTTGCAAGTTGAGCGGAGAAATCGACGACGGTGACGTTGTCGAAGTCGGGGAACGAAATCGGCTCGAGTCCCAGTGAGACAACGAGGTGTACTTCGGTGCCCTTGGGCATTCCCGAGGTAATTTCGGGATAAGTGCCCACGACCATACCCTCGGGGATGTCAGGGTGGTACTCCTCGGAAACGGGGTCAATGACCACGAAGCCGGCGGTATTCAGGATATCGGTGGCGTCGTTAATCGACATTCCGGCGATTGTGGCACTCGTGGTGAGCGACCCCGGCCCGGACTGGAACCACCACACCGAAGCGCCACCGCCGACAATCACCAGGAGCGCGATGAGGAGCGAAACCACTCGGAGGCCTCGCCCACGTGCTCGGGTCGGATTCCGTGCGGCAGAGCCGAGTGGGCTACCAATCGCCGCGCTCGGGAGAATTGTCGGCAGTGCACGCTGTGTTTCGCGGGAATCCTCAATCTGGGCAGACGAGATAGTGGAATCGATGACTCGGGTCGTTGCGTCGTCGGGTTGGGTCAGCGCGCTCGTGAGCGAGTCGAGCATCGATCGGGCATCTTTGGGTCGATTCTTTGGATCTTTTTGAGTGGACCATTGAATAACGTCATCGACGGCGCGACTCACGGTGGGGTTGGATTCGGAAGCAAACGGCATCGGTTGTTGAGCGTGTTGAATAGCGACCTGCATCGGCGTGTCACCGGTGAACGGTTGCGTGCCCGTCAGCATTTCGTACAGCATGATGCCAACGGAATACAGGTCGCTTCGGTTGTCCGCTTGACTGCGCGTCAACAATTCCGGGGCGATATAGGCGACAGTACCGAGAAGGGACTTTCCGGTATCCGTCGCGTTGTTCACGGGCCGCGCAAGTCCGAAATCACCAATCTTTATGCGGCCATCGTTGACAAGCATGACGTTCTCTGGCTTGACATCGCGGTGCAAAATACCTTCTCGATGAGCCACCGAAAGCGCTTGCAGGACCGCTTGCGTAATGTCGAGAGATTGTTCGACGGTGAGAGTTCCGTAATCGTTGAGCAAATCACGCAGTGTCATCCCCGGCAGATATTCCATGACGAGGTAGAGGGTGTCGTCGACGTGGCCCTGGTCAAACACCGACATGATGTTCGGGTGCGCGAGGCGGGCGGTGTGCCGTGCCTCTCGGATAAACTTCACCGCGTAGTCGCCATCGTCAGCGAGGTGGTCATGCATAATCTTGATGGCGACCTGCCGCTCGAGTCGCGTGTCCTCAGCGAGATATACCTTCGCCATTCCGCCCCGAGCAATACGAGACTCAATCCGATATCGACCATCGAGCACGGTTCCGACGAGACGGTCGATCGATTCAGCGCTCATATCTTCCAGTGTATGTCTGGGTTCAGTTGGTTACGCGCTGATTGGGGGCGACATTAGGTCAGGTCGAAAAGCCAGTTCCACGCGCTGACTTCCCACTTGGCATATGCCTCAGGGAAGGCACTGATCTGCACGGCTTGCGCAGCGTCAGTGAGTGACATGTGTTGCCACTTCGGTACATCGAGTAGCCCATTGGTCGCGCCCGGTGTAGTCGATGAGGGTCCGCCAAAAAACGCGCGCGCCGCGTAGCGGGGGTCCCGGATTTGACCGATGGTTCCCCAACCTGATGATGGCCTCTGTTGGAAGAGGCCGACAGAGTCCCGATCGCCATAGTCGAGGTTTCGCAGATGTGATTCTTGAGCGGCCGTTGCGAGGGCGATGACAATTCCGTAGTTGGGGACACCGAGCTCGCGTCCAACCTGAATGATGATGCGCGCGTTTGTTACCATTTCGGTCGACAACGCCGTGACGACCGCACCGTCTGCAACTCGGCCGAGCTCGTCGGCGCGAATACCGGACTCGAGCATTGGGCTCTCCGCAAGGAGGGGCAGTTTTCCCTTCGATTTGTCTAATGTTTTTCGATGTTGTTTACTGACAACGAGTTCTTGCCCTTCGTGGACAGCCGTCTGCCAGGACAACCCGTTGAGGGCGAGGAGGGCGGCCGTCGTTATGCCGTGCAATTCGGCAATCGATTTGAGGCTTTCCCCCGCCAGCACGACGTGGGTCGATTGACCCAACACGCTGGTGGCGTCCATCAGTTCTTGGGGGGTCGGCTCAGGGGGAGCGGGAGGCTGTTGAGTCGGGTCAAGCTCGGTGACGGTTGTCGCACCAGCCAGCCACGACGTGCTTGCAGCGGCGAAGATCGGCAGTGCGCTCGCGACGACGGCGATGAACCGCGTGCGTCGAGTCCGCTGTGGTTGCGCCGAAAACTCCGGTACGAGCCCTTCAAAGATTGGAGAAGTCGAGTTTGACGGAGTGTTATCACCCACTTGAGTCCCCCTCTCTCGTTAATTGTCGGGGGAGTGAGGTCCAAATCGAGTTAGGCGCAAAAGGTGTGTCGTGTCAGACGCTCCGGACGGTGATGGCCTCGACGAGGGACCCGAGTTCTTTGGCAACCGATGAATCGACGCGCATTTCGGCGAGGGCGCGGAGGGATCGCTCTCGTGACCGTGTGATGAGGTCTTCCGTTTGGGCGACAGCCCCCGTCGCGTGGAGCGTCGACCTCAACATCTCGATCTGTGCCGGCTCGAGGTGCGGGTCACCAACCAGTTCATCGAGGACAGTGAGCGTCGCGCCATCCGCATTTTGCCGCGCGATAGCGAGCATCACCGTTCGCTTGCCTTCGCGAAGGTCGTCACCTGCCGGTTTTCCGGTGGTTGCTTCATCGCCGAAAACGCCGAGCATGTCGTCACGCAGTTGGAATGCGAAGCCGAGCGGAAGGGCGAATCCTCTCAACGCTGATATCAGGTCTGGCGCAGCACCGCCGAGGATTGCTCCGAGAATGAGAGGCGCTTCGACGCTGTACTTTGCCGATTTGTAAATCACCACGCGCTGTGCCCGATCTACCGATTCCTCGTGGGCGATAGTCCGCCACGCGACCGTATCGTGGTTATCGAGAAACTGTCCGGCCGTAACTTCGGACCGCATCGTTCGAAGTTCGTCGCGGTAGGCCTGGCCGACGTTGGGATCGAGCCCGATCGCAGCCCCAAGGAATTGGTCATCTGCCCAGGACAACAAAAGATCGCCAAGCAAGATAGCGCTGGAAGCGCCGTAGGTTGTCGCCGAACCTGCGAATCGACCGTCGATGTGATGACGTTCAAATTGGCGGTGCGCGGTTGTCACGCCGCGTCTCGTATCGCTGTTGTCAATAATGTCATCGTGGACGAGAGCGGCGGCGTGAAAAAGTTCAAGTCCTGTTGCAAGATCGACGACACGGTGCTGTTCGGCGTGATCATCGGGGTCTACGGCGATATCACCGAAGGTCACCGCGGCACGCCAGCCCCAATAGGCAAGCCGCGCGCGAAAGCGCTTCCCGCCGTGAAGGAATGATTCGGATACCGAGGTGAGGGCGTCGGCGTCGGTCGCAATCTCGGGAATTTCACGATGCGATCGTGCTACGACGTCTCGCAGATTTTCGGCAACGCGGTCAATGAAAGATTTTGGGGAACTCACGGTTCCACACTAGCGAAGCAGGCTTTACACTGGAACTAAGTGAAGGAGTGAAGATGGCCTTTTCGGATGAAGAACGCCGAGTACTTGAAGAGATGGAACGCCAGCTCTCTGGCGCGAATGCCGATGTCGTTAACCCTTCACCCCGCCGTTCGAACCCTACGCTGGTCACAATCGGCGTCCTTGTCCTTGTCGCTGGCGTCGGCGTATTGCTCGCTGGTGTGGTCCTGCAAATTCCGTTGGTTGGTGTCGCAGGTTTTGGCGTGATGATGGTTGGTGCGATGTTGACGGTGAATCGCCGTGGCGAGGTTCGACCTCCGGCGAAGCCTCGGTCAGAGTCCAAACTTGCTGATCGCTGGGAACGCCGCCTCGACGGCGAAATCTAAGAACTAGCCCGTTCAAAAAACCCGACTTCGGTCGGGTTTTTTGTTGCGCCCGAAACACGGTTGCGCGACACGAAATGTGCAATTTTTTACCTAAAGTGGAGCAGAGTGGGGTAAAGTGGAGTAAAGTGGAGATATAGGGAAGGAGGGAGCGATGTTGCTCGGAACGTACGAACCGAAACTTGACGACAAGGGTCGCGTCATCCTGCCTGCCAAATTTCGCGACGAACTTGCTGGCGGCATTGTTCTCACCCGTGGTCAAGAGCGCTGCATCTACGTCTTCCCGCGCACGACGTTCCAGGGGCTTCTTGAATCCGCGTCCTCGGCTCCCATCTCCAGCAAAGTCGCTCGCGACTATTCACGTTTGCTGCTCTCGGGCGGAAGTGACGAGACCCCGGACAAACAAAACCGCGTCATGATTCCCGGACAACTTCGCGAATACGCCGGCCTTGGTCGCGACCTGGTTGTGATCGGCGTCGGTAGTCGAGCCGAGATCTGGGCCGCCGACGCATGGGCCACGTATTACGCCGAGAAGGAACAGGCATACAGCGACACCGAGGAGGAGGTGATTCCGGGACTCTTTTAGCCGCGATGATGCGACTCCCCGCCGCCCCTGAAGTACTTCCCCCACGGCAGGCAGCGGAGGGGAATCGGATCACCGCGACCACCGGAAAAATTATGGCTACTCCGACACACACCCCCGTCTTGCTCGACGAATGTCTCGATGCTCTTGCGCCGGCACTCATCGGGTCCAACCCTGTTGTAGTCGACGGAACGCTGGGACTCGGTGGGCACAGCGACGCCATCCTCACCCGGTTCTCCGAGACGACTGTGGTCGGCATTGATCGAGACACCGTTGCCCTCCGACTCGCGAGCCAACGACTTGACTCTTTCGGGTCAAGGTTCATCGGTGTTCACACCACCTACGACCACATCGCCGATGCCCTTGCAACAGCGCATCGCACAGCAGCAAACGGTATTCTGCTCGACCTTGGGGTTTCGTCGATGCAGATTGACGAGTCAGAACGAGGTTTTGCCTACGCACTCGATGCGCCACTCGACATGCGAATGGACCAGACAACGGGACTGACCGCAGCCGACATCCTTCGCGAATACGACGAGGGTGACCTCATTCGAATCTTCCGAGATTACGGAGAAGAAAAGTTGGCTCCGCGCTATGCCCGTGCGATCGGTGCCGAACGGCGCGAACAACCGATTGTTCGCAGCGAACACCTGGTTCGGATTTTGAACGATGCCACACCCTATGCGCTTAAGAACTCGGGTCACCCAGCAAAACGGGTATTCCAAGCGTTGCGGATCGAAGTGAACGCGGAACTCCCCATTCTTCGTCGGGCAATCGACAACGCACTGTCTGCTCTCGCCGTGGGGGGGCGCCTACTCGTGCTGTCCTACCACTCTCTCGAGGACCGAATCGTGAAAGTCGCCTTCGCCGCGGCCAGCACATCCACCGCACCGCACTCTCTTCCCGTCGTTCCGGTCGCGCTTCGCGCCGGATATCGATTGGTGTTCTCCGGAGCCCACACCGCCAGCGCTGAGGAGATTGCCCGAAACTCCCGCGCTGCATCGGTCAAATTTCGGGCAATCGAGCGATTGGACACGGTCGCATGAGCACGATGACCCACCCCGTCTATTCGGCACCATACGGGGCGAGGCGTCCGATGGCACCGGCGATACCTCACGCCGCACCCCGTCTTCGGCCCGTTTCGCCAGTTCGTTCCCTGCCCACGCTGACGACAGCCGCAAAGATTCGCGCAATCTTCTCTGGTCGCAACGTCACCATAATCGGTGTCTCCATCGTGCTACTGATTGTCGGGCGGCTGTTCCTTTCGGTCACAATCGATTCAAACGCATATGTTATCGCCGCCAAGGCACAAGAAAGCCAAAATTTGGGACGCGACGCGCAACTAATCGGAGAACAACTCAACGTTCTCAATTCGCCCCAGCACCTATCGACCGTTGCCCACGATCTTGGCATGATCTCAAACTCACGCCCCGCCTTCCTCCGAATCAGTGACGGCAAAGTCTGGGGGAATCCATACGTTGGCGCGCGTGGTTCGATCGACCAAACAAACATCGCCAACTGGCTCGAGTCCTCACTTATCCCGACGACCACCGTGCGTGGCGTGGCATCAGTAGACCGCCTATCCGTTGGGGCAGACTCGGTGAAGACGACCAATATCGTCACATCGACGTCAGGTATACCGGCGCCGAATACTCACTAAAGCGGGCCGAGGAGGAACGGACGGAATGCATCGTTCCTCGGATTTTTCGCGACGGGTCGGCTTACTGCTTGTCTCGGTTTTCGTGGTGGCAGCATTTTTTGTGGGACGCTTAATCGTCATTCAGGTCGTTGATGCGGACAGGCTCAACGGCGAAGCAGGGACCCACCGAACGATCTCACGCGTTCTCTACGGAATTCGGGGCGATGTGGTTGATGCGAACGGCATCGTTCTCGCCTCAACCGTCGACCGATATGACATCACCGCGTCACCTCGATACGCTGGCGATTTTGTTCGAGACGATGTCACCGTCACCGTCGAGCAGGCCCTCACGGAAATCGCCGAGATAACCGATACTCGGGTTGCGGCAATGCGCGCCGCGATTACGAAGGATCCAGCTGCGGACTTCACGTATCTCGTCAAGGGCGTGACAATCGCCGTTTTGCGCCAAATTGAAGACCTCGGTGTCCCGTGGGTCTATTCCGATCTTCGTCCAACCCGAACCTATCCACGTGGCGCGGTCGGCGGTAATCTCGTCGGTTTCATGGGCACGGATGGCGCCCTTGCGGGCATAGAACTCTCACAGAACGGGTGTTTGGCGGCAACGGATGGCGTGCTGACCTATGCCAAGGGACGAGATGGGATACGCATCCCTGGTTCAACCCTCGAGCAAATTGCACCCGTCAACGGCGGGACAATTCACCTCACGATTGATTCCGATCTTCAATGGTTCTCTCAAAAAGTTTTGAGCTCTCGTGGAAAGGAACTCGGGGCAGAGTGGGCCACAGCGCTGATTGTTCGAATCGAAGACGGTCACATTCTTGCCGCCGCAGATTGGCCAAGCGTCGATCCCAACAACGTTGACGGATCAAAGGTTGATGACATGGGGGCACGACTCTTTTCGTCACCGTACGAACCTGGATCGGTCGTGAAACCGTTGACGATCGCGTCCATGATTGACCGAGGCCTTGTGAGTCCGTCGGACCGATTCACGGTTCCCGGACGTTTCTACCTTGAGGACGGAAAATACTTTGTCGACGCATTCGCACACGGTACCGAGCGCTGGACGACGACGGGCATTCTCGTCAACTCCTCGAATATTGGGATGAACGTGATGGCCCGAAATCTCAACAAACGGGCACGATATGAAATTCTCAGTTCCTTCGGAATTGGCCAGAAGACGGCGGTCAATTTCCTTGGAGAAGATTCGGGATATATCGCGACTCCCGACGTGGTGGACAGCGTCACCCAGCACACCGAAATCTTTGGTCAAGGGATCACGACCACGAGTGCACAGATTGCGAGCGCCTATCAAACTCTGGGAAACCACGGAGTCCGCAAGCCGCTCACGCTCATCTCCGGTTGTGAACAAGCCGACGGGACGGTGATCGACGAGCCGCCAACCGAGGGGGTTCAGGCGGTATCGGCACAAGCCGCGGACCAAACAATTTCGATGATGGAAACGGTGGCGAAAGTTGGCTTCTTAAATACCTTGGTCAGTGTTCCCGGATATCGCATTGCAATCAAGTCCGGAACTGCTGAAGTCGCCAGAAATGGCGAGTACACCGACGACCGCATCATTTCGGTAGCGGGCGTCGCGCCGGCCGAGAATCCAAAGTTTGCCATCGTTGTCACTTTTGGTTTGCCCGAATTCGAGCGAACCTCCCTCGCGGCGGCCACCTCGTTCGCTACACTCATGGGGCAAGCACTCAAGTACTATCGCGTCCCGCCGTCCAGTGGGAAAGCAGAGAACTGGCCGATCGAATGGTGAAGGAAACCGACGCGTGACCGGAAACATCCCACCCGTTATTCGACCAGAGCACGTCAGCCCACGCTCGCTGGACATTTTGGTCTCTGAGCTCGGGCTCCGGTCGATAGGTAATCTTCGCGGCGTCGAGATTTCCGGAATGACGGTCATGACCCGTGAGGTGACGGCGGGCGACATGTTCGTGGCCGTCCGCGGCGCCAACCGCCACGGTGCCGAGTTCGCCGCCGACGCTCGAGCAAACGGAGCGGTTGCGATACTCACGGATGACGACGGTGCCGTTATCGCGGCAGAATGCGGGATGCCGATTGTTGTTGTCGAGTCACCGCGCACCACTCTCGGTGACATCGCTCGGTGGGTCTATCGAACCGACGACAATGCGCCGCAGTATTTCGGAGTTACGGGCACGAACGGCAAGACCTCAACGTCGTATCTGCTCGAGGGGATTCTGCGTCAAATGGGAATCACGACGGGACTGTCGACTACGGCAGAGCGGCATATCGCTGGTGAAAGGTATGTCTCGCGATTGACGACGCCGGAGGCCAGCGAACTGCACGCCCTTATCGCTCGGATGAAAGAAGTCGCCGTTCGCGCGGTGGTCATTGAAGTTTCGGCTCAAGCATTGACTCACAACCGTGTTTCCGGAATCAGGTTTGATGTTGTTGGATTCACCAATCTTTCACATGATCACCTCGACGACTATTCGGATATGGACGATTATTTCCGTGCAAAGCGCGCTCTCTTTCATCCTGCAATCGCCCGTCGGGGGGTTGTGTCACTCGATACAGCGTGGGGGCAGCGAATCGTCGAAGATTCTCACATTCCGGTTACCACGATCTCGTCAACGGGCGACACGTCGGCCTATTGGCAGGTCGAGGTGACGGAGGACGACCCAGCCTTCACGGCGTTCACCCTGACATCGATCGATGGTGTGTCCATTTCCACGCGGGAGCCGGTTATCGGACGTCACATGGCGGCCAACGCGGGACTGGCACTCGTCATGCTGATTGAAGCGGGATACGAGCCAGACGCGATCGCAGCAGCGCTCGAACGCGACAGTGGCATTCAGGCGTATCTGCCGGGGCGGACAGAAAAGGTCTCGGGCAACCGCGGCCCCAACGTGTACGTCGATTTCGGACATTCGCCGGACGCGTTCGACCACACCTTGGCGGCGGTTCGACGCTTCACGTCGGGTCGGACCATCATGATTTTTGGCGCGGACGGCGATCGTGACGCGTCGAAGAGATTCGACATGGCCCGCGTGGCGGCCGAGGGGTGCGACATCCTCATCATCACTGACCATCACCCTCGATTCGAAGACCCCACCGCGATTCGCGCACAACTGCTCGAATCGGCGCGATCGGTCGCGGATGGCCCGGAGATCTATGAAGAATCGCCACCCGAGAACGCCATTCGTCTCGCGGTCTCACTCGCCCGAGAAGGGGACTCCATTTTGTGGGCGGGCCCAGGCCATCAGGATTACCGGGACATCCGCGGGGAACGAACGCGATACTCCGCACGCGAACTTGCTCGGTCCGCCTTGGCTGAAGCGGGTTGGTCATTGTGATTTTGTCCGAACTCTCGGATGGAACGCTCCTTCTCGACGCCCACACCGAAACCACCTTTGAGGGTGTTCGCGCCGCACAGAGAAAACTCGCTGAACTTCGAGTCGATGGTTTTGACACCGTTCACGTGGCGGGTCTGATCGAAGGCGGTGATGTGGCCGAACTACTCGACACCCTCGGAATCATGACCGTGCGACTCAATGTGCACCACCTGATTGTGGTGGGTGAGAGTGCCCGCAGGATGCATCAGACCGCCGAGCAAGAAGGTTCGTGGGGCGGAGAGTCAATCCCCGTTTTCGGTGTCGAGCACGCCTACGATGAAGTTGTGAGTTTGCGGGGACCTCGTGTGGCGATTTTGGTCACCGGCGGAGTGGACGCAGATCTGGGAGACGTTGTGGAGCGACTGAAGGAGGACCGACCATGAGGTCCGTGCTCTTTGGTGCCAGCTTTGCGCTTGCATTTACCTTGTTTTTGACTCCCGTGTTCATTCGATTGTTTGATCGTCTCGGCTGGGGGCAATTCATTCGCGATGACGGTCCGCAAAGCCACCACACCAAACGCGGGACCCCCACGATGGGCGGAATTGTCATCATTCTCGGTGCAGTTGTTGGTTACGCGCTTGGGCACCTCGTCGAGCAGGACCCGCCAACACTGAGTGGTCTCCTCGTCGTGCTCATGATGACCGGAATGGGAATCGTCGGGTTTATCGACGATTTCACCAAGTCACGAAAACAGCGCAGTCTGGGTCTTGGGGGTTGGGCCAAGGTTTTCGGGCAGGCCCTCGTCGCCACGGTGTTTGCTCTCCTCGCCATTAGCTTTCCTGATGAGAACGGCATGACCCCTGCATCGATGGCGATTAGTGCGGTGCGAGACATCCCGTGGCTTGACTTCGCCGTCATTGGCGGAATTGTCGGGGTCGTCCTCTACGTACTGTGGACGAACCTCATCGTCATTTCGACAGCGAACGGCGTCAATGTCGCTGACGGTCTGGACGGGTTGGCTTCTGGGAGTGCGATTCTGGCCATCACCTCGTACGTCATCATCGGCTTTTGGCAATTCAATCAGTCTTGTTTCAGTTCGGCCTTGGACCCGGAGGTTGCCTACAAGTGCTACGCGGCACGCGACTCGCTAGATCTGGTCGCCATCGCCGCAGCTATCGCCGCAAGCACCGTGGGGTTCCTGTGGTGGAACACGACACCCGCACAAATCTTTATGGGTGACACCGGGTCACTGGGTCTCGGCGGCGCGCTCGCTGCGCTGGCAATTTTGACCCGAACCGAACTTCTCATCATTCTCATTGGGTCGATATTCGTCATTGTGGCGGGCTCGGTCATTATTCAGCGCGCGTACTTCAAATTGACCAAGGGTAAACGCATTTTTCTCATGAGTCCTCTTCATCACCACTTCGAGTTGAAGGGCTGGGCTGAGATCACTGTTGTCGTGAGATTCTGGCTGATTGCGGCTCTCGGAGTCGGTTTGGGTGTGGGGTTGTTCTACCTGGAATGGGCGAGCCAGTAATGTCGCGCCTCTCCGGCCTGACGAGTTGGAACGCTGATTGGAAGGGCGTCAAAGTCCTTGTTGTGGGGCTCGGGGTCACCGGTTTTTCTGTCGCCGACACGCTGTGGGAACTCGGGTGTGAAGCGTTCGTCGTCACGTCACGCGCGTCAGACGAGCACACCGCGATTCTCGACGTCATCGGTATCGATTATGCGATTGTGCCGGACGAGACCGAGATGGTGAGGCTCGCGGCCGAGTTTGTACCGGACGTCATCATCGTGAGTCCGGGTGTTTCCCCTCAACACCCAATCGTCTCCTGGGCTGCAACCGAGTCGATTCCAATCTGGAGCGACATCGAACTTGCGTGGCGAGTCCGGGACAAGGTGTTAACCTCAGAGTGGATTCTCATCACGGGGACCAACGGCAAGACCACAACGACTCAGCTCACTGCACACGTTTTAGCGACAGCGGGATTTCGCGTCGCAGCGGTTGGAAATATCGGTGTACCGGTGTTGGACGCAGTTCGTGACCCAACTGGTTTTGAATTCCTCGTCGTCGAGATCTCGAGCTTCCAATTGCACTGGTTGCCCACCGTCGGGGAAGGTGCACTTCGCCCGCTGGTCAGCGCCTGTCTCAACATCGCCGAGGACCACCTTGATTGGCACGGCTCAGCCGAGGCGTACCGTGCGGCGAAAGGTGCGGTGTATCACAACACCCGCAAGTCCGTGTTCTATAGCCGAATTGACCCAGTGACCGAAGCCCTAGTGCGCGACGCGAATGTCGAGGAAGGCTGCGAGGCAATCGGCTTCGGGCTAGTCACGCCAGACACCGGTGAACTGGGAACAATTGACGGCATACTCGTCGACCGCGCATTTGTGCCCGATCGACGAAACAACGCCCAGGAATTGACGACGGTCGATCATCTGGTCGAACTTGGCTTTGCGACCCCCCACATGATTCTCAATATCCTCGCCGCGTCAGGGATGGCATTGTCTGTTGGGGCGTCCGCAGTGGATGTTGCAACTGGACTTGATTCTTTCGAACTTGACCATCATCGGTGTGAGACGGTGACGGAAAACGGTGGTGTGACCTGGATCGACGATTCAAAGGCAACCAATGCGCACGCAGCAAATGCGTCGCTCCGCGCATTCCCGTCACTGGTGTGGATTGTCGGGGGGATGTTCAAGGGAACACAGATTGATGAGCTGGTTCAGGCACACCAATCGAGACTTCGCGCCGTCATCGCTATCGGGGTCGACCGCGACGAGCCCCGGCGCGCAATGGCGGCGTGGGCGCCCGATGTTCCGTTCATTGAAATTGACGCGGACAACGTGATGGACGCTGCTGTTTCCGCTGCCGTCCTTCACGCGTCGCCCGGCGACACGGTGTTGTTGGCACCCGCTGCCGCATCGATGGATCAATTTGTTGACTATGCCGACCGAGGGCGGCAGTTTCAGGCTGCCGTTCGCACGCACGTGGGATTGACCGATGAGTAGGGTGCGATCCAACCGGGTGCAACTGCGAAACCCGTTCGACGCTGATTCGCCCCTCGTCACGATGTTGATCGCCGTCACGGTTTTGTTGGCGCTGTTTGGCACATTCATGGTTCTGTCGGCCTCGTCCGTCACCAGTGGTTTGAACAACGGTGGCAACTTTTTCGCCGACGGTTTCATGCAGGGGGCGAGCGCGGTGTTTGGTGGGGCACTCTGCCTCATCATCGCGCGCTGGCCGGTATCGTTCTGGAGCCGATACCGGAACTATTTCGTGGGCGGCGGTTTTGCGCTTCAATTCGCGGTGCTCACGGTCGGGACTGAATACGGCGGCAACCGTAACTGGCTCGACGTTGGATTTTTCTCCTTCCAGCCGTCCGAGTTCCTCAAGCTCGCGGTGATTGTCTGGTTTGCCTCGTGGATTCATGACAACGAATACATGCTTGACGAGCCACTTCGACGCTGGATTCAGCCGCTGATCTGGGTTGGAGTCCCCATCGGAATGGTGGGTCTGGGCGGTGACCTCGGAACGACAATGATCATGGGCCTCATCGTTTTGGGAATGCTCGCCTTCGCGGGTCTGCCGGCCCGCACAATTTTGGCACTGGCCGCAATTTCGGTATTGGCGGTATTCGCGCTGCTTAACGTAGGTGGATCAAACCGTGGCGCACGGTTCGACGCATGGCTACAGGGGTGTACACCAGAACAGTACGAGACGGTGTGTTGGCAGACAATGCACGGGTTGTGGGCGTTATCGGCCGGAGGACTGTTCGGACTCGGCCCTGGTAGTTCCCGCGCGAAATGGTCGTGGCTGCCTCACGCTGATTCCGACTACATTTTCGCGATCGTGGGCGAAGAATTGGGAATGCTTGGTGCAATCGCATTGATTGTTCTCTTTCTCGCTCTTGCGGTAACGCTCGTTCGGTTGGTTCGGGAATTCCCGCAGCCTTTGACGCGTGTGCTAATCGGTGGCGTTTTTGTCTGGATCATCGGACAAGCCTTCGTCAACATCGCCGTCGTACTCAATGTTTTGCCGGTGCTCGGAGTACCGTTACCGTTCATTTCTTCCGGTGGATCTGCGCTCGTCGCCAACTTCCTCGCTATCGGTGTGGTTGTCAGTTGCGTTCGTCATGAGGAGCGTTACGGATGACCGTCTTTTTACTCGCGGGTGGCGGCACGGCCGGTCACGTTAATCCGTTGTTGGCAACTGCCGATGCGATTCGCCTCCGAGAACCGGACGCCACCGTGCTGGTTGTGGGAACCGCCGAAGGGCTCGAATCCCGACTGGTCCCCGAGAGGGGATACGAACTGCTCACAATCGACCGTCTGCCCTTTCCGCGCAGGTTGAACTTTTCGGCTCTCGCTTTTCCCGCTCGTTTCGCCCGCTCGGTTCGCAGCGTTGCGTCTATGATCGCGTCACGAGGGGTAGACGTTGTGGTGGGTTTTGGCGGCTATGCAGCGGCACCCGCCTATCTCGCAGCACGTCGGGCCGGTATTCCACTCGTGATCCATGAAGCGAACGCACTGCCGGGAATTGCGAATAAATGGGGATCGCGGCTGACTCGTCACGTTGCGGTGACCTTCCCCGACACGCCTCTTCCTCACGCACACCGCACGGGAATGCCGCTTCGAGCTGAAATCGCGACCCTAGATCGTGTCGCCACTCGCGCCGAGGCGCGACGACACTTTGACCTCGATGCCAAACGTCCCGTGTTGCTGGTGACGGGTGGGTCAACAGGCGCAGCGCGCATCAACGCGACGGTGATCGAGACGGCACGCGACATCGTTGCAGCAGGGTGGCAAATCATCCACACGGTGGGTGAATCTAGAGAATTCGTCGATCCGAACATCGCGGGCTACCGCGCGTTGCCGTATTGCGACCGAATGGATTTCGCCTTGGCGGCAGCAGATTTTGTCCTTGCTCGCTCCGGTGCTGCGACGGTATGCGAATTGGCTGGTTTGGGAATTCCCTCGGTTTTCGTTCCATATCCGGTCGGGAACGGTGAGCAAGAGCTGAACGCGCGTGACCTGGTTGCCGCCGGCGGGGCAATTCTTTGCCACGATTCTGAGTTCACGGGGGAGTGGGTCCGAGGGTCACTCATCCCATTGTTGGAGAACGGCGAACAGCGTCGAACGATGGCAAGCCGAGCGGCTTCGTCAGGCATTCGAGACGGGGCTGAGCGGCTGACGGACATGGTGTTCACCGCGGTCGCTGAATCACGGGCTTAGGGTGGAGTCGTGATCGCGCCCGACCTGACCGCTGATATACCCGCCGAGCTCGGCCGTGTTCATTTCATCGGAATCGGCGGAAGCGGAATGAGCGGCATTGCGCGCATGTTTCGCGCGCAAGGTCTTGTCGTTACCGGATCCGATCGCTCTGAGTCGCAGACGCTGACGGACCTTCGAGCCGAAGGAATAGTCGTTCAGATTGGACACGAGCCAATCGCTGTGCGCGACGCTGACACGGTCGTGGTCACCGGCGCGTTGTGGGCGGACAATCCCGAATACCGCTGGGCTATCGATCGCGGAATTCGCGTCCTTCATCGCGCACTCGCGCTGGCCTGGCTCGTTCGCGATCACCGCGTCGTGTCAGTAGCGGGAGCCCACGGAAAAACCACGTCGACGGCAATGATTGTGACGGGATTGCTCGGAGTAGGTCGCTCACCGTCGTTCGTGAATGGCGGTGTGTTGGCCAACCTTGGAGCGTCCTCCGGACAAGGAACCGATTCTGAATTCGTCATTGAAGCCGACGAATCGGATGGATCCTTTGTCGTGTACCCGACATCGATTGGGCTGATTACCAACATCGACTCTGACCATCTGGAGCATTACGGTTCGGAAGAGGCATTTGACCAGGCGTTCGTGACTTTCGCAAACGGTTGTCGGGAGGTCATTGTTGTGTCGGGGGACGACCCGGCACTGCGGCGGTTGATGCCCAGCATTAAGACCCCGAGTGTGACGTTCGGCGAATCGGACGGTGTTGATTACCGTGTCAGCGACATCGAGTCGTCCGCCGACGGCGTCAGTGCGAGAATCACTCATGGTGATGACGTCGTCGAATTTCGTCTGCCCGTAGCGGGCGCTCACAACGCACTCAACGGCGCGGGGGCAATCGCGGTGATGTGCGCGCTCGGCGTCGACCTGTTTGCGGCAGCGGCAGCGCTGGGTGATTTCGCGGGAACCGGTCGGCGCTTTGAACTGACGAGCACGGTCCGAGGTGTGCGCGTGTACGACGACTACGCCCACCATCCGCGCGAGGTCCGAGCCGCGCTGGCCACGGCCAGAAGTGTGGTCGGCGACGGTCGACTCATCGCTGTCCACCAGCCCCACTTGTACTCTCGCACGCGTGACATGGCGGCCGATTTCGCGCGCGAATATGAGAGTGGCGCAGACTTCACGGTGGTTCTCGACGTGTTTGGCGCGCGGGAGGACCCGATCGCGGGGGTGTCAGGCGCTCTCGTTGCGGCTTCATTTGCAGATCAAACGCGCGTGGCGTACTGTCCCGATTGGTCGGTCGCGGCAAAAATCGCGGCCGATCACGCACAATCGGGAGACATCATCATGACTCTGTCCTGCGGCGATGTTTATCGCATCATTCCTCAGATTGTTGCGGAACTCGACGTTTCGTGAAGCGCCCCGAAATTCCCGGAGCACCCGGCGCACCGCGGTCGGTTCCACGTCCATCCCGAATGCAGCCGGTTGCCGCGTCGGATTTTCTTTTAGCTCCGCGTGATTCGGACGAACGTCGATTCACGGCCGGTCGCCGGCGCCGCCGGCGCGCGTGGCTGACAGGTAGCGGTGCGCTCGTCGCGGTCGCGCTTATTGTCAGCGGAATTGTGATGTCGCCACTTCTCACGTTGACAGACATCGTCGTGAAGGGACGGGACTCTGTTCCGGAGCGAGTAATCGTCGGCGCGGCATCCGACCAGGTCGGCCAACCGCTCGTCGCCCTCAATTTCGATGCGATTCGTGAACGACTCAGTTCTGTCACGAGAATTCAGTCATTCACGACCGAGATTCAGCCCCCGCACACTCTGGTCATTCGGGTCGTCGAGCGCCAGGCCATCGGCTTCATGGCGATCGAATCTCAATGGGCGGTTGTCGACGCTGCCGGTGTCATCATCGACACGGGGATGGAAAGGCCCTTGGGAATTCCCGAATTGTTGGGGGAGTCCACCTCTGACACGGCATTTAGCGCTATGGCGGAGACGCTCGTTGCCTTGCCGAGTAGCGTCCTCTCAAATGTCGCATCGATGTCGGCGCAGACGCGTGACAGCGTTCGGTTTACTCTGCGCGGGGTTGGGCACGAAATTGTATGGGGCTCCCCCGACAATTCCGCGCTGAAACTCGTAGTGATGAATCGCGCGATTCGAGTCGCCGATCGTTCGAATGGTGTTTTCGAAATCGATGTCTCTGCCCCGGACAACATCGTTTTGCGGCGATTGCGCTGAATTGCGACACGCCGACGTAGTTGGCGACTTCTGTGTACCGTCGTGACTACCGTGTGGGTGCCTGAGAGGGTGGTAAAAGTCTCGACTTCAAGTTGAGCCTGAACGTTGGAGGAACCCATGGCATCCGCAAGCAATAATTATCTCGCCGTCATTAAAGTTGTCGGCGTAGGTGGCGGTGGTGTCAATGCTGTCAATCGAATGATTGACGCCAAGATCAAGGGCGTCGAATACGTCGCGGTAAACACCGATGCCCAAGCTCTTCTGCTCAGCGACGCCGACGTCAAACTCGACGTTGGACGGCAACTAACGCGTGGTCTCGGTGCTGGCGCCGACCCAGAAATCGGTCGTCGCGCCGCGGAAGACCACGCAACCGAAATTGAAGAAAGCCTCGCCGGCGCGGACCTCGTTTTCGTCACAGCAGGCGAAGGTGGCGGAACCGGAACCGGCGGTGCGCCCGTTGTCGCGCGAATTGCGAAATCGATAGGTGCACTCACCATAGGTGTTGTCACTACGCCCTTTGGCTTCGAGGCGCGTCGTCGCCGTGAACAGGCCGAAGCGGGAGTTGAACGCCTTCGGGCAGAGGTCGACACGCTGATAGTCGTCCCCAACGACCGACTTCTTCAACTCGCTGACCCGACGATTTCGGTCACCGAGGCTTTTGCCATAGCAGACGAGGTCCTCCTCGCCGGAGTCCAGGGCATCACCAACCTCATCACGAACCCCGGGCTCATCAATCTTGACTTCGCAGATGTGCGTAGCGTCATGCACGGCGCGGGAACGTCCCTCATGGGTATCGGAAGCGCACGGGGTGCCGAGCGAGCGATCAAGGCAACCGAAATGGCGATTGCGTCTCCTATGCTCGACCAGACGATCAACGGCGCACACGGCGTGCTGTTGTCTTTCCAGGCCGGCTCCAACCTGTCCATCATGGAGGTCAACGAAGCGGCGACTCTGATTTCGGGTGTCATCCACCCCGAAGCCAACTTCATCTGGGGAATGGGAATTGACGACACACTCGGAGACGAGGTGCGTGTGACGGTGATCGCTGCCGGTTTCGACGAGAGAGACACCGTGCGCTCCGACCGAATTGGTAGCGTCGCGTCGTTCCAAACAATCGATGAAGAACTGCAACACAGTGAATTCGGGCGGTCTGTAATGACGACCGATATTCCGGTTTTGACCGACCAGTTTGCTGATTCAGACGCCTACGACCTTCCCGAATTTCTGCAGTAGCCCGTTGTGCCGTCCGTAACCGAACGATGGCACTCAGTGTTCGCTGAAGTAGCTGAGGAATGTGCAAAGTGGGGTCGTGATGTTGCCGACATAACCCTTGTTGTCGTCACGAAGTTCCACCCGGTGTCGGTCATCGAGGAACTTCTCGATGCTGGCGCTCGCCACTTCGGCGAGAGTCGACACCAGGATGCTGCGCCGAAAGCCGATGCACTCGCGGATCGAGACCTCACGTGGCACTTTGTTGGGCAAATCCAGTCCAATAAGGCTCGGGCAATCGCACGGTACACCTCGGCTATTCACTCACTTGATCGTGATTCCGTCGTCGACGCCCTCGTCACATCAGAACATCGAGTAGACGGCTTTATCGAGTTGAACCTGACGGACGACCCCGGCCGTGGGGGAGTAAAGACTGCCGATGACATGTTGCGACTCGCCGAGAGGATTCTCGCCGCCGGCACAATTGACCTGCGTGGCGTAATGGCGGTTGCACCTCAGGACGCTGACCCGAACGCGGCGTTCGCACACGTCGCCTCGATGTCCGAGATACTCTGTCAGGCCTACCCGAATGCGACGGACATCTCTGCTGGTATGAGCGCCGATTGGCAACAGGCCATTGAGCACGGTGCGACACACCTTCGGATTGGCACGTCAATCACGGGAAATCGCCCATCTCCGCGTTAATCTGATGAAAACCTCAAGGAGAGGACATCGTCATGAGGAAAACACTTGAATATTTGGGCTTCGTTTCATCGTCATCCCGATTCCCGAAGGAGCGCACAAGCGTTCGGCCCGACCTACCTCGTCCGTCCGGACCTCGACCCACCGCTGTGCCGGGACGTTCGATGAGTCGGTCGCGCCACGAGCCCTCGTATTCGGTCATCCACACGATGCGTCCTCGCCGCTACGCAACCGATGCGTCGGGCATCGCAGAGACGTTCGCGGATGGCTCTCCGATCATCGTCGACTTGTCCATGATGCAAGAGGCCGACGTTCGTCGTCTGATTGACTTCATGTCAGGTCTCGTGAAGGGACTGGACGGTACCATTCGCCGCGTTGCCGTAAAGGTTTTCATGCTTACTCCCGCGGGGATTGAACAGTTCGATGACGAACTCGACCAGAACAGCCTCCAGCCGAGTCACGACGAAGAACTCCTGGCGTAGTCCATGCCAGTGTTGGGAAACATCCTGTACGCAATTCTGTGGTGCTTTTCGGCTTTGCTATGGTCGCGATTCATCCTTGAATGGGTCCAGCAAATCGCGCCGCAGTGGCGACCGCGCGGTGTGGTGTTAATCCTCGCGGAAGCGACGTACACCGTAACCGACCCGCCGCTGCGATTTCTCCGGCGATACATCAAACCGTTGCGCATCGGTTCCGTTGCAATCGATCTTTCCTGGACTTTGTTGCTTTTTGCCGTGTACATCGCAATGTCTTGGGTTGTTTAGGGTTCGCGGTAAAGTATTGAGAACCGATAAAGCGATTGTCCTAAGGAATGAGGCGGACCAATGTTGAGCGCTGAAGACATTGTTAACAAACAATTCAAGACCAAACGCGACGGTTATGACCCCGATGACGTTGACGATTTCCTCGATGAGGTTGTCAAAGAACTTCGTCGTATCCAAATCGAAAATGATGGACTCAATCAAAAAGTATTGGGCGCAGAATCGCGTGTGGCAGAGCTGCAGCGCAGCGGAGGGCCAATCGCTGCCAGCCTCGTGACGGGGGCCGCCGAGACCGGCACATCGAGTCAATTGCTCCAACTCGCTCGCAAACTGCACGACCAGCACATCCAAGAGGGGTTCACCGAGCGCGACCGGATTATCGAAGAGGGTAAGAACCACGTGACGCGCATGCTTGCTGAACAGGAGCTTCGCCAGCGAAACGAAATTAGCGTGCTCGACCAGCAGCGCATCGAAATCGAGCGCGAAATCGAGCGGCTCAAACTTTTCGAAAAAGAGTACCGTCAGCACCTCAAGCAGCACCTCGACAAGCAGCTTGCGGATCTGGCCAACAGCGGTCAGGAATCCGCCAAACCTTTTTAGTACCGATGCCACAGCATCGATCACTTCCGGTTCCTGACGGTCTCGTCGGGGAACGTGTCGACGTCGCCGTCTCTAAATTGTTGGGCTTTTCGCGGACGTTCGCCGGCGACGTCATCGAACGCGGTGGTGTCGAGGTGGATGGACAGGTAGCAACGAAGTCCGACCGCTTGTCTGCCGACGTACTGCTGTCGATTGTCTGGGATGACCCGCGCGAACCCGAGATTGTCCCGGTTGTCATTGCTGACATGCAGATCGTTTATGACGACGACGACATTGTTGTTGTGAGTAAGCCCCCGTTCCTCGCCGCTCATCCCTCTCTGGGATGGGAGGGCGACACGGTGCTGGGCGCGCTCGCGGGAGCGGGCTATCGAATCGCGACGTCAGGACCTCCGGAACGTCAGGGCATCGTGCATCGACTAGATGTGGGGACCTCGGGCCTCATGATTGTGGCCAAGAGCGAGATCGCATATTCGGTCATGAAGCGGAAATTCAAGGATCGTGAGGTTTTCAAGGAATACCACGCGCTCGTTCAAGGCGAGATGGTGCCAGCAGAGGGAACAATCGACGCACCAATTGGTCGCCATCCAGGTTCGGCATGGAAATTCGCGGTCACCCACGACGGGCGACATGCCGTCACTCACTTTGACACTCTCGCCACTTATCCGACGGCAACACTCTTGTCGGTGGGTCTCGAGACCGGGCGCACCCACCAGATCCGTGTGCACATGGCTGCTCAGCGGCACCCACTCGTCGGCGATTCCCTTTACGGCGCAAACCCCCTCCTTGCGACGCGTCTGGAACTAACGCGCCAGTGGTTGCACGCCGTCCGACTCCGGTTCAATCACCCCGCGACGGGTGATGAACTCGAGATCACGAGCGACTATGCGCCAGATTTGTCACATTCGCTGGAACTTCTCGCAACTCGCTGACGCGCCTCACGGTCGCGTCCGACGACCGACCTAAACTGAAAGTCCGCAATCGCGAGAAGGAGAGTCCGTGTCGAGTTCGTTTGTCCATCTTCACGTTCACACGGACAACTCGATGCTCGACGGCGCGGCACGAATTGACAGTCTGTTGGACGCGACGGTTGCAGAGAACATGCCCGCCATCGCGATGACCGACCACGGGACCTTGTTTGGTGCGTTCGAGATGTGGAAACAGGCGAAGGACCGGGATATCAAGGCGATTATCGGACTCGAGGCCTACTTCGCTCCTGAAGGCCGACACCACAAGAAGCCCGTGCAGTGGGCTGATGGGAGCGAGAACGATGTGTCCGCTCGCGGAGCGTATACGCACCTCACGCTGCTGAGTGAGACAACCGAGGGCATGCACAATCTCTTTTCGATGTCGACATCGTCCTATATCGAGGGGTTCTACCACAAACCCCGGCTCGACCTCGAACTTCTCGGCACGCACTCCGCGGGTCTCATCGCTACGAGCGGGTGTGTATCGGGTGAGATTCAGACAAAGATTCGTTTGGGCGATTATGACGGCGCCAAACTCGCGGCCTCAACAATGCGCGACATTCTGGGTAAAGAGAATTTCTTCATCGAGATCATGGATCATGGGTTGCCCATCGAACGCCGCGGAATCAAGGATTTGCTGCGACTCGCGCAGGAACTCGACCTGCCACTGGTGTTGACGAACGACCTGCACTACACCCACGCGCACGAGGCGAAGTCGCACGCCGCTCTGTTGTGTGTTCAATCCGGCAAGACCCTTTCAGACGAAACCAGGTTCAAGTTCGAGGCGGACGAGTTTTATCTCAAGTCAGCGGCCCAAATGCGATCGCTGTTCCCCGACCACCCCGAGGCCGCCGACAACACGCTCCTCATTGCCGAACGGTGCAACGTTGAATTCGACACGTCGGTGAGCCACATGCCGCAGTTCCCTGTCAAGGCGGGGGATACCGAGGCGGCGGCGTTTGAGCGCGAAGTGGTCGCGGGTCTGGCCTATCGTTATCCGAACGGCCTGACACCGGAAATCGAGCAACGTGCGAGATATGAAATCGACGTCGTCACGAGCAAAGGTTTTCCCGGTTACTACCTCGTCGTCGCAGACTTCGTCAAATGGGCCCGCGAAAACGGTGTGCGTGTTGGACCAGGTCGAGGTTCGGGTGCTGGGTCTCTTGCCGCCTTCGCGATGCGAATCACAGACCTCGACCCGATTGAACACGGACTGCTCTTTGAACGGTTCCTGAACCCCGAACGCGAATCCATGCCCGACTTCGATATTGACTTCTCCACGCGGCGACGCGACGACGTCAAGCGCTATGTCACGGGCAAGTACGGCTCTGACCGTGTCGCACAAATCGCGACATTCAACATCATCAAAGCAAAACAGGCGCTCAAGGATGCTTCCCGCGTGATGGGTTTCCCTTACGGGATGGGCGAGAAATTGTCAAAGGCGGTTCCGCCTATGCTCGCGGGCCGCGACATGTCGCTCGCCGAGATGTACGACACCGCCAACCCCCGATTCAAGGAAGCGGCTAAATTCCGCGACGTGATCGAGGAATCCGCGGACACGAAAGCGGTCTTCGAGACGGCGCTCGGCATCGAGAACATCAAGCGAAACACTGGTGTGCACGCGGCTGGCGTCATCATGTCGGACACCCCGTTGGCGGCCATCGTGCCACTCATGATGCGCGACAACGACGGTCAGATCATCACACAATTCGATTACCCGACCTGCGAAAAACTTGGGCTCATCAAGATGGACTTTCTTGGACTTCGAAACCTCGACATCCTCGATGACGCGCTCATCAATATCAAACGCAACCGGGGAATTGACCTCGTCCTCGAGGACCTCGACTTCAATGACACGGGTGTCTACGAACTCCTCTCGACGGGCGAGACTCTGGGAATCTTCCAACTCGATTCCCCGCCGATGCGGCAACTTCTCAAACAGATGCGTCCCGACCATTTCGAGGACATTTCTGCGGTGCTCGCGTTGTATCGCCCAGGCCCCATGGGCGCAAAATCACACACCAATTACGCGATGCGCAAACAGGGTCAGCAGGCGATCACTCCGATCCACCCGGAGCTCGCCGATTCACTTGCCGACATTCTCGGACCGACCTATGGGCTCATTGTCTATCAAGAACAGGTTATGGAGATCGCCCAGCGGGTTGCGGGATACTCGCTCGGTCAGGCCGATAATCTGCGTCGCGCGATGGGAAAGAAGAGCAAGGAAACCCTCGACAAGGAATTTCCTTTGTTTTCGGCGGGAATGTTGGAGCGCGGATACACCACGCCGGCCATCAAGACACTGTGGGACATCCTTGTCCCGTTCTCGGATTACGCGTTCAACAAGTCGCACTCGGCGGCGTATGGCGTGATCGCCTACTTCACGGCGTATCTTAAAGCGCATTACCCCGCTGAATTCATCGCGGCACTTCTTACCTCGGTCGGAGACGACCGCGACAAGTTGGGCGGCTATCTCGTCGAGGCGCGCCGAATGGGGGTCACGGTTCTCCCTCCTGACATCAACGAGTCCGACCTGTATTTCACGGCGGTCGGTGATGACGTGCGTTTCGGTCTGGGTTCGATCAAGAACGTCGGAGAGAATGTGGTTTCTCACGTAACGGCAGAACGAGAGTCGGGCGGTGAGTACAGCTCGGTGCAGAACTTCCTCACACGCGTTCCGTTGCCCGCACTCAACAAACGCACTATCGAATCGCTATTCAAGTCCGGAGCGTTCGATTGTTTTGGTCACACTCGCCGTGCTCTCATTGAGGTCCACGAAAAGGTTGTCGACGACGCAACTCGTGAAAAGAAAGACGCGTCGAAAGGCGACGTCGGTTTTGATTTCGGGGAACTCTTTGACCAACCTGTCGAGTTGATTCCGGATCGCCCCGAATGGCCTCGCAAGACCAAACTGGAATTCGAACGCGAAATGTTGGGGCTGTATGTCTCTGACCACCCTCTGAACGGTCAAGAGGTCGTTCTTCAACGCCACCGAACGTTGTACGTCAGTGACCTGATTGCGGTCCCTAAAGTCGCGGAAAGCGAGGGCGAAGAGACGGAGTGGGAGTTGCAGGGAGCGACGGAAGACGACTTAATCACGCTCACAGGGCTTTTGCGTAACATCGAACATCGCACGGCACGAGCGTCGGGCAAGCAATACGCCTCTGCCGTTCTCGAAGACATGTCGGGTTCCATCGAATTGTCGATTTTGGGAAAGGCATACGATGACCTTCGTCCGCTACTCGTCAACGATTCGTTGGTCGCCATCAGTGGGCGTGTTCGGTTGCGCGAACAGTTCCTCTCGATGATGGTCCGGAACGTGAAACACCTCGATGTTTCCCGCGACTCGGAGGTGTCCATTATCCGCGTTCAGGTTCCCGCGGAACATTCAACAACGACGCTCATTGCAGAGTTGGACGATGTGCTCAAGCGTTATCCGGGGGATGCCGAGGTGGAACTGCGCCTTCGCCATGCCTCGGGTGTTCAGGTGTTCACCCTGCCACATCGCGTCACCGTGAGCGGTCCGCTCTATGGCGAACTCAAGCGCGTTCTCGGTCCCAACTGTTTCGTTTAACCCGCCACGATCTCGCCGACGCTGTGATAGCGGCGATCGACATACACGAGGGGCGGGTAGTCGGGGTGCGTCTCGCCGTCGTTGATTTCTAGGACAATTGTTGCGTTGTCGCCAACCTCGGTGACGGCCACGACAGTGGCAAGAAGAGCGGCGCGTACTCCGCGAAGTTGGGGGAGGCCACCCATCCCCGGCCCCCAGTGGTCGCCGGTGAAGCGCAGCGGGAAGGCGCCCGCCATTGTGCGCGAGACACCGACTTGGTCGCTACTGAGGAAATGAAGGATGACGGCTTTGCCCAATGCGACCGCAGGATACGACGAGGCGTGTTGCGCAATATTGACGGTAGCGCGCGGGGGAGTGGCCGAGAACGAGGCAAGTGATGTCGCCGCAAAACCGGCGGGTGTTCCATCGTCCAGTTGTCCCGTGATCACCGCAACGCCAGCGGGATGCAAGGAAAATGCTGCGAGGAAAGCCTCCTGTGGCGTCACGATGGTCACAATCCTCTCAATGGCGTTCTCTTCCCCATTATTCCCGAACGGTAACATGGAAAAACACGGCAACGCAGTTTTGGCCCGACGCGAGAGGTGACAACATGTTTTGCCCTTTTTGTCGCTTCACCGACACCCGTGTCATCGACTCGCGCACCTCGGAAGACGGGCTGTCGGTGCGTCGTCGGCGGGAATGCCCGGACTGCGGAGGCCGATGGTCGACGCTCGAAACCGCGAGCCTGTCGGTCATCAAACGCAACGGCGTGATCGAGGCATTTTCCCGCGAGAAGATTGTGGCGGGTGTTCGCAAAGCGTGTCAGGGTCGCCCCGTTTCGGATGCGGATTTAGCCGGACTTGCACAGCGCGTCGAAGAGAGTATTCGTGCGACCGGTGTGTCGCAAATAGATGCGAACGAGGTCGGCCTTTCGATTTTGCCGGAGCTTCGTACCATCGACCTTGTGGCGTACTTGCGGTTTGCGAGTGTGTATCAAGCGTTTGATTCCCTCCACGACTTCGAATCGGCCATTGTCGTCCTGAAAGCGGAAGAGGAATCAAAGGGCGAGACTGCGTGATCTACCGCACCCTTTTTCGTCTCGTTTTCGCGCGGATGGACGCCGAAAATGCGCACGAACTCGTGGTGTTGTTTTTGGTGTGGGGACAACGTCTTGGGTTTACTCCACTTCTTCGTCTCGTCACGCGACCACCCCGCTCGGCGCGGGTTCGCGCACTCGGATTGGTCTTTGAATCACCGTTCGGTCTTGCCGCGGGTTTTGACAAGAACGCAATCGCCTATCGAATCCTGTGGGGGTTGGGGTTCGGCCACGTTGAGGTCGGTACCGTCACCGCACATTCGCAGGCGGGTAATCCGCGACCGCGTCTTTTTCGACTTCCTGCTGATTACGCCTTGATTAACCGGATGGGGTTCAACAACGATGGCGCCGTTTTGATCGCGCCCAGGCTTCGTCGTCGCCGGGGACCGATTGTCGGCGTCAATATCGGAAAGAGTCGAAGTGTCGACGTTGACGATGCCCGAGGCGATTACCTCGCCTCAACCAGACTGTTAGCGCCGGTTGCCGATTATCTTGTGGTGAACGTGTCGTCGCCGAACACGCCCGGCCTGCGGGGGCTTCAAGAGATTGACAAACTCGAGCCGCTCTTGCGAGACGTGAAGCGTGAAGCGGGGGATACTCCTGTATTAGTGAAGATCGCGCCCGAGCTGACGGACAGTGCCGTCGACGCTGTTGCTGATCTCGTTCTTCAGATCGGACTAGACGGAATCATCGCGACCAACACGACGCTGTCCCGCGACGGGTTGTCAACCCCGGCTTCGGAAACCGAGGCGCTAGGTGCAGGCGGCTTGTCGGGTCCGCCTCTCGCCGAACGCTCAACGCACATCGTGCGCCGTTTGCGCGCGCGAGTGGGCGTAGACTTGTGCATTATCGCGGTCGGCGGCGTCACGACGGCTTCGGATGTCGCGGATCGACTCGCCGCTGGCGCCACTCTTGTGCAGGGCTATACGGCGTTCCTGTATGAAGGACCGTTCTGGGCGTCACGGTTGGCGAAGGGATTCACCCGCGGTTTATGACGGGTGCTGGCCGCGCGTTACTTGCGGTTTGGGAACTCTGAGCGGACGGAACTGGAAAGCGCGAGTCGACGCGTACCAGCGGTGTCCTTTTTCGATGCTCGATGCGCCGAACTTGTCCGACATTACTCTGATTAGTTTGCGGCTGAAGATCATGGCGTCAATGACGGCGATGACGAAAAAGCCGTACATGGCGATGAGAACGGTGAGCTGAAGGCTTGCCCCGGAACCATCCGTTGCGCTGTACTGCGGCAGGAAGGTGGCAATGATGACAGCGAACATCAACGGAATCATGAATTCTCCGACGGTGTATCGCGCGTCAACGAAGTCACGGACGAAACGGCGCTGTGCGCCTTTGTCGCGGGCAGGCATGTATCGTTCGTCGCCCGCTTCGTAACCCTGTCGGGCGACGAGTCGTTCGCTGGCTCGCTTTCGACGCTCTTCTTTCGTCATCTTGGTCTTTGCGCGCGACGCGACGAGGGGACGCTTATTGGCTGCTTCGCGCTCTTTGCGGCTCGGTGTGGCACGTCCTTTGCCGGTTGTGGGCGAAGTGTCGGCGGAGTCGTTCACGACGGTTCCTCTCGGTTGGTGCTTCTAAGATTACCTTTATGCCGCTTCCCTCTCGTTCTCTCGACGAAATCAACGCACGAATAGTTGAGTCCTTTCCCGAATCACTAGAGACCCTGAAGTCTCTGGTTCGAATTCCCAGCGTGTCGTGGGACGGATTTCCGGCCGAGGAAGTTCACCGATCCGCCGAGTTCGTCGCTGAGCGGGTTCGTGCTTTGGGGATCTTTGAGGACGTCCAGATTGTGACGGAGCCGTTTGCGGTTGCGCCCGGCTACGGGCAACCTGCAGTTCTCGCGCGCAGAGACCCTGCGCCCGGCTACCCGACGGTCTTGCTGTACGCCCATCATGACGTACAGCCTCCGGGTGACGCGCAGATCTGGGAGAGCGAGCCATTCGAACCTGTCGAGCGGGACGGACGTCTCTACGGTCGTGGTGCCGCGGACGATAAGGCGGGGGTTGTCGTTCACCTGACGGCGCTCGAGACCATCGCCAAAATTCTCGGCGAAGATTTGAACATTGGGCTCGCGCTGTTCATCGAGGGGGAGGAGGAGTTCGGATCTCGCTCGTTCACGTCGATTCTTAATCGGCACGCCGCGATTCTGAACAGCGACATCATCGTGGTCGCCGACTCTGACAATCGTTCGGTGGACATTCCGTCGTTGACCGTCAGTCTGCGCGGAAATGTGGCCTTCTCGCTCTCCGTGTCCACTCTGGAGCATGCATCGCATTCGGGGATGCTCGGAGGTGCCGTTCCCGACGCGATGATGGCCGCGACCACGCTGTTGGCCAGGTTATACAACGAGGACGGTTCCGTGGCGATTGCGGGCCTGCACACACACGACGCGTCCGTGCCCGACTTCACTCGAGACGAGCTGGTTCACGACTCGGGATTGAAAGACGGAGTCAGTGACATCGGCACGGGTCCGATTCTGTCTCGGTTGTGGTTCCAGCCAGCAATTTCCATAACGGGTATCGATGCGCCAACGGTGCAGAACGCCTCCAACACGCTGATTCCGTCCGTAACCGTCAAGATCTCGGTCCGCGTCGCTCCGGGACAGACCTCGTCCGACGCTTTTGCGCACATCGAGAAGCACCTTCGTGCGACCGTTCCGTGGGGTGCCCACCTCGAATTCAGTCACATCGATCTGGGCGATTCGTTTCTCGTGGATTCGTCGGGAAGTGGCGCGACACTCGAACTCGAGGCTCTACGCGATGCCTGGGATGGCGCTGACCCGGTCAAGGTGGGCGTCGGGGGTTCAATCCCGTTCGTTGCCGATTTGGTCGAGCGATTCCCGAACGCGCAGATTCTCATCACGGGGGTCGAGGACCCTCAGTCCCGCGCACACAGCCCCAACGAATCGCTGTCCCTCACGGTGTTCCGCCGGGCCATCGTCGCAGAAACATTGTTCTTGTTGCGCCTGAATGATCGCGATTGACTAGCGAAGGAGGTAAAATCAAAGCATGACCGAAATGACTGGAACCACCGTGACCGAAAAATCCCACGGCGTCGTGCTCACTCCGACCGCCGTCGTCAAGGCGAAAGCGTTGATGGAACGAGAACAGCGCGATGACCTGCGACTCCGTCTGGTCGTCAAGGCCGGCGGCTGCAGCGGATTCAAGTACGACATGTTCTTCGACGAACGCGACAACGACGGCGATGCGATCGTCGCCTTTGATGGTGTCGAGGTTGTTGTCGACAAGAAAAGTGCTCCGTATCTGGAGGGTGCATCAATCGATTACGAAGACACGCTCCACTCGTCGGGCTTCCAAATCAACAACCCCAACGCGGCCAGCACGTGTGCCTGCGGGGACTCATTCAACTAACCTTCGCCGATTGTCAAGAACTACGCGAAATCCCTAGATTTTCGCGGTTTTTTCGTGTCGAATGCGCGAAACAGTGCTGGGGAATGTCGTAGACTACAACCACTAAGAGAGTTCCGTCGAGAGGTTCTAGGTGCCGAAGATTTTTCCCCGAGTAATCGCAGCAGGTGTCGCGATCGTTGCCGCACTTGCACTCTCGGGTTGCACCGCGCAAGAGCTTCGTGGCTTCCTTCCCTCGGAAGCCGGCGTCACAAACCAGACGTCGCGCATTATCGGATTGTGGTCGTCCTCCTGGATCGTCCTGTTGATAGTCGGAGCGATTACCTGGGGCCTCATCATTTGGGCGGCTCTCGCATACCGTCGCCGAAAGACGGACACGGCCCTTCCGTCGCAGCTTCGTTATAGCACCCCGATTGAAACCCTTTTCACGGTCGTTCCGCTGATCTTGGTTCTCGGTTTTTTCGCCTTCACTGCGCGCGATCAGGCGATTATCGAGCAAGTGAACCCCAACCCCGATGTCAAAATCGAGGTTTTTGGAAAACGGTGGGCGTTCGACTTCAACTACCTCTCGGAGAACGTTCACTTCTCGGGTATCCAGGCGAGAGAAAAACCGGACAAGACCATTGACATCAACTCGTTGCCGATTCTGTACTTACCAGTCGGGAAGTCTGTCGAAATCAGTATCGAGTCACGCGATGTCAACCACTCGTTCTGGATTCTCGACTTCCTGTACAAGAAAGACATGATTCCCGGTAAGACCAACCACTGGTATGTGACTCCGGAAAAAGAAGGAACCTACCGTGGCAAGTGCGCCGAGCTGTGCGGTGAATACCATTCGCTCATGTTGTTCACGGTCAAGGTTGTTTCTCAGGCCGAATACGACGCACAAATGCAGAAACTTCGCGATCTGGACATGACCGGCCGACTCGGTCCCGAGTACAACGCAAATCAGAATCTTCCCGGCACCGACGGAAACACAGACAGCTAAGGAATCGCTATGACGACGACAGCACCACGCCCCGCGGCACCGGCAATTCCGGAAGGCGCGAGCACGCCAGCGGCTGGCCGACAGGGATCCGTATTCCTTGATTACCTGACGACCACGAACCACAAGACCATCGGGTACATGTACTTCGTCACATCGTTCGTGTACTTTCTCATCGCCGGTGTTATGGCCCTCATCATTCGCGCACAGTTGTTCCAACCCGGTATGGACCTGGTCACCAAAGAGCAATACAACCAGCTCTTCACGATGCACGGAACGCTCATGCTTCTCATGTTCGCTACTCCGCTTTTCGCGGCGTTCGCCAACGTGTTGATGCCGATCCAGATCGGCGCACCGGACGTCGCGTTCCCGAGACTCAACGCCCTCGCGTTCTGGTTCTACTTCTTCGGTTCGCTCGTGGCAACCGCGGGGTTCCTCACTCCGCAGGGCGCAGCATCGTTCGGATGGTTTGCCTACGCGCCATTGTCGTCGGCGACATACACCCCGGGTGTCGGCGCAAACATGTGGGTTTTTGGTCTCGGGTTGTCCGGCTTCGGAACCATCATGGGAGCGGTTAACTTCATTACGACGATCATCACCATGCGCGCGCCAGGTATGACGATGTGGCGCATGTCCATATTCTCATGGAACACGCTCATCACGTCGCTGCTCATCATTATGGTTTTCCCCGTATTCGCCGCGGCAGCATTGGCATTGGGGTCAGACCGCGTCTTTGGGTCGCACATCTATGACGCGGCCACCGGTGGATCAATCCTGTGGCAACACCTTTTCTGGTTCTTCGGACACCCCGAGGTGTACATCATTGCGCTCCCGTTCTTTGGAATTGTGTCGGAAATCATCCCCGTGTTCGCACGAAAGCCAATTTTTGGTTACAAGACTCTCGTGTTCGCAACTATCGCCATTGCTGCACTGTCTATGACGGTGTGGGCCCACCACATGTACGTGACGGGAAGCGTTCTTCTCCCGTTCTTCGCTCTCATGACGATGCTCATTGCCGTCCCAACGGGGGTGAAGATATTCAACTGGATCGGAACGATGTGGCGTGGGTCAATTACGTTCGAATCACCGATGATCTTCACTCTGGGGTTCCTCGTATCCTTCGTCTTTGGTGGATTGACCGGGGTAATCCTGGCGTCGCCGCCACTCGACTTCAACCTCTCGGACTCGTACTTCGTCGTCGCCCATTTCCACTACGTCGTCTTTGGAACCGTCGTGTTTGCAATGTTCGCTGGCTTCTACTTCTGGTGGCCCAAGTGGACCGGCGCAAAACTGCGCGAAGACCTCGGCCAACTTCACTTCTGGCTGCTGTTCGTCGGCTTCCACATGACCTTCCTCATTCAGCACTGGGCCGGCGTCATGGGTATGCCGCGTCGTTACGCGACGTACCTGGTCGAAGACGGCTTCACCTGGATGAACCAACTGTCGACGGTTGGCTCGATGATTCTTGCCGTCTCGATGATCCCGTTCCTGTTCAATGTCTGGTGGACCAAGCGAAACGCACCCATGGTCGGTGTTAACGACCCCTGGGGTTACGGACGTTCACTCGAGTGGGCGACATCCAGCCCACCGCCTCGCCACAACTTCACCTCGATTCCTCGGATTCGTTCGGAAGCTCCCGCGTTCGACCTCAATCACCCCGAGGTCGCGCCTCCCGGATATTCGGACAAGTAGGAGGGCGAATAATGCCTCTCAATACCAAGCTTTTCCTTTGGCTCGCGGTCTTTTTCCTCTTTTTCTCGGTCGTCTATCCGACCTGGAACTACTTCGCAGGGTCGCCGATCGAATGGGTTGGAACCCTCGCGATTCCGTTGACGATGGTCATGTTCCTGCTCCTCGGCGGGTTCCTCTACATCAACCTGCGCCGTCAGGCGGGTGGAATTCTCCCGGAAGACAGCCTCGTGGCCGACGTCGATGACGGCGACACCGAAATGGGCTTCTACCTCCCGTGGTCGTGGTGGCCGTTCTTTGCCGGCGTCGCCGGTGGTGTGGCGATGCTGGCCATGAGCGTCGGAATTTGGCTTGCGTTGTTTTCGCTCGGACTCGTTCTCATCACCTTCATCGGATGGTTCTTTGAGCCGGTCCGCGGAGCGTACCGCCGCTAAACCCTGGTTGCGACGACGTTCGTGGCCTTCATTGCTTATTTCATGTCAGCGCGGTCGCATAGTGTTGAGACGTGACCAAACCTCGCGGACCACTTCCCGACCCTGACGATTCCGAATCTGCCGCGAACGCCAGCGCCGACGGTACGGCCAACGAACCCGACATCAAATACGTCGACCTCAGCGCGGGTAATCCAGTGTCATTTGAGGTTCCGCCCAATACCAACCTCGTCGTCAACATCGTCGGCAAACAGGGCGGGGGATGCGTGTCGTCTATCCTGTCGGGCTTTAGCTGCCTCGCAACCGGATTCATCATCCTCGTCATAGTGATGGCCATCGTCAATGCATTTTCGCGATAACTCATCGCGACGGTTGATCAGGACGCAAACAAATGGGGCCTCGCTTTCGGCGAGACCCCATCTGATTTGAAGAGATCAGTGCTTTTGTGACTCGAGTTCCTTCGTCGTGACCGGGGCAATCCGGTCTTCAAAGTAGAAACGTGAGACCGAAGACCGCATGCGGGCACCGATGGTGATCTTTCCACGAGCGTTCGGTCGCAGTTGCTCCGGGGCGTATTCGTCGAACGACACCAGTTTCCACTGCTCAAACTCGTCGAGTGGCGTGTGGATCTCGCGATATTCCCCGCCGGGCAGACGGACAATGCGGCTTGACTCGTATCCGTGAAGAACCAGTTCGCGGTCTTTTCGCTGAAGAGCAAGTGCGATCTTTTTCGCCATCCAGAACGCAGCAATGGGACCGACGATAAGCAGAATCTGCAGGGTCAAAATGACCCCTTCGATTGTGGTGCGGAAGTGGGTTGCAACGAGGTCGGACGCCGCTCCGGCCCACAAGACCGCATAAAAGGTGACCCCGGCGGCGCCAATCGCAGTGCGAGTGGGTTGGTTGCGGGGACGCTCAGCGATGTGGTGTTCGCGCTTGTCGCCTGTGACCCACGCCTCGATGAAGGGGTAGATCATGACGATGACGATGAAGAGCATCAGCACAACGATCGGGATCAGGAGGTTCAACGACCACGTGTATCCGTTGACGACAAATTCCAATCCGGGTGGCATCAACCGGAGCATTCCGTCCGCGAATCCGATGTACCAGTCGGGTTGTGTGCCAGCCGACACGGGGGACGGGTCATACGGGCCGTAGTTCCAAATCGGGTTGATCGTAAAGAGCGACGCGATCAACATGATGACCCCGAAGACGAGGAAGAAGAATCCGCCTGCTTTCGCCGCGAAGACGGGGAGGATGGGCGACCCCACGACGTTGTCGTTGGTTCGACCCGGTCCGGCAAACTGGGTGTGCTTGTTGATGATGAGCAACACCATGTGAATTGCAATCAGAGCGATGACAAGAGCGGGCAAAAGCATGATGTGCAAGACGTATAGACGCGGGATTACGTCGTTTCCTGGGAACTCGCCACCGAACAGAAGGTAAGAAATCCAAGTTCCGATTCCGGGGATTGCCTTGATCATCCCGTCAATGATTCGAAGACCGTTACCCGAGAGCAGGTCGTCGGGGAGCGAGTACCCTGTGAATCCTTCGGCCATCGCGAGGATGAAGAGAACGAATCCGATAACCCAGTTGATTTCGCGCGGCTTGCGGAATGCGCCAGTGAAGAAGACGCGTAGCATGTGGAGCCCGATCGCCGCCACGAACAACAAGGCGGCCCAGTGGTGAACCTGGCGCATGAGAAGGCCGCCTCGGATGTCGAACGTGATGTTCAACGTCGAAGAGTAAGCCGCCGACATGTGGATTCCCTTGAGCGGCACGTAAGAACCGTCATAGTGAACCTCGACCATAGACGGGTCGTAGAAGAAGGTCAGGAATGTTCCGGACAAAAGAATGACGACGAACGAGTACAGCGAGATTTCCCCAAGCATGAAGGACCAGTGGTCAGGGAAGATCTTTCGCCCGAGGAACTTGACGGCTCCGGAAATGCTAGTTCGCTCGTCAATGTAATTAGCCGCACCACCAACAAACTTCATCCCCGCACCTGTCGATGCTGGTGTCGAGCTCTTCTTCTGTGTTGCGACGCTCATCGTTCACGCTCCCAATAGCTAGGTCCAACTGGTTCGAGAAAGTCGCTCTGGGCGACGAGGTATCCCTCAGAATCCACCGTAATCGGCAATTGAGGGAGTGGTCGCGCCGCCGGTCCGAAGATGACGGCGCACTGGTTCGATACATCAAACTGTGACTGGTGGCACGGGCACAGAAGGTTGTGGGTTTGCTGTTCGTACAACGCCACCGGGCATCCCACGTGGGTGCAAATCTTTGAATACGCAACAATTCCGTCGTACGACCAGCTCTTGCGATCTTCGGTTTCGTTCAGCGCGTCAAGGGGCAGACGCATCAACAGAACAGCGGCTTTGGCCTTTTCGTCGAGGAATCCTTCTTCGACTTCCAGGAGGTTCTCGGGCATGACGTGGAACGCTGAGCCAATAGTGACATCACTCGCCTTGATGGGGACACCGTTCGGGTCGCGCGTCAAACGGACACCCTTTTCCCAAATTGTGTGCGAGAGTTTTTCTTCTGGCGTGCCAGCTGGGGCGAGGTCACGGAATAGGGCTACCGCGGGAATTGGCAATGCCACGAAAGCCCCGATCAGAGAGTTGCGCAAAAGGCGACGCCGAGTCCAACCCGATTCCTTATTCGCCTCCTGAAAAATTTCGACAGCACGGGCACGAGTAGCGTCGCCGCCGCGCGTCCCGTGACGTTCTTCGACGAGCTCGTGTCCGTGCATGAGAGCCTTGGCCCAGTGGACGGCGCCAACGCCGAGACACAGCAGGCCAGCGGCAATGGCCAGTCCGACAAACATGTTGTTGTAACGGGTCGACATGAGGTCGCCGGGAACAATTGGGAAGATGAAGTTGAGAGCGAAGGCAGAAGCACTGAGGATACCGGACAGCGCGAACAACAGTGAAATGCCACGTTCCGCGCCGCGCGCCCGCTCTGGCGATTCATCGTGAACACGTTTGTGCTCAGGTTCGAACCCTGGATTCTGCAAACGGTCGGGGCGTGACACCGCGCTGCCTGCGCTGGTGACGACGTCAGACTTTTTGTCAGCCATGGGATGAACCTTTCTGCAAACTTAGTTCGACTTGGCGCTCAGCCAAATGGTGATGGCGACGAGTCCGCCGAGCGCGAAAATCCAGACGAAGAGACCCTCGGATACCGGCCCGAGGGAACCGAGGTCCATTCCGCCGACTGAGGGGTTCTCGTCGAGGAATTTGAGGTAGGCGATGATGTCGTTCTTTTCTTCCGCGGTGATATTCATGTCCGAGAACACCGGCATGTTCTGTGGTCCGGTGACCATAGCCGCGTAAACGTGCACGGGATCAATATTCTTCAGGTGAGGAGCCCACTTACCTTCGGTCAGAGCACCACCGGCACCTGCGACGTTGTGGCACATCGCGCAGTTAACTCGGAAAAGCTGTGCTCCGTTGGACGGGTCTCCGCCGGTGAGCGATGATGCCTCGGGGACACCAGGACCCGGCGCCAGGCTCGCAACCCATGCCGCCATTGCGTCGATTTCGGGCTGGGTGAATTGAACGGGCTTTTTCTCGGCCTGAGGACCGCTACCCGACATCGGCATGCGTCCAGAGCCAACTTGGAACTCGACCGACAACGCACCCGAACCAATTAGGGACGGACCAGCCGCCGAACCTGCCGCACTGAGTCCGTGACACGACGCGCAGTTTGAAGCGAAGAGTTTCTTGCCGTCTTCAATCTGGGTCGCGGAGACGGGCGCATCAGCAGCAGTGGCTGTTCCCGTCACGGCTGCATATGCCGCGCCCGACACGAACAATCCAACGAGAATGAGCACGAGCGACGAAAGCGGGTGGCGACGACCTTTGCGGTTGAGAGTTCGTGACATGGTGTTCTTTCGTTATTTCAGCACATAGATGACGAGGAAGAGGCCAATCCACACCGCGTCGACGAAGTGCCAGTAGTACGACACGGCAACCATCGACATTGCGTCGCGGTGGGTGAACACCCTGACCGCTTGAATTCGACCGATCATGAGCAGGAAGGCAATGAGGCCGACGGTAACGTGCAGTCCGTGGAATCCGGTGGTGATGTAGAACGCTGAGCCGTAGGCGTCACTGTTGAGCATGACCCACTCGCTCGTAAGCACGGCATACTCGTAAACCTGGCCGACGACAAAGAACGCGCCCATCGCGTAGGTGAGCCAGAACCATTCGACGACGCCCCACTTGGACGGAGCCCAACCGGTTCGACGCGGTTGAAGACGCTCCGCCGCGAACACGCCCATCTGGCACGTCACGGACGAAAGCACGAGGATTGTGGTGTTGAGCGTCGAGAAGGGGATGCTCAGCTTCTCGGTTTGGACTGCCCAGATCTCGGGGGCCATCGATCGAAGCGAAAAGTAAATCGCGAATAGCCCAGCGAAGAACATCACCTCGCTCGCAAGCCACACAATCGTTCCGACGGCCACCGCGTTGGGCCGGTTCACAACCGATTGCGGTCTGGATATCGAGGCGCTAGTCACAACTCCCATTATGCCCAACTTCCGCTGTCCAGCCGACCATTTAGGGGTGTTTTGGCAGGTATTTTGCGAACTTTTCATCAATTTTGCGCGCACCGTGAGCGATAGGGTAGGGGAGTGTCGAACGACAACTGGACCACTCTCCTGAGCGACCTGCTCGAGGGTCGTTCGCTGGCGGTGGCCGAGGCTTCACGTGCGATGACCGGCATTATGAACGGTGACGTGAGCGATGCTCGACTGGCCGCATTTCTTGTTGCTCTCAGCGCCAAGGGGGAGTCTGTCGACGAGGTCGTCGGCTTCCGCGACGCCATCCTGTCGGCCGCGCTTCCGATCGATATCTCGACCGATGCCGTCGATATCGTGGGTTCGGGCGGAGACCCGATTGGGGTCATCAATGTTTCGTCTATCGCCGCGATGGTTGTCTCGGCAGCCGGAGTTCCGGTCATCAAGCACGGAAACCGGGCGGCGAGCTCGAAATCGGGCGCTAACGACGTTCTGACGGCTTTGGGAATAGACATTTCGCTCGAGCCCGAGCACGTTGCGCGTGTCTTCGCCGAAATCGGTGTCACATTCATCAACGCGATGGTGTTTCACCCCGGTTTCCGAAACGCTGGCCCGGTCCGCCAGGATTTAGCGATTCCGACGATCTTCAATGTGCTCGGCCCTTTGTGTAACCCGGCACGGCCCGAAGCAAACTCTCTCGGTATGTCAAACCCGGCACGAATTCCTCTCGCTGTCGGTCTTTTCCAGCAGCGAGGTGCGACGGCACTCGTGTATCGAGGCGAAGACGGTATCGACAAGATCACGACGACGGGACACTCGAAAGTGTTCGAAGTCAGTCGCGGGAGTGTCACCGAGCACGACTTCGACCCGCGTGAGGTCGGCTTCAGCTATTCCACAATTGACGCCATTCGTGGGGGAATGCCGGACGAGAACGCGGCCCTTGCGCGCGAGGTGCTTGCGGGGAAGCCCAGCGCCGCACGCGACATCATCGTGTTGAACTCGGCAGCCGGAATCGTCGCTCACCGGCTGTCGAAGAACCCAGCCGAGCGCGATCGATCATTCGTTGAACGAATGGCCGAGGCCGTTGAGGTCTCCGCACACTCGATTGATTCGGGTGCGGCGAGCGCGAAACTCGACGCCTGGGTCGCAGCCACCAACTAGGGAAGTGGGACCAAACGGCTCGTTTTAGCCCATATTCACGCTTCCTGACATAATGTACATTATCGGATAAAGCAAGTTGCGCGGAATTGACCGCAACCGTTAGGACACGCGATCCAGCACCTCGATCAACCGCTCGGGACCGATGAACGGCGATTCAGCGCGGATTTCGTCGAGTGTCCACCAGCGAATGTCGATGACGTCGTGGTGCTCGGATTCAATCCAACCGGAACGATCCAGTTCAAATTGGTCGACTCGAAGTGCATAGAAATGATCAACATACGAATGAAAGTTTTTCCCGTCCGGCCAATCCCAGTAACCGTCAACAGCGTCGAGCATCTCTCCCAACGCATCTGGTTCCACGATTAGACCGGTCTCTTCGCGCAATTCGCGAACGGCGGCTTCGAGCGGTGTCTCGCCGTCGTCAATTCCGCCACCGGGCGTAATCCAGCGCGGAGGCAAGCCGACTCGGTGGTCGAACCTCGTGTGCATCAGCAGGAACTTACCCCGACCGTCGTGTAGCACGATTCGAGCAGTTTCTCGGTGCAGAACGTGTGTCCGACCCTCGGGGTGGTTCATTTTCCGCCCTTGTCGACCAATCCGAACGCCCGCATCGACACCTGGACCATTGGTCCGATTCCGATAACGAACAACAGGGTGCCGAGCCCGACCGGGCCACCCAGTGCGAGCCCAATGAGCGTCGCACCACCCTCGAGCACGGTTCGAACGATCCAGACGGGCTTGCCGAACTTTTTCACCGAACCCGTCATCAGTCCGTCACGCGGCCCCGGACCGAGTCGCGCGCCGATATAGATTCCGGTTCCCAGCGCGATGATAGCCATGCCGAGGACGTACCACCCTATTTGCCCGAAAATCCCCCAGTCGGCTGCTGACGGAACGAACCGGAGTGACAAATCGATAAAAGGTCCGATGAGGAGCGCATTAAAGATGGTACCGAGTCCGGGTTTTTGCTTGAGCGGGATCCACAACAGCAAAATCAGGGCACTTGCGAGCACGGTGGCCAGCCCGAAGCTCAACCCCGTGATGTTCGCGAGGCCTTGACCGAAGACATCCCACGGTGCGAGCCCGAGCGTCGCTCGAATCTGAAAGGCGATTCCGAGGCCAAAGAGATAAAGGCCGAAGATGAGTCGCACCAGAACGAGCGGTTTTGGGTAGTTGATAGAGGTCACGAGGTCGGCTATTCGCCGAAGTAGCCAGTGTCGCCGACCAGTCGCGTGTTGTCGGCGGGGACGGGCTCAACGGCCGCGAGGGCGATTTCCGCGGCGAATTCCGACACGTTGTACAACCTCCCCACCGCTTCTTTGCGGGCGTCGATGGTTCCGGGGTTCGCACGGTCCAAGAGGGTCGCGGTGACGGTTCCCTCGATCATGTCGGCTGACACGACGACGAAGCCGATTCCGTCCGCCTCGAGCGACGGAATCATCTCGCGAAGCGCGTCTTCACCGGCGCGCTTGGACAGCGCAACCGGCAGGTATTCGGGCATCGTGTCAACGGTGCGAATGAAGTGAGCTTGGTGGCTGGTGATGAAAACAACGCGTGACCCTGCATGAAGGAGAGGCCGCAGTGTCTCCAAGGCGTTCACCTGCGCGTCGCGATTGAGGCGCATCGCGTAGTCGTCACCCTTGCCGGCTTCCATGCCGCCAGAGGCGTTGAGGACGAGGATGTCGAGCCCGCCGAATTCCTTCTGTAGCGTGTCACGCAGTGCCGTGATTGAGTCGTAATCGGTCAGGTCTGCACCAACGACAATCGCTTCCCCATCGTTCTCACGGATACCCGCTGCGACCTTCTCGGCACGAGCCTCTTTGTCACGGAAGTTGATGGCGACCCTAGCCCCCGCTTCGGCGAAAAATCCGACGGTTTCCGCTCCAATTCCACGCGATGAACCCGTCACGAAGGCGGATTTCCCCGCGAGTTGTCCGGGTGTCAAGGGATTTGCGCTCATGGGGCAAAACTATCACGCAATGTCGGCGTGATACCGTGCCCGCATGACGTTTCGCGCTGCCGCGCACCCCTTTTTTGCGGGGTCGACTCCCCGTGTCTTGGCTCACCGCGGTCTTCACCTCGACGCACCGGAAAACACCGCCGGGTCGTTCCGGGCGGCAATCAACGCGGGCGCGACCTTCATCGAAACGGATGTCGTGGGGTCGAAAGACGGGTTCGCCATCATTTCGCACGACACGACGCTCGACCGAATATCGACCCGAACCGGACTCGTGTCCGACCACACCGCAGCGGAACTCGCCGACATTGACCTCGGCGGCGAAGGCTTTCTGACACTTGCACAAGCGCTCGAGCAGTTTCCGTCCGCACGGTTCAACATCGATGTCAAGGACGCGAGAGCGATCGACGGTGTCGTTCGAGCAGTTACGGACGCCGAGGCGCGAGACCGCGTGCTGATTACCTCGTTTAGTGCGCAGCGCCGCCGCGCGACCATCGCACGCCTGCCCGGCGTTGCGAGCAGCCCGTCGGCGACGGAGTTTCTCGTCATTGCCGCGGCAGCTCGCCTCGGGTTCGCCCCTCCCCTCCCCCTCGTTCACGCGCTGCAGATTCCCGAACGCGCGAACGGAATGACGTTCGTGACCGAGCGCCTGGTCGAGCGTTACCACCGTGCCGGACTCGAAGTTCATGTCTGGACGGTCAACGACGAAGTGACGATGCGACGGTTGCTGGGGCTTGGTGTGGACGGAATTGTCACCGATCGGGCGGATATCGCCCTTCGCGTCGTGAATTCATAGCCAATTCTCTACTTTCGCTCAGGAATATCTCGGAGAGTTCTGGCTTTATAAGAGGTAGGCCACAAGCCAAAGGAGAAAACAATGAGCAACAAGCGCATGCAAGGCACGCGACTCGGGTCAATCAGCTCGGAAACCGAGGAAGGCGTCCAGTTCGTCGATCGCCAAAACGTGACCTTCCGCACGGCAGACGGCGAGGAATTCGTTGTCACCTTCATGACCGGAGTAGAACTCCCCTACGACTGGCGTTCGCCAAGGTCGAGCAACATTGGCAGGCGTCTCGACGCCAAGGGAAAGCCCATCCAGGGCAATGACCCCAACGCACCAGCGCCCGCCGCCCCGACCGTTACCCACTGGGAACAGTTGATGAAGCGACGCACGATCGAAGAACTCGAAATCATTCTGCAGGAACGCATCATTGCGATGCGGGCGAGCGGCCAGCTCGATCTCAGTGCGTTGCGTAAATCGGCCTAACGGCCGAGAAACCAGCGCCCAACGCCCCAGCCCGTGATTCGAACGAACGCTTCGACGACGATTCCGGGGTGCATTTTTGATCTACCCGATGCGCGTTCGATGAACGTGATCGGGTGTTCGATGATTGTTCCTCCGTCGGCTTCAACACGGTCGGCGATTTCGATTTGGAAACAATAGCCACTCGACGCGATGGTTTCGAGGTGCAGTTGGCGCAGTTTCTCAACTCGGATAACGCGAAAACCCGCGGTCATGTCCATGATGTCTGACCGAAGCGCCCATCGTGCGTAGGAGTTTCCCGCGCGAGAAATTGTTTGGCGGGCGACGCTCCAACCATCCACCCGACCGCCCCGAACCCACCGCGAACCGATGACGAGATCGGCGGTGACGCCACGTGCAATTCCCAATAGTGTCGGGATGACGGCGGGGTCGTGCGAACCGTCGGCATCAATTTCGACGACCCACACGTAATCGCGGTCGAACGCCCACCGAAATCCCGCGATGTACGCCGGCCCAAGCCCGGTCTTGCGGTCACGATGAAGAACGTGGACGCGGGGTTTTTTTGCGGCGTAGTCATCAGCGATGTTCCCTGTTCCGTCTGGCGAATTGTCGTCGACAACGAGAACATCGATGTCCGGCAACGCTGTGCGGATTCGATCCAGAACGGCGGTGAGCGATTTGCTCTCGTTGTAGGTCGGAACGATAACGAGCGTGTCGCTCACTCGTCACGCTTCCGGCGTAATCCGATGATCGGCACGATTCCCATGATGATGAGTGCCCACTCGAGCGGGAGCCCGATGATGCTCGCCGGCGTCACAACGGTCGACAACGGGACGTCCGCAACCATCACGCCGGCGGTGAACGGTTCGAGGCGGTCCAGGTCTCGGCCATCCGGCGCAATCACGGCACTGACCCCGACCGTCGACACGTTGACGACAGATCGGCCCGTCTCGACGGCCCGCATGCGTGCGATCCCGAGCTGTTGGATGTTCTGGTCTGTTCGACCGAAATCCGAATTGTTAGTCGGCGCAAAGATGACGTTGGCGTTCGCAGCGAGCATTTGGCGGAACAGTGCGTCGTCGACGATGTCATAGCAAATGGCGATTCCCGCGATGGCGTTCCCCGCGGTCATGACAGGGTCGCGTGTGCCGAATGAGTAGTCGCGCGGGACCATGTCGAACAGAGACGGAGCAAGCGGGTAAAAAAAGTCCCGGTTCGGCAGGTATTCCGCAAAGGGAACCGGATGAACCTTGTCGTACTGGTCGACAGCGCCGTGACCGGGATACCATTTCAGAACCGAATTGAATGTCTCGTTGCCCTGTTTCGTGATCGTTCCAAAGATAAATGGGGCCATGGTCGCCGTGGAAATGCTGTCGGCGAGTGCGGCGGCATCAGGCGACCGAAGCGGATCGATATCCATCGCGTTCTCTGGCCAAATAACTACCTCGACCTGGCCAATCTCTGCCACGTTCATGGCAGCGACGTGTTTCGCGATGGCGTCACCCTGCCGTGCGCCCGTGAAAAGCGCCGAATCGCTATTTCCTTGAACAGCGGCGACACGCACCGACCCCGATGGCGCTGACGTGAGAAGCAGGTACGGGAAAGGCAAGAGCGCGAGTAATCCGACTGTGATTGCCGACAGGTGAAGGGCTTTCCCTTTGATGATCGAGACGCTTTGCCAGGTCAGAACGTAGGCGACGACCACGAGGACGATGACGGCACTCGCCCCCGTCAAACCGAAAAGGGTCGCGAGGTACCGCAACGGTGAATCGGCGAGCCCGTGGCTGACTCGAGCCCACCCGAAGCCTCCCCACGGGAACTGTGCCGCGATGGCTTCGCGGGCGACCCACGCAGCCGCAACGAAGAAACCACCGAGCAGACGCCCAGAAACGCGCTGAAGGTTGAGGGTGTCGACACCGCGCCAGGCCGCACCAATCGCGATTCCACCGACCGCGAACAAGACGGTTTGCAGGCCAACGAGTCCGAGCCACGGCGCGAGCCCGAGATAGCCAGAGACCCATTTCGCAACGGCTCCGTAATACACAAACCCCGTGACAGCGCCGAGAATGATCGATTGCCCGACGGTGGCACGTCGGAACGCGAACACCATGAGTGGGACGCCGACGAACAGGAGTGGCCAAACTCCGGGCTGCGGGAAGGCGAGACTCGCGATGAATGCGCCGAATCCCGCTTGAACGAGGCGGAGGACGAAGGCTTTCACTGGTTCAGCCTATTCGCTAGAGCGTTGCCGAATCGGCGACGATACCCCGACGAATGAGCGGAATGGTGTCACGCGCAATCGCGGCGAGCGCGGGTTCGGCGACGTGTGAAATCTGGTCGAGCGAGTCGACGACTTGTTTGGCCCAGCGCACAAAGTCTCCGCCGGCGAGTCCGCACTCGCGAAGAACGTCGTCGAGCCGTTGACCCTTGGCCCAGCGCTGAATGCCGAGTGCGAGTCCGAACGCGAGGGGTGGCGTGATCTCGAGGTCTTCGGCCGTCTCGGCATTGCTCAGCGCGTCCCAAATTCGCTCCATCGCCGTCGTGACGTCGCTGAACGATCCTTTGGGGATTCGCATGTTGATGTTGTTGTCGTCATCGCGACGTGATTCGTACATGACCGTCGACAGGGCGGCGGCGAGAAGCGGGCCGTCGAGCCCCTCCCAGAGCCCGGCGCGCAGACATTCCGCGATGAGAAGGTCGCGCTCGCCGTAGATGCGCTTGAGGGCCGCTCCAGCGTCGGTCAGGGTGTAGTCGTCGCCATCCTGCACGAGATAGCCGTGAGCGTGGAGTACGCGACAGACCCGGTCGAAAACGCTGGCGATTGCACCGGTCTTGTTCTTGATCTGGTTCGCGATGCGGTCCGTCTGGCCCTGCAGTTTCCAGAACCGTTCGCCCCAGCGGGCGTGCTTTTCGCGGTCGGGGCAGGGGTGACACGAGTGTTTGCGCATCCGGCCGCGCAACTTTTCGATGTGGTCGGCGCGCTTCTTCGCAACGGCGTGGGGCGTGTGTCCGCCTCGTTCGTTTTTGCCCTCTAGGTCGGTCAGTTCGCGACGAATCTTGGAATACTCGCGGAAGTCCCCCAGGTGGCAGTCCATCGCCTCGGAATACTCCGCGAGCGACTTCTGGCTCTGTCGGACCGTTACCGACAGGTCCACCACGGCACGGTCGGCCTGGAACTGGGCAAACGACTGTTCGAGAATTTCGCGCGCTGCATTACGCCCGTAGCGTTCGATGAGGTTGACCGCCATGTTGTAGGTCGGCACGAAACTCGAATACAGCGGATACGAGCGGCGAGACGCGAGCATGCCCAGCGCGTGCGGGTTCATGCCATCCCGCCAGACGATGACCGAGTGTCCCTCGACGTCGATGCCCCGCCGGCCAGCGCGACCGGTCAATTGGGTGTACTCCCCCGGCGTAATCGCGACGCGTGATTCCCCGTTGTACTTGTCCATCTTTTCGAGAACGACGCTACGGGCGGGCATGTTGATTCCCAGCGCGAGGGTTTCCGTCGCGAAAACCAGTTTGACGAGCTTGCGGCGGAACAGGTGTTCCACGATTTCCTTGAACACGGGGATCAACCCGGCGTGGTGTGAGGCGACACCGGCCAAGAGCGAGTCCTCCCACTCGTGGAAACCGAGCGACGACAGGTCTTCCCCGGACAAGTGCGCGGTCCGATTTTCGATGACTGAGCGAATCTCGTCGCGTTCCTCGATGGTCGTCAAGACCTCGCCCGAGAACAACACGTCGCGAACCGCGTTCTCACAGCCTTTTCGGGAAAAGATGAAGAAGATGGCGGGAAGCATTGTGTGGTCATCGAGCACCGACGCGATGTCGACCGGTGCCGAACGGCGCTCGCGGGCATCGCCCGGTCGGGAACGGTTTCGCGGGAACGAACGACGACCGTGGCCACCCGATTGGGGTCCCCCGAATCGTTGTTGTCCGCGACCGAGCCACTGGACATCCCGATGGATTCGCGGGGGGTTCTGAAACTCGCCGCCCGGTTCGAACAGTTCGTAGAGTTCCCCGCGCGCATACACGTGCTGGAACAGCGGAACGGGTCGGTCCTCTGAGACGATGATGTCGGTGTGTCCGCGAACAGCGGCCAGCCACTCGCCGAATTCCTCGGCGTTCGACACCGTCGCCGACAACGACACGATCGACACGTCTTGGGGTAGGTGAAGGATGACTTCTTCCCAGACGGGTCCGCGGAACTTGTCGGCAAGGTAGTGCACCTCGTCCATGACAACGAACCGAAGGTCTTTCAACAGGTCGCTCTGGGCGTACAGCATGTTGCGCAAGACCTCGGTCGTCATGATGACGATGCGCGCCCTCGGGTTGATGCTCGTGTCACCCGTCAAGAGCCCGACCTCGTCAACGCCGTAGATGGCCTGCAGGTCCTGGAACTTCTGGTTCGACAGCGCTTTCATCGGCGTCGTGTAGAACGTTTTGTCCGTCATGGTCTGTTGCGAGAGGTACACCGCGTAATCGGCAATGATCGTTTTGCCCGCGCCGGTCGGCGCGGCGACGAGCACACCCCTCCCCTTGTCGAGCGATTCGCACGCCTTCAGTTGAAAGGCATCGAGTGGGAACGGTTGCGAGCGACGGAATTCGTCGAGGGTGACCGACACTACGCCAGCGCCTTGGCCGCTTTTGTGGCCTGGCGCTTGTCGTGAATCCACGCGATGAAGGCGGCGAGGAAGTACAAACCCAACATCGGTATTGCGAGCAGGAACATCGAGACGACATCGGCGGCAGGGGTTGCCAGCGCCGTGAACGCCGTGATGCCGACGACGGCCCACCGCCAACCCTTGATAATCGATTTAGCCGAGAGCACGCCCATGAAGTTGAGGAGAACGAGGAAGACGGGAAGAACGAAACCGATTCCGATGGCGAGAACGAACTTGATCGAGAAGTCGAGGTAATACTTCGCGGTGAGGAGCGTGGTCGACCCGTCGGGCGCAAAGCTGGTCATGAGCTCGACGACGTGGGGAAACAGCCACCAGCCCGTGCCACAGCCCGCGAGGAACAGTGGAATTGCCGTGAGCAGAAATCCGACAGGGACGCGCCTTTCGCGCCGGACGAGTGCCGGCGTGATGAACGACCAGATTTGCCACAACCAGATGGGGCTCGAGGCGACGATACCCACGGTCAGGGCGATGGCAATCTTGGTGTCAAACGCTTCGGAAATCGACGTGTAGTTGATCTGCGCGATGCGACCGCTGTCGTTCGCGACGTCCATGAGGGGTGCGGCGAGTAGTGACCAGACAAAATCGGCGACAAAGAAACCGCCAACGGATGCCACGGCAATCGCAAGCGCCGCCTTGACGAGCCGACCGCGAAACTCGACGAGATGCTGGCCGAGCGACATGCGCCTCTCGGAGTTTCGAGCCATTGTTACTTAGACGGCGTCTTCTTCGAGTCGTCGTCCTTGGGGGACGTCATCTCGTTCCGGAAAATCTTCAACGACTCGGCGAGGCTTTTCGCGAGGCCGGGGAGCTTGGGCGCTCCGAAGACGAGAAGAATGACGACGAGAAGGATGAGGAAGTGCCATCCGTTGAGGTTGCCGAGCATGCTGAACTCCTTGCGTTGTGGTGACAGTCTATCGCTGACTAGACGTTTTGAGCGTACGCGTCGAGCGCGTTACGGGCGAATACGGCCACGGCCGCTCGCGTTGTGGCTGGTCCGTCGATGGCGGCGATGCCTGAGAGCACGCTGATCATGCGAATGGCGCTCCCTTCGTGCGAGAACGGCAGGGTGAGTCGTTTGCGTCCGCCGGTTTCGACTTGCTTGACTCCGGGGCGCAGATAGGACGCGATGAGCGGCAGCGCCTCGGGGTCGATGACGAGGTCAACGAGAAGGTCGTCTTCGCTTTCGCTGAACAGGGATGACGTCAGCATCAGAGCGTCGATCGACCGCGGCTCGATGGGAGTGTCGAGCAACACGAGGCCTTCCATGCTGTCGAGGTTGAACGTTCGGATGTCGTCCCGCTGGAGGCAATACCCCTTGAGGTAGCGCTGTCCGCCCTCCAGGTCTTGGCGGTAGGGGTCGACATCGCGCTCCCCTCGCTCTCCTTGATTGTTCGTGTAGGTGAAGCGGATGCGAACGCCCTTTTCGATCGCGTCCTGAATGAGGTTCGCGTGGGGATTGTTCTCGTCGACTTCGACGGCGAAGGCGTCAGTGACCTGGTTCGATTCGGGGCCGCGCAGTTTGGCCACGAGTCCGTCGAACTCGGGAATCCGACGGTAGTACGGGTGCGCCTTGAGAAGCTCGAGACCGGCGAGGAACACCGCGCGTTGCTTCGCGCTGAAGGGCGCCGGTACGTGCATAACCTCGGCGACCGTGAGGATAATCACCTCGTTCTCTTCGAACTCGTCCCAGTCGATGTTGAACAGCTCGGTGTCGAAGTTGTACCGCGCTTCGTTGGCTCCGCCGTCACACGCAATGGTTTCGACGGCGTCGGCAACCCGCTTGGGCGTCGTGCCGAACTGCGCCGCAACCTCGGCAACGGTCACCGATCCGCGCAAGAGTACGAAGGGCACGATGGCGAGGAACAGGTTGAGGCGGTCGCGCGCACTGTCGCCGATGGGCCTAGCCATGGTCGCTCACGAGCCTCTCGAGTCGAGCGACGACGGCATCACGCAACGACGCAGGTGACAACACGATTGCTTCGGCGCCGTATTCGCAGAGCTCGTCGGCGAGAACCGCTTCGTCCAGGAAGTGAATCGTGTAGGTGTCTCCGTCGATCGCGGTGTGGCGACGGTTCGCGAGGGCAACCGATGCCTTGGTTCCCGGTGTCACCCGAATTGTCGCGTGAAGAGAATCCCACAGCGCATCGAGGTGCTCCACAAACAGCCCAGCTGCCCGCGTGTCCGGTTTCTGCGCGGGAGTGGCATTCGACACGGGCGACACCTTGCCGACGATGCGACGCAGCAGGAAGGTCCGTTCCGCCTCGCGGTCGTGATCGAACGCGAGCAAGTGCCATCGACCGTCATAGTTGACGACGGACAGCGGGGTGACGGTCCGGATTTCGTACTTTGCGACACCCGGTTTGAGGTACGGGAAGCGGACGACCTGGTTTTTTGAAATCGCCTCGGACACCGCGGGATACGCCGCGTCGTGCGTGTCGATGCGCGGAGCGAGGTTGGCCGCCACGGAATCGACGCCATCGGCCGCCAACAAACGCAGTCGGGCCTCGCTCGCTTCGACCGAGTGTGCGCTTTCGCTCCAGACGGCGCTCGCCGCCGTCAAGAGGGATAATTCGGCGGCGCTGAACGCAAACGTGTATTCGTCCTGCGGGATGATGTACACCGCGTCGGCGGGGTTCTCAGATTCCGACGTTTTGAGCGGGATGCCCATCGACTTGAGTTCTTCTTTGTCGCGTTCGAACTTTTTGTTCAGCGAGTCGGTTGCGCCGTTTGCGCCGAACTCGTCGCGATACCCCCGAACGTTCTTAAAGATGTCGGCTTTGGACATTCCGCTGTTGGACGGAAGAAGCGCGAGCAGCAGGCAGAAGAGTCGCTCTTCTGCCGAAACGTCCGCGTCGAATTTGTCCACCACACCGCCACTCTAATTGGCGCGACTCACCAAATCGTGACATTTCCTTGTGAGCGAAACTATTTCGTTCCGAGAATATCAATGACAAAAATCAACGTCGCGTTCGCGGGGATGCTCGTCGGTTCCTGACCAGCCGGGTAACCCTCCGACGGAGGGATGACAACCAGAACACGCGATCCGACCGTCTGGCCGATCACCGCTTTGGCGAAACCGGGGATGACACCGATGCTGTTCATATCGAGGAATGATTGCGCGATGAGACTTGCGGGTCGATTCATGTCCCACGTGGAATCAAAGACCGCCCCGCCCCACACAACTCCGGTGTAGTGCACGACGACCGTCTGGCCTTCTTCTACTAATTCGCCATTTCCCTTTGTCAGGGTCGAGATTCGAAGTTCGGTTGGAGGCGCGGTGTTGGGGACCGCAATGCCCGGGCGCCCGTCGGGAGCAGTTGTCACAGCGGGCATACCGTCCTGTGCGAATTGTGGAAGCCCACTGGCCGAATGTGGGTAAACACCCATGACGTCGAAGACGACCACCACGGTGTCGTTCGGGTTTACGCCAATCGGACCTTGGTCTCCAAAAATGTCCCCGATGGTTCCCGTGAGTACGAACCGGTCACCCGCTCGGTGGCAGAGGAATGCTTCGCTCAACGCGTTGGTTCCGGATTCAATCGGGATGAGCTGCGACGGCGCCCCGTTCGCCCCGTATTCCGTTGCCTGAACTACTGCCTGGTCGGCACCGTTCGACAGCGTCGCCTCGAAATCGACGTAATTGCCGGACTCGATGATGGCACCCGAGCCGGGAATCACCGTGGCGGTGCTTGCGTCACGGCCAACAAACGGTGTCGGGAATTCGACAACAGGCGGTTGCCCGAACGCACCAGACACCGTGACGAGGCTTGCCGAGCCCTCCCCCAGCGGGTTTTCGCACGAGCCGTTCGCGGGTGAACACCCCACGAGGGCAACAGCGGACAGCGCAGCGACAAGAGCCAAAGCAACGGGGCGGGCAGTGAAACGCACGGAAACCTCTTTCGACACGGTAAGTCTATTCGCCGAGTCGCCGAGCGTTCTCAGCAAGGGCCTCAGCGTCACGCACCGCACGGCGCAATCGCTTCTCGGACTGTTCACGGTCCCCAACTGCGCCGGGGGTCCACGTCTCGATGTCGGAATCCTCGAACTCGGGTTTCGTGCGTCGTTGTGCCTTCGGCGGGACGACTCCGGGCGACAAGCGGCGGCTCGTCACGAGGAAACCAGTGTGAGCGACCATGCGGTGGTCGGGGCGAACAGCGAGCCCTTCAACATGCCATCCGCGAACGAGTGTTTCAGTCGATTCAGTTCGAGTGAATCCGCCGTGGTGTCGGATTGCTTCGACGGTGCGCGACATTTGGGTGACCGTCGCGACGTACGACACCATGACGCCACCGGGTGCCAGAATCTCGCCGACGGCGTCGACGCACTCCCACGGCGCCAACATGTCGAGCACGACCCGATCGACCTCGTCCGCGCCGAACGCGTCGGGCAAAGACTCGACGAGATCCCCGACGATGATGCGGTGGTTGGTCGGTTTGTCGCCGAAATAGGCCTCGATGTTGGATGCGGCAATGTCGGCGAATTCCTCGCGGCGTTCGAACGATGTCACTGACCCCGACTCCCCCACCGCTTGTAGCAGAGCCAGGCTCAGAGCGCCGCTTCCGACGCCGGCCTCGACGACGACCGCGCCGGGAAAGATGTCACCGAATGTGACGATGTGGGCCGCGTCCTTGGGATACACGATCGCGGCACCGCGTGGCATCGACATCGCGAAATCGGTGAGAAGCGGGCGAAAAGCGAGGTATTCGGTGCCGTGTGAATTTGCGACAACCGAACCGTCGGTCAGGCCGATCAGTGTTTCGTGACCCAGCACGCCTCGATGGGAGTGCAATTCACCGCCTTCAACGAGCGACACGGTGTGATGACGACCCTTTTCGTCGGACAATTGGACTCGGTCGCCCCACTGGAACGGGCCACGACGAGGTCGTTTCACGCACGCGCCTTGGCGAAGACCTCGCGAATGTGCGACACATCGCGTCCGACCATCGTGTGCCAAATCGTATAGTTCTCGCTCTCGGGCAGAGGCACGTGCAGCGGAAGAGCGATCGTGACCGCACCCGCCGCAACGGCACTCGCCGATCCCGGCACGGAATCCTCAAGGGCCACACATTCGCTCGCGTCCACACCAACCAGAGCGGCACCCATGACATAGGGCTCGGGGTGCGGTTTCGAATGCGTGACGTCTTCTCCGCAAATGACTCCCGCGAAAAGACCGACCTCGTCCGCAACGAAGTTCGCCGTAGAACGGTACGACATCGTCACAATGACTTGGGGAATCCCCGCGTCGTGGATGCTTCGAATAAGTTCGCGTGCACCGGGTCGCCACGGGATCTGGTTCGCGTTCATTTCATCGACTTCATCGACCATGCGCTGGACGATTGCGTCCACGGGCAAGTCAACCCCAAACCCTTGCAGGTGCTCGGCGGCATTGCTCAAACCCGCACCAATCAGGGCGAAACCGTCCGCTTCGGACCATGTTCCGCCGAACTCTTCGACGAGGCGTTGTTCGGACAGGAGCCAGTAGGGCTCGGAGTCAATGATTGTCCCGTCAAGGTCCCACAACACGGCCTGGGGGTTTGTCGCACTCACGTCGTTGAGTCTAGACGCGTCTATTGTTGAAGGCGTACAGAAAGGTCGTCGATGTCAGTGTTCTCTGCGAAAACGGGTCGCCCGTTGATCGTTGCGTTTGAGGGGTGGAACGACGCCGGGGACGCCGCCACGAGCGCGGTTCGGTCGGTCATCGCTCGCTATGCACTCGATTCGACGTTCTCGGTCGACACCGAGGTCTACTACGACTACCAGCAGGTCCGTCCGACCATCGAATTCACTCCCGATGAGGGTCGTCGCATCAACTGGCCAACCGCAACCCTGTATTCCCCCAGTGACATTTCGACGAGCGTCCACGTGTTGCTGGGAACCGAGCCGTCGCGGTCATGGCCCACATTCGCCGCGACGTTCCTGGACGAAGCCCTCGCGGCTGACATCACCGGACTCATCGTGGTGGGGGCGGCGCTCGCCGAAGTCCCTCACACTCGCCCAATCGAGGTCGGCCGAACGAGTGACAACGCCCAGGTCCGCGAACTATTGGACTGCGAGCGTTCGCAGTACGAGGGTCACATCGGCATCACGACGGTTGTCGCCCAGTTCGCCGAGCAGGTCGGAATCCCGACGTTGTCGCTGTGGGCGGGTGTTCCCCACTATGCGCTTCACTCGCCGTCGCCCAAGGTGACACTGTCGCTCGTGACCGAACTCAACACGATCGCCGATCTCGACATCGACCTCGTTGAATTCGAGGCGCAAGCGAAGGAATGGGAAGAGTCGGTCGACGAAATCGCTGAGGGCGATGAGGACATGAGCGATTACATTGCACGACTCGAAGAAGACCGTGATGCGGCGACGGGACCCGAGGCAACGGGCGACGCGATTGCCGCCGAGTTCGAACAGTTCCTGCGCAAGAGCGACGAGGGACCGCAGGGCTCTTAGGGCTGGATAGTGCCGATCGCCAGCAGCACGAGAATCGTGCCACCGAGCAGGATTCGGTAGATGACGAACGGCAGGAAGCTGTGCTTCTTGAGGTAGTTCATGAGGAACGCGATGACCGCGAGCCCGACGACGAAAGCGACGCCGGTGGCCGCAACGATCTCGTACCACGTGAACGGGATGGTCGGAATCGCGCCCTCGCCCGTGATCTGGTCTCTGATGGCGCTGTACGTCTCGTAAATGCCGCTCGCGAGGACGGCGGGTATCGCGAGTAGGAAGGCGAATCGTGCAGCTGCGGCACGATTGAAGCCGAGCGCCCGTGCCATCGAGATGGTCGCGCCAGAACGCGAGACACCGGGAATGAGAGCGAGCGCTTGGGCAAGCCCGATGGCGACTCCCTGCGGCAGTTTCATATCGGCGAGGACGCGGTCGGTTCGCCCGACCTTGTCGGCAATCCACAGGAAGATGCCGAAAATGACGAGAACGGCGCCGATCAACCAGAGCGAACGGAACGTATCTCGGATCGTGTCCTGAAACATCAGTCCAAGGACGGCGATCGGAATCGTTCCCACGATGATGTACCAGCCGAGCCGAGCCTGGACGCGCTGCTCGGGAGTCAAGAAGCGACCAGCGCCGCGTTGGCGCGAGAACACCGACAAGAACCACGAGCGAAAGATGTTCGCGATGTCGTTTCGGAAATACAGCAGAACTGCCAGTTCCGTGCCGATCTGGGTGATGGCCGTGAACGTCGCACCGGGGTCTTCCGCCCCGGGCAGGAACAGACCGGTGATGCGCAGGTGGGCACTCGACGAAATCGGAAGGAACTCGGTCAGACCCTGAATGAGCCCGAGAATCAACGCGGGCACGATGTTGACGTAGTCCAGGGGTGTCATACGCCCATTGTTCTAGTAGTCGAGCAGGAAATCGGTGAGGACGCGGTGACCGAAATCGAGCGCGTCGAGCGGCACCCTTTCGTCCACGCTGTGGAACAGCGACGGGAAATCGAGGTCGGCGGGTAACCGTAGCGGCGCAAAGCCGTATCCGGCGATGCCTTGGAGCGCCATGGCCTTGTTGTCCGTCCCGCCCGACAACAAATACGGAAGCATCGTCGCACCGGGGTCCTGCGCGCGCAGCGCCTTCGCCATCGCGTCAACAATGGGCGCGTCAAAGGCGTTTTCCAGCCCAATGTCCTGGGTCACGATCAAAACTTCAATGTCGGGACCGACGATGTCCCGCACCCGTCCCAACACTTCGTCCTCGTGACCAGGAAGGGGGCGAATGTCGATGGCGGCGCTCGCCGTGTCGGGAATGACGTTGTGCTTGTAGCCCGCGTTCAGTTGCGTCGGGTTGCTCGTGGCCGACAGCGACGGTTCGAGGAAACCCGAGGCCAGCCCCGTCGCACGAATGATGTCGCGTGGGTCTCCTGTTGGGTCGAGCCCCAGAATCTCGGCAACGGCCGCGACCAGCGCGGTTGTCGTGCGGGTCATCTGAACGGGCCACTCCGCTCGGCCCAACTTCACGACCGCCTCGGCCAGTTTTGTCACCGCGTTGTTGGGCATGACACGTGAGCCGTGTGCCGCCGTCCCGTGAGCCGTCAAGGTCGCCCAGATGAGGGCTTTCTCGCCCGTCTGCAAGAGGTACGCGCGTTGGTCGCCGATCGTGACGGAATAACCGCCAACCTCGCTGATTGCTTCGGTCGCGCCCGCGAACAGTTCGGGGTGTTTCGTCACAACATGTTGCGATCCGTACTCGCCGCCGTTCTCTTCGTCGGCGAAAAACGCGACGATGAGGTCGCGGTGGGGCTTCTGGCCGGTGTCGTGCATTTCGCGCAGAGCCGTGAGAATCATCGCGTCCATGTCCTTCATATCGACCGCACCGCGCCCCCACAGCATGCCGTCGCGGATTTCGCCCGCGAACGGGTCGACACTCCAGGCGTCGGGATCCACGGGAACGACGTCGAGGTGTCCGTGGACGACAAGGGCGGGAAGGTCGGGGTTACGGCCGGCGACGCGCGTGATGACGGATGTGCGACCCGGCTCGGAGTCAATGTAGGTCGGGGTCAGCCCTATCGACGCGAGGTAATCGCCGACATAGTGGGCGGCCTCGGTCTCGCTGTTGGCGACGCCGTTCCCCCAGTTCGAGGTGTCGAAACGGATGAGGTCGCGGGCGATGCGCGCGGTCTCAGAGAGTTCCTCGTGGTGGTCGGTCACGCCTCCACCGTAGCGTTTTTGTCGAACAACGAATGCTGGTATGGTGGTGTCTCGTTGCAGCAATGCGACTCGCGCGCGGGTGGCGGAATGGCAGACGCGCTAGCTTGAGGTGCTAGTGCCCTTATGGGCGTGGGGGTTCAAGTCCC
>Ga0164294_10000105_pt1 | contig 77200 bp, 73 predicted proteins | sample GEODES005metaG_FD_111479 | JGI IMG/M metagenome (GOLD analysis project Ga0164294, IMG submission 111479) | Oligotrophic lake water microbial communities from Sparkling Lake, Wisconsin, USA - GEODES005 metaG | ecosystem: Environmental > Aquatic > Freshwater > Lake | place: USA: Sparkling Lake... | reverse complement strand
TGATCCGCGTCGCATCCTCCAGCCGGAAGCCGGAAATATCGATCGCCTTCGCCGTCGCATGCTGGCTCCAGCCCTCGCTGCCATTCCCGACGATATGGCGGCAGCTATAGCTTCCGAGATGCTCGATCGCGCTGACCCGCGTCCCGTCGGCCAGGCGGAAGCCGGCGATGTCGATCGCGTCCGCGGTCGCGTGCTCGCTCCAGCCGCCGGTGCTGCGGCCATACATCCGCCGGCACGAATAGCTGCCGAGATGCTCGACCTGCGCCACCGGCTGGCCGAAATGCTTCTGCGCGGCGGGCTGGACGATCTCCCATTCCCAGAGCGACAGCGCTGCCGCCACCGGGCAGGAGGTGCCGAGATTGCCCGGGCTATAGGTGATCCCCCGCGCCCCGCCCGGCGCGAAGCGCACGCCATCGGCATAGCCGCACGCGGCATCGCTCCCCGCCACCTGGGGCGCGACCGTGTAGCGCACTCCGGCGGCGCGCAGCAGCGCCCGGCATTCGGCATAATCATCTGTCAGCCCGGCCAGCTTGCGGCCGGTGAACATTCCGATCGGCTGGCTCAGGTCGAGCCGCGTCCAGGGCAGGTCCTGCGGCCGCCCGCGCAGCACCGCATAGCCGAGCAGCCCGCCGACCAGCAGCACGGTGAACAGCAACGTGGCGAGGATCGCCCGCTGCAGCTGCTTCATGCCCGAATGGCCTCGTCGAGCCGCTGCGCGCTGACCGGATAGCCCAGATCGTCGGGGATGCAGAGATGCTCGACTTCGCCGCGCGTCTCCACCCAGGGCGTGATCGGCCGGATCGGATGCGCCCGCGCATCGGCAACCGCATCGTCGAATCGCGCGAACAGCGCCAGCCGCTCGAGGTTGCGCCGGGTCGGGAAGATGATGTGCGCCTCGCCGCGATCGGCCATCGCCAGCACCGCACGCGCGCTCGCCCAGAACACCCGGACATTCTCGTTGCCGTCCACCTTGGGCTCGGCATTGTCGGGCGCGCGGGCCAGGTAGAAGCGCGTGTCGAACACCTTGTGCGGCACGCCGCGCGGCAGCCAGCGCGCGAACGGCACCAGCGCATCGAGCGCCAGGGCCGCGCCCGCTTCCTTCAGCAACTCGCCCATCGGCTCGCCGGCATAGAGCCGCTCGCGCATCGCCAGCATCCTGCCCGCCGGCGCCAGCCCGATCGCGACTCCGGCTTCCTCCAGCGTCTCGCGGATCGCGGCGATGCGCGCGGCATTCTCGTGCAGGTCGCCGCCATGCAGATCGGCCAGCGCCAGGTCGCCCGGGTCGACGCGGCCACCGGGGAACACCAGCGCCCCGCCCGCGAACGACATCGCGCTGGCGCGCTCGACCATCAGCAACTCGGGCAGCCCGCCCCGCTCTCGCATCACGACCACGGTCGCGGCGGGAATCGCCTCTTCGTCTGCCATGTGTCCGGTGTAGAGCGTGTGCGCCTCAAATTACATCGTCATGCTGAACTTGTTTCAGCACCCAACCTGCCACGGGCGATATCGCTCGGGGAGCGTTGGACCCTGAAACAAGTTCAGGGTGACGATACCTACCAGCCCGAAACCTTCAGCCGCACCCTCGCCACCACGTCGGACGAGGTAATGAACAGCGACTTCCCGTCCTCGCCGAAGCAGCAGTTCGCCGCCGCCTTGCCGGTCTCGATCCGCCCGAGCTTCCTGCCGTCCGGCGCGAGGATGTAGATCCCGCCCGGCCCGCTCGCGAACAGGTGCCCGCTCTTGGCCACCTTCATCCCGTCGGGCAGCCCAGGCAGTTTCTGCGCCACTTCGGCGGAGAAATCGACGAACGGCACCAGCTCGGTCATCGCCGAACCGTCCGCCGCCAGCTCGCAGGTATAGATTCTGGCCGCATCGGGATCGGACTGGCTGACATAGAGCCGGTCGAACCCCGGCGAGAGGCCGATGCCGTTCGGCCGCTTCAGGCTCTTGTCGATCAGCGACACCCCGCTGCCGTCCGGATTGACCCGGTAGACGCCGTTGAACCCCAGTTCCTTGAGCGGCGAGCTGTCGCCGTCGGTGAGCCCGTAAGGCGGGTCGGTGAAGTAGATGATCCCGTTCCGACCGATCACCAGGTCGTTGCAGCTGTTGAACTTCTTGCCCTCGAAGCGGTCCACCACGATCGACTTCTGCTTCGTCGTCATGTCCACCCGCGCGATCGCCCGCGTGCCCGAATCGGCCATCAGCAGGGCGCCTTTGGCATCGAACACCATGCCGTTGGAACCCGCCTCGCGGATGCCCGGCGGGATCGGCCCGGCCAGGCCCGAGGGCACAAGAAACCGCTCGGCGCGCGAGCCGGGGATCAAGCGATAGGCGATGTTCGCCGGCACATCGGAAAACAGCAGCCCTCCCCGCTGCGGCACCCGCCCCCACACCGGCCCCTCCGCCCATTTGAAACCCTCAGCGACGATCTGGGGCGGGCTCCCCGTATCGATCAGCGCGTCGAGCTCGGGATCGAACCGCTTGATGCCGCCGATAGCAGTCCACAGGAGGCTGGGGCGCGGCTTCTCGCCGACCATGGTCTGGCCCAGTACCACGCCGGGCACGAAAGGCAGCGCAGCCATGCCGGCCAGCAGGCTCCGGCGGGTCGTCTCGATCATCGTCCTTGTCTCCGTCATGCGAGCTTGATCGCCCGCCCCTCGCGCGCCGAGCGATAGATCGCCTCGATCAGCCGCATGTCGCGCAGCCCCTCTTCGCCCGAGGCCCTGAGGGGTATGCCGGTCAGCGCCGCTTCCGCAAGATGATCGAGCTGCGCGACGAACTGGTTCTTGGCCGGCGGCGGCAGCGTGACCTGTTCGGTCTTGCCGTTCGCCCGCGTCCACATCTGGTGGCCCTGATAGGGCGTCGCCGGCTCCATCCCCACCCAGCCCTTGGTCCCGGTCACCCGGAAGGCATTGTGCCCGGAGGAGTAGCTCGACACGCAATTGGCGATCAGCCCCGAGGGGAACCGCATCTGCCAGTCGATCCGGTCCTCGACATTCCTGAAGCGCGGGTCGCTGCGGTCGGTCACTTCCATCGCGCTCACCGCGACCGGCTCCTCGCCCGCCAGATAGCGCGCGGCGTTCAGGCTGTAGATACCGATGTCCATCATCGATCCGCCGCCCGAAAAGGGCCGGTCGAGCCGCCACTGGCCCGGCTGCGCGTAGAAGCCGTGCTCGGCGGTGATCAGCGTCGACCGGCCGACGAACCCGGTCTTCACCAGCTCCACCGCGCGCAGATTGTACGGCTCGAAATGGCAGCGATAGCCGATCATCAGCTTGCGATTGGCCTTGCGCGCCGCCGCGATCATCGCCTCGCATTCGGCCGCGCTGATCGCCATCGGCTTCTCGCACAGCACATGCTTGCCCGCCTGGCTGGCGCGGATCGAATATTCGGCATGCATGCTGTTGGGCAGCACGACATAGACCAGGTCGATGTCGGGATTGTCCCGGATTCGGTCGTAGCTCTTGTAGTCGTACCAGTGCGTCTTCGGGATGCCGTACTGCGCACCGAACTTCTCGAGCTTGGCCGGCGTACCGCTCACCAGTGCGCGCAGCTCGGCGAATTCGCAATCCTTGATCCGCGGCATGATCTGGTTGGTGGCATAATTGCCCAGCCCGACGATCGCATAGCCCAGCTTGCGCTTGCCCTGCGCCCAGGCGGGCAAGGCGCCCGCCGCCAGCCCGGCGCCGATGCCGCCCAGCAGGTCCCGACGCGTTCCGATGATCTTCATTGGCCCTCTCCGACTGGCGAAAACCCAAGCCCGTCGCCAGCGCGTGGTCCGCCGGTCGATCCGCGTTAGCGCTATCATGGATGGGCTGGGACGCCTAGGCAGCTACGACTTTGGTCGAGGGATTCTCCCTCCCTCTCTCCCAGCGTCGTCACCCCGGCCTTGAGCCGGGGTCCCGCTGCCTTGCCGCTTCAGAAGAAGCGGGATCCCGGCTCAAGGCCGGGATGACGATTTCACCCAAACGCCCCGCGGAACCGCGCCCGCAGCCGGGCATGCGTCTCCGCCACCCTGGCGAGCAGTGCCGGGTCGGCCTCGGCATGGCGCAGTTCGGGCGCGCGCAGGCTGGCGGGGTCGATCGGCGCCTCGACCATCACCGCCAGCCGCGGAGCATAAAGCCGCGGATCGGTGCACAGCGCGTCATAGTCGAGGAAGAGCTGGCGCTCCTGCACCCGAGCCGGCTCGGCGAGCAGCCTGCGGTACACGGCATCCCACAGCTTCAGCCAGTAATCGATCCGGGTGGCGTCCTCGCCCCGCGCCGGGGCGCCGTCGAGCAGGAAGGGCCGGCGGTCCGCGCCGAACTCGTGATGGCCGAGCCAGGTCATGAAGCGGCCGCGGAACGGGTCGTCCTCGGCCAGCACTACCGCGCGCAGATGCTGCGCGAGGAGCGACAGCGCTTGCTGCACCGGTTCGCGGAACGGATGGACCAGAACGGCATCCGGAAGGCTGGTCGCCAGCCCTTCGAGCCGCAGGATATTGTTATTGTTCTTCGACAGATAGCGCGTGCCGCCGTGGCGCAGCAACACCAGGCGCACATAGTCACGAAAGGCAGCGAGCGTGTCTCCGCGCGGCGCCGTCGGGGCCAGTCCGTCGCGGCGCAGGTAGCGATTTCCCTCCAGCGCGCGCCAGAAAACCTCCTCGATCGCCTCCGGGCTGTCGAGATCATGGGTCAAACCGTCGCCATGGCCGCGTTCGCTGGCCTCGACATGCCGCTTGCCGCCCAGCCGGGCCCAGCCATTCGGAGCAAGTGGAAACGGAAGGTCGCGGTACGATGGCGCGGCGAAATCGCCGCCGGCGTGCAGCAGCCGGGTCAGGATCGAGGTGCCCGCCCGGGCCAGCCCGGTGATGAACACCGGGCGCCGGACCGGGATCGCTTCCATCTTCCTGCGCTGGGTGGCGCGCTCGATGTCGAAGGTCGCTTCGAGCAGCGCGGGCGAACCCAAGGCGATGCGGTGGAGGAGCTTGTCCGCTCCGCTGTACACGCGGGACCACCTGCCAGCGCAGCACGGCATAGCCGAGGGTCAGCGGCATGAGTGCCAACTTCGACGTCCAATCCGTCCCAATGCCGCCAACTTCCGGCCAGTTGGCGTCCAGGATCAGCACTGCCAGCAGAGGCGAAGCGGTCAACAGCAGCAGTGCTCCCGCATAGGCCGAGCGCATGAACATCCGCCCCGAAAGGATCCGCATGGCGCGCTCCTTGCCCCATTCGGACACGCCCTTCCTAGCGAGCAGCCGGGTGGCATGCTGGCCGCAGGCGGCAAGTGCCCGGAAAGCCGGGATAAGCGGCAGGGCGCGGGCCAGCTCGAGCACCGCGACGATGGCGAGGAAGGCGAGGATCACCGGGCGCGCCCGCGGATGCGGCGGACCAGCCGCTTGACCGGGTACCAGACGACCGAGACGATCGCGAGGAAGATCGAGCCGACCAGCCCCAGCGCGACGCCGACCGCGCCGAGGCCAAGCCCCGGTCCGGTATAGGCCTGGGCCGCGAGCGGCGCCGAGAGCGCGAGAGCAAGCGCCAGGAATCTCAGGGTTTTTACGAGCATTTTGCGTTCACCGTAGCTTGAATGGCCGGGCCATCGGTGGAGGGATCGAGATAGCGCGCCCAGGACAGGGCCATGCGCCGCTCGGCGGAATCGGCAGAGATGTAGCGCCAGCGCACAGCGCCGGCGGGGGACATGCGGACGAGGCGGCCCTGCTCGGTCTCCTCGATCATCGCGTCGCCATTGGGCAGCGGAGTGCCGCGGCCCTGGGCACGGGTGGCGATCTGGTTGGCGGCGAACCCCCTGTCCCAGGGCGAGCTGGTCTCGCCGCTGGAAAGATCGTGGACGAGCAAGCGGTTATGCCCGTTCACCCGCTCGCCGGGATAGCCCATCAGCGTATTGTTATCGAACACCGAGATGCGGTGGTCGTCGAGGATGCTGACGTCGTGCTGGAAGCGCCACGGCCCGATCTTCCACCACAGTATCTTGCCGGTCTCGGGCCGGTAGAGCGCGATCAGCGACAGGTTCCTCAGGCTCAGGAACAGGTCGCCCTTCTTCCAGAAGCGCCCGTCCGCCATTGCCGGCTGGATGTCGTTGAGATGGAAGGGATCCTGCACATAGGGACGCCCCCGCCACAGCCGCGCCAGTCCGCTGCGCTCGAGGATGTCGGCGATGCGGTCGACCTTGACCAGCTTTCCCTCGGGCGAGACCTGGGCGACGCTGTCGTCCCAGAAATCGGCCTTCACTCCGGGCTCGCGCGGGACCGGGTAGCGATAGGGCACCCACAGGCTGCCGTCCGGCCCCTGCTCGGTCGAATGGGTGAAGATGCCGTCGATCGACCAGAGCAGCTTGCCACATGCGTCGTAGCGCCCGAGCGGCGAGCTGTCGTGCAGCACCATGCTGCCGTCGGCGAGCAGCAGCGGATGCATCAGCCGGTTGCGCGCCGCACCCTTGTCGCGGTGGACGTCGGTGAGCTCGGAAGTGAAACGCGAGGCCGCATTAGCCGCGTCGACATCGGGCACGAAGGTTCGCGACACCGCCCCGTCGGAGAGACGGATCAGCTGCACCACCGAGCGCTTGCGTGCCGGATCGAAGGGCGAGATCAGCGCATAGCCGCCATCGCTGAAGCCCGCATCGCGGGTGAAGCCGCCGGGCAGCTTCTCATAGGCGCCGCCGAAATAGGGCGCGGTGCCCTTGAACATATTCTTGAGCGTATCGGGCACGCGGGCCACAGCGATCGCCACGCGGCCGACCGCACCCGACTTCTCCCAGCCATCGACGATCGCCCCCGTGCCGATCGCAGTGGCCGGCACGAGCGCGAGGACGAGCGCCAGGCTCCACGCTGGCACCGGGCGCGACAGCAGCCCTTCGAGCCCGCGCGCGCGCTTATCTTCCTGATCTGGTTGTTGATCCCGCTGCAATTTGCCCTCGCTGTACAATGCAAGGGTTCCGCCGAACGGGTGTCAGCGGGATTTCGGTTCGTCGCTGGGAGGTTTCCGGATTGTGGCCGTACTAGACCGGAAGCGTAACGAGCGCGGACAGGCCACCCTCTTCGCGGTTGCGCACAATCAGGTCGCCACCATGCGCACGCGCCACCGCACGGGCACTGGCCAGGCCCAGCCCGATGCCGCCGGTATCGCGGTTGCGCGACTTCTCGCCGCGGAAGAACGGTTCGAACACGCGGTCGAGATCCTCGGGCGGCACGCCCGGGCCATCGTCGCGCACTTCGATCAGTGCCTGGCCGTCGGCCTGCGCCAGCGAAACCTCGGCGCTGCCGGCATATTTCAGCGCGTTGGTCACCAGGTTGTTGAGCATCGCCTTCAGCGCCGGCGAGTTGCCCTCGACCACCACCGGGTCGCCCGGTGCCAGCGTCACCGGCTCGCCGCGGTCGCTCATGTCGTCGGTCACCGTCTCGGCGAGCGAGCGCAGGTCGAGCGGCTTGCGCGCGCCCTGCTTGGTGGTGTCACGCAGATAGGAGAGCGTCGCGGAGATCATCGCCTCCATGTCGCGGATATCCCCCTCGCACGCCTGGCGCAGCGCATCGGGCGCCGCCTCAAGCCGCAGGCCCAGCCGCATCAGCGGGGTACGCAGGTCATGCGCCACGGCACCGACCACAGTGGCGCGGTCGTCGACATAGCGGTTGAGCCGCGCCTGCATCCGGTTGAACGCGGCGGCGGCCTCGGCGATCTCGGTCGGCCCGTCGATCGCGATCGGGGAGGCGCGCGGGTCGCGGCCGAGCCGCTCGGCGGCGGCGGCGAAGGCGCCGATCGGCTTGGCGATGCGATGCGCCAGCGCCCAGGCAAAGGGCGCGACGGCGGCGGCGGAAACGATCAGCCACCACAGCACGAACCAGCGCCACGGCTCGAAGGCGCTGCTGGTGGTGACGGTGACCCACTGCCCGTCCGCGCGGCGCAGCGAGGCAGTGAAGTCGCCGGTGATGATCACGTCGCGCGCAGCCTGCACGGTCGGCGGCGATACCGGGCGCGGCACGCTTGCCCGGTCATAGATCTTCTCACGGGTCAGGAACGGCGTGGGGAAGCTGATCAGCACGCGATCGACCGCCACGCCCATCGCCTTGGCCATCGCGATCTCGGTGCGCTCGCCGCGCGGGTTCCAGTGCGGCGGGCTGACGTGGCTGGCGCGCGAGATCGAGAAGTCGTCGTCGCTCGGCTTGCCCTGCAGCGCATCAACCGCCTGCCCGACGGTGTAGAGCTTCGCGGTCGGCGTCTGCACGGCGATCAGCAGCGCGAAATTCATCAGCTGCGTCACTGCGACGCAGACGACCATCAGAACGAAGACGCGCAGGAACAAAGGGGACCTTGCCCCGCCCCCGCGCAATTTCACGCGCGCACCACCTTGGGCACGAACAGATAGCCTTCGTTGCGTACGGTGCGGATGATTTCGTCCCCGCCCGAGCGCAGCTTGCGGCGCAGGCGGCTGACCTGCACGTCGATCGCGCGGTCATAGGCGTCCGAGTCCGGACCGCGCGCGGCGGCGAGCAGCGCCTCGCGGCTCAGCACGCGGCGCGGGCGCTCGATAAACACGCGCAGCACCGCGAACTCACCGTCGGTCAGGCCGACCAGCACGCCGTTCGGGTCGAACAGCTCATGGCTGCCAAGATCGATGCGCCAGCCTTCGAAGGTGTAGATGTCGCCGCTCTCGGCGGTGGCGATCGCACCGCGCTTGCGCAGCGCCGCGCGCACCGTGGCGAGGATCTCGCGCGGGCTGCACGGCTTGGGAAGATAGTGACCTGCGCCGACCTCGAGGCCGAGGATGCGGTCCTGCTCCTCGCCGAGCGCGCTCAGGAACACGATCTCGGGGCCATCGGCGCGCGCGATGCGGCGGCAGGCCGAAAGCCCGTCCTCGCCCGGCATCATCACGTCGAGGATGACGAGGTCGACCGGCGTGCGCGCCAGGATCTGGTCCATGTCGCGGGTGCTGGAGGCCGTCTCTACCCGGTAGCCGCGCGAACCGAGGCTGTTTGCGAGCAGCATCCGGATGTCACGGTCATCATCAACGACGAGCAGCGTCGCCGAATCGCTCTGCGAAGGTGCGGTAGCAAGCATTTTTCGGCTTCTACGACAAATTGCGTCCAGAGTGTTGCGTTAAGTTGTAACAAAGTTCACCCAAATCGGGTGGCGATCGGCACCCCCCGCTTGAGCGTTAGCGTTACCGGCGTCTTCTCCGCGATCTCGGCAAGCCGCGCATTCTGCTCGGCATCGGTGCCGGTGATCGTCAGCACCCGCTCGATGTTGAGCGTCTCGCCTTGCCCGTGGAGAAACAGCGCAACTTCGATCTTCTCGACTGCCCATTGCTTGCGCTCGGCATACATGCGCAGCGTGATCGCGGTGCACGAGCCGAGCGAACCGAGCAGCAGTTCATAGGGTGCCGGACCGGTATCGCCGCCACCACGCTCGGCGGGCTCGTCGCCGATGAGCTGGTGCGTACCGAAGTCGATCCGGGTGGCGTAGGGCGCGTCGCGCCCGATCGTGGCGATGGCTTTGGTCATGCCGCGAAGCCTAGCCGCTCCGGCGTGCCCAGCCCAGTGCCCATCCGGGTAGCATATCCACCGTCATCCCCGCGCAGGCGGAGATCTAGAGTCACAGGCGCTGTCCTTCCTGCCCCTGGGTCCGCGCCTTCGCGGGGATGACGATGAATCGAGAAGAGCCCTAGCTCTTCTGCCATCCGCCGCCGAGCGCGCGGAACAGGTCTACCTGGGTATTGGCGATGAACGCGTCCGCCTGGGCCAGATCGGCATCGGCATCGGCAAAGGTACGCTCGGCATCGAGCAGCGCCAGCGAGTCGATATCGCCTTCGCGCTGGCGGGCGCGGGCGATGTTCACCGCCGCCTCCGCCTCGTTGCGCGCCGCCTGCAGCGCCGTGCGCCGCTCAAGCGCATGGCCATAGGCGGAGAGCGCGGTCTCGGTCTCCTGCAGCGCGCCGAGCACGACGCCATCGAACGTCGCCAGCGCACCCTTGGCATCTGCTTCGGCACCGGCAACGCGGGCGCGGGCCGGGCCCGGGTTTATCGCCCAGTTGAGCAGCCCGCCGACCAGCCAGCGCAGCGGCCCCGCACCGAGTACGTCGCCGAAATCGGTACCGGTCGAGCCCGCAGAGGCGCCGAGCGTGATGCGCGGATAGAGGTCCGCGGTCGCCACGCCGATCCGCGCCGTGGCGGCAGCGAGGCGGCGCTCGGCGGCGCGGATATCCGGACGGCGCGCGAGCAGCGCGGCGCCGTCGCCAACCGGGATCGGCTGGGTAAGGCGCAGCGTTGTGTTGCGCTCGCCCGCCACTGCCGGAAGCTCGGCCGGGGTGCGCCCGGTCAGCGTGGCGAGGCGGAACAGCGCCGCATCGCGCGCTGCGCGGAGCTCGGGCACCTGCGCCTGGCGCTGGTTGCGCAGCGCGCCGATCCGCGCGGTATCGAGGCGAGTCGCCAAACCGACGCCGCGGCGGCGCTCGGTCAGCTCGATCGACTGGTCGAGCAGCTTGACGATATGCTCGGCCACGCCCAGCCGTTCGGCGGAGGATGCGGCATCGGCATAGGCGCGCGCCGTCTCGGCAGCGACGATCACGCGGACCGCATCGGCATCGGCTTCGGCCGCACCGATATCGCCGCGCGCGGCCTCGGTGCCCCGGCTCAGCCGCCCGAACAAGTCGGCCTCATAGCTGACGCTCAGCCCGGCATCGACTTGCCAGTCCTCACGCGGGGCGCCCGGCATGCGCTGTCCCTCGGGCAGGCGACCGTAATTGGCGCCGGCGCCCAGACTGGCCTGGGGCAGCTGTGCGGCCTGCGCACCGCGCAGCGTGGCGCGGGCCTTCTCGATCCGGGCGACGGCAACGCGGATGTCGGTATTCGCGGCCAGCGCATCGCTCACCAGGCTGTCGAGCACCGGATCATTGTAGAGCCGCCACCAGTCGCCCTGCACCGGCTCGGCGGTGACCGCCGGGTTGGCGGCGACGAAGTTTCCGGCGGCCGTCTGCGGCGGTGTCGGCGCGACATAGTTGGGGCCGGCGGCGCAGGCAGCGAGCGCCAGGGCCGAAGCGGTCGCAAGTAAAATACGGTAGGTCATCTCAATTCCTCCTCTCCGCCGCCCCGGCGGAAACCGGGGCGGCGGCAGGTTTCACTCGGCCGGCTGCAGCTCAGGGGCATGGCCCTCGTCGGTCGTCGCCTTGCGGCTGCGGACCCGCGCGATGCGGTCCCCGAGCGCGCGGCAGACGACGTAGAAGGTCGGCGTGAAGAGCAGGCCGAAGGCAGTCACGCCCATCATCCCGAAGAACACCGCGGTACCGAGCGCCTGGCGGAGCTCCGCACCCGCGCCGCTCGCGATCAGCAGCGGCACGGCGCCGAGGATGAAGGCGAACGACGTCATCAGGATCGGACGCAGACGGTCACGGGCGGCACGCACCGCGGCTTCCACCGGCGACAGGCCGTCCTGCTTCTCCGCCTGCTGGGCGAACTCGACCACGAGGATCGCGTTCTTCGCAGCCAACGCGATCAGCACGACCAGGCCGATCTGGGTGAGCACGTTGTTGTCCATGCCCCGCAGGTTCACCCCGGCCATGGCCGCGAGCAGACACATCGGCACGATCAGGATGATCGCCAGCGGCATGGTCAGGCTCTCATACTGTGCCGCCAGCACCAGGAAGACGAACACCACGGCCAGCGCGAAGACCAGCCCGGCAGTGCTGCCGGCCATCTTCTGCTGATAGGCGATGCCGGTCCACTCGGCGTCGTAGCCGGCGGGCAGTTCGGCCGCGAGCTTCTCCATCGTATCAAGCGAGGTGCCCGAGCTGTAGCCCGGTGCCGTGTCGCCATCGACTTCGACGGCCGGGAACAAGTTGTAGCGCGTCACGCGGTACGGCCCGGTCTTGTTCTCGAAGGTCGACACCGAACCGATCGGCACCATCGCACCGCTGTTCGAGCGGGTCTTCAGGTTGGCGATATCCGCCTCGGTCGCGCGGAACGGTGCGTCAGCCTGCGCGGTCACACGATAGGTCCGGCCGAGCATGTTGAAGTCGTTCACGAAGGCCGAGCCGAGATAGACGTTCAGCGCCTCGAACACCCGCTCCGGCGGCACACCGAGCATGTCTGCCTTGCGACGATCGATATCGGCGAAGACGCGCGGCGTGGCGGTGTTGAAGAAGGTGTAGATCTGCTGGAGACCCGGGGTCTGGTTGGCCTTGCCGATCAGACCGAAGGCGGTCTGCCCCAGCGCGTCATAGCCATGCTCGCCGCGGTCCTCGACCATCATCCGGTAGCCACCGGCGGAGCCGATGCCCTGGATGACGGGCGGCGGGACGACGAGCAGCATTGCCTCGTTGATGTCGGCGGTGCGCTTGCGCGCCTCGTTCATGATCCCGTCAAAGGTGACGCCGAGCTTCGCGCGCTCCTCGAAGGAGAGCAGAGGCACATAGGCGGCAGCCGAGTTCGGGGCGAGCGTCTGCGACGGACCGTCGAAACCGGCGAGCATGACCGAGCCCTTCACGCCCGGGATCGGCAGGATGCGGGCGACCACCTTGCGCATCACTTCGTCGGTCCGTTCGAGCGACGAGCCCGGCGGCAGCTGGATGACGGTGAGGAAGTAGCCCTGGTCCTGCTGCGGAATGAAGCCGACCGGCGTGACCCAGAACATGCCCACGGTGGCGGCGATCAGGCCGACATAGGTGAGCATCATCCGCTTCGGACGCGTCACCAGCACGCGGGTAAGCTTGGCATAGCCGACGCTCATCCGCTCGAAGCCGTTGTTGAACGCATCGGCACCGCGGCGCATCACCCGCGAGATTGGGCCCTTGGGCTCGCCCTCGTGATGCTTGAGCAGCAGTGCGGCCATCGCCGGCGACAGGGTCAGCGAGACGAGCAGCGAGATCGCGGTCGCGGCCGAGATCGTCACGGCGAACTGCTTGTAGAAGGCGCCCGACAGACCGTTGAGGAACAGGGTCGGCAGGAACACCGCCAGCAGCACCAGCACGATCGCGACGAGCGCACCGGATACTTCGTCCATCGAGGTTCGCGCCGCCTCGAGCGGAGTCATCCCCCGCGCCAGGTTGCGCTCGACATTCTCGACCACGACGATCGCGTCGTCGACGACGATGCCGATGGCGAGAACGAGGCCGAACAGCGACAGGTTGTTGAGCGAGTAGCCGAGCGGCAGCAGCACCGCCATCGTGCCGATCAGCGAGACCGGGATGGCCAGCACCGGGATGATCGCCGCGCGCCACTTCTGGAGGAAGACGATCACCACCAGCACGACGAGCAGGATTGCCTCGCCCAGCGTGTGATAGACGGCGTCGATCGACTGCGAGATGAACTCGGTCGGATTGTAGATGACGCGATATTCCAGGCCCTTGGGGAAGTTCTTGGACATCGCCTTGAGCTGGTCCTGCACCGCATTGGCAGCGGCAAGGGCGTTCGAGCCCGGGCGCTGGAAGACGGCGAGAATCACGGTCGGCTGGTTGGAGAGATAGGTGTTGGACGAATAGTCCGCCGCGCCCAGCTCGACGCGCGCCACGTCGCTCACGCGCACCTGGTGGCCATCGGCATCGGTACGGATCACGACCCGGCCGAACTCGGCGGGATCCTTCAGGCGGCCCTGCGTCTCGATGTTGAGCTGGAAGGCGTTGCCAGTGGGCGTGCTGCCCGGCTGGCCGAGCGTGCCGGCGGCGACCTGGACGTTCTGCGCGCGCAGCGCCTGGACGATGTCGCCCGCGGTCAGATTGAGCGCGGCGGCGCGGCCCGGATCGATCCACACGCGCATCGCATAGTCGCGCGCACCGAACATGCGCACGTCGCCGACGCCATCCACGCGCGCCAGGCGATCCTTCACCTGGGTCAGCGCATAGTTCGAGATATATTCGCGATCGACCGACTTGTCGGGCGAGATCAGGTTCACGACCAGCAGGAAGTCCGGCGTGGTCTTGCGCGTGACGACGCCGAGCCGCTGCACTTCCTCGGGCAGGCGCGGGATCGCGACTGCCACGCGGTTCTGCACCAGCACCTGCGCCGAATCGAGATCGGTGCCGGACTTGAAGGTGACGGTGATCGTGACGTTGCCGTCACCGGTCGACTGCGACGACTGATAGAGCATGTCGTCGACGCCGTTGATCTCCTGCTCGATCGGCGCGGCGACCGTCTCGGCGACGGTCTCGGCCGAGGCGCCGGGATAGGAGGCGGTGACCGTCACCGTCGGCGGGACGATGTCCGGATATTGGGAAATCGGCAGCGCGATATAGGCGATCGCACCGATGATCGTGATCACGACCGCGATGACGGCCGCGAAGATCGGGCGCGTGATGAAGAACCGTGAGAGGCGCATGGGGCCACTCCTCGTCAAAAGGGGTCTGAAACAGATAAGTGTCAGCCGCCGGCCCCTGGGGAGAGCCGACGGCTGACGGTCAACGAGCGAAGGTAGCTTCGCCCGTAACCGGCGCCGTGAGGGCTGGCGCCTGATTGGGTGCGCTCGGCGCGATCTTGCCCGGCTTCGGGTTCACCTTGCCGCCCGGGGCGGCGAACTGGGTGCCCGAGATCACCACCTGGTCCTGGGCGGTCAGGCCCGAACGGATGATGCGAAGGCCGTCGATCACCGGGCCGAGCACCACCGGCTTGGGTGCCACGGTGCCGTCCTTGCCGACGGTGAGCACGAGCTTGCGCGCCTGGTCGGTCTGGATCGCGGTGTCGGGGACCATCAGCGCCTGGGTGGTGCCGCCGGCCGAGAGGCGCATGTTGCCGAACATGCCGGGCGTCAGGAACATGCCCGGGTTGCTCAGCACCGCACGCCCGCGGATCGTGCCCGACTTGGGATCGAGCCCGTTGTCGGTGAAGTCGAGCTGACCCTTCCACTTATAGTCGGTCTCGTCCTGCAGGCGGATTTCCACCGGCGAGGCCTTGGCCCCCTCTTCCTTCGCGCGCTTGGTCTTGAGGAACAGCGCCTCCGAACCGTCGAAGGTGAAGTAGATCGGGTCGAGCGCGTTGATCGTGGTCAGCAGCGAACCGCCCTGTCCCTCGCCCGCGGCAACCAGGTTGCCGGGGTCGACGCGACGGTCCGAGATGCGGCCGGCGATCGGCGCGCGGACCTGGGTGAACTCCATGTCGAGCGCACGGCTGCGGACGCGGGCCTGGGCTGCGGAAACCGCTGCCCCGGCGGCGCGGACGCGGGCCTGGAGCCGCTCGACATCGCTCTTCGACACTGCCTCGACCGAGATGAGCCGCTCGGCGCGGCTCAGGTCGGAGCGGGCCAGCGCGAGATCGCTCTCGGCACTCGCCAGCCCTGCCCGCGCCTCGGCGAGTGCCGCAGCGAAGGGACGCTGATCGATCGAGAAGAGCAGCTGGCCCTTCTGGACGATCGCGCCGTCGGTGAAGTGGACGCCGGTGATCGCACCCGAGACGCGCGGACGCACTTCGACGGCACGGCTCGGCTCGAAGCGGCCGACATAATCGTCCCATTCGTTGATGTCGCGGACGAGCGGGTTGGCGACGGTCACCACCGGCGGCGGCGGCGCGGCCATCGCGGCGGGCGCGTCCTTGCTGGCGATGCTCAGCCCGGCGGCGACGAGCACCACCGGCAGGGCGATCAGGCTGCCGCGCTGCCACAGCGGCATGCGGCGGATGCGGGCCGAAACCTCGCCGGTTTCGGTTTCGATGCGCGAGATCATGTTCATTGGAATCGCTTCCCCTGATTCAGGGCTGCCCGGCCGCGGCTGATGCTTGCGAGCAGCGTTTCATATTGTTCGGGCGTGAAGCCCGCTTCGTGGAAGGCGCGGATCTCGTGGCGCGGCACGGCATAGCCCTTGTGCCAGGCGAGCACGGCGACACGGCGGAGTGCCTCGAGCTTGAGATCCGCGAGTTTCGGATTGGGAGCTTCGCCCCCGAAGACGATGCCGAGCGCCATCGAGAGGCGACTGGGCTTCTCGAGCGACGACAGCCGGTCATGCTGCGCGATCGCGACGACCTGCCATTCGAGCGCCGAGAAGCCGGAGACCGGGAGGAGATCCGCGGGCGCCGCGACCGGGCTGCCCTGGAGCTCGGAAAAGTTGAGATAGGCCATGATCGTCTCCTCCTGCGTGTTGCCCGGCGGAAGGCAAAAGCCTCCCCGTGCCGCGCGGAAGGCTTTTCCGCCGGCATTTCCGGTCATCCCCAACCGGCACGAGACGAGGCATTCGCGCAGACGCATGCGTCTGCGGCGCACCGACTCGGTCCTGTCTAAATTTCAGCGCTGCTGGAGTTTCGGATCGGAGCTGTGGCTCCATGTCCTCGCTTCGGCAGCTTCCCTCACTTCTATACTGACTGGTATAGAAATCGTGCTGCGTTGCGTCAAGGGCTTTTTATACTGGTCGGTATTTTTTGTCGAGGCGGAGGTGAAAAAACTTCGCGGAGAGCCTGTTCCTACTCCGTCATCCCGGCGAAAGCCGGGATCTCAGGCCGTATGGCGCCATTGCACGAGCTCCCGGCTTTCGCCGGGATGACGGCCTTCTCTTCCGCGTGCGCTTACTTGCTCGGCCAACAGGCGAGGCTGGTATCCATCAGCTTCTTGAGGTCGACGCACGAGGTTCCACTGCCGGCCTGCAGCGCGATGCCCTGCAGCAGGGCGAACAGATAGGCGGTCAGGCCGATCACATCGGTATCCGCCGGCAGATCGCCTTCCTGCTTCGCCCGCTCGAACCGGTCGATCAGGCTCTGCTTCACGATCGCGCCGCGCTGGAGCACTTCGGCGCGGATCGACTCGGCCTCGGTCCCGCAGGCGACCGAATTGATCACGCCCATGCAGCCCTTGGGGTCGCAGGTGCTCATCTGCATCTCGAGCGCGCCGGCGAGCAGCCGCTCGGCCACCCCGCGCGCGGTCGGCGCGTCGAGCGCCTTGCCCATGTAATCGAGCTTTTCGCGCTGGTAGAGGTCGAGCGTCTTCTTGAAGAGCGCTTCCTTGTTGCCGAACGCGGCATAAAGGCTGGGCCGGGTGATCCCCATCGCCTCGGTCAGATCGCTCAGCGAGGCGCCCTCATAGCCCTTGGTCCAGAAGACGCGCAGCGCCGCAGTCAACGCCGAGTCGGTGTCGAATTCGCGGGGGCGGCCCTTGGCGGGCTGGCAGGCGGTGATTTCCATAATGACCGGTACATAATGACGATGTGAGAAAAAGTCCAATGCACTTCGTCGCTTCCGCCTACCAGCCCGTTAACCACTGTATTTTCACGGGTGTGAAAGTGTCGGTGGGCAGGTTTACCGCGATGGCATGATCGCCGCCATCGATTCGGCCCTGCGCAGATCATCAAGCGGAGCAAAGTGAATGCGTGATCGGCGCCTGGTGCACATCATCGATGATGAGGACAGTGTCCGCAACTCGATCGGATTTATGCTCCAGACCACGGGTTATTCGGTTCGTCCCTGGCCGTCGGGCGCCATCTTCCTGCGTGAACTTCGCAATGTCGAGCCGGGCTGCATTCTTCTAGACATCCGCATGCCCGAGATGGACGGGCTGCAGGTGCTCCAGCAATTGCGCGACCGCGGCATCACCATGCCGGTGATCGTGCTCACCGGACATGGCGACGTCTCGATTGCGGTGAAGGCGATGCGCGGCGGCGCCGCCGACTTCCTCGAAAAGCCGTTCGAGGCGGATCAGCTGCTGACCGCGATCGATACCGCGTTCGAGCGGATGGACGATACCAGCGACGCCGCACGCACCGACAGCGCCCGAACCCAGCTCGCCAGCCTTTCGGCGCGCGAGCGTGAAGTGCTTGAGGGGCTTGCCGCCGGCTATCCCAACAAGACCATCGCCTATGACCTCGGCATCAGCCCGCGCACCGTGGAAGTCCACCGGGCCAACTTGATGCAGAAGCTCGGTGCGCGCAGCCTCTCGGAAGCGCTGCGCGTCACCTTCACGGCCGAAATGGGCCAGATCTAGCCTCTCAGAACCAGCCCAGCGTCTCGCCGAGCATCCAGATGCCGGTGGCGATGAACAGCACGGCCGCAGCACCGTGCACCAGCCGCAGCGGGACTCGCTTCAGCAGCGCATTGCCCAGGAATACCGCCGGGACGTTGGCGAGCATCATGCCCAGCGTCGTACCCGCGGTCACCGCCCAGACATTGTGGAACTTCGCACCCAGCGCCACCGTGGCGAGCTGGGTCTTGTCGCCCATTTCGACCAGGAAGAAGGCGATTACCGTCGTGAGGAAGGCGCCGAAACGCGCCGGCTTGTCCTCCAGATCGTCGATCTTGTCCGGGATCAGCGTCCACAGGCCCATCACGATGAACGCCGCTGCGATCAGATAGCGGAACCATTCGCCCGACAGGAAGGCCGCGGCCTCCGATCCAACCAGCGCGGCAAGGAAATGGTTGGCCAGCGTCGCGACCAGGATGCCGAGGATGATCGGCAGCGGCTTCTGGAAGCGAGTGGCGAGCAGGATGGCGAGCAGCTGGGTCTTGTCGCCGATCTCGGCGATCGCGACCAGCACAGTCGAGCTGAACAGGGCTTCGAGCAAGGGAAATACTCCGGGCCGGACGGAGACGAAATCCAACGACATCGCACCTCCCCGCCCGGCTAGGACGGAGATGCGACGCCATTGGTCTCGCCCGAACGGTGTTCCCGTCCCTCCCGCGCCATGGCCTCTCGACCAAGTATGTTGACGCGGGAGCCCGCGCGGATGCGCGGCTGGCTACTCCCCAAATAGCGAATTGCTGCCGAAGCAGCACAACGCGGCCCCTAGAGGAGACGGCTGCCGAAAGCGAGTCCTTTGTGGCTCAGCCCGCCAGGCTCAGATGCCGGCGCTCCACCTCGGGCACCTCCCCGCCTTCGCCGCGCAGCGACGCGAGCAGATCGCCGATCGAGCGCACCGGCGAGGAATCGAGAAAACGGCTGCCCCAGTCGCGTGCCAGCGCTGCAGCGTCCACCCCGGTATCCGCCAGGATCGACGGGAAGGCGATGCGCAGCTTCGGTCCGGCAAAGAGCTGCTCGGGCGTCGCCGCCACCACCGATCCCAGCGGCCGGACGAACACCGCCCCGGCCACCTTCTCGACATAGGAGGCCGGCGACAGCCGCGCCCACCAGGTCACGGCGAAGCAGCCGATGCCATGCGCGACCAGAATCACCGGCCGCTCGGTAAGGCGCACCGCCTCATCGAGCCGCGCGGCCCACAAGTTGCGGCCGCCGCCCAGCTCGATGATCTGCCCGGCATGGGCAAGCAGGCTGCGCGCCGGACGATCGGCACGGTCATAGATGGTCAGAGTCGGAAGCGACGTATCGAAGAGGCCATTCTCGGGCATTCGTCCTCTCCCTGTCAGAGGGAATCACGCTCAACGAGTCGTCACGCTATTCCTACCCGCGGACTATGCAATTAGGCTTGCGCCAGAATGTTGTCCGGATGCGCCGAAATAATGGACACCGTTTCTGCACCTTCAGGCACCGAATATTGCCGAAAGTTCATCCGGCGGAGACCTGCGCGCCACCCGTCCAGGCGCAATTTCCAATCTCCACAGACGGAGAGATGCCAATGTTCAGGAAGTTGATGATCGCCGGCGCGTCGTTCGCCATGCTCGCCGCGGCCTCGCCCTCGATCGCAGCGCCGGCTCCGTGCCGCGATGCCCATGGCAAATTCATCAAATGCGCGACCAAACCCGCCACTGCGGCCAAGCCGACGCGGTGCAAGGACGCCAAGGGCAAGTTCGTGAAGTGCGGCACGGCGGGCGCCAAGCCGGCCTGACCTCTGGCGGGCCCGGCCACCTGCCCCGGCCGGGCACGCACCGCCGTACACCCATTTTCCCGCCAACCTTACCCATATGAATGCCGCCGCACCCGCTAATGCGATTGACTCGCAATACTCGCCTCCCTAACCCCCGGCGCAACGCTTCAAGGGAATCCGGGATGAAGACCCTCTTCCGCAGCGCCATCGTTTCGCACCGCTTCGGATTCTGATCGCGACGTGACGGGGGCAGCACAACAACGACAAGGTCTGCGCTATCGCGCCAATGTCGCGGCGCGCATCGTCGCGGGCACGATCGGCGCCTATGCGGTCGCCGCGCTCTTTGCGATGGCGCTTGCCCGCATCCTGCCAATGGAGCGGGTGCAGGCGATCATGCCGGCGACTCTCCTCGCCTTGCTGGTCGGCCCGGCCGTGACGATCTGGGCCTTTCTTGCCCGCAGTCCCTGGCGCGCCTGGGCCGGCGTGATCCTGCTCGGCGCCCTCTTTGCCGCCACTGCCTGGCTGGCCGGCCCGCCGGCATGAGCGCCGCCATTCGCGAAGGCACGCGCCAGGTCATGGCGTGGCTGCACGGCTGGGTCGGCCTGCTGCTCGGCTGGGTGCTGTTCGTCATGTGCCTCGCCGGCACGCTCAGTGTGTTCAAGCCCGAGATCGGCCAGTGGATGCGCCCCGAGACCAGCGCCAAGGCCGATCCGGCCGACGCGATCCAGGCCGCGACCGACTGGCTGGGGAAGAACACCACCGAGTCGACCGCCTGGTACCTCACCGCCCCCAGCGGGCGCACCAACACGGTCGAGGCCGCCTATAGCTCGGGCGGCAGCTATCTCTATCGCGCGCTCGATCCGATCAGCGGCGCCCCCGCCCCGCGCGAGACGCTGGGCGGCGAGTTCTTCTACCGCCTCCATTTCGAACTCGAGCTTCCCTATCCCTGGGGCCGCTGGCTCGCCTCGATCGCCGGTCTGGTGATGCTGGTCGCGCTGATCACCGGGATCATCGCGCACCGCCGGATCTTCAAGGACTATTTCACCTTCCGCCCAGCCAAGGGCCAGCGCTCCTGGCTCGACGGGCATAACGCGCTCGGCGTGCTCGCCACGCCCTTCCACCTGATGATCACCTTCACCGGCGTCGTCACGCTCTCCTCGCTCAGCATGCCCTGGGCGATGACCGCCGCCTATGGCAGCGACCTGGTCAAGCTCTATCAGGATCTGGCGCCCGGTGTCGCCCAGCGCGCGCCGAGCGGCGAGCACGTGCCGCTCGCACCGGTCGCGCCAATGCTGCGCGAGGCCCAGCGCCAGCTCGGCGGCACGATCGGCCGCGTCTATGTGATCAACCCGGGCGACAAGGCTGCGGTGATCACCGTGTTCCGCTCGGATGCCGACCAGCTCGGCTTCACCCCGGCGGAAATGAGCTTCGACGGTGCCACCGGCAAGCCGCTCAGCAAATGGCAGGAAAACCGGCCGGCGGTGCAGACCTACAACGTCGTCTATGGCCTCCACATGGCCCGCTTCGCACCGATCGCGACGCGCTGGCTCTATTTCCTGGGCGGCGTGATGCTCACCCTGGCCATCGCCAGCGGCATGGTGCTGTGGATCGTCAAGCGCCGCGAGCGCGCGCCGCTCTCGCTCGGCAATCGTATCGTGGAACGCCTCAATGCCGGCGTGCTCGGCGGGGTGCCGCTGGGCTGCGCAGCCTATCTGCTCGCCAACCGGCTGGTCCCGCTCGGCATCGAGAACCGCGCCGCGCTCGAAGTCTCGACTGCGCTCTGGACCGCCGGTGCCGCGCTGGTGATCGGCGTGGCGCTCAAGCCGCGCTGGTCCTGGCCGCTGCTCACGGGCGCCACGGCCCTTACCTGCGCGCTCGCCGCGCTCATCGGCCTGCCGGTCAGCGTCATGTCGGCCGTGCTGCTCACCACCGCCGCCGCGCTCGCCCTGCTCGTCGTGAAGCAGATCCGCGGCCCCAAGAAGCGTCCCGAGCGCAAGCGGAGGGCAGCGGCATGACCCTCGCGCTCACCGGCCTGCTCTACCTGGGCATGTTCGCGCTCGCCGCCGGCATGTCACGCCACGGGCCGCCACTGCTCGGCGCGCAGGAGAAGCTGCCTGCACTCCGTCACCCCGCGCGCTATGGCTGGGCGCTGATTACGATCTCGGCATTGCTGGCAATCTTCGCGCGCGATGGCGGCCAGGCGCTGGTGCTGTGGTTCGGGCTGGTCCCGTTCGTCAGCGCGATCATCCTGCTTGGGCTGACCTATCGCCCGGCCGTGCCGCGCGCCTGCGTGCCGATCGCCGCCGTGCTGGTACTCGCCGCGCCGTTCGCCTGAGCCGCGCACGCGTCAAGGCCGGGCGTTGCGCCGGGTCCGTCAATCAAGCTGTTGGAAAAATGGGCGGTGGTGGAGCTGAGGGGAATCGAACCCCTGACCTCTGCAGTGCGATTGCAGCGCTCTCCCATCTGAGCTACAGCCCCGCCGCCTGTCCCGGGTGGCCCCGGGAGGCGCTCACTTAGCGGCGCGCGATCCCCAATGCAACCGGCTTGAAACATGCGCGGCAAAACGCTTTGCCTGCGCGCCGAACGGCGTTGGAAAGACGCGGTTTTTCCGGAACCAAACCCCCTTCTTGTCCGCTGAATCCGTACCAACCAGCCCCCGGCAGTGGAGAGGATTCCCATGGACGATCGCTATTCCGATTCCGGCTATTTCGGCCCGCACGACCAGTATCAGGTCCGCAGCCCGCAGAGCTCCGGCGACCATTATTCCAGCGCCCGCGAATATGCCGCGGCCGGCGAACTCGGCCGCGGACGCGGCTATCGCAGCCAGGGCGGTTATGGCGGCTCGAGCTACGGCAGCACCGGCTATGGCAGCGACTGGGACCGCGGCAATCGCGGCTATCGCCCGGGCGGCTGGGACAGCCCGCGCAGCACCGGCCGCTACGACCGCGGCTATGCCGGCCAGGATCGCGACTATCGCGAGCGTGGCTATCAAGAGCGCGACTATCGGGACCGCGGCTATGACCAGGACCGCGGCTTCTTCGAACGCGCGGGCGACGAGGTCCGCTCGTGGTTCGGCGATACCGAGGCCGAGCGCCGCCGCGAGGCCGATATGCGCTACGATGCGCGCCAGGCACGCAACGACTACCACCCGGACGATCACTACAGCAGCTGGCGCCGCGAGCGCATCGCCGAGCTGGACAATGACTATGACGAATATCGCCGCGAGAATTCGCAGCGCTTCCAGAACGAGTTCAACACCTGGCGTACCGATCGCCAGGGCCAGCGCGATGGCCTGCGCCGCGTGAACGAGCATATGGAAGTGGTCGGATCGGACGGCGAGCATGTCGGCACGGTCGACAAGATCCGCGGCGACCGGATCCTCCTGACCAAGAACGACAGCGAAGCCGGTGGCCATCACCATTCGATCCCGTCGCGGTGGATCCAGTCGGTCGACGACAAGGTGACGCTGCGCAGGACCGCCGCCGAGGCCCAGGCCGCCTGGAAGGACGAGGAGCGCTCGGGCGCGCTGTTCGGCGGGCGCGACGATCAGGACTGGAATCGCGACCGAAATCTCAACCGAAGCTTTTCCGGGACCTATTGATCCCTAGATAACAGGTGTGAGCAGAACTGGGCCCGGAGGCGCGATCCTCCGGGCCCTTCTTTGTCCGGCTCAGTTCGCGAGGAAGGCCGCGAGCGCCGCGCGGAACGCCTCGGGCTGGTCGAGCATGACGAAATGCTGGGACGGGCCGATCGGAACCAGGTCGAGCTTGGCCACGCCGGCATATTGCGCCGTGTAGAACTGCACCGCCTGGGGCTGGCGCGGATAGGTCTCGTTCCAGGCGAAGGTGACGGTGACCGGCGCAGTGATCCGACCGAGTTCCGCCCGCATGTCGGTGGTCAGGTCCTCGTACATCGCCTGCGCGGTGACGCGCGGATCGGCCTTCGCTGCCCATTCGCGCAACCGCGGCAGGTTCTCGGGCTTCATCGTCATGCCGGTAAGGTTGCGCTCGATCGCCGCGGGATCGGCAGGCTTGCCATAGCCGGCCGCCACCGCGTCGCGCATCCGCTCGGCCTGCGGCGTGACCGTCGCGACCGAGGCTTCCATGCCGGGCGCACTCATCAGCACGCCGAACCAGGGCAGCGCATCGACGATCATCAGCCGCCCGACGTGATCGGGATGCCGGGCCGCCAGCATCATCCCGACCAGGCCGCCCATCGAATGGCCGACCACGGCGGGCTTGCCGAGCTTCTCGCGGGCGATCAGCGCGTCGAGATCGGCAACAATCCCGGCGAGCACGCCGGGTTTGAGGTTGCCGCGCGCATCGTCGCCGCCGAAGCCGTTGACCTGGACGCGGTAGACGGCGTGGGTCCTGGCGAGTTCGGGCGCAATCCCGTCCCAGGCCGCACGCGGGCTGGCGAGGCCGGGGATCAGGATCACCGGGCTGCCCTTGCCGGTCACCTCCACCGAGATGTGGTCCATCTGGATCAGGCCTGTGGCGCTCTGTACGCGGGCAGCTTCACCGGCGCGGGCCTGGTTGCCGGAGGCGCAGGCGGCGGTGATCGCCACGGCGATCGCGATCCAGCGCAGCGGCATGTTGCGGCATCCCGCAAAGGGAAACAGGCGAGCGATCATTGCTTGGGCTCCTTGGCGGGGTTGGTGAAGATCTCTTCGATGGCCAGGCCGAACAGGTCGGCGATCTTGAAGGCGAGCGGGAGCGAGGGGTCGTAGCGGCCGGTCTCGATCGCATTGACGCTCTGGCGCGAGACCTCAAGCCGCTCGGCCAGGTCCTGCTGGCTCCAGGCACGCTCGGCGCGCAGCACGCGGAGGCGGTTATTCATGAGCGCGACTCATTGTAGACCGTGCCGATCCCCAGCCCGCCGCACCAGAGGACGAAGGTCCAATAGGCCGGCACATGCGCGACCAGGCCGAATTCCTCGAGGAAGCCCCAGACCGAGCAGACCGCGAGCGTGAAGCCCGTCGCGATGAGCATCTGGCGCACGTGCAGCATGCGCTGATATTCGTCCTGGGTATCGATGATCAGCCGCGCCATCGCCACGATCATCCCGACCAGCGGCAATGCCGGCAGCAAGGCCACGATCACTGCCGGAACGCCGGTCAGCGCGTAGCTCTTGTTCAGCCAGACCGCGAGCATCAGCAGCGCGACATAGACGAGTGCCAGCGCCACCACGCGGCGCTGATAGGCGCGGTTGCCGCAGGCCGCGTCGCCCTGGAACCGCTTGGCGCGCCGGGCCTGCACTACCATCCAGATGAGCGCCGCAACTGGCACGGCGAATATCAGCACCGCGATCGCCGTCGCCGGGTGATAAGTCTTGACGATGAATATGCTCGCCAAAAGGCTGATCACATAGCTCACGACCGGAACGCCGATTTTCGGCGCGCGCATTTCCTCTTCAGGCATGACGGCAAGCTCCCCTGTCATAATGACAAGGACCCTTTACCTTGAGTCGCCCAAGAATGTCAACTGTGCTTTCCATATGGGAAAGCGACCGCGACTAAATGCTAATCAGGCTTTCCTGCAGGTTTGGGATTGGGATCGAGATTCCAGCCGTGCATGTCACGCACCATTGGCTTGTCGCAGCCTTCGCACCAGGATCGATAGGTCAAGCCGTCATCCCATGCGCGGCCGCGGCTGCGATGGTGCTTTCCGAACAGGCAATAAATTGGCTGCAGCAAGCGCATGGGCCGCCCCCCGAAATCTCGGAAAAGATGGTGGCACCTTGAGGAAGAAAGTCTATATTTTTTCGCAGATATGCGAAAAAGTTGCCGATTTTTAATGTTCTAGTCGGCCAAGCATCTCCGCGGCGAGCTGGCTGAGCGTGTCGTCGCGGGCCCCCATCAGCACGATCCGGTCGCCCGGTTTCGCCGTCGCGACCAGGTGCGCCGCCGCCGCCGCGCGCTCCGGGATGTGCAGCGCGTTGCGCCCCGTCGCGGCGACATCGGCAACGATGTCCGCGCTGGTCACTTCGCGGCTGGTAGTGCCGCCGTGATAGACCGGGTCGGGCAGCACGAGCAGGTCGTCCGCGCCCATCTTCTCGGCAAGCATCGCCACCAGCTCGGTGCGCATCACCTTGAGCGGGCCATAGCCATGCGGCTGGAACATCAGCAACAGCCGCCCCGGGAAGGCGTGGAGCGTGTCCAGCGTCGCGGCGATCTTGTCCGGGTTGTGCCCGAAATCGTCGATCACCGCGATGTCGTTCACTTCGCCGACCAGCTCGAAGCGGCGCTTGAGGCCCTGGAAGCCCTGGATCGCCTGCGCCGCATCCTCGATGGCGATTCCTGCCGCAACCGCAGCGCCGATCGCGGCCAGCGCGTTGGAGACATTGTGCCGGCCCGGCACCTGCAGCGTCACCGGGATCGACGGCTCGCCCTCGCGCGCCAGCTCGAAAGCGATGCCATAGCGCTGCTCGCGCAGGTTGATCGCGGTCAGGTCTGCCGCCGATCCGATCGCAAAGGTCACCAGCCGGTCGCGCGGCATCGTCGCGGCCAGTAGCGCGCCTTCGCCATTGTCGAGGTTGACCACCGCCTTGCCCGCCCGCGCGATGAACGCGCCGAACAGCGCGATCAGCTTGTCCATCGGCAAATGATCGAGGCTGACATTGTTGAGCACCGCCACCTGCGGACGGTAGAGCGCGATCGATCCGTCGCTCTCGTCGACTTCGCTGACATAGGCCTGGCCAGCCCCGACCAGCGCGCTGGCGAAGGGCGCGTCGGGGGTGACGAAGTTCTTCATCACCGCGCCGTTCATCACCGTCGGATCGCGGCCGAGCGCATGGAGGATCCAGCCGATCATGCCGGTGACGGTCGACTTGCCGCTCGTCCCCGCCACCCCGATCGAGGCGGGCGAGGCGTTGAACAGCGCGGCATTGAGCTCCGCGCGCGTCATCCGCGGGTTGCCGAGCTCCGCGGCACGGCGGGCGTCCGGCACCGTCTCCTCGATGGCGGCCGAGGCCACGACGATCTGCTCGCTCGACGTGATCCCGCTCCCGTCCTGCGGGAACAGGCCGATGCCGCTGGCCTTCAGATAGTCGAACTTGGCCGGCAGCCGCCCGGAATCGAGGCTGCGGTCCGAACCCGCCACGGTGGCGCCCTGCCCGGCCAGGATCATCGACAGGGGCATCATCCCCGAACCACCGATGCCGACGAAGAAGTAAGGTTTGCGATGCTCCATGGGCTCGGGCTATCGGCGGTTTGAAGCAAAGGGGCAAGGCATGCGCATCGGAGTCGTCGCACCAGCAAGGACCGTCAGCCGGGAATCCTCGGCACGGCTGTCCGCGTTCATGGCGCTGACCTATCCCGACCATGAGATCGTGTTCCACCCGCAATGCTATCTCGAATGGGGCCATTTCGCCGGCACCGACGAGCAGCGCGCGGCGGCGTTCCTCGAATATGCCAATGATCCGGCGTTCGACGCGATCTGGTTCGCGCGCGGCGGCTATGGCTCGAACCGCATCCTCGACATGGTGATGCCGAAGCTCGGACCCGCCGCGCGGCACAAGACCTATATCGGCTTCTCCGACATGGGCTTCATGCTCGGCGCGCTCTATGCCGCCCGGGTCGGCCGCGTCGCGCACGGGTCGATGTCCTCGGGGCTCGGCCAGAAGGACGAGGGCATTTCCGAAGGCTGGGTGCTCGGCTGGCTGATCGACGGCGACAAGCGCGGTCTCGAGCCGGCGCTGGCCGATGGCCGCCCCGCCGCCGCGTTCAACCTGTCGATCCTCAACGCGCTGATCGGCACCAAGTACCTGCCCGACCTGACCGACCATGTCCTCTACATCGAGGAAGTCGACGAGCCGCTCTACCGGATCGACCGGATGCTGTTCCAGATGGCGCACGCCACCCAGCTCAAGGGCGTCGCCGGCGTGCGGCTCGGCGCCGTCTCGGCGGTGAAGGACAATGGCGAGTCCTCGGGCAATTACAGCTTCGGCGAGACGATCGACGAGATGATCGTGCGCTGGTGCCGCGACATGGGCGTGCCTTATCTCGGCCGCGCCGAGATCGGCCATGTCCGCCTGAACCGCGTCGTTCCCTTCGGCTTGACCTAACCCGGCGTTAACCAACTTCTGCGACCCCTTGCCCAACCAGGGGGATCGCCATGACGCTGCACAACATCGCCTTTTCGCCGGAGTTCGTTGCGCATCTCGGCCTGTTGGGCGTGCGCGGCGCGCCGGTCGGGGTCTTCCCCGCACATGGCGAGACCGTGTTCGAGGCGCCGGTCGACCTGCGCGGCGCCTATGTGTGGAACACGCCGATGCAGGTCGGCGCCTTCACCTATCTCGGCGAGGATGCGCATTTTGAGCACACCCGGCTCGGGCGCTACAGCTCGATCGGCAAGCGCGCCCAGATCGGCCTGTCCACCCACCCCACCGGCTGGCTGACCACTTCGGCGCTCGGCTTCCTGCCCTTCCCCGCCTTCGAAGACTATTTCCGGGACGGGGATCCCGCCTGGCAACGCGTGCTGCCCGTCTGCGACAACCCCGTCCTCACCACCCATATCGGCAACGACGTGTGGATCGGCGCCAATGCGATGGTGAAGCAGGGCGTGACCATTGGCGACGGCGCGGTAATCGGCGCAATGGCCGTGGTGACGCGCGACGTGCCGCCCTATGCCGTGGTCGCCGGCACGCCGGCTCGCGTGATCCGCATGCGCTTTCCCGATGCCGTGGTAGAGCGGATGCTGGCGCTGCGCTGGTGGCAGTATAATCTGCTCGACCTCGCCATCGACCATAGCGATCCGATGCGCGCGCTCGATGCGATCGAGGAAGCGGTCGCCGCCGGCCTCCAGCCCTATGCGCCCGAACCGCTCAACCTCGCCGCGGAAGCCCGCCGCTTCCGCAAGGCGCAGCGGCGGATGCTTCAGGCGGCCTAGCCCGGTTTGCGCGCCCAGAGGTGGAACATGCCCGCGAACAGATGCGGCGCTATCGCCTCGAGCTGCTCCCATAGCGCCCAGTTCCGCCGATCCGATGCGGTGCCATAAAACTGGGTGAACAGATTCTGCACCTCGGGCGGGGCATCGAGCATCAGCAGCTCCAGCCCGGCTCCGGCAAGCATCTCCACGATTGCCGGCAGGCGATACCAATGCTCGCGGACATGGAAACACAGGTCGCAACAGCCGCTCAGCGTGTAGAAATCATCGCTTTCCCTGAGGCGTGCGAGCGGCTGTTCCGGCGGCAGCGCCAGCACATATGCGCGAAAGGCGCGGATGCCCGCGGGGCTCGCGTCCCAGCCATGCGCGGCGATCGCGCGATGCGCTTCGGCCACCCAGGCCCGCGCCCGCTCGCTGTAGAGCGCCAGGCGTAGCACCCCGCCGGGCCTGGTCACTTCCGCCAGCGCGGCGAGGCCGTCGGCAGGCCGGTTCATGTGGTGGAGCACGCCGGTACAGTTCACCAGGCCGAAGCGCTGATCGAGCCTTGCCACATCCAGGATATCGCCCTGCACGAAGCGGACCCTATCCACCCCCAGCACCCCGGCCATGCGCTTGCCATAGGCGAGGCTGGCGGCGCTCAGGTCGAGCGCAGTGATCGACAGCGTCGGGTCCATCCGCGCCAGGTCGATCGGCTCGAACCCGGTGCCGCAGCCGGCGACCAGCACCGCGAGCGGCTGTTCCTGGGGAGCACCCAGTGCCGCGAGGTGCGCCGCCACCGATACCTGCTGCCGCCCCGCCGGCGCGCGCCAGCGGGGATAGGGATTGGCCTCATACTGGCCGCGCACCGCCAGCGACACGGCATCGCTTGACGCGCCGAGCGAAGGCATCTCCGCCGCCAGCGCCTGCTCCTCGGCGATCTCAGCTGCGGCGGCCACAGGCAGACCCAGCGCCTCCCCGCCCCACACATATTCGCTCGCGAAAGCCTGCACCGCCAGCGCATCGCGCGGCCCTTCCGGCAACGCCTGCCCGGCCAGCCACACCAGCCGTGCTTCCATCACCGGATCGACATTGATGCAGCGCTCGAGGAACGCCTTCCACAGCGGATCCTCGACGACGACGGGCTCGGGATATTTGACCAGCAGCATCCGCGCTGCCGCCCGCGCCAGCACCTGCGGATCAACCGACGCGGCATGCAGGCAGGTCACCAAATCCGCCTCGAGCTGCGCTGGCCATCCAGTCAGCGACAGGTTGCCGAGCAGTTCGGCATAGGCTGGCGCCGCCCCTGCGGGATCGAGCGCCAGGGCATGGCTGAGCATCGGCAGCGCCTGGTTGAACGCCCGCGCATTGGCGGCCTCGGCCGCCATTCGCAGCAATTGCGCGGCTTCAGGGTGCAACGCGGCCGATCCGCACCAGCGTGCCGTCCGGATCGCTCACCGCGAACTCATAGCAGCCCCAGGGCTTCAGGCTCGGCCCTTCCTTCTCGATGATCAGCTCGCGCACACCTTCGGCCACGCCGTCGACATCGTCGGTGTAGAGATAGATGCCGAACGGATTGTGCCCGGGTTGCAGCCAGCCGGTCACCGCCTGGTTCAGGTGCAGGTCCCAGCCTTTGCCGTCGCTCAGGATGCGATAATGGCCATGGTCGCTGGTGAGCCGGAAGCCCAGCCTTTCGTAGAATGCCGTGCTCGCGATCAGGTCGTTCGACGGGATGATTGCAGCGGCGCGATGTGCATCAGTCATACGGCTTGCCTATATTGGTCGCGCGAAGGCATAAGCCGCGCTCCTTAAACACTCCAGTGAAAGTCAAACCCGTGTCCGAGATGTTCCGCATAACGCTGCCCGACGGTTCCGTCCGTGAGGTAGCCCCGGGGACTACCCCGGCGGACATCGCTGCGGCGATCGGTCCGGGCCTGGCCAAGGCGGCGATCGCCGCGCGCGTCGATGGCGAGCTGCGCGACATCGGTCGCCCGTTCGAGGGCGATTCCCAGCTCGCGCTGGTCACCTCGAAGGACGAAAAGGACGCTCTCGAACTCGCGCGCCACGACTTCGCGCACATCCTGGCGGAGGCGGTTCAGAATCTCTTCCCCGGCACCCAGATCACCTTCGGCCCGGCGACCGACGATGGCTTCTATTACGACTTCGCCCCCAAGGACCGCCCCTTCACCGAGGAGGACCTGCCGGCGATCGAGGCAGAGATGCGCAAGATCATCGCCGCGAATGAGCCGCTCATTCGCGAGGTCTGGTCGCGCCAGCAGCTGATCGATCGCTGGACGAAGCAGGGCGAGACCTTCAAGGCCGAGTGGGCGCAGGAACTGCCCGAGGGCGAGGAACTGACCGTCTACCGCGCCGGCAAGGGCGAGGACGCCTGGCTCGACATGTGCCGCGGCCCGCACCTCGCCTCCACTGGCAAGGTCGATCCCAACGCCTTCAAGCTGACCCGCGTCTCGGGCGCCTATTGGCGCGGCGACCAGAAGAACGCGATGCTCTCGCGCATCTACGGCACCGGCTGGCTCAACAAGAAGCAGCTCGACGAGCACATGATGCGCCTTGAGGAGGCCGCCAAGCGCGACCACCGCAAGCTCGGCCAGGAGATGGACTTGTTCCACCTCCAGCAGGAAGCGCATGGCAGCGTGTTCTGGCACCCGCACGGCTATGTCATCTACCGCGCGCTGGAAGATTACATGCGCCGGGCAGTGAACGCCGCGGGCAGCAAGGAAGTGAAGACGCCGCAGGTGATGGACGCGCGTCAATGGGAGCAGTCCGGCCACTGGGGCAAGTATCGCGAGAACATGTTCGTTATCCCCGACGAGACGCCGAACATCGAGGACGAAGGTCCGATGGTGTCGGACGACGTGCAGTGGATGGCACTCAAGCCGATGAACTGCCCGGCGCACATCCTGATCTTCAAGCAGGGCATCAAGTCGTACCGCGACCTGCCGCTGCGCCTGGTCGAGAATGGCTGCTGCCACCGCAACGAGCCGCACGGCGCGCTGCACGGGCTGATGCGCGTCCGCCAGTTCACCCAGGACGACGGCCATATCTTCTGCCGCGAGGACCAGATTGTCGACGAGGTGCAGGATTTCTGCCGTCTGGCCGACCGCGTCTACAAGGATTTCGGCTTCAAATACTCGATCAAGCTCGCCCTGCGCCCCGACAATCGCTTCGGCACCGAAGAGATGTGGGACCAGGCCGAGACCGAGCTGCGCGACGCCGTGGTCCGCGCCGGCATGGCGACCGAGGAATATGGCTGGGAAGAGCTGCCCGGTGAGGGCGCCTTCTATGCGCCCAAGCTGGAATGGCACCTGACCGACGCGATCGGCCGCACCTGGCAGGTCGGCACGATCCAGTCGGACCGCGTGCTGCCCGAGCGCCTCGACGCGTCCTACGTTGCCGAGGATGGCGAGCGCCACCGTCCGGTGATGCTGCACCGGGCGATCTTCGGTTCGTACGAGCGCTTCATCGGCATCCTGATCGAGCATTTCGCCGGCAAGCTGCCGACCTGGCTCGCCCCGACCCAGGCGGTGGTCGCGACAATCGTCTCGGACGCCGATGACTATGCGCAGCAGGTAGCGAAGCGCCTTCAGGCCGTGGGCATCCGCGTCGAGACCGATCTTCGCAACGAGAAGATCAACTACAAGGTGCGCGAGCATTCGGTGGCGAAGGTCCCCAACCTGCTCGTCGTCGGCAAGCGCGAGGCCGAGGAAGGCACCGTGGCGCTGCGCGTCCTCGGCGATCAGGGCCAGAAGATGCTGACCCTGGACGAAGTCGTCGAGCGCCTGGTGGCCGAGGCGACGCCGCCCGATCTCAAGTAAGAATTCGGGCGGCGGACCGCGTTCCGCCGCCCGCTTTCCCTTGCGGTTTCGGCGGCAAGCACCGATATTGCTGTTACGTTCGCGCCACGGTGCGCGGAATTTCAGCGGAAACGCAGGCATCGGGCTACCGAAGTGCCGCTTCCTGCGTTATTGAGCCGCGCAAACCCCGAGTCTGCAACAACAGGAGCAAGTCGTATACGTCCGCCCATGAATCGCCGCTCGATGGTGGCACCGCCGATGAACGGTCCGCGGTTTAACGAATTCATTCAGTCGCCCAAGGTTCGAGTGATCGATCACGAAGGCGAAAATCTCGGCGTGATGTACACGCGCGAGGCGATCGAACAGGCCCAGGAGCATGGTCTCGACCTGGTCGAAGTGTCCCCCAATGCGGACCCGCCCGTCGCCAAGTTCCTCGATGTCGGCAAGTTCAAGTACGAGGCCCAGAAGAAGGCCAACCTCGCCCGCAAGAGCCAGAAGACGCAGGAGATCAAGGAGATCAAGATGCGTCCGAACATCGACGATCATGATTATGATACGAAGATGAAGGCCGTTCACAAGTTCATCGGCGAAGGCGACAAGGTGAAGATCACCCTGCGCTTCCGTGGCCGCGAGCTTTCGCACGGCCAGCTCGGCATGAACCTCCTCAAGCGCGTTCAGGAAGACTGCGCCGAGGATGCCAAGGTCGAAAGCTATCCGCGCATGGAAGGCCGCCAGATGCTGATGGTGCTGGCGCCCAAGTGATGCACAAGGCGCGAGGGCTGCCGATCGCGGCCCTCGCCGCCCTTCCCCTGCCCGCGGCGGCGCAGGAAACCACTGCCGCCTCTTCCTCCACTTCGCAGACCGATGCGCCTATGGCGGTACCCGCCGGCTACAAGCAGGTCTGGGCCGACGAGTTCGACCGGCTCGATGCGGCAAAGTGGCGCTACGACACCAGCCGCAACAAGGCAGGCTGGTACAATAACGAACTCCAATATTATGCCGCCGATCGGCCGGAGAATGTCCGGATCGAGAAGGGCCACCTCGTCATAGAGGCACACAAGGAGCGGCTCGCCGACCGCCCCGATTTCGGCGGGCAGGACTATGCCTCCGGCAAGCTCCTCGGCCCCGCCTGGACCTATGGCTTCATCGAGGTCCGCGCCAAGCTGCCCTGCGGCCGCGGCATCTGGCCGGCAATCTGGATGCTCGGCACCGATAGCAGCGCCGGCTGGCCCGCGCTCGGCGAGATCGACATCATGGAGCATGTCGGCTGGGACCCCGGCCGCGTCCACGGCACGATCCACACCAGGGCGTACAACCATGTCGCCCACACCCAGCGCGGTGCCAACCAGATGGTGCCCGACGCCTGCACCGCCTTCCACACCTACCAGCTCGACTGGAACGCCGACCGCATCCTGATCGGCATCGACGGCCGCGCCTTCATGCGCTTCGACAACGACCATAAGGGCGACCCCGCCACCTGGCCGTTCGACAAGCCGCAATATCTGATCCTCAACGTCGCCGTCGGCGGCTGGGGCGGCCAAAAGGGCATCGACCCCGCCGCCTTTCCGGCGCGAATGGACGTCGATTACGTGCGGGTGTGGCAGAAGCGCTGATCGGCTTCCTACAGCGCGACTCGGGCGGGGCCCCGGAAAGTCACTAAAGTCACACCAATAGCGACGCTCGCGGCGCGCCATATGCCGCATTCCGCAATATTCTTGCGCGCTCGCGATCCTATTTTCCCAACAGATTCAAAGAGCAGCCGGCAGCATGCCGTCGCGCAAGCCAAGCAGGCGAAATCCTACATTGCAAGCCCGCCCGTCACCCCTGCGCCGGCGGCTCCCACAGCTCGATCGGATTGCCCTCGGGATCATGGATGCGGGCGAAGCGTCCCGTCTCGGGCGTGTCCCATTCGTCCTTGGTGGTGATCTCGATGCCGCGGGCGTTGAGCTGCTCGAGCAGGCTGTCGAGGTCGCGCACGCGGAAGTTGAGCATGTAGCTCTTGTCGGACGCGAAATAGTCGGTCGTCGCCTTGAACGGCTCGAACACCACCGGGCCGGGCTCGGGGTGCCAGAACCATGGGCTCGGCTGGCCGCTGTCGTCACTGCCGAAGCCGCCGCCCACGCCCAGGACTTCACCATACCACGCCTTGAGCCCCTCGGGATCCTGCGCCCGGAAGAAGAAACCACCCAATCCGATCACCGGCATCGCAGATCCCCTTGTCGTCAGGCGGCCTCGGCCACCGTTCCATCACCCGTCGCCGCATCGAGCAGGCGGCGCTCGATCGTCTTCAACCGTCCGCCATTCTCGATCTTATCGCCGATCAGATCGGTCAGATAGAAGGTATCCACCGCGCGCTCACCATAGGTCGCGACGTGCGCGGAATGGATCGTCACCTTCGACTGGAACAGCGCATAGGCGAGGTGGCACAGCAGCGCCGGCCGGTCGCGGGCGTTGATCTCGATCACGGTGAAACGGTTCGAGGCGTTGTTGTCGATCAACACGTTCGCCTCGATCGCGAACGCTTCCGCCCGCGCCCGCACCAGCGGCTTGGCCCGCAGCCGGTCCTGCAGCTTGGCGCGGTTGGCCAACGCGTCGGCGATCGTCGTCTTGATCCGGTTGAGCCGCGCTTCCTCGTCGAACGGCCGGCCGAGCGGATCCTGGATCAGGAAATTGTCGAGCGCCAGGCCGTCCCGCGTCGTGTGGATGCGCGCATCGATGATGTTGCCGCCCGCGACATGGATCGCCCCGGCGATCCGGTAGAAGAGGCCGGGATGGTCGGCGGCATAGACCGTCACCAGCGTCGCGCCGCGCTCGGGATAGACCTGCGCCTCGACCGACAGCTGAGCGTCACCGGCCGCATCGACCTGGCGGGCATTGCGCTCCAGCACGTCCGCCGGCTCGGCAATCCAGTAGCTCTCGGTCATCCGCTTCTTGAACGCGGCCATGCGCGCCTCGTCCCAGCCGAGCATCTGGGACAGTTCCTCCTGCTTCGCCGCGATCCGCTCGTTGCGGCCCTTCTGCTTGTGGCCGAGGCGAAGCACTTCTTCCGACGCGTCGAACAGATCGGCGAGCAGCTGGCGCTTCCAGCCGTTCCACACGCCCGGCCCGACGGCGCGGATATCGACGATGGTCAGCAGCAGCAGCATGCGCAGCCGCTCGGCGCTCTGCACATGGCCGGCAAAGTCGAGGATCGTCTTGAAGTCGCTCAGGTCGCGCTTGAAGGCAGTGGCGGACATGATCAGGTGCCAGCGCACCAACCAGGCCACCGTCTCGGTCTCGGCCTTGCTCATGCCCAGCCGCGGACAGAGCCGCTCGGCCACTTCGGCGCCCAGGATCGAGTGGTCGCCGCCGCGGCCCTTCGCGATGTCGTGCAGCAGCACCGCGACATAGAGAGCGCGGCGCTGGGCGATCTGCTTGAAGATGCTGGTGCCGAGCGGGTGATCGTCGCGCAGCTCGCCCTTCTCGATCTGGGCAAGCAGGCCGATCGCCCGGATCGAATGCTCGTCCACCGTATAATGGTGGTACATGTCGAACTGCATCTGCGCGACGACGCGGCCGAAGTCCGGCACGAAGCGGCCGAACACGCCGGCCTCGTTCATCCAGCGGAGTACCGTTTCCGGATCGCGGGGTGACGTGAGCACTTCGAGGAACAGCGCGTTGGCACGGGGATCGTCGCGAACATCGTCCACGAGCTTGGCGTCGCGGGCGGCGGCGCGCATCGCCAGCGGGTGGACTTCCAGCTTGTGGAGATCGGCGAGCTGGAACAGCTCGATCAGCCGGACCGGATCTTCGCGGAAATACTCGTCGCGCGGGATCGCCAGCCGGCCGCGATCGAGCGTGAAGCCCTTGAGCTTCCTCGGGCGCCGCCACAGCTGCGGGAAGCCGAAGCGCGAGCCCCGCGCCGCGAACTTCTCGTCGAGATGCGCGAGGAACACCCCGGTGAGGTCGCCGACACCCTTCGCCTGGAGGAAGTAGAAGCGCATGAAGCGCTCGACCTTCGACATGCCGGGGCGATCGGCATAGCGCATGCGCTCGGCGATCTCGCGCTGGACGTCGAAGGTCAGCCGGTCCTCGGCACGGCCGGTGATCAGGTGGAGATGGCAGCGCACCGCCCAGAGGAAGTTCTCGGCGCGGCGGAACTGGCGATATTCGAGCTTGGTGAGCAGCCCCTTCTCGACCAGTTCGGCGGTCTCGCGGACATTGTACGCGTATTTGCCGATCCAGAAGAGCGTGTGCAGGTCGCGCAGGCCGCCCTTGCCTTCCTTGATGTTGGGCTCGACGACATAGCGGCTGTCGCCCATCCGCTTGTGCCGCGCTTCGCGCTCAGCGAGCTTCTCCGCGATGAAGGTGCGCGCGGTATCGGCCTGGACCTCCGCCTTGAAGCGCGCCGCCGCCTCGTCATAGAGCGTGGTGTCGCCCCACACATAGCGCGCCTCGAGCAGCGCGGTGCGCACCGTCACGTCGCCCTTTGCCTGCCGCACCATCTCGTCGAGCGAGCGCGACGAATGGCCGACCTTCAGCTGCATGTCCCACAGCGAATAGAGCATCGATTCGATGACCTGCTCGCACCAGCCGGTGACTTTCCAGGGGGTGAGGAAGCCGATGTCGATGTCCGAATGCGGCGCCATCTCGCCGCGGCCATATCCCCCCACCGCGATCAGCACCATGCGCTCGGCGGCGCTCGGGTTCGGGTTGGGATGCAGGCGCTCGGTGGTGAAATCCCAGAGCAGGCGCAGCAGCTGATCGATCAGGAAGGCGCCGGCGGCGGCGATCTCGTGCCCGCGCGAGGGGTGCTCGGCGAGGCGACGCGCGATTTCGGCGCGGCCGAGTTCGAGCGCTGCCTTGAGCTCCTTCGTGCCCGCGGCGCGCAGCTTCGCGCCGTCCTTGGCCTCGAGTGCGGCCAGACGCTCAGCGACCCCGCGCCGGTCGATCAGGGCGCGGCGGTTCGGGACGGAATCGAAGCGGTTGGCCATGGGAGGGAGATAGGGCGGAAGCGCCGCCCCGTCACCCTCTCACGCAATCAGCCGACGAAGGCGCGCTCCAGCACGAAGCTGCCGGGGTTGGCGTTCGAACCCTCTTCGAAGCCATGCCCTTCCAGCATCTGCGCGAAGTCCTTGATCATCGCGTTCGAGCCGCAGAGCATGATCCGGTCGGTTTCCGGGTTGAGCTCGGGATGGCCCTGCACCGGCGCCTTGAACAGCCAGCCATTCTCGATCAGCTGGCCGATGCGCCCGCTGGTGCGGAACGGCTCGCGGGTCACGGTGGGGATATAGTGGAACTGGAGCAGCGCCTGGTCCGCCACCAGCGGATCGTTGGCCAGCTGCGCGGTCAGCTCATCATGATAGGCGAGGTCGCTGACGCGGCGCACCGAGTGCACGATCACCACCTGGTCGAACCGGTCATAGATATCGGGCTCGCGCGCCAGGCTGAGGAACGGCGCGAGGCCGGTGCCGGTCGACAGCATGAAGAGGCGCTTGCCGGGGAGCAGCGCATCGGCGACGAGCGTGCCGGTGGGCTTCTTGCCGAGATAGAGCTGGTCGCCCTCGTGAATGCCCTGCAGGCGCGAGGTGAGCGGGCCGTTCTCGACCTTGATCGACAGGAACTCGATCTCGTCAGACCAGGTCGGGCTGGCGATAGAATAGGCGCGCATCAGCGGCTTGCCCTCGACTTCGAGGCCGATCATCACGAATTCGCCTGCACGGAAGCGGAAGCTGGCCGGGCGTTCGATCGCGAAGCTGAACAGATGCTCGTTCCAATGCTTCACCCAGCGCACCGCGCACGTCTGGAACGTGGGGTGGTCGGGAAGGACGATCGGGGGGCGGGCATGCATATTCACGAGGACGGCTCTTTCCAAATCCGGGTTGCACTGCAACGTAATTTTACTTCAACGCACCAAAGCGACAGCTATCCGCGCCACCGCCACGGAGAGCGGAAGGCGGGCTTCGGGCTTCACGATCTGCTCAATGACCGCATCGACGCGCGGCTGCGCGCCGGCGCGTGCTAGCGCATGCAGCGAAAGGAGCAAGGCCTCGTCGTCGCCTATTTCCGCTGCATAGGGTTGTTTGAAGCGAAGTTGGGACAGTCCCTCGCGCTCGATCAGCAGCATCGCCATGTTGAGATCGGGCAGCATTTCCGCCAGCCCGCGCCCCTGCAGCACCGGCCCGAGCACGCTGCACGGGCAGCGCCCGGCGCGCATCGTCGCCACCCATTGCCGCATCGAAGTGAGCAGCAGCTGATCGGCGAACGCCAGTTCAGCGGTGGAGCGGTCCAGATACTGGTACAATGGCGATCCCCTGCCCGCAGTGAATCCGCGGGCGGAGATGCCTTAGCGTTTGTTGAGAATGATTAGCAATAGCGTAGTTTTCATGCGGCCCGCGAAAGCCGGACTATCTCCGCGGTGAGCATGTCCATCTTCTCGTGCAGGCTCTCGATCTGCGCCTCCGCACGCAGATTGGTCTCATAGTCGAGCCGCGCCTCGAACCGGTCCTTCGCCGCCTGGCGGTTCTGGCTCATCATGATGATCGGTGCCTGCAGCGCGGCGAGCATCGACAGCATCAGGTTTAGGAAGATGAAGGGGAACGGATCGAAGGCATGCGCGGCAAGGACGACCGTGTTCAGCAACGCCCAGGCGCCGAGGAACAGGCCGAAGCCGATGATGAAGCCCCAGGAGCCGCCGACGGTGGCGACCCGATCGGCGAGCTTCTCGCCAAAGGTCAGCCGCTCGTCGAACAGCGCATGGGGATCGCGACCTACGCCAATGCGGCGGAGATCCGAGAGGAAACGGATTGCTGCGTTCATTTTACACCTCACTGCGACCGGCCGCCCGGGCCGGTGCGCGAGGTGAGCGGGTCAGCTCAGCGCAGGGCCTCGGACGGCACGGTCGATCGACTATGATCGTTGCTGGACATGACCCCATTCTCGGAGTTGTGGCGGTTGTGGGCGCACGGCTGTGCGTCCGCGGCCGACATGGCTACCCGCGCCGCAAGTTTCAAATGAAAAAGCCGTCATGTTGGGAGAGCGGCGAACCGCCACGAAAAAGGCCGGAGCGAACCGCCCCGGCCTCTTCATCCTGCGAGGATGTCGAACCTCAGTCCGGCTTTTTCGCCACGCCGACCAGCGCCGGGCGCAGCAGGCGGTCGCGGATCATGTAACCCGCCTGGATTTCCTGAACGATCGTGCCCGGCTCGGCATCGGCGCTCGGCATTTCCATCATCGCCTGGTGGCGATTGGGGTCGAGCGCCTCGCCCAGCGCGACGATCTTCGAGATGCCGTGGCGGGCAAAGACCGAGTCGAGCTCGCGGCCAGTGGCCTCGAGGCCAGTGACCAGCCCCTTGAACTTCTCGTCGTCCTTGAGCTCGGCCGGGATCGCGGCGAGCGCGCGCGTCAGGTTGTCGGCCACCGACAGCACGTCGCGGGCAAAGCCGGTCGCGGCATAGGTCTTGGCGTCCTGCGCTTCCTTCTCGAAGCGGCGGCGGACATTCTGCGTCTCGGCCTGGGCATACATCACCGCGGACTTCGCCTCGGCGAGCTGGTTCTCGAGCTCGGCCACGCGATCATGCTCCGCCACTTCGGGGGCGCCCTCCGCGGTTTCCGCGCGCAGCGTATCGTCCTGGGTGTCCGTCACCTTATTCTCTTCCGTCATATTTCCCTGTTCAGGCCAGCAATCGGGCCAAAGTGGCCGCCGTGAAATCTACCATGGGCACGACGCGCGCATAGTTCAACCGCGTCGGGCCGATCACGCCCACCACGCCGACCACGCGTCCATCCATCGCGCGCACCGGCTTGGCAATCACCGATGATCCGGACAACGCGAATAGCTTGTTTTCCGATCCAATGAAGATGCGCGTCGCCTCGCCTTCGCGCGCCGAATCGAGCAGGCGGGCGATTTCCTCCTGCCCTTCGAGCTGGTCGAGCAGCTGGCTGACCTTGTCGAGGTCCTCGGCGGCGGCGGTGTCGATCAGCCGGGCCTGGCCACGCACGATCAGCACCGGGCGGCGGTCGCCATCCTCGCTCCACACCGCAAGCCCGCGCTCGACCAGCGCCGCCGCGGCACTGTCGAGCGCCGCGCGCTGTGCCCCGAGCTCGCGCTCGGCGCGGGCGAAAGCCTGGCTGAGCGTCATCCCGCCAAAGGTCGCGGAGAGGTAATTGGCCGCGCGCTGGAGCGCCGCCGGGTCCATGCCGCCGGGCAGCTCGACCACGCGGTTCTCGACCGAGCCGTCCTCGCTGACCAGCACGGCCAGCGCGCGGTCATGGCTCAGCGGCACGAAACCGAACTGGCGCAGCACCGGCTCGGCCTTGGGCACCAGCACGAGGCCGGCGCAGGCGGACAGGCCGGAAAGCGCAGCCGTGGTATTGGCGAGCGCCGCCTCGACCGGCCCACGCTCGGCGGCGTTGCGCTCAATCGCGGCGCGCTCCTCGGCCGAGGGCTCATTGGCCTGCATCATGCCGTCGACGAACAGGCGCAGCCCGGTCTGGGTCGGCATCCGCCCGGCGCTGGTGTGCGGCGAGGCGAGCAGGCCCTGCTCCTCGAGGTCCTGCATTACGTTGCGGATCGAGGCGGGCGAGAGGTTGAGCCCGGAGATCTGCGCGATCGTACGCGAACCTACGGGCACGCCGGTCTCCAGATACGAATCCACCACGAGACGGAACACGTCGCGGGCGCGGTCGGTCAGTTCGTGGATCGGCGGAGTGGTCATGCCCGACATGTAGTTGCGCTTCCCCCAATCGTCACCCCGGCGAAAGCCGGGGGCCAGAGCCTCAAGCCGAACGGCAGAGAAACCCTTGGTCCCGGCTTTCGCCTGGATGACGAGGAAGCGTCAGGGCCGCTCGCCGATCAGATCCTGGATCGGAAGGCTGTCCGCCGCCTCGCCGAGTGCCTGCTTGATCGCCTGATTCTGCATCACGCAGCCATAATAGACGTAGAGGTGCTGGCTATCGCCGATCGCGCGATTCCAGGTGACGTCGACGCTCGGCATGTCGGTCGCCATATTGGGGCAAGTCTTCTCGCCGGGCGCATAACGGATCTCACCGCTTTCCGGCCGATACGGCGCGAGCTTGGCGGCGAAGGTCTCGTACTGCGCAGGCGTGAGCGCGAAGCGCTTCTCGCCGGTCACCGCGGTGAAGCGCTTGCCTTCGAACACGCCGGTGCCGTCCGGGCGCACGGTGACGGTGTAGACCGGGCAGCGGCCAAAGCACGGACCGGTCTCGTAGCGAATCGAGTCGCTCTCGATCGGAATCGGCTTGCCCGGCCCGGGCCCGCCGTCGCGCGGCGCGACGCAGCCAGCCAGTGTCAGCCCGAGCCCCAGAATGATGATCGCTGCCTTACGCATACCCTGTTCCCCTGTAGTCGAGCCGTTACGATCGCGCATCGAAGCTTTCGCGCCGATGAAGCGAACGCGCAACTCCAGGAAAGGCGCCCGATCTCCAAGGATCATGCAGCGAGGCTGGCGCGTTCGGTTCGCGCCGTCTAGGTGCAACGGCAACCAGTATCAGGAGACCCAAATGCGCCCTTCCGGCCGCGCCCCCGACGAAATGCGTACGATCACGATCGAGCCCCACTTCACCCGTCATGCGGAAGGCTCGGTGCTGATCAGCTTTGGCGACACCCGCGTGCTCGTCACCGCCAGCGTCGAAGAGCGGCTGCCGCCGTGGCTGAAGGGCAAGGGCGAAGGCTGGGTCACGGCCGAATATGGCATGCTGCCCCGCGCCACCCACACCCGCGGCGCGCGCGAAGCGGCCAAGGGCAAGCAATCCGGCCGCACCCAGGAAATCCAGCGCCTGATCGGCCGCAGCCTGCGCGCCGTCACCGACCTCAAGAAGCTCGGCGAGCGCCAGATCACGCTCGATTGCGACGTGATCCAGGCCGATGGCGGCACCCGCACCGCAGCGATCTCGGGCGCGTTCGTCGCGCTGCGCATCGCAGTGAACAAGCTGATGGCGCAGGGCCTGATCAAGGAAGACCCGATCACGGCGCAGGTCGCCGCGGTCTCGTGCGGCATCCATCAGGGCACGCCGGTGCTCGACCTCGACTATATCGAGGACAGCGCCGCCGATGCCGATGCGAACTTCGTCCTGCTCTCCAACGGCAACATCGCCGAGGCGCAGGCGACCGCAGAAGGCGCGACCTATGACGAGGAAGGGCTGCTCCGCCTGCTCCGCCTCGCACGCATCGGATGCAACCAGATCTTCGAAGCGCAGTTGAAGGCAATCGGATGACCGGCGAAGGCGACACCCCGCAAGCGATCCGCAAGCTCGAGCCCGGCAAGCTGGTGATCGCCAGCCATAATGCCGGCAAGGTGCGCGAGATCCGCGAACTGCTCGGCCCTTACGGGATCGAGCCGGTCTCCGCTGCCGAGCTCGATCTGCCGGAGCCCGAGGAGACGGGGACGACCTTCGTCGCCAATGCCGAGTTGAAGGCGCTGCAGGCCGCGGATCTGTCGGGGCTCCCTGCCCTGGCCGATGATTCGGGCTTGTGCGTCGAGGCGCTGAACAATGATCCGGGCATCTTCTCGGCGCGCTGGGCCGGGCCGAGCAAGGATTTCGGCGTCGCGATGCAGCTGGTCGAAGACAAGCTGGCCGCGTTGCCGCCCGAAACCAGCCGTGACGCGCATTTCGTTTGCGCGCTCGCGCTGGCCTGGCCCGATGGACATGTCGAATGGTTCGAGGGCCGGGTCGACGGCACGCTGGTATGGCCGCCGCGCGGCACCCGCGGCTTCGGCTATGACCCGGTCTTCCTGCCCGAGGGGCATCAGGAGACGTTCGGCGAGATGGATCCGGCGGCCAAGCACGAGATGAGCCACCGCGCCGATGCGTTCCGGCAACTGGTTGTCGCGGTACTCGACCAATAAAGGTGATTCGCGCCGCGTTAACGATTAATAGCGCTCAGCATTTGCGACTTCTCCCGGTAGAACGACCTCTCAGGGCAACGAGAACACACGAGGTCGCATATGGGTTCGATGCGCCAGCTAGCGTCGATGATTCGTCACGTGCACGAAGCGCACAATCTGGGCACAGCCGGGGATTCGTCAGCGGAAGCGCTGCTGCTTACCCCTGAAGAAGTCGAGATTCTCGATAGGATTTCCAGGGAAGAAGCCGCGGAAGAAGCTGGCGCCGTCAGCTTCCGATAGGACTGGCAACAAGGTTACGGCGGGTCGCTCATCCCGGGCGCCCGCCCTTTTTGTGTCCACGGCGCAACGGTCCAAATCTTAACGTTCACTCTTGTGAGAATTAATGTTGCAAGCCCACAGGCTTTGCGGCAGTCTTCCCTGCATCGTGCCGAAGAGCGCGTTCTGGAGATGGATGTTGGGAGGGACCCGAATGAATTACCGTCCGTTGCTGCTCGGCGCCTCGGCGCTGGCCCTGGTCTGGAGCGGCACGGCCGCGGCGCAGACCGCCACCCCGGCGCAGGATGCGAGCGCCACCTCCGATCAGGACAAGCCGGAAGAAGGCGAGATCGTCGTCACCGCGCAGCGCCGCAGCGAGAACCTGATGACCACCGCGGTCTCGGCCTCGGTCCTTTCGGGCACCCAGCTCGACAACAAGGGCGTCGCCAATGTCGACGCGCTGCAGTTCGCGATGCCCTCGGTCGTCGTGAACAATTTCGGCCAGGGCAACGACTTCAACGTCCGCGGCATCGGCAAGGCCGAGCACAACACCCAGACCACCACCGGCGTGATCACCTATCGCGACGGGGTTCCGACCTTCCCGGGCTATGTGCAGGGCGAGCCCTATTACGACGTCGCCAACATCCAGGTGCTGCGCGGGCCGCAGGGCACGATCGTCGGCCAGAACGCCACCGGCGGCGCGGTGTTCGTCAACACCAATGACCCGATTATCGGCGGCGGCATCCACGGCTATTTCAACCTGAACTACGGCAGCTACAACGAAGCCGGCATGCAGGGTGCGGTGAACCTGCCGCTCAGCGACACCTTCGCCGCGCGCGTGGCGCTCTACGGCTCGCGCCGCGACAGCTTCTACAACATCACCGGCCCGAACGGCACGCCCTACCAGTTCGACAAGGGCAATGTCGGCATCATGGCCGGCCGCATCAGCTTCCTGTGGAAGCCGACCGACGGCCTGTCGCTGCTGTGGAAGACCGATGTCGGCCATCTCGACATGGGCGCCTATCCCGCCTCGCCGGTCGGCAATTATTTCGAGACGCTGCCCGGCACCTCGACGCCGAACCCGAACCACCGCGACCTGTTCGACGTGTCGTTCAACACGCCCCAGGCAGCGCGCGACGAGTTCGTCCGCTCGACCTTCAAGGCCGAATATGAGTTCGACGGCGGCATCAAGCTGCGCTCGGTCTCGAGCTATCAGTGGGCCAATACGATGTATCGCGCCGACCTGGACGGTACCGCGACCGGCGTCAGCACCTTCTATGACAGCGTCGACGAGCAGCAGATCACGACCGAGCTCAACCTGATCTCGCCGGACCACAACCGCGTGACCTGGCTGCTCGGCGCCTTCGGCCTGTGGAACGACTATTATTTCCGCAAGCCGTACCAGTTCGTCGTCGACCTGGCCTATCCGTTCAACCTGCCAGCGGCGCAGTACAAGCTGCAGGGCACCAACCCGACCCGCTCGCTGGCCGCCTTCGGCCAGATCGGCTTCGCGATCACCCCGAACCTGAAGATCGACGCGGGCATCCGCTACACCGCGAGCCAGTCGACCAACCATGTCGATGTACTCCAGTACGGCACCTATATCCGCCAGGATCAGACGGTGAAGTCGGACAACCTGTCGTACAAGGTCTCGCTCGGCTGGAAGGTGAGCAAGGATCACTATCTGTACGGCTTCCTCGCCACCGGCTTCCGCCCGGGCGGCCTGAACGTGCCGGTGGGTCTGGGCCTGCCCGCACCGTTCGAGCCCGAGGAAGTGACCTCGTACGAAGCCGGCTGGAAGGCCAACTGGGCGGGCGGCAAAGTCCGCACGACGATCACCGGCTTCTACAACGACTACAAGAACTTCCAGGTCATCATCGGCTATCCGACCTTCCCGACCTTCGGGATCGAGCTCAACGTGCCCGACAAGACCAAGATCTACGGCTTCGAAGCGGAGACCGAGTTCCACTTCGGTGGGCTGCAGCTCGATGCTGGCGTGAACGTGCTGCGCACCGAGCTGGGCACCTTCTATGCAACCGATCCGCGCGGTGCGAGCGTGCTGCCGTGCAACCCGAGTACCGGCCCGGTCAGCGTCTCGTGCATCAACCTGGCGGGCCGCCGCCAGACCTATGCGCCGAACCTGACCTTTAATTTGGGCGCGCATTATGAGCTCGAGCTCGGCAATGGCGACAAGATCACGCCGCGCGTGAACTTCGGCCATGTCGGCGATCAGTGGGCGACGCTGTTCCAGAACAGCGCCCGCGGCGACCATCTCGAAGCCCGCAACGTGCTCAACGCGCAGCTCGCCTTCCAGCACAAGAGCTGGACGATCACCGCCTACGGCACGAACCTGACCGACCAGCATTATCCGGCGGCACTGAACAGCGGCCTCTACTTCGCGGGCCCGCCGCGCCAGTACGGCCTCAAGCTGCTCAAGGTCTTCTGATTTCCCACCTGGCCGCCGGCAGACTCCCTCTCCGGCGGCCTTTCCTTTTGCTCCCGCGCCCAAAGGTCCCATGCAGCCCTACGGACTGACAGTAGACAAGTTTCTCGATCACGCCGCCAAGTGGTTCCAGGACTGCGAAGTGGTCGAGGCGGATGCGGGAGAGATCGTCCGGCGTACGACCTATGCGGCGCTGCGCGAACGCAGCAACCGTCTGTCGGGCGCGCTTGCCGCGCTGGGCATGCAGCAGGGCGACCGGGTGGGCACGCTCGCCTGGAACACGATCCACCATTTCGAGATCTATTACGCCGCGATGGGCATGGGGCTGGTCTGCCACACGCTAAACCCGCGACTGACCGCGGCACATCTCGCGGCGATGATCAACGAGGCCGAGAACCGCGTGCTGGCGGTGGCAGCCGACCTGCTGCCATTGGCGCGCGAGGTGATCGCGCACTGCCCGACGATCGAGCATGTCGTCGTTCTCGATTCCACCAGCTTTGATACGGAGCCCCTCGGGTCGCACCGGGCACGTATCTGGGGGCAGGATGCGCTGCTCGAAGCGCACGGCGCCCCCGCCGTGTGGGGAGCGTTCGACGAGAACCTCCCCGCCGGCCTCTGCTACACCAGCGGCACGACCGGCAGCCCCAAGGGCGTGGTCTATACCCACCGCTCCAACTACATCCACACCCTGCGTGCACTGCAGGCAGACGCGGTGGCGATCACCGCGCGCGACACGCTGCTGCTCGGCGTGCCGATGTTCCACGCCAATGGCTGGGGCATGCCGTTCGCGGCGCCGGCCGCGGGCACCAAGTTGGTGCTGCCGGGGCGCACGCTCGACGGGCCCAGCCTTGCCCGGCTGATCCGCGACGAGGGCGTGACCGTCGCCGTGGGCGTGCAGACCGTGTGGCTCACCCTCGCCGACCAGGCCGAAGCCAGCGGCGAAAGTTTCCCGACGCTGCAGCGCGTGCTGATCGGCGGATCGAGCTGCCCGGACGCGCTGCTCCGGCGGCTCGAGGAGAAGCTCGATGCCAAGGTGCAGACGAGCTGGGGCATGACCGAGCTTTCACCGGTCGGCACCGTCGCCCCGCGCGACCTCCCCGCCGACGCAGCCCATGCCTCCGGCCGGCCGATCATGGGGATCGACCTCAAGCTCACCGATGCCGAGGGCAACACGTTGGAGCCGCAGCGCAACATGCTGGGGCACCTCAAGGTGAAAGGCCACAGCGTGGTCGAGCGCTATTTCCGCGCCACGGAGACGGCGCTGGACAGCGAAGGCTATTTCGACACCGGCGACCTGGCGATGCTCGACGATGCCGGCAATCTGACGATCTGCGGGCGCGCCAAGGACCTGATCAAGTCGGGCGGCGAGTGGATCAATCCGAACGAGATCGAGGCGATCGTCGGCACGCACCCGGCGGTGCGCCATGTCGCGGTGATCGGGCGGCTGGATGCCAAATGGGGCGAGCGCCCGGTGCTGATCGTCGAGAGCCAGGGCGAGGACCCGCGCGCGCTGCTCGAGATGCTGCGCGGCAAGGTGGCCGACTGGTGGATCCCGAGCGAAGTCGCCGAAGTGCCGGCGATGCCGCTCGCCGCGTCGGGCAAGATCGACAAGAAGCGGCTGCGCGAAGACTATGCCGAGGGACGGATCGCCGCGAGCAAGGTTGGCCGGTAGGCTTCACCGCCGTCACCCCGGCCTTGAGCCGGGGTCCCGCTGCCTTTTACCCGCAAGAATAAGCGGGACCCCGGCTCAAGGCCGGGGTGACGATGGATTTGGGTCACACATCATCCCGCCGTCATCCCCGCCTGCGCGGGGTGACGATTATGAGGTGCGGGACGCCCTCAGTTACACCCCGCCGCCTTCGCCGGCAGCTTCGGCGAGGCCAGGCCGACATTCCAGTTCCACGCGATCCCCGCGGCGCGGCGACGGCAGACCACGGCTTCATACTGGTCGTACATGCCGGGCATCAGCTGGCGCTCGGCCTTGGGGGCGTCGGTGATGTGGAGATAGGCGCGGTCCTTGCCGAAGGCGGGCCAGGCCGGGCCGGGATTCCCGCTCTTCACGAAGCTGGTCCAGTAGCCGAGCATCGCGTCGGACAGCGGCCGGTCGCTTTCCGGCATCGCCGGCCATTTCGGCGGCAGCGGCCGGAGCGTGCCGAACACATAGGGCAGCTCGCTGGCGTGGAAGGCGTGGAGCCCGGCCTCGTTCATCGCCGGATAGCCGTGATCCCACAGGTACACATAGGCCTGCTGCCCGAGCGCACCCTGCTTGCGGGCGAGCCGCTCGGTGGTCCAGCCATAGAGCGCATCGCGGCTCGTCGCGAGGATGCTCTCCTTGTAGTCGGCCGCAGGGTAGAGCTTCAGGAACGCGTCGGCGAACTCGCCATATTTCTCGCGGATCGCCTTTTCATAGTCTTCCGCCGTGGCCGGCGCCTTGGGTGCCAGCATCATCAGCGAACGGATCTCGCCCTGGTTGAAACCGGTGAGGATCGGCACCGGCGCCTGCTTGCCCTTGTCGAAGGCGTCGACCATCTGCGTCGGTAGCACCAGCCCGTCGACCACGCCGAACGGGAAGAAGCCGAGCTTGGCGGCGCTGTCGGTGAGCGCCTGCGCGTCCATGCCGCGCAATGCAGCGAGGTCGGGCGCCTGGACGCCGGCGGAGAGCATCGTGCCGATCGCTTCTGCCGAAGGCGCGCCATAGGCCTGCTTCTTCAGCTCGGGCATCGCGACCATGTACGCACTCTGCGCGATCGCCTTGGAGAAAGTGCCGCGCGCCAGCGGGGATTCCATCAGGAACATCACGCTGAGGCCGCCGGCGGACTCGCCCGCGATCGTCACCTGCGCCGGGTCGCCGCCGAACGCCGCGATATTGTGCTTCACCCAGGCGAGCGCGGCCATCTGATCGAGCAGGCCGTAATTGCCCGAGACCTTCTGCGGAGACTCGGCCGAGAGCGCCGGATGGGCGAGCCAGCCGAGCACGCCAAGGCGGTAGTTGATCGAGACGACGATCACGCCCTGCTCGGCCATCTTCCTGCCGTCGTACATCGGCTCGCGGCTGGAGCCGCCCGAAAGCGCGCCGCCATGGATCCAGAAGAACACCGGCGCCTTCTTGGCATTGGCCGGCGCCCAGATATTGAGCGTCAGGCAATCCTCGCTCACCGGCAGCGGCGCGGGCGGCGAATAGACCGAGGTCGGCGTCTTGCTCTGCGGCTGGACGCAGGCCGGGCCGAAGTCCCTGGCGGCGCGGACGCCCTTCCAGGGCTGCATCGGCGCGGGCGGGCGCCAGCGCATGCCGCCGACGGGCGGGGTGGCGTAGGGAATGCCCTTGAAGCTGCGGATCTGCCCGTCGAGCGTGCCGCTGACGCTGCCCGAGGGCGCGTTGACGACGGGCTCCTGTGCGAGCGCGGTGCCGGCGAACAGCAGGCCGGTGGCAAGGGCGGCTTGGCGGAAAGACTTCATGCGGACACCTTTGCGGCTTGCTCGGCGCGCAGGATGCGGGCGAGCAGGAGGAAGAGCGCGATCGCGATCAGGTAGAAGGGCGAGAGCGCATAGAGCGCGATCTGCAGCGAATGGGCGACGCCCTGCTCGGTAAGATGGGTGCTCAGCCAGCCGACAAAGGTCGGGCCGAGGCCGAGGCCGATGAAGTTCATCACCAGCAGCAGCAGCGCGCCCGAGAGCACGCGCTGATCGGGGCGAACTTCCTCCTGGACCAGCGCGACCGAGGCGGAGAGGTAGAAATAGTTGAAGCTGTTGACCACGGTGAGCAGCAGCAGCGCGAGCGGCCAGCCCGGCGCCCAGACAAAGCCGATATAGAAGGGCATCGCGATGGCGAGCGAGATCGCCGGACCGAGCGCGTAGACGAGGCGGCTGCGACGACTGAGGCGATCGATGACGCGGCCCGAGATCAGCATCGCCGCGCTCATGCCGATGCCGACGACGAGCGCGTACCAGAGCGCGATCTCGGGCAGGGTCATGCCCTTCTCGCGGATCAGGAACAGCACCGAGAAATTGCCGAGGCCATAGGTGACGAACTGCGTCGCGCCGCTACCGAGCGCCGCCAGCATCAGCACCGGATGGGTGAAGAACATCCAGACCGTGCCCCAGAAGGGCGCCTTGGCGGTGGGCGCGGCGACGGGGGCGAGATCGGTGGCGCCGCGCTTGGGCTCGCGGATGACGAGGCGGACGACGATTGCGGTGACCACCCCAACGATGCCGATCGCGATAAAGGCGTCGCGCCAGTCGAACATCGCCGCGATCGAGGCACCGAAGGCAATGCCGAGCGCCGCGCCGATCGGCGGCCCGAGGTTGAAGATGCCGAAGGCGGTGCCGCGCTCGCCGGGGCGGAAGGTGTCGGTGATGATCGCATAGCTGGGCGGCACGCCACCCGCCTCACCGAAGCCGACGGTCATGCGCGCGACGACGAGCTGGGTGTAGCTGGTCGCCAGGCCGCAGGCGATGGTGGCGCCGCTCCAGATCGCGCAGGCGAGCGACAGGATGGTCACCCGGTTGGTGCGATCGGCGAGCCAGCCGACCGGGATCGCGATGAAGCAGTAGAACATCGCGAAATAGAGGCCGCCGATTAGCCCGAGCTGGCCGTCGGTGACCTGGAGCGAGTCCTGGATCGGCTTGGCGAGGATCCCGAGGAGCTGCCGGTCGAGGAAGTTGAGGACATAGACGAAGGTGAGCGTGACCAGCACGATCCAGCGACGGCTGCCGCTTGCCTGAGTTTCCACGCGCGTCCTCTCCCTGGCGGTTTCTTCCGCCTTTCCCGCATCATGCGGGCAAGCCCGCGGGCTTGTCAACGCACGCTATCACGCGTGTGAATATCTGCACGGAGGCTTGACGCTAAGCCCTTTGACGGGAAGGAACAGTGCGGTGACCGACACCCCGAAGCCCGTTCGCCGCTCCCGCAAAGCCGAGCAGCGCGCCGAGACAATGGAGCAGATCTACGACGCTGCCGAGGCGCTGTTCTCGCAGCATGGGCTCTATGGCGTGACGCTGAAGGACGTGGCCAAGCAGGTGGGCGTCCACCACACGCTGCTCAACTATTATTTCGCAGACAAGAAGGCGCTGTTCGACGCCGTGTTCGCCCGGCGCGCGGTCGTCACCAGCGAGCGGCGGATGCAGGCGCTGTCGGCCTATGAGGCCGAGGCGAAGGGCAAGCCGACCGTAGAGGGTGCGCTGCGCGCCTTCCTCGATACCGACCTCGATACCTATATCGAGGGCGGCGAGGGCTGGAAGAACTATGCCAAGCTCGGCGCCCAGGTCGCCAATACCCCGGCCTGGGGCGCGGACCTGATGGACGCGCATTTCGACCCCGTCGTGCTCAAGCTGATCGGTCTGCTCAAACAGGCCCTGCCCGACTGCGCCGAGGAAGATATTTTCTGGGGATATCACTTCGTTACCGGCGCGCTGATGCTCACCCTCGCGCGCACCGGGCGCATCGACAAGCTCTCCCACGGCCTGTGCCACTCGGACGATTTCGGGGCGGTGAAGGAGCGGATGGCCTCGTTCATGGCCGCCGGCTTCCTGCAGATCTGCAACCGGCCCAACTAGACGCCTAAGCTCGCTAAGTTTGCGCCGGAAAACGTCCCGATGTGACATTTTCACTATCTTGCTAGCGAATGACTGCAACGCTACCAAGCGACCCCGGAAAACCAAAAACGGAGTTCGGGATGTCGCTGGCAGGTCGTGTAGCAATCGTGACGGGTTCGGGCGGGGGGCTGGGGCGCGCGCATGCGCTGTACCTGGCCAGCCAGGGCGCGAAGCTGGTCATCAACGACCTGTCGCAGCCCGCAGCGGACACTGTGGCCGCGGAAATTCGCGCCGCCGGCGGTGAGGCCTTCGCATTCGCCGGTTCGGTGACCGACGAGCCGCGCGTCGCCGCGATGGTGACCGAGACGATCCGCCGCTTCGGCCGCGTCGACATCCTGGTCAACAATGCCGGCATCCTGCGCGACAAGAGCTTCGCCAAGATGAGCATGGACGATTTCCGCCTGGTCGTGGAAGTCCACCTCCTCGGCGCCGCGATCTGCTGCAAGGCGGTGTGGGAGGCGATGCGCGCCCAGAATTACGGGCGGATCGTGATGACCACCTCGTCCTCCGGTCTTTACGGCAATTTCGGCCAGGCTAATTATGGCGCGGCGAAGATGGCGCTGGTGGGCCTGATGCAGACACTTGCGATCGAAGGCGAGAAGTACGGGATCCGGGTCAACAGCCTGGCGCCAACCGCGGCGACCGGAATGACCGAAGGCGTCCTGTCCGAAGAGAGCCTGACCTTGCTCGCACCCGACCTGGTGAGCCCCGGCCTGCTCGCCCTGGTGGGCGAGGACGCGCCGACCCGCGCGATCCTGTGCGCCGGCGCCGGCCATTTCGCGGCCGCGCACATCACCCTGACCGAGGGCATCCAGATCGGCCGGAGCGACACGGCAGGCCAGCAGGTCGCGGCCGGCTGGGCCTCGGTCGCCGATCGCAGCGGCGAGATCGTCCCCGCCTATGGTTTCACCCAGGCCGAGCGCGAAGTGGCCGCGGCCACCGGCAGCGCCCCGGTTTCGGCTGCGGCGCGGTGAGCGAGGATCTCCGTCTGGGGCGGCGCGAGCTGATCGCTGCCGCCGCACTCGGGGCCGCCGGGGCAATCCCCGCGGCGGAAGCCGCGCTCGCCGGGCGCAAGCCGGCCCCGAAGGGCTTCCTGTGGGGCACGGCGATCTCGGCCTATCAAAGCGAGGGCAACAACACGAACGCCGATGCCTGGTTGATGGAGAACCTGCATCCCAGCATGTTCAAGGAGCGTTCGGGCGATGCCTGCGACTCCTATCATCGCTATGCCGAGGATTTCGCGCTGGCGGCGAAGCTGGGGTTCAATTCTTACCGGCTGGGCGTCGAATGGGCGCGGATCGAACCGAGCGAGGGGCATTTCTCCAACGCCGCGCTCGATCATTATGCCCGGATGCTCGAGAGCTGCCGCGCCCACGGCCTGCGCCCGATCGTGACGCTCAACCACTTCACCACGCCATTATGGTTCGCGCAGCGCGGCGGCTTCGAAGTGGCGGACGCACCGCAACTGTTCGCGCGCTATTGCCACAAGGTCGCCGAGCGGCTGGGCGGGCTGATGCACATGGTGACGACCTTCAACGAGGCGAATATCCGCCTGCTGGTCGACATGATGCCCGGGATCAGCGCGTTCGTGCCGGTGGTGAAGGCGGCGATCGCGGCGGCGGCCAGGGCGACCGACTCGCCCAAATTCTCGCGGCTCGCCTATGCCGATGCGGCCGTGGTCTCGCCGATCATGCAGCAGGCGCACCGGCTGGCCTATGCGGCGATCAAGGAAGTGCGCCCCGCCCTTCCCGTCGGCATCACGCTGACCACGCAGGATGTGCAGGCCGACACGCCCGAGCGCGCCGCCTATTGGCGCGACAAGCTCTACGGCGGCTGGGTGCAGGTGGCGCGCGAGGCGGCCGACTTCTTCGGCGTGCAGACCTATACGCGCTTCGTGTTCGACGCGAACGGAATGGTGCCGGCGCCGAAGGATGCCGAGATGACGATGGCGGGGTATGAGTTCTACCCCCAGGCACTGGCCAACACGATCCGCTGGGCGCACCGCGAGATCGGCAAGCCGATCTACGTGACCGAAAGCGGTATCGCGGCAAAGGACGACGCCCGGCGCATCGCCTTTATCGACCAGGCGCTCGACGGCGTGCGCGCCTGCCTGGACGAGGGCATCCCGGTGCATTCGTACCTCTACTGGTCGCTGCTCGACAATTTCGAGTGGACCTCGGGATATGGCGTGCCGTTCGGGCTGGTCGCGGTCGACCGCGAGACCTTCAAGCGCACGCCGCGGCCGAGCGCCTGGCATCTGGGGGCGATTGCGAAGGCGAACCGGATCTAGGGGCCGAAGAGCGCGGGTGGCGGCATCGTACCGCTTGCGGCCATCCCAGCGCGGCGGCTTCATCGAAGGCTAGTTGAAATGTCCGGTTTTGCCCCATTAGCGGACGTTCGTAGCCCAGTCCCGGAACGCTTCTAGGACGGACCGAAGGTGAAGGGGGCCGCCAGTTCCGTGGAACACATTGCCTTCCGTCCAGCAGGTCCACCAATCGGTTTCATGCTCATAGTTATGCGTGATCCGCTCGAGGATACGGCCATCACAATCCGTTCCGGTCAGGTCGACTTTGAAAGACCAACCGGGGTTGTCGATGGTGTTGATTGCCGGGCCGAAGCCATGCTCCCAGTCTCCGTCGCACTGCGCTTCGTACCAGCGAGCAAGCCAATCCAGAACGTCCATTAGGCCAGGCTACCGGCCTAATCGCCGCATGTGAAGGAGTGGCAGCTAACCATCCAATCCCTGTCGTTTCGGTTCAAATTTGCGATGCCGAAACCAGTCTGGCAGCAACCGCCCTACAAGCAGAAGTCGGAACTAGAGACGAACCTCTAGCATACCGTCGCGCTCACAAAGCCATGACGACGCAAATTCCAGCACCTCTTGGAGCGGCTCACCAGGATGTACCGAGGTGACGATGAAGCGGCCTTCGTCGCGACCGTCACCAATCACCAGCAAATCGACATCGATTTCAAGGTGGTCCGCACCCTCACCGGTGATAGAAATGAGGCGAACTTCACCTCGAAGACACTGCTCCACAAACTCTGCCAGCGCAGCGCGATCTGAGACAGGTGAGTGCAAGACGATGCGAGGGGGCAGCGGCATCCGCCGAAGGTAAGCGAGTAAATGTCCGCTTTCCACCCAATTGCGGTCATTTTGCAGAAGTGTAGATTTGCCGGATGGCCTTGCGATCAAGCTGTCTGTTTTTTGTTTGCGTGTTGTCTCTTCTTGGGTGTGCTGCTGAGCCAGCGCCTCCCGGCGCGGTCCTCCGGCATTGCATGATCCTCCAGGCTCGCGCTTTCGCGAAGGTCCAGGATCACCGACCGACCTTCGATGAAGCAAAGCGTTTCGCACAGAAGTGCGATCAATCGCAGGTGTCATCGGAAGAGATCCGCACGCTCGCTTGCGCTTTCAGCAAAGATTGGAGCCGGTGTGGCGCCCCCGGGCCGACCGATATCCCCAACGTCCGCTAACCACCCAATGCCGGATATTGCGCCAACCACGAACGAGACCGGCGTTTTCGCCCCGCGATGATCGCCGCGATTGCCGCCGGCTAAGCCTCGGGGGTCGGGTAATAGATGTCGCCGTCGCCCTTGCGGATGGTGTAGTATTTGACCGGCTGCTTGCCGCGCGGCTCGGCCACTTCCCCTTCCTTCAGCATCTTCCCGAATATCTTGCAGGTATCGACAATGGGCACGCCGTTGTTGATCGATATGGTTCCGCAATCGTCGATCTTGATCACGGCGAAGCGCGAGAAGCCCTTTTGCCCGGTCATGGTTGCCACCTTGAGCATGGCGATCCGGTAGGCCGCCCCCTCCGGCGCGGGCAGCTTCACGCGGGAAATCACCCGGACGACATTGTCGTCGCTATATTTGCCATCCAGCACCGTGACCTGCGCAAATGCCGGCATCTGCGCCGCCGATATCGAAATGGCGATCGCCACTACGCATGTTGTGAACACGTGCCGCATGCCAGCCATGAAGACCCCCCCTGTCTCGGGCGTGAGAAGGGTGCAGACGGCCAGGCTTGTCAATGCCCGAGCGCGCCGGTGATGTTGCGCTGATCCGGCTGGATCCTGCAGTCCTGTCGCCGCGTTTTGGCGGTTCGACGGTCAGAAATGCAGGCTCTTCTTATGGATATCGCTCGCACGTACGCTTTGGGGCTTCTGACACTTGCCGTCTGCGGGTGCGGCGGTTCGCCAAATGGAACCCGGAACGAAGCCTCTGCGGCACTGGACGACGCGAATGCAGGCGAGGTCGCGCAGGCGCGCACCTATCTTGGCCAGTTCACCACCGAGAATCCGGATCACTGCTTCGAGCAAGTCGCGCTGGAGCAGCCAGCGCTGGAAGCGCGGACGGGCGATGGCATCGCGCCGCGCGTTCCGCCGGTTCGCGTGGTCGTGGCGATCGACGGCTCCGGCTCGATGGCGGGGCGGATCGGCGGACAGACCAAACTCGATCTTGCCCGTGAGGCCGCCACGCGCTTCGTCGACGGGTTGCCCGCATCCGTGCAGGCCTCGCTGCTCGTCTTCGGGCAGCAGGGCGACAATAGCGCGGCGGGCAAGGGCAAGTCCTGCGCGGGCGTCGATCTGCTTGCCCCGATGTCGAACGATCGCACGCAGCTGAGCGCGGCCGTCTCGCGGCTGCGGGCGGTGGGCTGGACGCCGCTCGCCGCCGGGCTGACGAGGGCGGAGGCGCTGCTCGCCCGCTCGTCCACCGAAGGGGAGCAGGTGATCTATGTCATCTCCGACGGGGAGGAGACGTGCGGCGGCGATCCCGCGGCGGTCGCGCGCCGCATCAACCAGGGGACCACCCGCGCGATCGTCAACATCATCGGCTTCGGCCTGCCGTCGGGCGAAGCCGCGGCACTGAAGGCTGTCTCCGATGCGGGCGGCGGCGGCTTCGTCAATATCAGCAGCCGGGCGGAATATGACGAGACGCTCGAGCGATTGCGCGAATCCAATCGCCAGTTCGGCAATGCCTTGCGCCAGAGAAATGCCACCTTCGGCAACAGCCTGCGCACGACGAACGCGATCAACGGCGCTGCGATGTGCGTCCGCAACATCGTCCATGGCGAAGGCCTCCAGCTGGAAAACGACCTGTTCGCCCGCAACGCCCGGCACGAGCCGCTGCCGTTCGCGCGCACTGCCCGGGCGCTGCTGAAGGCGCGGCACGATGCGCTGCAGGAGCGGCTGAAGCGTTATCAGGCACGCCTGCAGGGCGATGAAAACCAGGCGCGCGGCACCATCGATGCCGCCGCCAATGCGGTCCGCTAGTCCCGCGCGCCCCGTCGCCGGGACGGCGTGGTGGTTGAGACGATTCGTCCCATGGGGTTCGCGCGGCCGGTTCCCTAGATGCCGGGCATGTCGCAGACCGGCCGCCCTGCCCTCGCCCTGACCGCCCTCGCGCTGCTCGCCGGGTGCGGCAGCAACGACCGGCATGCGGAGCGACTGCACGCGGCGGGGCCGAATCCCTCGCTGGAAGCGCTGCTCAGGGTCGCCGATGCGAAGATCGGGGCGCGCAAGTTCGGCCAATGCTTCGCCTGCCATCGGAACAGCCCGGGCGCGCCCGATCTGGGCGGGCCGAACCTCCATGGCGTCTACGGCCAGCCGATGGGGCAGAACAGCGCGCGCTTCAGCTATACCGCGGCGCTGCGCGAGGCCCGCGGGAAATGGGATGCGGCGACTCTGGATGCCTGGATCGCCAATCCCCGCGCCGTGGTGCCGGGCACCAACATGCAGTTCTCCGGCGTGGCCGATCCGCTCGATCGCGCGGATATCATTGCCTATTTGCGAGAATCCGGCCGCCCGGAGAAGTAGCTTCCCGGTCGCTTGACTCTTAAATCTACATATGTTGGATTATTGTCATGGGACGCAACCGAAACCCTTCGAAGCAGATGCGCGCACTTCTGGGCGTGCTGTCCGCGCATCGCCTGCAATGGCGGCATGGCTATGAGCTGATGAAGGAGACCGGGCTGTCGTCGGGCACGCTCTATCCGCTGCTGATGCGGATGACCGACCAGGGGCTGGTCGAATCGGAATGGCACGCGCCGGCGCAGCCCGGGCGACCGGCGCGCCATGCCTATCGGCTGACCGCGGCCGGCTTCGCGCTGGCGCTGGAACAGCCAAACGAGCAGGCGGCGCTGCCGCCGGGAGGGTCGCTGGCATGAAGACGCTGCTTTCGCGCGCGGTGATGGCCTTCGCGCTGTGCTGCCTTGGCGAGAGCCGGGGCGAATGGGCCGCGGCGATGCGCGCCGAATTCGAGACGGCGGTGGAGGAAGGCAAGCCCCTGGGGTTCGCCACCGGCTGCCTGGTCGCCGCCTGGCGCGAGCTGGTGACGCGCGACGAGGGCCGGTTCGCGCTGACCAGCTATGCGCTGGCGCTGGGGCTGATGCTGCCGATGGCGGCGCTGCAGATCGGCTGCGCGCTGCTCGGCCTGCCCTATCTGTTTCCCGACCAGCAGGGGCTTTCGGGCGCGATGCTGGAGGGCGGCGCCTATGAGAACCTCCTGCGCGGCGTCTACCAGGCGGCGATCCCCTCGCTCGCGCTGCTCCAGCTGCTGATCGGGCTGGGGCACCTCCGGATCGCCTGGGCGATGCTCGAGCGCGACTGGGACGCGGTGACGCGGCTGGCGACGCTGACGCTGGCGGCCTCGGCCACGCTGGTGCTGTTCATGACCGTGCTGTTCCTCAACGGCATCCAGGCGCTGCTGCAGGGCGGGGTGCTGGCGATCGAGCTGGCGACCCTGGTGATGGTCGCGCAGTGGCACGCGCAGCTCCCCGCCGGGCGGAGCGAACCCGCCAGCTAGACATTCCGGCGCGCTGAATTTGCCGGGCCTCCGGGGAGCACCGCCCCGGGGATCGAGGCCGTACGCCTGAACGCGGTGCCGCGCCGCGACGCGACGTTTCGCGGGACGCCACCCCCCGAGGCCCAAGCCTCGCAACCCTGGAGAGACTCATGCCGTATCCGCATTCCCGCATCGGAGCGCTGCTCCTGCCTGCCGCCGCGCTGCTGATGGCCAGCGGCGCCGCCCTCGCCCGGCCGGAGGCTGCCCGGCCCGTCGCGGCCGAATCGTCGCCCTTTCTGGGCCTGTGGGAGCTCGACCTGACGCGGATGCCCGACAGCTATGGCCCGCCGCCCAAGCGCGTGACCTTCAGCTTCAGGGATGTCGGCGACGGCCAGTGGCGGACCGAGATCGACATCACCGCGCCCGATGGCAGCGTGCGGCACTCGGCGATCCAGTATCGCCGCGACGGCAAGATGGTGCCCGGCGAAGGCGATACCGGCGAGGCGGACAGCGCCGCGTTCGGCGCGCCGGCACCCAATGTGCTGGTGATGGGGCTGGCCAAGAACAGGATGCTGGGCGCGGTGCGCGTCTATACCATCTCCGCCGACGGCCGCGAAATGACCGAATCCGCCACCAATGTCGACGACAAGGGCGCGCCCTTCGTCCGCAACTTCCACTTCAGGCGAATCCGCTAGGCACCTGAGCCGGCCTCCGGCGCCTGGCACATTCCTCCCCGCCAGACGCAGGGGCCGGCTCCGTTTTCGGAGCCCAGATACGACAAAGCCAGCCAACCCCTCAGGGCCGCTGGCTTTGTAGTGGTGGACAGGGCTGGATTCGAACCAGCGTACGGGAAACCCGGGCAGATTTACAGTCTGCTGCCTTTAACCACTCGGCCACCTGTCCATGGCGCCGTTCGGCGAGAGGGGGCCCATTGCCGAAGCCGCGGGCACCTGTCAACGCCTTGCGCGCAGGCTTTGTGACGAATAGCGTCCGCCGCTTCCAGACAGACAATCCCTCGGGGGGCCCATGCGCCGACTTTCCATCGCCATTGCAACGCTGCTCGCAGCCACCGCGACCGTTCCGCTCGCCATCGCCAAGGGCCCGGACGGCCCGACCGCGCCGGTCGACAAGATCGTCGACGAAGGCACCAACCATAGCGAAGTGATGCGCATCGCCCAGTATCTGACCGACGTGATCGGCAGCCGGCTGACCAACTCGCCCTCGATGCGCGTCGCCGAGGAATGGACCCAGGCCAAGTTCCGCGAATGGGGCCTGGCCAATGTCCACAAGGAAGGCTTCGAATTCGGCCGCGGCTGGTCCTCGAAGGGCTCCAGCGTGAAGATGATCGCGCCGCGCCCGCTCAACCTGATCGCCGCGCCGCTCGCCTGGACCCCGGGCACGGGCGGACCGATCACCGGCCAGGTGTTCCTCGCGCCGATGGCCGACGAGGCCGCGCTCGACCAGTATAAGGGCAAGCTCAAGGGCAAGATCGTGCTGATCACCGAGCCGACCGAGCTCAGCGACGGCACCGACCCGGACTTCAAGCGCTATGCCGATGCCGATCTCGACAAGGCCGACACCTTCCAGCTGCCCAACGGCCCGGCTGCCGCGAACCGCCGTCCGTCGAGCGCCAGCCGCCTCGCCTTCGCCGCCAAGCGCGACGCCTTCCTGAAGGCCGAGGGTGCCATTGCCTATGCCACCATGTCGTCGCGCAACGGCAAGCTGATCCACGGCCAGAACAGCCAGTTCCAGGTCGGCGCGACCCCGCCGCTGCCGGCCTTCGAGATCGCCGCCGAGGATTATCGCCGCCTCGTCCGTCTGGCCAAGGCGGGCACCGCGCCGAGCCTCGAGCTCAACAGCGACGTCGCCTTCGACGACAGCGACACCAAGGCCTATAACATCCTGGCCGACATCCCGGGCACCGACGCCAAGGCCGGCTATGTGATGGCAGGCGCACACATGGACAGCTGGGCGATGGGCGACGGCGCCGCCGACAACGCCGCGGGCGTGTCGATGGTGATGGAGGCCGCGCGGATCATCAAGGCTTCGGGCATCCGCAGCAAGCGCGCGATTCGCTTTGCTTTATGGTCGGGCGAGGAGCAGGGCCTGCTCGGCTCGATGGCCTATGTCGAGAACCATGTCGCCAGCCGCCCGGTCGATCCGGCGCTGACCGGCTATGCCCGCTACATGGGCTGGAGCAAGGGCTTCCCGATCAAGCCGGGCGCCGACCATGCGAAGCTCGCCGCCTATTTCAACCTCGACAACGGCTCGGGCAAGATCCGCGGCATCTACACCCAGGGCAACACCCAGGTGGTGCCGATCTTCCGCGACTGGCTGGCGCCGTTCAACTCGATGGGCGCGACCAAGGTGGCGACCGGCCGGACGGGCAGCACCGACCACGTCTTCTTCGACGCGGTGGGCATCCCGGCCTTCCAGTTCATCCAGGATCCGCTCGACTATGGCTCGAACGTCCACCACACCAATGTCGACACGTTCGACCATCTGAAGTCCGAGGACATGCGCCAGGGCGCGATCATCCTCGCCGCCTTCCTGGTCAACGCCGCCAATGCGCCCGACCCGCTGCCGCGCGTGCCGATGGCGACCGAGCCCAAGGCCTCGGACGAATTCTACGCGGCACACGGAGCACATTGATGGCCAAGCGTGGACACCGGCCGAGCCAGGCATCGTCGAACCGCCCGCGTTTCTACGGGCGGCACGCGGTGCTGGCGGCGCTCGAAAATCCCGAGCGCGTCGTCCGCAAGATCTGGGGCACGCACGAGGCGCTCGCGCATCTCGACATCCCGGCGACGATCCCGATCACCTATGCCAATGCCGCCGATCTCGGCCGGCTCGTGCCCGCCGACGCTCCCGCCCAGGGGCTGGTCGCCGAAGTCGATCCGCTCGAGGACATGTGGCTCGGCGATCTGCTCGCGCAGGGCGCCGGCGACAATCGGCCGCTGGTGATCCTCGACCAGGTCACCGATCCGCACAATGTCGGCGCGATCCTGCGCACCGCGGCGGCGTTCAATGCGCTCGGTATCGTGACGCAGGACCGGCATTCGCCGAGCGAGACGGGCACGCTCGCCCGTGCCGCCGCGGGCACGCTGGAAGTGGTGCCGTGGTGCCGGGTGGTGAACCTGGCCCGCGCGCTCGAGGAGATCGCCGAGGCCGGCTTCTGGCGCATCGGGCTTACCGGCCATGCCGATGGCACGCTCGCCGAAGTGATGGGCGGGCAGCAGAAGATCGCGCTGGTGCTCGGCGCCGAGGGCGAAGGCATGCGCCAGAACACCGAGGCGCATTGCGACCAGCTGGCCAAGCTGCCGATCTCGGACAAGGTCGAGAGCCTGAATGTGTCGAACGCCGCGGCGATCTCGCTGTACGCGGTGACGGTGCGGTAAACCCTCTCCCTCTCCCCACCGGGGAGAGGGTGGTCGAGCGCAAGCGAGACCGGGAGAGGGGCATAACGAGAGGTGATCGCTCGCCTCTTGTTATGCCCCTCTCCCCGGCCCTCTCCCCTGAAGGGGAGAGGGAGAATGGCTCAATCCTCTTCGGCGATCCGGACGCGCAGGCCGTCCAGTTCATCGCCGAACGGGATCTGGCACGACAGGCGCGAGGTCGCGTCGCGGTCGCCGGCGCTGTCGAGGAGATCGTCCTCGTCCATGCTCATCTTCGGCAGTTTGGCCGCAAATTCCGGGTCGACATGGACGTGGCAGGTCGCGCACGAGCAGCAGCCGCCACACAGCGCGAGCAGCTCGTCGAAGCCGCTCTCGCGGATCACTTCCATCACGCTCAGGCCCGCTTCCCCCATGACCTCGCGCTCTTCTCCATCCCGGGTCACAACGATAAGCTTGGGCATGAGATTCTCCTGTTCCGGCCCCGTCCATGCCGCCGAAAGCGGCGCTTCGCAAGGCGAGCGCACATGGGGCTGAGCGCCGGGCAGCTCAAGGCGTCGCTCGACGCGCTGGCCGTACGCGAGCCGCTGATCGCCGCGGCGATCGGGCGCGTGGGCTATCCCCCGCCCCGCATCCGCGACCGCGGCTATGCAACGCTGCTGCGCACGATCATCGGCCAGCAGGTGAGCGTCGCCGCCGCGCAATCGATCTGGAACAAGATGGCGGCGCAGCTCGGCGACATCACCGATCCCGGGATCATCGCCCGCGTGACCGACGAGGATCTGCGCGCCGCGGGGCTATCCCGCCAGAAGGTCGCCTATACCCGCAGCCTGGCCGAGGAAGTGACCAGCGGACGGCTCGACTTCGCGCACCTCGCGGAGGACGACGAGGAAGCGATCGCCCAGCTGGTGCGGATCAAGGGCATCGGGCGCTGGTCCGCCGAAGTCTATCTGCTGTTCGCCGAAGGCCGCCCGGACGTGTGGCCGGCGGGCGACCTGGCGGTGCAGATCGAAGTCGGGCGGATCATGGGGCACCCCGAACGCCCGAGCGAGAAGCTGACGCGGGAGATCGCGGAAGCCTGGCGCCCGCACCGGGGCGCAGCGGCGGTGTTCGCGTGGCACCATTACAACAGCGAGATGGAGGTGATTTGAGCCCTGGGCTTGCGCCGGACGGCTGCTTCAGGGCTTCCACCAGCGCGGATACCGGATGGGCTTGAGCCCGCCTACCTTGGAAATCTCGATAGAATACGGGCCTCCAGCCTGCCCCGCATGCGTTTGCCACGGGATGACGCGGACAGTGCCCCGGACATCGGCCTCATACACACTTCCGAACAAGGCGCGATCCTCGCTCCACGCTTTCCGGAGCTTCAACAGTTCCGGGGGCGGATTTCTGACGAGGAACGAGCCGTTCTCGCACGTCAGGGGCGACACCAGGATACTGGGGCTGTCCATCAGAAAATCGGCTTGGTCGCTTATAATCAGCGTTACCCGGCCCGCCACGCGCTCTCCGTCGCGATAGGACTTGTTCACCCAGCAAGACGGGAGTTCCCGTCCGGCAAGCGGCCCGCAGCCAGCCGGCAGCATGAGGCAAACAAGGACGACGAGCCGGACGATCATTCGAAAGCTATCGCTCCTGGCGAAGACATCCGCAAGGTGACGATCAGGCCCTCTCCATCCTCCTTCCGGCATCTCCGCGCAGGCAGGGATGACGAAGGGTTTTGGGATGATGAGGGTTGCTAGGGGCCCGTTACGCCCCCAGCCCCACCGCGATCGCGCCGAGCGGGCCGGCCATGGTGCCCAGGCCTGGTGCACCGAGGCGCTGGTCCATGTCCTCGGCCCATTCGGCAAGCGCGCCATAGCCGCCCAGGCTCTCGACCAGCCGGACGCGCAGCTTCGGGAACAGATAGTCCCCGCGCGACGCCATCACGCCGCCGCCGATCGCGATCCGCTCGGGCGCGGCGGTGACGACGAGGTTGTGGAGCATGCCGGCCAGGTCGTGGACGAACAGGTCCCATTCCGGCCCGTCATCGGGAAGCTGGTCGCCCGGCATGCCGAAGCGCTGGGCGAGCGCGGGGCCGGCGATCAGCCCCTCGAGGCAGTCGCCATGGAAGCGGCACCAGCCGGCATAGCTGTCGCCGGGCGCGCGCGGCAGGCGCATATGGCCGGCTTCGCCATGCGCCCAGCCCATCACCGGGCGGCCGCCGGTGACCAGCCCGACGCCGACGCCGGTGCCGATCGTGATATAGGCATGCGCGGCCATGCCCTGCGCGGCGCCCCAGCGCCCCTCGGCGAGCGCGGCTCCCTCGACATCGGTCTGGAAGCCGATCGGCTTGCCATAGCGCGCCTCGAGCCGGCGGATCAGGTCGGTGCCGGTCCAGCCGGGCTTGGTCGTCGCGGTGATCGAGCCGTAATCGGCGCGGGCGCGATCGAGGCCGACCGGGCCGAAGCTGGCCACGCCGATCGCATCGAAGCTCCAGCGATCGAGCGCCGCTTCGATCGCCGCCAGCGTCGTCACCGGATCGGTGGTGGGAATGGTCACCCGGTCGCGCACGTCGTTCGGGCCGGTGGCGAGCAACGCCACGCACTTGGTTCCGCCGAGTTCGATGCCGGCGATCAGCTTTTCCTGCTCCATGCGCGTCCCGCTAGCCGGGTTCGGCCGCGCAAAAAAGGGGCTAGCCGAAGATAGCCCCGATGAAGTGGCAGCGGCGGCCGGTTTGCGCCCCGGCCGCCACTCCCCCTTTGCCTTGGAGACGCGCCTAGAAGCGGCCCCGCAGCCCGACCATGACCTGGCGGCCCGGGTCGTAGAGCGTGAAGGCAGCGTTCTCGAACTGGAAGTAGCTGCGCTGCTTCTGCTTGGTGAGGTTGATCACGTCGAGCGTGAGCTGCGGCCCCCATTTCAGATCGAACACTTCGGCGAAGTCGATCGAGGCCGACATGTCGAACTGCTGGTAATCGTCTGAATAGAGCCGGGCGAGCGCGATGCCGTTCTGGTTGGCATCGGACGAGACCGAGCCGCGCTGGAAGGTGGTCGACAGGCGGAGGTTGATGCCGCCCTTCTCGTAATAGCCGGTGAGGTTGTAGGTCACCGGCGACACGCCCACCGCCACTGGCGGCGCCGCGCCCGAGCCGGTCTGGTCGATCAGCGTCAGGTTGGCGTTGAAGCCGAAGCCGTTGAGGCCGATCTTGCCGAGCAGGAAGTCGAGCGGCTGCACCCAGTTCACTTCGAGGCCGTTGACCTTGAGCGTGCCGGTGGCGTTGACCTGCTGGTTGAGCACCACGGTCGCCGAAGTCGGGCCGCCGCGCGAGTTGATCGCCGCCTGCTGGGTGGGCGTCAGCGTGTCATAGGTGACGCCGTAGGTCGCCAGCGCCGCGAAGGGCACCGTTACCGTGCCGGTGGTGGTGAAGCCAGTCACTGCCTTGCGGAAGGCCGTGAAGCCGACATAGCCCTCGCGCCCGGTATAATATTCGAAGCCCAGGTCGATATTGGTCGAGAGATAGGGCGAGAGCGACGGGTTGCCGACCGAGCCGACATCGGCCGACGGCGTCGAGAAGTTGAGGCCCGGCAGCATCGTGTTGGGGTTCGGCCGGGTCATCGTCCGCGAGACCGCGGCGCGGACCACGGCGGCGTCGCCGATATGGAAGGCACCGCTCGCCGAGGGCAGCCAGTTGTCGTACTTGGCGTCGGTGTAGACGAAATTGACCAGGTTCGGATAGCAGCTGCCGTCGCGCGGATTGCCGGTGCCAGGACACGCCGCGGGCAGCGGGCCGGCACCGTCCGGATCCTGCGAATTGCGCGGGTCGCTGATCGAGACGCGGCCGCCGATGCGCTGGTCGGTGCGCACATAGCGGACGCCGGCATTGTAGTTCAGGTGGTTGCCGTCGCCGATCTGAAGATCGCCGTTCACTTCGGCATAGGCGCCGAGCACCTTCTCGCGGACATAGCCGCCGCTGGCGCCGGTGTTGGACGAGCCGGCCTCGGGCGCGGCATTGTGGAACGCGTCATAGTTGGACGCGGCCTTGAACGCGTTCCAGTCCACCGTGACGAAGCCCGAGGACGTGGCGCGCAGCAGGCCGGGCAGCTGGCTGTTCGAGATCAGCGAACCGGCATAGGTGACCGGGCCGGTCTGGCCGCTGGTGTAGCCGGTGCCATAGGCCGGGTAGCTGGGATAGCCCGCCGGCGCGGCGCCGGACTGGACCAGGCCGTTGCACGGCGGCTGGGTGTTGGGCGACGGCACGAAGGTGCTCGGGCGGTTGCCGCACACTGCGTTCTGCCACGCCTGGCTGTTGTCGAACGCGTTGATCTGGCGCGAGGTCACGTCATAGGCGGCGCCGACCTTCAGGTTGAAGCTGCTGTCGCCCCAGACGAGATTGCCGCGGATGCCCTTGGTCTCGGTCTTGCGCTTCTCGTCCTGGATGTTCACGCGGCCGCCGGGCCAGGCGAAATTGGCCGGATTGTTGAGATCGATATTGGTGGTGATGCTCGGCACGTCGCCGCTGGTGTTGTCGTAGTTGACCACCACGCCCGAGTTCGGCGCGGTGAGCACGACGACGCTGGGCGATTCGCGATGGAAGCTCGACCAGGTGTAGTTCGCCGCGACGTCGAAGCTCAGCTTGTCGGCGATCTGCCAGTCGAAGCCGGGGTTGACGCCCCAGAACTTGGTCTTCTCGATGAAGGGACGATATTCGAGGAACCACTGGGCGTTGGCATAGGTGCCCTTGGTCACCACGCAGCCGGTGGTGCAGTCGCTGCGGTCATAGGTGGTGGCGAGCGGGATCGCGGCGCCGTTGCGGCCGACCCAGTTCATGTCGACGCGCTCGAGCTGGTTGTCCTTCCAGCCGAACATGCCGTCGACATAGGCGTGGAAGCTCTCGCCTTTGTATTCGAGGCTGGCGATCGCGTTGATCCGGTCCTTGGTGCCTTCCTCGAACATCTTGCGGCCGAGGCGCGGGATGATGCCGTTGTCGATCTGCGAGGTCGTCGCGCCGGGATTGCGGGCGAGCAGGAAGGCCTGGTCGATCGTGGTGCCGGTGATCAGCCCGGCGCCCGAATTGGCGGGGACGGTCGCCGGGATCGTCCAGTTGCCGCCGCCGGTGGGATTGCAGCCGGTCGCCGCGCCGCACTGGGCGGCGGAGAGATTCGGATTGGTCCAGCCGATCGTCTCGAAACCGGTGGTGCGCACCTTGTTGTGCACGCCCGCCACACCGAGCAGGATACCGAAATCGCCCATCGTCGCGCTGCCGAGCAGCGAGCCGCGATAGCCCCAGTCCTTCGCATTGGTGTTCTTGGTGAGCTGCGCGCCATAAGTGAGGTGCGTGCCCGATTTGTCGAAGGGCCGCGCGCTGCGCATGTTGACAGTGCCGGCGGCGCCGCCCTCGACCTGGTCGGCGATGCCGCTCTTGTTCACCGTAAGCGAGGTGAACAGCTCGGTCGGGAACATGTCGAGATCGACTTCGCGGTTGGTGTTCTGCGAGTCGGTGCGACCGGTCGACGCCACCGCCACCGGCGCGCCGTTGAGCAGCACGCGGGTGAAGTTGGTGCCGAGGCCGCGGATCGTGACGTTGAGGCCTTCGCCGGTCACTTCGCGGGCGATGGTGACGCCGGGGATGCGGTTGAAGCTCTCGGCGATGTTGGTGTCGGGGAACTTGCCGATGTCCTCGGCGAAGATCGAGTCGGTGAAGCCGACCGAGTTCTTCTTGGCGTTGGTCGAGCTCTGCAGCGAGGCGCGATAGCCGGTGACGGTGATCGCCTCCTCGTCCTCGGGCACGCTCTGCGCCTGGGCGGCGGGCGTGTCGGTACTGGTCTGGGCGAAGGCCGGCCAGGCGGCGCCGGCGAGCAGCGCGGCAGTGCAGATCGCCAGGCGGCGGGCATGATTACGGGATGCCACTCGAGCGCGCATATTCCCCTCCTGTATGGGCCTCTGTCGGGCCGATTGCCGGCATCGCACGGCGCGATGTTAGCGGTAACGCTGGCTATGCCTCGCAAGGGGTGGCTGTCAACTCATACATTTGTACCACATTACTATCCATAGAATACAGATACTTAACGCCACGCCGCGTCAAGATTGCCGCAATGCACCAATTTGTATGAGTTAGCTGACACCGTTGCCACGGGCTCGACTCAGGCGAAAATTGCAGTCGGCGCCATTGCGGGTGCGGGGCCGCGACCACATCTGCCCGGTCTCGCCTCCCCTACCCCCAGGAGCCTTCCCATGCGCTACAACCAGCTCGGCCGCTCGGGCCTGATCGTCTCCGAACTCTGCCTCGGCACCATGACCTTTGGCGGCAATGAAGGCATGTGGGGGCGGATCGGCCAGCTCCAGCAGGACGAGGCGGATGCGCTGGTCAAGGCGGCGCTCGATGCCGGGATCAACTTCTTCGACACGGCGAACGTCTATGCCGAAGGACGCTCCGAGCAGATCCTCGGCCAGGCGCTCAAGAATTTGGGCGTGGCGCGCGACGAAGTGGTGGTGGCGACCAAGGTGCTGGGACGGATGCATGACGGGCCGAACGGCGCCGGCGCGTCGCGCGGGCACATCCTGGCGCAGGTCGAGCAGAGCCTGGCGCGGCTCGGCACCGACCATATCGACCTCTACCAGATCCACGGCTTCGACAGCGTGACGCCGATCGAGGAGACGCTCTACGCGCTCGACAGCCTCGTGCGGAAGGGGACGGTGCGGTACATCGGCCTGTCCAACTGGGCGGCGTGGCAGGTGATGAAGGCGGTGGGGATTGCGGCGGCGCGGGACTACACCGCGATTGCCTCGCTCCAGGCCTATTACACGATCGCCGGCCGCGACCTGGAGCGCGAGGTGATCCCAGCGCTGGAGAGCGAAGGCCTGGGCCTGATGGTATGGAGCCCGCTCGCCGGCGGCTTCCTCTCGGGCAAGTACACGCGCGAGGGCGAAGGCGAAGGCCGCCGCGCCGGCTTCGACTTTCCGCCGGTCGACAAGGACCGCGGCTATGACGTGATCGACGTGCTGCGCGAACTGGCCGAGGTCAAGGGCCGCTCGGTCGCGCAGCTCGCGCTGGGCTGGCTGCTCCACCAGCGCGCGGTGTCGAGCGTGATTATCGGCGCCAAGCGGCCCGAGCAGCTGGCGGACAATCTCGGCGCGGTGGAGGTCGAATTCACCGCCGAGGAGCTGGCGAAGCTCGATGCGGTGAGCAAGCTGCCGGCGGAATATCCGGGCTGGATGCTCGAGCGCCAGGGCGGCTATCGCGGCGGCCCGAGCGATCGGCGGTAAAAGGAACCGTCATCCCGGCTTTCGCCGGGGTGACGGCTGCTAGTCGAACACCACCGTCAGCGATTCCGCGAAGGGGCCGTTCTTCACCAGCTTGCCCGCCTTGCCCGGCGCGCGGCGCAGGTTGGCGCGCTTGAGGAGCGGCTTGAGCATCAGGTGCAAGGTCGCGCGGTTGATGTGGCGGCCGAAGCACTGGTGCAGGCCATAGCCAAAATGGATGTAGTCGCTCGCCGGGCGGTGCGGATCGAAGCGGGCCGGGTCGGTCACCCGGCGCGGGTCCATCATCGCCGAGGCGAAGGCAGCGAGCACCGTGTCGCCTTCCTGCACCGCCGCCGCATGCGACGTGCCGCGCGCGATCACGCCATCGGCCAGCACGTTGCGCGGCAGGCCCGGCGCGAGCGGATCGAAGCGCATCGCTTCCTGGACATAGCCCCAGAGCAGATCGTCCTGCCCTGCCCGCGCCGCCGCCTGGGCGCCGGCGAGCGCATCGGGACGGCGGAGCAGCTGCTCCATCGCCTGGGGCACGACCATCGGCGGCTGCGGCGGGCCGCCGACGATGAAGCCCATCAAATTGGTGCGGATCTCGACATCGGAGAAGCCGGGCACGCCCTTCTTCTGCTGGGCGAGGCAGCGCGACAGCACATCGTCCTTGCCCGGCGCCGCCTTCCGCTTGGCGATCTCGGCATCGATATGCGCGCGGAGCGCCGGCGCGATCTGGTCGACATCGGCGCGCAGCACCGGATCGCCCTTGGGATCGGCGAACTGGAACTCGAAGAGCCGCGTGCCCCAGACGCGCAGGTCGCCGCCCTCGGGCTCGGGCACGCCGAAATAATCGGCGAGGACCGAGAAGGTGACGCGGCGGACCAGCGTATCGACCACTTCGACGCGGCCGGGCGCCGCGGCGACGATCGCCTCGGCCATCGCCTCCGCCTTCTGGCCGAGCCCGGGCAGGTCGCCCGGCAGCACGACCATGCGCATAGCATCGGTGTCGCGGTGGTAGAGCGGGGTGTCGCCCATGCCGAGGAAGAAGGGCTCGCCGCCCATGATCACGTCGAGCTTGGGCTTGTAGGGCGCGCCGAACACCGGATCGGTGCCGAACACTTCCTTCACATCGTCGTAGCGCGAGGTGAGCACCATCGAGCCGAACTTCTTCACCGGCATCCAGCGGCGCAGGAAGGCGAAGGCATAGGGCATCAGCGCGAACACCTTGCCCTCGATCCAGCGCGCCAGCCCCTTCTTGCCGGGGCGGAGCACTTCGCGGGACGTGAGCGCGTTCATAGCGACGCCAGATAGTTGAGCGCCGGCATGCTCGGCAGGAAGAAATACTCGCCGCCCGCCATCTGCACGAAGGTCTCGACGTCGATGATCCGGCGCAGCGGATCCTCGGGGATCGTCATCGTGCCCTTGGGGCCGATCAGCGGATCGGTCTCGTCATAGAGCGTCGCGAAGTTCGGGTTGAGGATCCAAGTTTGCTGGACGAATTCGAACTGGCGGGTGATGTCGGTGTTGAGACAGATGAACAGCAGCCCGCGATCCACGTCATCGGGCGTTGGCGGCACGCTGATCGTCTTGCCGTACTTCCGGCCGCGGCGAAGGATGCGGTGGTTGTTCGCCGCATCGAGCAGCGTCTGCTTGTCCTTGTCGGTCGGCGCCAGCCCGTCGCGCGGATTGGCGCGGCGGACATGGCTGCCGAGCGGGCAGCCGGCACCGTGCCGGTCGCGATCCCAGAAGCCGAAGTCATTGTTCTCGACCGGGATCGTGCCGCCCAGTGGACAGAGCAGATTGCCGTGCGTGTCGCGCCCGACCACGCGCTCGGCCATCCAGGTGGTGGTGACGTGCGCCGAGCCTTCGGGATCGCGCTCACGGATATGCGCCGCGGCGGCGCGCATCGACTGCCAGAAGGCATAGACGTCCTGCTTCAGCTCGCGGACGACCATGTAGCTGCCGTCGAGCCCGAGATCCTTGAAGCCGACGCCCTTGGGATGCTCGGGCAGGCCCGAGGTATCGCCGATCCCGTCGGCGACGACCGGGCCCTGCGCCACTTCGTTGTGGCCGTTCATGTGTCCCATCAGGATCTCGCCGAGCGGCACGCCGTTCCAATAGTCCTTCGGGACCTCGCTGCCGTCCTTGTAGACGACGGTGCCGTCCTCGAACGGGATCGGCTGCGAGATGCCGTCGGCGAAGCCGAAATGCTCGCGGGCGATGCCCTGCTTGTCGAGGCGCAGGTCGAGCGGCAGGCGGTGGACGACGTTGACTTCGAACGGCGCCAGCACATTGCTCACCTGCTCGCACCAGGCCTCGGCCGCCTCGTCATGCTCGCAATAGAGCAGCAGCAGCGCGTGGACCGTGACCGGCGTCTTCACCCGCTCCTCGCGGATCTCCTCGCGATCATCGAAGGCGCGGACCTCGTCGTCCGATGCGGCATCGTCGAGCGGGGTGTTGCCGCTCCACTTCGGCCCGCCGGGGATCACCGTGCCCTGCCATTCCTCGCCGCGCCGGTCGCCGAGGCGGCGCAGGCGGTCTTCCTGGAACATGCCTTCCTTGAAGGGGCGATCGAACGAAGCGAGCGCGTTCTTGTTGAGCCCCATCTTCTGGAGGCCGGACCAGCTGAAGCCCATCGCCACCGCGCGCGGATCGCGGCCATCGGCGTCGGTGACCTTCGCCACCTCGGCCAGCGCCTGGAGCCAGGCGCCGCCGCCTTTCTTCTTCACGCCCTTCCAGCCGAGCTCGAGGAACAGCGCGCGGCCGGTGGGCAGCGACGCGAAGCCGCTGACCACCAGGCCCTGCGCCTGCTGGCAATGCGGCGCGGCGAGATGCCAGTTCGGGGTGCCGCCGCCCTCGCTCACAGGTCGTTGATCCACGCCGCGGCCTCCTTCTCGCTGAGCTGCTTCTTCCGGAGGCCCAGGGCGATGCGGTAGTTCCGCTCGACCTGCTCCGCGGTGAGATCCTTGTAGGCCGAGTACCAGAAGCGGCTGACCGCCATCGAGTGACGCGCCCATTCCTTGAACTGGCGGCCATGGCTGGCGCCGTCCTTCACCAGGAAGCGCGTCGGCGGGAAGCCCACCCCGCTGCTCCAGGCGAGCGTGAGGCCCGCATGCGCCTTCTCGATGAAATCATCGAGATAGCTTTCCCAGGTCTGGTCGAAGTTCGAGAAGAACATCAGCCGGCTGTCGTTGTTGACCCGGGCCCAGTGCGCGAAGTGGATCGTGCGCATCGAGCCGAGATAGCCGGCGCGCGCCGCCTTCTGCGCGCGGAGCAGCAGGAACAGGCCGTGATGGCCGACGCGGATCAGGATCGCGCGCAGCACGCCCGGCTTGATCAGCACGATCGAGCCCATGTGGTTCTGCGGGATCCAGTCCTCGCGCCGCGCCATTTCGCGCAGCATCTTGGGATCGACCGGCGGCGCGTCCTGCGAGGCATCGCGCCGCTCGAGCCAGCGCAGCCAGACGAGGATGCCGGCGACGGTGACCGCGATGCTGGCGCCGCTCCAGCCGGCCCAGATCGCCATGTCCCACCAGGCCGGCCAGAAGGGCTTGCGGCCGATCCACGACCAGACCGGCGCGGACACCGTGGCCGCGATCGCGACATAGACCGCCACCGCGATGGCGACCGGCACCAGCAAATGGCGCAGGAAGAAGGTGAGGAAGCTGAACCGCGTCGGCGTCGCGGTGCCCGGCAGCGCCTTGCCCATCCGGTAGAGGATGCCGGTGAAGACGGCGAACAGGGCGACGCAGACCGCCACATACCATTGCCAGGCGAGCTGGCTCTTGAGGACCAGCCCGGGGACCGACAGCGCGAACACCACCAGCAGCACGAACCAGGCGAGCCGGACATAGTCGCCGATGCTCTGGGCAAGCGGGATGCGCGCCGGCGCCGGCTGGTTGAGCCAGCCGAACTGCGGCACCAGCGCGGCGCGCAGCTTGGCGTGGATCTGTACCGGGGTGAGCTTGCGATAGGGGCTGGGGCCGCCGTCATTGGCGTTGGCCAGTTCCTTGCGGGTGCCGAGGAACAGCTCGCTCTCGGCCAGGATCCGGTCGCGCGTCATGCCGCGATTGCCGTGGTGATAGACCGTCGGCGTGAGCGAGCGCGCTTCGAGATAGGGCGCGATCGGGGCGCGGCTGTCGGGCGCGGTCACGGCGGTGAACAGCGCGCTGGTATTGTCGAGCGGGCATTTGCAGCAGCGCAGGAACGCGCGCAGGTCCGGCCCGATCGCCGCTTCGAGCTGCGCCCAGAACGGCCCCGGCGCGCCGTCGAAATTCGCCTCGATCACGAAGAGCGGATCATAGTCGAAGCCGGGAAAGGCGGTGAGCGACATGAAGTGCACCGCCGGCACCGTCGTCAGGAAGTCCGCAAAGGGGCCGGTGCCCCCCGACGGATTCTGGCTGCGCCGGTCGCGCAGTGCATCGAGCAGGCCGGACAAATGGTCGAAGCTCTCGGGCTTCACCTCCAGCGCAACAGACAGCGTAGTTTGCCGCATCCCCACACGCCCCCTCAAACGTGTCGCAGTTGTAGGCACGGCATTTCCAACATCGATAGGAAATATTCGACTTCGCGCCAAAGTGGACGCAACGTTCACTTTGAATGTGCCGATGTTAGCGCGACCAAATCCTCTTTCCCGAAGATGACACCGGTGCCATAAGATCCGCAAAACGGAGAGGATCGTCATGGATATCAGTCGGCGTGCGGCATTTGGTGCGGCTATGGTGGGAGGCGCCGCGGCGATGCTGCGCCCGGGCGACGCGCTGGCCGCGACCGGCCCCGAAGCCGGGGCAGCGCCGGCGCCCGACTGGAAGCGCGGCTTCGACAACCAGCGGATCTGCGACCTGGGCGACGGGCGCTTCCTCAACCCGCTGCTCGCCGGCGACCATCCCGATCCCGCCATCCTGAAGGACGGCGCGGACTATTACATGACCTTCTCCAGCTTCGATTCCTATCCGGGGCTGACGATCTGGCACAGCCGCGACCTGGTGAACTGGCAGCCGCGCAAGGCCGCGCTGACCAGGAATATCGGCTCGGTCTGGGCAGTGAGCCTGGAGAAGCACAATGGCCGCTACTTCCTCTACATTCCGGTCAAGGCGAGCCCGAACTCGATCTTCGTGATCTGGGCCGACCATATCGACGGGCCGTGGAGCGAGCCGATCGACCTGGGGCTGCATGCCCATATCGATCCGTGCCACGCGGTGGGCGAGGACGGCTCGCGCTGGCTGTTCCTGTCGGGCGGCGACCGGATCCGGCTGTCCGAGGACGGGCTGTCGACGGTCGGCAAGGTCGAGCATGTCTACGACCCCTGGCACTATCCCGAGGACTGGGACGTCGAGAGCTTCTCGCCCGAGGGGCCGAAGATCCACCACCATAAAGGCTGGTTCTACATGATCACCGCGGTGGGCGGCACGGCGGGTCCGCCGACCGGGCACATGGTGATCGCGGCGCGCGCGCGCTCGATCCACGGGCCGTGGGAGCAATGCCCGGCCAACCCGCTGGTGCGCACCACGCGCAACGACGAGGCCTGGTGGTCGCGCGGCCATGCCTCGCTCGTGGAAGCCCCCGACGGGAGCTGGTGGTCGATCTATCATGGCTTCGAGAACGGATACTGGACGCTCGGCCGACAGGCGCTGCTCGATCCGATCGAATGGACCGCGGACGGCTGGTTCAGGATGACCGGCGGCGACCTGTCGAAACCGATCCGCAAGCCGAAGGGCGGCGCGCGGGTGCCGCACGGCCAGCCGCTGTCGGACGACTTCGGGGGACCGCTGGCGCTCGGGCAGAAGTGGAACTTCTTCAAGCCCGCGCCCGACGAAAGCGCGCGGGCACGGACCGAGGGCGGCGCGCTGATCCTCAAGGCCTCGGGCACGGCGCCGGTGGACTCGTCGCCGCTGCTGCTGATCGCCGGCGACACCGGCTATGAGTTCGAATGCGACATCGAGATCGCGCCGGGCGGCGCCGCCGGCCTGGTGCTCTTCTATGACGAGAAGCTCTATTGCGGGCTCGGCTTCGACGAGAAGAAGTTCGTCACCCACCAGTACGGCATGGAGCGCGGGCGGCCGGCCAATCCTTATGGCCGGCGGCTGCGGATGAAGGTCTCGCACCGGCAGCACATCGTGTCGTACCACCTCTCCGGCGACGGCGGGAAGACGTGGAAGCGCTTCGATCGGGGCATGGAAGTCTCGGGCTACCACCACAATGTCCGCGGCGGCTTCCTGATGCTGCGGCCCGGGCTCTATTCGGCGGGCGCGGGCGAGGCGAAGTTCCGGGACTTCAGGTTCCGGGCGCTCTGAGCGGCGATCTTGGCGCGCAGGGCGGTTCCGCGCTAGGCGGGCCGTCATGATCGACGCCGGACCCTCGCGCACCCCTTGCACCGCACCTCCGGCGGGTGCGGCATGACGCTCGTCCGGCTCAACAAGCCGTTCAACGTGCTGAGCCAGTTCACCGATCGCGGCACGCCGACGGCGCGCGCCACCTTGTCCGATCTGATCGACATGCCGGGCGTCTATCCGGCCGGGCGGCTCGACCGCGACAGCGAAGGACTGCTGCTGCTGACCGATGACGGCCGGCTGCAGGCACGGATCGCCGATCCGAAGTTCAAGCTGCCCAAGACCTATCTGGTCCAGGTCGAGGGCGAGCCCGACGAGCAGGCGCTGCACCAGTTGCGCACCGGCGTGGTGCTCAACGACGGCCCGACGCTGCCGGCGCTGGCCGAGCGGATCGAGGCGCCCGCGCTGTGGCCGCGCGATCCGCCGATCCGCTACCGCGCGAGCATTCCCGATTGCTGGGTGAAGCTGACCATCCGCGAGGGGCGCAACCGGCAGGTGCGCCGGATGACCGCGGCGGTGGGCTATCCGACACTGCGGCTGGTGCGGTGGAGCATCGGCGACTGGTCGCTCGACGGCCTGCCCTCGGGCGAATGGCGGGTGATCTAACGAATATTGGTGATCCGCTCCGTCGCGCGGGCTAAGCTCTGCCCGGCATGGGCAAAAGGCGTATCCTGATCGTCGGCGGGGGCACCGCGGGATGGCTGACCGCGGCCTATCTCGCGCGCTTCCTCGACCTGGCCGACCAGGCGCAGATCGAGATCACCCTGCTCGAGGCGCCCGAGCTCGGCATCATCGGCGTGGGCGAAGGCACCTTCCCCACCATCCGCTCAACGCTGAAGTTCCTCGGCATCGACGAGACCCGCTTCATCCGCGCGACCAGCGCGACGTTCAAGCAGGGCATCCGCTTCAACGACTGGCTGCATGCGCCGCAGGCGGACGGCTCCCGCCACCATTATCTCCACCCGTTCGAGGCGCCCTTCTACACCGAGGGCACCAGCCTGGTGCCCTATTGGCTGCTCCAGGACGCCGACACCCGCCCGGCCTTCGCGGAAGCCGTGACGATCCAGAACCGCGTCGCCGAGAGCCGCCGCGCGCCCAAGAAGCAGGGCGAAGGCGAGTTCTCCGGGCCACTCAACTATGCCTATCATTTCGACGCGGCACGCCTCGCCAAGGTGCTGGAGGCGCGCGCGATCGAGCTGGGGGTGCGCCACGTCACCGGGCTGCTGACCGGCGTCGAGCTGGACGCGGACGGCGCGATCGCGCGGGTGCACACCCGCGAGCTGGGGGCGCTGGAGGCGGACCTCTATGTCGATTGTTCGGGCTTCCGCGCCGAGCTGATCGGCAAGGCGCTGGGTGCCGAGTTCAAGTCGGCGAAGCATGTGCTGTTCACCGACCGCGCGCTCGCCTGCAAGATCCCCTATGCCGATCCCGATGCGCCGATCGAGAGCTTCACGATTGCGGCGGCGCACGCAGCGGGCTGGACCTGGGACATCGGGCTGGAGCGCGCGCGCGGCATCGGCACGGTCTATTCCTCGGCGCACATGTCCGACGACGAGGCCGCCGCGGTGCTGCGCGGCTATATCGGGCATGACGCGTATCGCGCGCGGATCATCCCGTTCGAACCCGGCTACCGCGAGGCGCAATGGGTGAAGAACTGCGTGGCGGTAGGCCTGTCCGGCGGCTTCCTCGAGCCGCTCGAATCGACCGGCGTGGTGCTGATCGAGGCGGCGGTGGGCATGCTCGCAGAGCTGTTCCCGCACAACGGCCCGATCGACGCGCCGGCGAAGCGCTTCAACGAACTGATCGTCGGGCGCTACGAGCGGATCATCAACTTCCTCAAGCTGCATTACTGCCTGAGCCGGCGCGACGAGCCGTTCTGGCGCGACAATGCCGATCCGGCCTCGATCCCGGAGAGCCTCCAGGAGCTGCTGCGGCAGTGGCGCCACCGGCCGCCGAACCGCTTCGACTTCCTGCTCGACCTCGAGAGCTTCGCCTTCTTCAACTACCAGTACATCCT
>Ga0164294_10000104_pt1 | contig 77927 bp, 82 predicted proteins | sample GEODES005metaG_FD_111479 | JGI IMG/M metagenome (GOLD analysis project Ga0164294, IMG submission 111479) | Oligotrophic lake water microbial communities from Sparkling Lake, Wisconsin, USA - GEODES005 metaG | ecosystem: Environmental > Aquatic > Freshwater > Lake | place: USA: Sparkling Lake... | reverse complement strand
GTACGCCGAGCAGGTGCAAGATGAAGTAGAACAAGTCCAGCAGGATATCGACCAAGTCCAGCAAAATGTCGACCAAGTCCAGCAGTACGCCGAGCAGGTGCAAGATGAAGTAGAACAACTCCAGCAGGAACTCGCACAACTTCGTCTACAGAACCAAGAACTCCAGGAAGAACAACGACGACAACGACGTGAGCAGGCAGAGATCCTCAAAGAGCTTAGGGCTGAGAGAGAGGCTCGCCTTCGACTCTCAAACAACTTTGAGTTCGTTACTCAGGCAATGAGAGAAACCCTTGTATTGTTTTAAACCCAAATTAAAGGAGAACCCAGTTTTCTCATTTGGTGTAAATGGCCATTTTTTTAATTGTCACTCATTTCCAGTTATGTCACTCATTTCCAGTTATGTCACTCATTTCCGGCTTACAAATATAGGCTAGATTCAATGAGAGAGAGAGAAATTCGGTTTAATTAAAAAGTAATTTGTGTATGTCTCTGTTAGATCGCACGGAATCTCTGTTAGATCGCACGGAATCTCTGTTAGATCGCACGGAATCTCTGTTAGATCGCACGGAATCTACTTAAATTCACCGTAAATAAAATAAATTTCTCTCAATCCATCTCAACCAACCTCAATCCATCTCAATCCATCTCAATCAACCTCAATCCACCTCAATCCATCTCAATCAACCTCAATCAACCTCAATCAACCTCATTCAACCTCAATCCATCTCAATCCATCTCAATCCATCTCAATCCATCTCAATCCATCTCAATCCATCTCAATCAACCTCAATCCATCTCAATCCATCTCAATCCATCTCAATCCATCTCAATCCATCTCAATCAACCTCAATTCACCGTAAATAAAATAAATTTCTCTCAATCAACCTCAATCAACCTCAATCAACCTCAATCAACCTCAATCAACCTCAATCCATCTCAATCAACCTCAATCAACCTCAATCCATCTCAATCCATCTCAATCCATCTCAATCCATCTCAATCAACCTCAATCCAACCTCAATCCATCTCAATCAACCTCAATCAACCTCAATCCATCTCAATCCATCTCAATCCAAGATAATTTTCTCTCTAAAAAATTGAAATGCTTTTTACGAACCAATCAAACGTAACTCTCGACCAACCATGCAGAACATCATCAACGAAGTCGTAGAACGCCTCAAGAGCGCACCGAAAACCACCGAAGACTATTGGAGGCTCTTCAAACCAACAGTCACCATCCACATCAACAATATTGACATCATAACAACATCATCGGACGTCAAGAAAGCAGTCAATCAGCACACAATCCTCTCTCAACTCGCACCAGAACACAAGGACATCATCGTGACATACATCGTCTTCCTAATTCTTGCTTAAATTACAACAAATAAAGGTTTTTCTAATTTAAAAACACGGCACAATACATACAAATGATCGATATCGAGAATGAATACTCCGAACTTTCTCTCTTCCTCAAAGACAACAATGTCCTCGTTCCAGACACAAAGAACAAAGACCTCGACGTCTACGAGATGATTCAACTCATACTTGAGAAGAACAACCCCACAACCGCTTTTTACATTATTAATCTCGGTGAAATCATCCGCCAACTCAAGCTCTGGAGAGAACTCTTCCCATATATCGAGCCCAAATATGCGGTTAAATGCAATCCCAATCCAGTCATCTGCCAGCTCCTTGCCCTCCTAGGCGTCGGGTTTGATGTCGCCAGCAAGAACGAAATAAACCTTGTCAAGGACTATGTCAATGATATCAACAACGTCATCTACGCAAATCCACACAAAGAGTGGTCGTCAATCCAATATGCCCGCTCAACCGACGTGGATTACGCCGTATTTGACAGTGAATATGAACTCCAAAAAATCAAGCTATTCCATCCCAAATGCAAGCTCCTGATGCGTCTCAAGGTCAATGACAAGAATTCTCTCTGCCGATTCTCAACCAAGTTCGGCGTCGACATTAATCACGCTCGTTCTCTCCTCACATGTGCCACAAATCTCAAACTTAAAGTCGTTGGTGTCAGCTTCCATGTAGGTAGTGGCTGTAAGGACGCAGTACAATATTATGAAGCGCTCCAAATGTGTCGCCAAGTGTTCGACCTCGCGGCAACCACCCAACCACTCGAAATCATCGATATTGGTGGTGGATTCCCCGGACTGCACGACGAATCATCACAAACCCTCCTTAAAAACATCTCAATCCAGCTCAATAAAGGCTTTACAGACCTCTTTCTCTCCGATTATCACATCAAGGACCTCGATACCCCCCAAAACAACCCAGAACTCCCACCAATTCAAGTCATATCCGAGCCGGGTCGCTTCTTTGTTCAGAGTAGCCACACACTGCTTGTAAATGTCATTAGTAAGAACGTGTTCGAAAGTAAAACTGATGCCGATGCCGACGCATCAAACACAACCTATTATTACTACCTCAATGACGGTGTATATGGCTCGTTCAATTGTATTTTCTTCGATCATCAGAAGCCAGAAATCCTCCCGTATAATGAGCGTGATGGAGAGAAACACAAGTCCACCGTTTTCGGACCGACGTGTGACAGCATAGACAAGATATGCGAAGCCATTGAACTGCCTGAATTAGAAATAGGAGAATGGTGCTTCGTCAAGAATTTCGGCGCTTATACAACGGCGGCCGCATCAAATTTCAACGGCTTCTCAAAGACACCGGCGTTTTATGTGCTGGATTAAAAATAATCCACATCAACTGACAATCTTCTTGAATTCATCAGCAATATAATTCAATGACCCCCTAATTTGTTCAACATGGTCAAACGGATTGAACAACTTGTGCCAATTCTTACTAACTCCACCGCCATACAAATGCTTTTCCATATTAATCACCTCGCCAATAGTCACTCCAAATCCCTCTCTATTACCATATGTCAATACCAAATGCTGTAGATATTTATCTGGAAACGAGGCAACATACGCATCAGGTGAAAACGACACCATCTCGTGTTTTCTTCCGCCATCATAGTAATTCACCACAATACACACACAATCTTTCGCGTCTTCAGTTATATAGTTTTCAATAGCAATGACAATAGTATCGTCATAATGTTTTACTGCGGCGGCTGCTACGCCCTTCATCGCGGCAAAAATCCCACCTGAAGCACGAAACGGCTGTACCCAACGAGTCCCCTCAAACTCACGGCAATCCACCCCATCCACATTTATAAAGCTATAATTCACACCAATAATCCGCAAATACGCGGCAATATCGGATGATTCAAACGCAACCTTCTTGATTTCGCAGTCACTTGCAATAATAACGGCAACCATTTTTATGACACCACAAAAAATATCTTTTATTTAGACACAAAATCAGTTGTTTTAAACATTAATTCTTGATAACAAGCGAATTCATATATTTTTTTACTTAAAAGACGCTGTCTTAAGGGTCCTCCTTTGTCGGACAAGATCTCGCGGTGTTTTAGCTCGATAAACATACGAATGCTTCGCCAGATGAAATAACGTTGAAGAGTGTCGGTAGCACCGTCGCGATACATATAAGCGTGAATATGCTCGAAAATGTAGTTAAAGAAAAAATTGTCATAATTATTAAATGTAACTACGTCGTCGATGATAGTATTACTGGTCCCCGGTTTCCAACAATTTTTAAGGGGACTTCCACGCATCATATATTCTAAATATTTATAATTAAAAATATTTATAATTAAAAATATTTATAATTAAAAATATTTAATTATGAACTAATATGTTTTCAAGAATATTTTTACAGCATCCGAGAGAACAAGGAATGACATATTGGCGCCATGCGGCTCATTCACTCAAATTTTCAGCTAAATTAGCAAAGGCTTCTCTCCAATCACTCATCCACGCATTTGTTCCAATCCAATTCCAAAGCACAACAACGGAACTTACAAAGTCCCTTGTTGAACAGATTACTATTAATAAGAAATAATAGTGTTTTTTAACGGAACAATAGTTATATTTGTGTTAAAAAAATTATATAGTGAATATATAAATGACAACACCTGTTTATATAAATGGCAATGTTGCTTCGTTATTAAATATTGGAGATTATTATGCCCAATATGAAACAGCATCAATTAATATTTATGAAGGAACAAAGGTGGTCGCACCGGAATTGTATGCTAAGTTCAATATGCCTATGGGTACTTTTGTAAACCAAATTGATGTTAGTGGAAATGATTATACCCTTATTGAAATATTATATGATTCATTGGCAACTGGTACAACACAAACAACAACAACAATTTTTAAATATACTCAACCGGACCTTAGTGGGATACCTTTGACCCAACTAAAATGGAGTGCTGTTGATGTTTCTGGTACAGTGTCACTTCCTGATTATTTTATTAATGAGACTGAAAACAACTTAGTAGATACGAATGACAGTAACATTGTAATAACTATTGATGTGTCTGGTGTTACTAAGACTGGTACTGGTACTGGGACTGTGACTGGGTCTGGCATTGTTCTGCCATACAAAATATCTGCGAATAATACTACCAGGAATTATGCGATAAGCGAAAATTATATTAGTGCCAACTCGGACAAAACACTTGTGTTAAGTGAAGTTCCAGTTACTGTAACGTCGGTTACCGCCTCACAGCATACACTCGCACTCTCTATTCCAAATAATTTGAATGTAAGTTCAGGAGAATTAACATGTTCAGGAGAATTAACAACATTTGATATTTCAGATGTAGATTTGAACTCAATTATAGTGGATCTTATGAAACAACATACTGGTGAGCGAATAACAACCATTGAAGAAGTGAGAGCTTTATTTTACAACACTGATGGAACTACCAAAATACAAGGAATAATAAGCCCAACTGCTAACACAAACGTAGATTTTTATGTTGCAGTAAAGTTGTTTAATGACAACACCACCCCAACTGAAAGACTGAATGCTGTTGGTGCTATTAATGATGAAAGTGCAGAAATGTATATAAACGATGATGAAGTCACTAGACCAGCAGGAATCGTCACGAATAAAAAAGTATTTACCTGGGTAGAGTTAGAGTATGATGATTACGCTGATTAACCTTCTGCCGCTATTCTCTCTCGTAATTTGGTTGCCGCTCCACTAAGCCCCGTCACTGGGTCAACTGCAACACCATAAGCCAAGACCATATTTCGCACAGCCACTAATTTATCTGGATCCACGGCACCCGTCGGATTGTATCCATATAAATGATAATACCATGCCATAAGAGGATTTACAGTAACAATAAAGTTTAAAATATTGTACGACGCAACCGACGCACTCGCACCAATGTTCATTCCGCTTCGTAACCCACGTGTTCCATTGATTTGCTGTTGTAAAACGTGTATTTGCGTATACAATTCATCTATTTTCGCCTTGTTTTTAACAATATCCATTTCCAACAAATTATTATCGTAAAACAATTTCTTAGCGCCGGTTGACGCAATGACTATATGTAAAGCCAATTCATAACTGATACATTTATCCTTTTTCGCATTAAAATACACAACGAGCTGCGTTGCCAACCTTGCCGGGTCAACATCAGCATAAAGACCTTGACTGAGTGGAATTGCGAATTGTTCAAGTACAACCTTCAAATACTGGTCATCCTCGCAATTTTCGCCCCCGCCACCCGCTCCGAAATATACGAACCCCATGTTTGTTGGTTTATTAACAATAGTATGTTTGTATAAACTAACGTCTTTGCATTTTCTCCCCATATATACGGCCAATAAAAAATATCCACCTAAGAATACAAACACTCCAATTCCACCGTAAAAGAGTAGTCCCCCCAAATGACCTTCAACTTGTCAATTACAACTGGTCCGAAGTATTCGCGCTTCTCCAACACCAAATCAGATGAATAATCAAAAACAATGTTATCCCAGGCATTTCGGAATGAACCCGATTGTGCTGGAAAGAATAAGTCAGCTGGCAGGCATAGATTTAAGCATAACTACGGCTGGTTCTTCTATGTAAAATACCATAATAATCATATTCAACATCGGTGTCGTCATTTTTCTTTTTATCATGTTCGTTCATGATTTTTTTACAGAATCTCCTACCCAACAGAGCCAATCCGGCAAAAGCACTCAAACCGCCTAGCACACCGCCGAATATAGCCCACCCCTTGTCACCACCTCCCTCATCTTTAACGGGTACAGGCGTAGTTTTTGTTGTTGTAGTAGTAATTATGTGGTCATCACCACGGTTGCTTTCGTATTCATATTGTGTAGGAGAATAATCATCGTACTCATTGCGTGTTACCAAGGCAAAAAACAAAATAAGTGTTATGGGTATCATTATATTAATCTAATTTGTAAATAATATTTAAGTAAGTTTAAAAAACTTATTATTTGGTATGCCTGCCGGCATGGGGCTTCATACTTATTTTTTTAACACAACCAATTTCCGTAGGAACAAAGTTATTTATGCTCAACCAAAGAATTGAGTAACTGTTAAACCATAAACACCATAAACAAAGGTTTACTCCGATATGCATGTAGCTATAGTCTTAAAATTCATAATTAAGAATACAAACACTCCAATTCCACAGTAAAAGAGTAATCCATATTTATCAAGTTGACTTCTCTCCCCAATTCATCGTAAAGAACCACTTTAAGCCGGTCAATAACAACGGGTCCAAAATATTCCCGCTTCTTCAGCACTAAATCAGACGAATCATCAAAAACAATGTTGTTTTTATCGCTGGACACCACTAGCCTCGCCAAAATATCGCGAATAGGGAGAGAACTGTTGTTCGTAAACACAGGAATTATAGTTTCATTGTAATTATTCTTGAATTCATTAACCGACATGAACAAGTATTTAAAGCCAATACTGTTGAAAATACCCTCAGGATTGTATCCCACTTTTTTCACAGTCGAAGCATTCGCATTATAATCCTCTTCAAAAACATATTGTGCTTTGCGATACCCCAACATCCACCCCATATTCAGAGTGATACTGCGGTCGGGATAATCGGGAAGCGTAAAGTCCAACCCGAACTTAAAAGATGGTGGAGCACTAACAAGCCGTTTAAAGATGAATTTGCCATATTTAGTGTCGAATTCCGTTTCAATATATCCGAAATCAGAAACGGGCGGCGATGCGGAGCCGAAAATCTCGGTATTCAAGTAAGTGACCAATTCATTTGCGGTGTAATTACCTTCATTTATGTAAATACAATATTTGATACCTTCAATCACAACGCAGAATACATTGGTCTTATTCATTACATTAAATGTGTAGACGGTGTTTGGCAGTTCGATGGACGTTACCTTCATGGAAACGACGTTTTTAATGGGAGACGGGAGTTCAATCAAGCAATTGGTACTCTTGGTGGAGAAGAAATTGGCGCGGAATAAGGTGTCAATGTTGAGTGTTTTGAGGATGGTTTTCTTTTGGATAACGTTGAGATCGCCTGCGGCATACTTTTGAGGCAATGTTTCAATCGGTTTGTATGGTTTAGTTTGAGTGATTTCGGGAGTTCTAGTGATTTCAGGAGTTCTAGTGATTGGAATACTCTTATTGTAGAAGTTGGGAGAGAAATTATAGTTGACGTTTGTTTGATGGGGAATTTGAGTGCGAATATTGGTAGATGTATATGGATTAAGTAATTGATAAGGATTTACGTTGTTTGGTCTGTTATAATAAGGATTAGCGGACAATTGCTGTTGTTGCTGTTGTAAAAACGGAGACGCTCCAGTTTGCTGTTGTAAAAACGGAGAAGCTCCAGTTTGCTGTTGTAAAAACGGAGACGCTCCAGTTTGCTGTTGTAAAAACGGAGACGCTCCAGTTTGCTGTTGTAAAAACGGAGACGCTCCAGTTTGCTGTTGTAAAAACGGATTTACGCTTACGTTGGGTTGTTTATAAATCGGCGGTTGTTGTTTATGTAATGTTATTCGTTGATATGCCTGTTTAAGGAACTCCATCAGGCGATACTTTTGCATTTCAGAAATATGCGGTGCGGTCTTAAATTCCTGATATTTTTCAAACAATTTGTATTTAAGGATGTTTGGATCCGCTGGTGGCGCCCGATAATCAAGGTCAAACATACGAAACAAATCGGAAACATTATAATCATTTACATTCAAGTTGCTTATGTAAAATGACATTATTGTTATGTTATAATATATTGAGAGTATATTTATTAAGTATTTCTCGTGTAAAACAAGTATTCGAGCAGAATTTAATATATTAGCCCACAAAACAACTTAAAGAAACCCCGCCATTACATATCGTAGCACAAACTACCAAGGAAGAGAACAGCAATCACCCAACTTTGACTTTCAATCAAAAATCCAAATCTCTTCCAGCGCCAGAAACCAGCCCCAATAGCTCAGTTGGTCTTAGAGCGTGGTACTTATATGCAGTATGACATGCCAAGGTCGTGGGTTCGATCCCCACTTGGGGCAAACATCAAATGAATATGTCGTCAAATGAATTAAACAAGCAAACCGCACGTGTGGCCGAGTGGTTCAAGGCGCGGGTCTTAAGATCCCGTCACGTAAGTGGTCGCAGGTTCGAACCCTGCCGCGTGCAAACATTAACGTAGAATTAAACATTACCATAGAATTAAAGAATCTAGCACATTTTTAGATTCTTACAGCAATCATTATAAAAAATTTTAAATCAGTTGGTTTTCATCCTATCTTATCCAAGCATCTGATATGGATTCGGTTGTAGATTATCAATTGAGCGAAAGCTTAAAAGGCAACCATTCGGTTACAGCACATATTTAGAACCGAACAGCAACAAACTACGTATTAATGACGACGACGCAAAGAATCTAGCATAGAATACTACCGGATTCTTACAGCAACAAACAAACTTTATTTTTTAGGCATCGGCAACGGCATCGGCAACGGCATCGGCAACGGCTAAACATCGGCAACGGCAAGTATTTCTTATTATTTCATCTGACTAACACGTATATGGCCAACGCATTCTCGTTGGTTGGTTAAAGTAGTTTCTCGCCTTACCGTAAAACGCGCTCTCTCTTTAAGGCTCCATAGATCAGACTGGTTAGATCGCGGACCTGTTAAGTCCGAGGTCGCAGGTTCAAATCCTGCTGGAACCGTAATTTTTTAATAAGTATCAACATTTTCAAATACTTATTAAAAACAACTTAAAGACATGCAAAGATACATATATGGCGGGCAAAGATATATATATGGCGGGCAAAGATATATGGCAGGCATTGGTTAGTTGGACTTGAGGTTCAAATACTTATTCACAAAAAACGCGCTCAATCCCAGCGCAACATCTGCCGCCAGCACTTTCCACGCGATTCCGCGCAGACCATTAATGGCGAGCAGAGCAAACGCGAAATACATCGCCGAATGAATTGGTCTCAGTGAATTCCACCATATTTTCTCTCCAAATACCTCTGCCCCAGTCTTACGAGAGCCAGTAGCAAAAATATACATTAAACCAAATGCGGGAATCAACGCAAGCCATCCCATTATGCGCAAAACACCAACACTCGCAACTTTCGCGGCATAAGCAAACAGCGACCGCATTCCAATACATCCTATTAAGAACAGCAACAATCGTTTCATCGCTACGTCCATCAGTTTAATATATTATAAAACGACAAAATTAATCAAATACTTGTTTTTCTACTTAAAAACAACAACACAAAATAACATAACAAATGTCTCTCTGGGAGTCTCATACATCAGTCAGTCTTCTTACAGCTTCACCTGAAACAAGACAATGTGACATATGTGCAGAGATACGTGAAATTGAGCCATTAAAACCTTGGTATCACGGCAGATTTTCTGATATTGACGTTTGTTCAGAGTGTTATCCATTCTTTTATGATAACCTTACAAACTATACAGACAACGGACATTATAGGTATTGTGATGTTTGTATCCAAGACATTGGAGAGAACCCATATTACAGAAATGACGAAGCGGGTTATGATGTATGTGAAATGTGCTACATAACAAAGCAACCATTTGGAGTAAATATCAATCAATCAGGTATCCAAACAATAAGAGAGCATTATATTATTGCGAAGCATCTAAGTGAATCAGAGTACACGTCATCTAACCTTTTAGCTGACATAACCGCCGAGAGAAACCGCGAATTCATTGAACTGCTCGAATCCCTCGTGCGTTTGCCTGACACTTATGACAATATACTTGAATGGACGCTGATAACTGACCTAACCCAATGTGCGAATCACGATGCTTTATGTGGCTTTGCTGTTAATGTCATTGACCCTACACATCCAGTCGCATCAGTTGTATCAGATGACCACGGCAGAATAGCGATGAATGTTATATATGATAATTATGACGACTATTTGAGAGAAAAAGAGGAATATTTCGTAAACAATACAGACGAAATTGATTTCTCTGAATACATCCGCGAAAAGCACGGAATTAGATTTTATTATGGTTAATAATTTATAAGCTAAATTATATTTAAGGGGCAACAGCATCTCAATAACGCTCCTTTAGCTCAATTGGATAGAGCATCCACCTTCTAAGTGGAAGGTCGTGGGTTCGATCCCCACAAGGAGTATTTGTGCCCTATTTTTTCGTTTGATGCCCTTGTATTTATAAGGGAAATCCGAACAATCCCTAGTGTGGCAAGAAAAAATCCCCTATGGTCCAGTGGTTAGGATCTGCGGTTTTCACCCGCGTGGCCTGGGTTCGATTCCCAGTAGGGGAGTATTTTGTCATTTGGGAATCTTTTTCCTTTTTTCTTTTTTCTTGAAACCAAATCAATGCCAGTTGAAATTAATATGTGTGAATTATTTTCTTTTTAGTTTAATAAGAAAGTAATTCGTTGTTACCTAATCAACCAAATACGTTCTCTCTGGCATATAACATATACAAAAATCCATCGTCATCTTTGTAGCTCTCATATAAATGTTGAAATGTGTTGGAACCACACACTAACACGTTCTTACTACCACAAAACATGTAAAATCCATCGGATGGGTTAGAAACAACCTGTTTTCGTAAGGTATGCATAAATCCGGCCACAGTCGAATCGCCGGGTAGCAAAAACTTTGTTTGTGATAATTCTCCAACGGGTTGCCCACTAGAGGCGCGTTCGACAACAACTGGAACTCTATCAGGATGCTTTCTCAATATCTTTTGTGACTGACGTTTGCGTTCATCGAACGAATGGTTTTCTTTGAATTTCATTTCCTAATTATAGCCAATATTTTTAATTTTTTAACAACCTACGAAATTATATTTGTGGCAAAGAATACTATTTTCTCACTGAATATCGTGTGGTTTTACAACATCACTATTTAAATCATAATCCACACCATATCGTAACTATTCAAATACTTAGAAAAAATAAAACCGTTGTATAATATATAATGTCGGAATTCGAAGACGCTGTCTCTCAGAAAATGGACGGCAAAGTGATTACGCTAGAAAACATTATGATTTATGTGAAATGTGCTATGGAATTGGCTGAACTGATAGAGCTCGAGGGACCAGAGCAAAAACAATTAGTCATCGATACTATACGCAAACTAGTAAGAGAATCCAATCTTTCACCTGAAAATGAAACGGTCTGCTTGGATTTTATTGATAGTGGCACACTTTCGCATACGATTGATATTATAATAGATGCAACAAAGGGAAGACTAAACATTAACAAGCCAGAACCTCTTATTAAGCGTATTTTACGATGTTGCTTACCGTTTTTTGCAACCAATGTTTGATTTATAAAAATAAATAGTTATAATAGACAAATATGTATTATGCGGCGTTTATTCTCATCGTTTTTCATTATGCTATCCTCATAATACCAATAATAAGTTATTTCACGACAACATCTCGCCTACTCAAACAAGTTATCATTTCATATATGTGGTTCTTGCTTGCTATAAACATTTATTACAAGGGATGTCCTTTTATACGATTGGAGAGAAGGCTTCTTAACATTCCGTCTTGGATAGGACTCCACGAATATTTAAGAGCATTTACTCATAAACCGGCGACATCGCTGATAAATGTGACGACAATTGCGGCGTTTTCAGTGCTAATGACAGCATTTTGGATTAATTATTAAAAACCACACACACACACACTGTTGGTTGATTATTAAAAAACCACACATACACACACTGTTGGTTGATTATTAAAAAACCATACACACCTTTTTAAATTTCAAAATTCTCAGGGTCGCGAATAATCAACCGCAATCTCCTCTTTTTCGTTTGAATCTTGCTTATTAGATTGTCAAATGTCGCATCACTCTGAGAGAAATCGTCCATCACAAAGCGAAACACATCCACTTCTTCTCTCTGTCCAATCCGGTGACACCTAGCAATTGCCTGGTCTTCAACCGATGGATTCCAGTGCGCGCTGACAAAGTAAACCTCCTTGAATTTCTGTAAATTAAGACCTTCACAACCAGTTTGTATTTGTATCAAGAGAACATCAACAGTCTCACTCGCCAACAGTGCTGCCCTTTTTTTGTGGCTAACCCGGCCGTCAAACACCGCGACTTTCACTCCATACCCAGTCAGCATCGTCGCCAACGTGTCAATCTCTTTTTGAAAGGTGCAAAACACCAACTTTTTGCGTCCATTCTCATTTCTCTCCACAATAGTCTTAACAACAGTTGACAACTTACTATTCCCGTTCATCAACCGAGAGAACATATCATTCGATAATTGGTCAATCATATCGTTATTCATAATGGCATCGGCGACCTTCTCTGAATACAACGCATTACTAATACAACTCTGACGAGAGCGCATTATTCTCTGAAACACATGACCACCAGCGACATCGCTAGAAATATTGTTGAAACCAGAGTATCTGCTCGTGACTCCATGGACACTGAGCGCGAGTTCTCTCTCAATCGGACATTTCCACGCGACTTTGACAATTTTTTCGCGAATCGCGGGTAGCTCGACGGCAACCTCGTCTTTTGTTCGCATCAGCACATACTCAGCGATTGAGCGATTGAGTTGCTCGCGAGACGCACGGGGGCAGTGAATTAAGTCGAAATACGCGTAAATATCATCAATCTTGTTATGAATCGGTGTGCCAGTAATAATCCAGGTGATTTGTGTGGTGAGTTTGGAAGCACCGAGGAACGTCTTCGATTTGCGGTTGCGAATGTGATGTGCCTCGTCATAAATCACGCGTTCCCACTCTATGCTGTGGAGTAAGTGAATATTTTTATCTTTGGCCTTTCCTCGGCGTTTTCCATCAGCGATGTGAGCGTAACTGGTAATCACGATTGGCGCCGAGAGAAGTGCGCACTTTGTAGTAGAGCGAATATTGGTTCCGTGATAAACCAATGCGTGGTGTCCGGTCATTTGCAGTATTGCGTCTCTCCATTGCGCAATGAGCACGGGTGGTAGGACTATCAGTGTTTTTCTCTTGATATTCGCGACAATGAGACCGATGATTTGTATGGTTTTGCCGAGACCCATTTCATCGGCAATAACGCCTCCAAGATGAGGATGGTTGATTTCGCGTTCAAGAGCCCACCTCACCCCGTCAATTTGGTGCTGTTTTCTCTCAAGACCAGCGAATCCAAGCCATTTTTCAAAGATATTCAAGTTCTCAATGATAGACTTGCGCGGTTTCGGGGAGACAATGACATTTATCACAATTCCTCGGCACAAAGGGCACTTATTCTCATTAATCAACAACCAACAGCGTTCGCATACGTGGTGGTCGCACGGAATCAATCGGGTATTCCCGTTAATATCGTAACAAACAGGGCATTCCATGGTTGCTTTGTAAGTTGTAAAGTACTTTTTATAGAAATCAGCAAAAGCAATTCAATTTTTAGACGCTGTTATTATTCTTTTTTGGGTGTCTAATTAATTGTTGGCAGTTCACAAAAAATTGAATTTCTTTTTATGTAATATATGAAAGATACTTTCCCAAACAAACCAACCAACGATGCCCAGCATTTGCTTCTTCTGCAAGAACAGCGGCGAGGACGAGAAGGACTACACCAACCACACCAAGCACACCTGCCAGAAGCTCGCGAACATCACCTGCCTCAAGTGCGGCGACAAGGGACACACGGAGCGCTACTGCAACAACTCGGGCAAGAAGTTCACAGCGCACGTCAAGAAGGAGCCCGTTGCCGATGGCGTGTGGCAGGATGTGAAGTCGGGAGTCAAGAAGACCCCTCTCGTCTTCCACGTCGGCACAGTGGTTGCCGATGAGCGCCCAGTCACACCGCCCAAGATCGAAGACGAGGCTGCCTTTCCAACGCTCGTCGATAACAAGCGCAAGGTCGCCACAAAGCTCAACTTCGCCGGCATCAACTTCAAGACTCCCGAGGAGCAGACGCAGACTCCCGAGGAGCAGGAGCAGGAGCAGACTCCCAAGGAGCAGGAGCAGACTCCCAAGGAGCAGGAGCAGGAGCAGACTCCCACTGAGACAGTCGTCACATCCGATGTGGCGGATGAGGACTTTCCCGACCTCACAACCGCGCGTCGCTCGCCTCCTACACGCCCTGTTCCAATGCCACCAAGCTTCGTCGACATCATCACAACGCTCACCAATTCGCTCCAGTTCATCAACAGCCGCTACGACGCCAAGTGCCAGGAGTACGACGCACTTCTCGCGGCATACAATGCTCTCCAGCAACAGCAGAAGTGGGGCACTCCAGCAGGAACGTCTTGGGCCGACGAGCCGATGAACTAACCTTGTACCTTGAACCTTGTATCTCAAAATAAAAAAAAGAAAATAAAATAAAATTTTCTAATTACGAGCAAATTAGAAAATTGAATGGTTTTTCTTTATTATTTAAAGACTTATAATAAAGAAATGAGTTCTTTCTCAAAAAAGGTAATGCTATATGAGCCGAGTAAAAACTTACCAAAAGAAGGATGGTTTCAAAGATGTTCAATATGTAACGATATAACAGCCAACACAATGAACGTTCTCTCAATCTACACACTGAGAGAAAAGACAACAATAGATTATGTCACATATATTTGCTTAAAGTGTGAAAACAAAGTAAGAAGCACAACAGAAGATAATACAATTCGTATAATAAAAAATAAGTTTTTTAGAACAATGAACAGAACAATAATAACATACTTAAGGTTACGTAGCATTTACGATTATAATGTAGTTAATGGCGAATCAAACACGAGTTATAACCACACACAACTCACGAATTCTCTCCGCAAATACACTACTTACTTACCTGTGGAACCAAACCCACCTGCCCCCCTTGACGTCTCGTCCAACTCATCAACCAACTCCACGCGAGAAAGTGGCGACAAATCCGGAGAACAAATCTGAAATAGTCGAACACCAGTTTCAATCTGGAAATCAGAATCATATACATTATCAACAAACACAGTCAATTCACCGCGATATCCGCTGTCAATGATTCCGACACTATTTGCCATACGAAGCCCAGTCTTACTGATGCTTGACCTGGGATACAAATAGTAAGGACACGGCACTCCGTCTTTTTCCATTGCACAAGCGACGCCTAGACCTACCTTGTTACTCACAGACTTAGCATCACATATATGATGATTTGGACAAAACAAGTCAAACCCGCTGTCTTTGTGTGTCTTGTTAAAATCCATTTTGGCAATCTGTTCGGCATACTTCTCCCTGACAGCAGGGTTGCTACTGAGAACTTTCACCTTAAGAGTGTACATAACTATATATAAGTGATAAACGCTTATTTATGTAGTTTTTGATGAAATATTTATTTGCCACGAGGCCTGTAAAACTTTATTTGCCACGAGGCCTGTAAAACTTTATTTTTATCGGGCATCCGCCTTTAACCTCCGAATTCTCTCCAAATAATCTTGAGCAACTGGAGCCGTTTTAACTGTGTTACATCCGTATGAATAAGATGTCGTTGTAGCACATTTTTCGCCACAAGAATTAAACAATTCGTCACCGAGAGAAATGGTGCGCTCGCTCGAATTGACCGTCTTTGTCTGTGTATTTTTATACATTTCATCGCAACAACCAATACGTCGCTTCATTAGAGAGAAATTATTAATAACGCGTGGTCCGTCATTAGAACTGCCTGATTTGTTTGCCGCGACCTTTCTCTCCATAACAATAGAGCCATTAATAGCTTTTGGATGGTCTTTTACAACGTTGAGTTTAAGACGATTCATTTTGGCTGTATAGGAAGACATTTATACTACTATACTATTTGGAGATAAATTTAACTACAAAATGTCTATATACACAAACCCATCGTTAATTATGAATATTAAAAGCAACATCAATACAGAAACCATGATATTTGTAAGAATCGCACCAATCTCATATGTTGTCTCTAAATAATCAATGAAAATAAGACCCAAGTTCCATATTGCCGCCCATAATACAATGTTGAGAACCGTGTTAATGATGCGAAGCACAACTTGTTTACGAATGATCTGTTGAAACATCATGCTTTATCTTTTATATAATGGAGAGAAGAGAACCGACCTATACAATCAAATATATTCTCTCCTCAATTGCTCTCAAAAGAGCCCAATACAACTTAGTCGCATATATGTTGTCGTCTCCTATACAAGTTTTTACAAGCAAACCAATAGCATAGATGCTACATCCATATGGATCATTTACTTTTAATGGTAACCTTTTGATTCCTATTTCTGGAGAGAAAAATGCGCCCGAACCAGTGTTAAGTGGCACAATGATTTCGCCGTCAACTGCTCTAAAAATTTTCTTGTCGTTCAATCCAATGTATACAAACCAGATTTTCTCTCCATCACTTAAAACTACAAAGTCCTTAATATGAAACACCGGAACATATAAGCCAACTTGTTTAAGCTTTAATACCAGTTCATTTGTTTGATAAAAGAGCAACATCGCAGAATTGTAGTCTAATAAGTATTTTTGGGACTTTAAATAATCGGAAAACAAATAGATCTCCTTTACATTTTTAAGCTTAACTTCAACGAAGCCATTGGCCGTCAATCCATCAGTCTTCAATTCATTATTCACCTGTGAAAACTGATAAGTGGAGAGAAAACAAGCAATTGAATCAGCAACTATGTCATCTCCTGCTATTGTCAACGTATTGTTAGTGAAAGAAAACTTCATTTAAACTAATATAAGTGAAGTTTTAAATTATTTTAATTGAAACTTGTGATTATTACTCGGAACCGACTGGAATTGCGTCGTTTGCTGCGGCAACCTGGTCGTCATAAGACGGAATATTATCCTTAAACACACTGATGACCCTGTAAACCGAACCATTGTAGTAATCAACCTTGGACTTGTTGCGCTCGATAAGCTCAATCGGATAGTGCTTCTCCTTCATCTGGACGACCTCATTGTAGAGAACTGTATTGGAATGATCGAGCTCGCCATTCATAAGAAGAAAAACATAATAACACGATGTTCCGCAGAACCACGCCCTGAGCTTCGTGCTCACAAAGCCTTGCTCATCCTTGTTGTGCGTCTTGTAGCAAAGGTCACAACACTTGACTTGCTGGATGCGCTTGGACATTTTGTATAGAGATAGATGATGTATTATGGTGTCGTTTCTTTATATCGCTTTGCTAATATGTTTTAGTCAGACAGCATTTCCAAAACCAGCCCCATTCTTGGTCATAAATAACATAAATGTTCTCTCCATTTAATAGTTTCTTCTGAACCTCGGCATTTCTCTCCGAATCAAACCATTTACTGAATTGAATAAATACACAACCATTCCCGTGAATAGTAATGTTTGCGATGAATCCAAGCCCTAGCGCTTTAAATACATTGAATATAAAGGACTTGTTGAGATGCTCTTTGTTCACTTTGGGAATACAAATCCAGAACATTTTGCTTTATTCTAATGGTGGTTAAACATACATTATTTGTGTTTCAATTTTGTCCATTTTGTGTGTATAATAAATAAGATGTTGGAAGAGGAAGATGAGCAATGGATTTTAGAATTTAACGAAGACGAGAGAAAATACGGCAAATTTTATAAAGAGCCAACTACATTCGTTTCTCTCCAAATGATTTATGTGAATTCTAAAAAAGAAATAGAACGTATAACTCAAGTGAGACAACAGCTTGATAAAGAGAATCTTCTATTAGCAAGCACCTTAAATAAACTTATTTCGGAGAGAAATTATGTTAGCCAAAGTCATTTTAGACTATACAAACTACTTTTATATAATATTTCAGTCGAACCAGAGGAAGTCATTAATAATTCTACTAAAAATATACACGAGATAAAGGATATACACGAGATAAAGGACATCATATTTGAAGACACTATAAATTACTTAAAAACGGTGAATACGCTGTTTTTTATTTTTGTAGAAGAGTCAACAATGGTTCTAAAACAGCACCATCAGCCCAATTCAACTACATTTTCTCTCAATCGAGCTTCCAGGCGACACAAAAGATATTTGTAAATTAACTTAAAGAGTGATTACTATTTTAAAACACCAACCGTGTCCGCAACCATGTCGTCTTTCGTTGAAGCAATGGACAAGCACACTCCAAGACAACTCGGAGAGAATGAACACACAGAGTATGCCTGGTCGCATAGTCCCAACGAGAAAATCACCCAGTTTTATTTTCAGCTGGTTCGTTGTAAGGAGAAGTCCGGACTCAATGACCTCGCAAAACAGTTGAATGAGATGATTTCGTTTTTTAAGAAGACGGCTCCCGACAGCACAGCCCCATTGTATATGACTGAACTAGTTGCCCTGTATCGGCTGATTGGTCACACACGGGACATTATTGAGGGAAAGGGCGAGAGAATGCTCACATACATCCAAATTATTGTTTGGAACAAGCATTTTCCAAGCCTCGCAAGGTCGGCATTCACCCAACTCGTCAATTGTGATGTCGGTGCTCATCAGTATGGTTCCTGGAATGACGTCAAGTATTTCTGCGATGCAGTTAGGAATTTTGACTCTGACCCCATTGACGACACACTCACCGAACACGCAATTCACCTTCTTGCTGAGCAACTCAAGAGTGATCTTATTGAATTAAAGAGTGACAAGGAGAACAAGAAGATTTCTCTCGCAGCAAAGCACGCTCCTCGCGAGGGATCGAAGTTCGCCTGGGTTTTTAATCGTCTGGCCTTGCACGTTTATCCTTATCAATCAACATCAAGGGCACGAAAGGCGGCATATACTCAACTCCGTCAAAACTACTATTCTCCTCTCAACAAGTACATTGATACAGTCGAGATTAAGATGGCTGACAAAAACGGCAGGTGGAGCGAGATTGATTATAACCACGTTCCATCCAAGGCACTCGGTAAGTACACAAATGCGTGGCTAAATCAGACAAAGAATCACGAGGAGCGTTCAAGCAAGGAGGATCGTCGTCAGGCAGCGATTAACTACAAGGAGCACATCGACTCGGCCAAGAAGCAACAAGCTTTGCCAGATGAAGAGAAGACGGCCAAGGTTCACGGGAAGCGATGCGAGATTTACGACCTTGTAAAGAGTGCTTGGGACGCCGACGATGCTACAACACGCGACCAAATCAATCTCCAGTGGATTGACCAAGGAAAGAGCACTGGCAACCTTGAAAACGTGATCGCAATGGTTGACACATCATCGTCAATGAGTTGTGATAATAATACGCCGATGTTCAATGCGATTGGTCTAGGTATTCGCATCGCCGAGAAGGCAAATCAGGCATTCCGAAACCGAGTCATCACATTTAACACAAAACCAACGTGGTTCAACTTTAGTGATTGTCCAGATGATGACTTTGTAGCGAAGGTGAATAAGGTTCGCAGCGCGCCATGGGGTGGAACCACTGACATCTACGCGGCATTCAACCTCATTTTGGATGTTATCAAGGAGAATAACATTCCTTCCACTGATGTCGCCAATATGACGCTTGTTATCCTGTCAGACATGCAAATCAACGCATCAATTCACGAAAACACAAACACTCTATATGACAACATCAAGGAACTCTACTCGACAGCAGGATTTGAGACTCCACCGCACATCGTCTTCTGGAATCTTCGTAAGTCGTCCGGATTCCCAACAAAGAGCGACCTACCCAATGTCACGATGATTTCTGGCTTCAGTTCAGTGGTTCTAAATCAATTCTGCCAAAAGGGCGTCGATGTTCTTAAGAATTACAGCGGTTATATGATGTTTTGTGCGATAGTGGGTGGTTCAAGGTATGACAAGCTTGAGGAGTGTATTCGCACTTATTTTGAGCCACCAACGGCATCTTCTCCTGATCCGGCAAACGCTACATCCGAACCACCGCCATCTACTTCTTCTTGGTTTAGCGGATGGTGGTAAAACAAAACAAAAATATTAATAACAAAAATATTAATAACAAAATCTCACTATATAAAAAGAAGAATGCTTCATATTAAGCTGATTGCAGAAATGCTCGGAACTTTCACTCTTATTGGTGTTATTCTCTCGGTTGGTCAGACTATTCCAGTTGCCATCGCACTGGCTGCGGCCATTTACCATTTCGGTAAGCCTACTGGAGGACACTTCAACCCCGCAGTGTCGTTTGTTATGTTATTGGAAGGCAAAATAACTCGGTCTGAGTTTGTTATGTATTCGCTGGCTCAACTGCTTGGCGGATACTTGGCGCTTAAATGGGTTGGTCTTGAGCCAAAGGTGATTGCTCTTCCGGGCAGTCCGATGCGAACTTAATCCGATGCGAACTTAATCCGATGCGAACTTAATCCGATGCGAACTTAATCCGATGCGAACTTAATCCGATGCGAACTTAATCCGATGCGAACTTAATTATCAATTTGTAAAAAATTTAAATACTTATTTATTACAAATGTCTAAACCAAAACGTGCTCTTCTCATCGGAATCAACTACGACAACGACGCTTCTCTCAAATTAAATGGATGTGTAAATGACGTCTTTGCCATGTCAAATATGCTCATAGATGTATATGGATATTCCAAGTCAAATATTATAATTATGCACGACTCGGCGTCACCTAACCTAGTCCCTAACCGCACCAACATCTTGAGAGAACTGACCACAATCATCGCAAACAGCCAAAACAGCAGCGAAATCTGGATACATTACAGCGGCCACGGAACATATATCAGAGACAGCAATGGAGATGAGACAGACAGAAACGACGAGGCTATAGTCCCATGTGATGTTAATAACACTGGTCCCATAATAGATGACCAATTGCTCACGATTTTCTCTCAAAGCAAGTGTCTCACATATTTAATTTTTGATTGTTGCCACAGTGGCAGTATATGCGACCTTCAGTGGCGGTTTGAGTATGTTCCAACAAAACGCAATTATTTACGTTTTAACGAGAGTAAACGCCTTCTCCCCAACCCCAACATCATTATGATTAGTGGATGCCGCGACAATCAGACAAGTGCTGATGCTTATAACATAGAAACAAAGATGGCAATGGGCGCAATGACAAATGCTCTTATAGACAGCATCCGTTCAAACAATTACAACGCGACACTCCTCAAGATTTACGCGGATATGTGTGGATGGTTAAAAAACAAGGGACACACACAATTCCCGTGTTTATCTTCGAGTAATCCAACACCAAATATGTTTAAATTGGCGAGAACCACACAAACACGGGTATTGCAGTCTTCAAAGCAAGTATTGCAGTCTTCAATGCGTGGATTAATGTACAAGTGAAAGTAATTTAAATACTTAACGCATAAAATAAGTATTTAAAGCAGTGACATTCCACAAAACACTATAAATCTAGTATTATGAAAAAATCAGACACGTTTATTTTGTGAGTAAGAATTGCCTCAAACGTAATTCCCAAACTCGTCCTTCTCTCCGACACATTCCTCATCTTCACTCTCTTCCTCGTCGATTCCATCCAAATAAGCGTTAATATCATAAGATTCATCCTTTTTCTTATACACTTTTGAAAACTTTGTTTGCTCGGCAATAAGCGGTTCTTCTTCATCACCTTCTTCACCACTACCACTCTCAACATCCTCGTCAAACATAATATCCTCAATATACCTCTTGGGCGCCTTGTCTCGCCCACTCACACTAGCAAATTTTTCCTTTTCCTTTACATCCTCAATCTTCTTCTCATTCACACATAACATATCATATTGAAACGCAGCGTCTTGCTTCAACAGATTCACCTCGCCCTGAGAGTAAACACAGAGAAGATCGCACGTATCGCTTTCGGTCTCCCAATCACGAGGTCCTACAAGTAAATAGGTACCAACAGACACATCACTTCCACGCCGAAAACGCTTGAATTTGCGCCGAATCACACAAACACGCTCCTTTCCGTCACTGCATAGCACACCAAACCGACATCCACCATAATTCCTTGAAGCAGACGCATATAGTTCGCCCTTTTCCGCACGTCTTACCCACTGAACAATAGGCTGCGCAACGGGAGTCGCCTGTTTACGCGCCGATGATCGGTGTTTGCTTCCACCAGTGACGTTTTTAACCATTGTATAAAAAAAGATATACACATCTTTATTGTTATGTCTTTAAACCAATTTACAACATAATACGTCTACAGTAGTCGTCTGGCTGATAATCATACATTTCACAGAATTTCTCTTCATCGTCACCACACTCCGAAAATCGGTCTCTCCACAATGGCGTCTCACAAAGCATATCCTTGGACTCCATGATGTTGCCGGTAAAGCCACCTGTCGTCTCGGGGAACAGACGGCGTTCGTTCAACAGCTTATAAGCAGGCACAACACGTCCTTCAGTGTCGATGTTGCCGCGAATATGGTTGAGAAACCAGACGTCGCTGTCGCTCAGTGTCAAGTAGATCTTCTTGAGATGAATCTCATCTTCTTCCATAAGCATCATTGTCATCATGGAGAGAATGAGATGCTGCTGGATTTGTCGGGAATGACAAGTAAAGAACTCGATGTCGCCTCCACCTACACAGCATCCTTTACTCGCGTATAACGTGATGAGTGTCGTGTAAAGCAGGGTCATGTCGGCGTTGTGCTTGGCGTAGTCGGCGACGGTGTCAGCAGATGGCGAGAGAATGACGTTCTTGATGTGCTTGTTGTCGGTGAAGTCGTCGAGCCACTTTGGTTTGCGTCCTCGTTTTGGCGGTTCGCAAGCAATATTCCTACACTGTTGCCGATGAAAGAGGTTCTTCAGCACAGACCACGGGTCATCGGCAGCCAATTTACGGCGAATATACTTTTCCATGAGGGGATTTACGGCGGCAAAGTGTTTGTAGAAGCAAGTCCAAATGATGGTGGTCAGTATCTCAGTGAATCCGCTGGTGTATAACTCGTCTGCCCAAAATAGAACTTCATCAAAGTCGAATTGGGCGAGAATTGCGGATGTGAGCGCACCAACCACAAAGTCGGCGTTGTAGAGGTAGCGTGTAAGTTTTGGCATCTTTGATGTTGGTATGTTTGAGAGAAATTACGTTTAATTCATATATTAAAAAGTTTTTCAATTTTTTTTCAAGTATCCGCGTTTATTTTCTCTCGAATTATTATAATTAAGAAATGTCCAACTGGTTATCGCATGTTAAGAAAACTATGAAGGCAAACCCCGGCAAGGCACTCAAGGACGTCCTTAAGATGGCCAAGTCTACTTACAGCAAGGGAACTGCGGCAGTTAGAAAGGCTGTTAAGGCATCGATGAAGTCTGCCAAGAAGACTACTAGATCTGTCCGCAAGACTCTTCGTGTTGGCGGCAAGAAGCACAAGACGAAGACGATGAAGAAGCACCGCAAGTAAATATTCTGGCAATCAACTGAACATATTATAATTCACATGATTTAAATCATAATTACGTGAATTTTAAAATAAGTGCCTTTTTATATTATAATGCCTGGAAACATATTGATTTTGAAAGACACACAAGTATTTGAGGGCGTTATAGGTTCCATCTTTACTGTGATTTTCGCTTATTATTTTAAGGAATATAGAGGGTTTCGTGGTTACAATGCTATAATGGCGGCATGGATTTTTGTTTGGTTTGTTCGTAAAATAACGTTAAATCTTTTTAAATACGCTAAAGAAAAATATGATTTGAGAAATAATCATATATATTTTTAAATTTTTATAATATATATGAGTAGTTATAACGATTATTATAAAAAACAAACTATTCGCCAGTCGTGTTGCATCAATGGAAAAGATGGAGCACCTGGAGCAGAAGGACCAATGGGACCAACTGGGCCTGGAGGTGCCAGAGGCTATTATGGAGTTTTTTATGATACCACGGAACAAAGCCTAGATTTAACTGGTAATGGAACTGTTCGTTTTAATACAACCGCAGAAGCATTGGGAATTTCGATAAAAACAGACGTAGACGGATCATTAAATGTAATTGATTTTCAATATGCCGGAACATACAATTTAATACTAACGCTTGAGATCGAAAAAGGGGTTGTAACGCCGGCTGAAGTATATGTATGGCTGAAGAAAAATGGATCGACAAATGTTATTAATTCAAATACTTATTTTAGTATAGTTGATGATTATCGAACGTCATTTGTTTGGAATTATATGTTAACTGTTGCCGCTGGTGATGATTTTCAGATATTATGGAAATCTACACTGACAAGCCTGAAATTAAAACAAGTAGGTGAAGTTGTTGGTGTTATGCCTGCTGTGCCATCGGCATTATTAACTATACAGCAGGTTATGTATTTACAGGAAGGAATAACCGGGTCTGGAGGAACAGGATCGGGTCCAACCGGAGCAACTGGTCCAACTGGAGCAACGGGCCCAACTGGAGCAACAGGACCAACAGGCGCCACAGGAGCAACAGGACCAACAGGCGCCACAGGCGAAACTGGTCCAACTGGACCCACAGGACCAACAGGCGCCACAGGCGAAACTGGTTCAACTGGACCCACTGGCCCAACAGGCGAAACTGGTCCAACCGGAGCAACTGGACCCACAGGCGCCACGGGAGCAACTGGTCCAACCGGCGAAACGGGAGCAACTGGAGCAACTGGTCCAACCGGATCAACTGGTCCAACAGGCGCCACAGGCGAAACCGGAGCAACTGGACCAACCGGAGCAACTGGACCAACGGGAGCAACTGGACCCACTGGAGCAACTGGTGCTACAGGCGAAACTGGTCCAACAGGATCAACTGGTCCAACAGGATCAACTGGTCCAACAGGCGCCACAGGAGCAACCGGAGCAACCGGTCCAACAGGCGCCACAGGCGAAACTGGTCCAACAGGCGCCACTGGAGCAACAGGAGCAACAGGCGCCACAGGCGAAACTGGACCCACAGGAGCAACGGGACCAACCGGACCCACGGGACCCACTGGCGCAACAGGAGCAACAGGACCAACTGGACCCACAGGCGCCACAGGCGAAACTGGACCCACTGGACCCACAGGAGCAACAGGAGCAACAGGAGCAACAGGCGCCACAGGCGAAACTGGACCCACTGGACCCACAGGAGCAACTGGACCCACTGGACCCACGGGAGCAACCGGAGCAACAGGAGCAACAGGCGCCACAGGCGAAACTGGACCCACTGGAGCAACAGGACCAACTGGCACTAAAGGCGAAACTGGTCCAACAGGAGCAACGGGTCCAACAGGCGCCACTGGCCCAACTGGTGCTACAGGCGAAACTGGTCCAACAGGAGCAACGGGTCCAACAGGAGCAACGGGTCCAACAGGAGCAACGGGTCCAACAGGAGCAACTGGAGCCACTGGAGCAACAGGACCAACTGGCACTAAAGGCGAAACTGGACCCACAGGCGCAACAGGAGCAACGGGACCAACCGGACCCACGGGACCCACTGGAGCAACAGGCGCCACAGGCGAAACTGGAGCAACCGGAGCAACAGGAGCAACCGGAGCAACAGGAGCAACTGGAGCAACTGGACCAACCGGACCCACGGGACCCACTGGCGCAACAGGAGCAACCGGAGCAACCGGAGCAACTGGAGCAACTGGACCAACCGGAGCCACTGGAGCAACTGGAGCAACAGGAGCAACAGGACCCACTGGCGCCACAGGCGAAACTGGACCAACCGGAGCCACTGGACCAACAGGTGCCACAGGACCCACAGGCGCGACTGGTGAAACGGGACCTACTGGTGCCACAGGAGCAACCGGAGCAACTGGAGCAACTGGAGCAACAGGCGCCACAGGCGAAACTGGTCCAACCGGAGCAACAGGTCCAACGGGAGCAACAGGACCAACTGGTCCAACTGGTCCAACAGGAGCAACGGGTCCAACAGGAGAAACTGGACCCACGGGACCCACAGGACCCACTGGCCCAACTGGTGCTACAGGCGAAACTGGTCCAACAGGACCAACTGGACCCACAGGCGCCACTGGACCAACGGGACCAACTGGACCAACAGGAGCAACTGGACCCACTGGACCAACGGGCGCCACAGGAGCAACGGGCCCAACTGGCGAAACTGGACCCACGGGAGCAACCGGCGAAACTGGTCCAACAGGAGCAACAGGCGCCACAGGAGCAACTGGTCCAACCGGAGCAACTGGACCCACTGGTCCAACCGGAGCAACTGGACCCACTGGACCAACCGGAGCAACAGGACCAACGGGAGCAACAGGACCAACTGGCGCCACAGGCGAAACTGGACCAACTGGCGCCACTGGACCAACGGGACCAACTGGACCAACAGGACCAACTGGAGCAACGGGACCCACTGGCGCCACTGGAGCAACAGGCGCCACAGGCGAAACTGGTCCAACAGGCGCAACTGGCGAAACTGGACCCACTGGAGCAACGGGACCCACTGGCGCCACTGGAGCAACAGGACCCACAGGCGAAACCGGAGCAACTGGACCAACTGGCGAAACCGGAGCAACTGGAGCAACAGGCGCCACCGGCGAAACCGGAGCAACTGGAGCAACTGGTCCAACCGGAGCAACGGGACCAACCGGAGCAACAGGCGCCACTGGAGCAACGGGACCAACCGGAGCAACAGGCGCCACAGGCGAAACTGGACCCACAGGACCAACAGGAGCCACAGGAGCAACAGGTGCCACTGGAGCAACAGGCGCCACAGGCGAAAAAGGAGAAACAGGTGCTATAGGTCCAACAGGAGCAAACGGTGGAATGCTTACAGTAAGTGATTATGTTTCACAAGGAAAATTATCATCAAATTTTAATGTTCCTTCAACACAAGACACAATTATACCATTTGTAATAGATTTTGACCCAAGAGGATGGTATAATACAACATCATATAGATTGAGACCTACAATTGCTGGTTATTATAAAGTATCATTAAACACATGGTGGACGTCTCAGCCAAATGTGGGACAAAGTAATATTCAAATTAGGCAATATTACAACGATACATCTTTTAACACTATTTTTATAGGCCAACACTCTATTGATGCAAGTAATGGATATACAATTACAGGTTCTAAAATGGTTTATATGGATGGCTCAACAAATAGTTTAGAGTTTTCATGTTATACAGCATCATTGTCCCAACAATTACAATTCGGAACACCAGAAGGCAGTGGAACGAGTTTCTCATTAATGTTAATAACATACGGAGTAGGTCCAACAGGAGCAACAGGCGCCACAGGAGCCACAGGACCAACAGGACCAACAGGCGCCACAGGCGAAACAGGACCAACAGGACCAACCGGCGAAACAGGACCAACAGGAGCCACTGGTCCAACAGGACCAACAGGCGCCACAGGCGAAACAGGACCAACAGGCGCCACAGGCGAAACAGGCGCCACAGGACCAACAGGACCAACAGGCGCCACAGGCATTACAGGTCCAACTGGTGAAACAGGTCCAACAGGCGCCACGGGAGCAACTGGAGCAACAGGCGCCACAGGTCCAACGGGTCCAACAGGAGCAACAGGAGAAACTGGACCCACTGGAGCAACCGGCAATACAGGAGCCACTGGACCAACAGGTGCCACCGGCAATACTGGACCAACGGGTGCAGTAGGCAGCACAGGTGCAACCGGCAACACAGGACCAACGGGTGCCGTAGGCAGTACAGGTGCAGTAGGCATAACAGGTCCAACAGGTCCAACAGGACCACAGGGCGATCCAGGCATAGGTTTTAATACCATAACCTATTATTACTCAACGCAAGCCGGTTCATTATTAGTGTCAGACTCAAGTACAGACGCTGCAAGTGCATACGATGAATTAATGTATGATAATGGAAACCAATTATTAACAGCACCAAACATATTAGCAACAACATCATTAACAATAAACACACAAGAAATTATAGCACAACCAAACGGATTTTCAGTAAATGAAAATTTTGATTCTGGAAACTCGACCACAACAGCATATCATTTTACATCAGGCATTTCCAGTAAAGACATTATGTTTAGCATAGCGAAAACAGGGAGCCATACAAACATGTTTGGTTCGTATGGAACATCTGGAGACAACACATTTGTAATAGGCTCAGAGACCGCAAATACAAAATTTGAAGTTCGGACTAACTTAGGGATAGGTGTTGGAGGGCTAAACAATCTCGATTTATCAGGAGGAAATTTGTTATTAGCAATCAGTTCTTCTGGTCTCACCGATGCTAGTGCGGTTCACGTGATTAACAACGCCGACATATCAGGCAACCTCACAGTGGACGGAACAACAACGCTCAATGGTATTTTAGACGTTAGTGCGTTACATGTGGATAACAACGCCGACATTTCAGGAACACTTGATGTATCCGGAAACATTACTACACACAACGGACAATTCTTAGCACAAAATGGCACATCAACAACCCCCGCATATTCCTTCACAAACAGTCCATCCACCGGAATTTACTATGATAACAGTGGAATCCGTTTCGCAATAGAAGGAGCACCGAAAATATCAATAGACAAACCTTCAGGTTCTCTCATCATATATGATTCGTCGTCAAATACACTCACTGATTCTAGTACAAATTTTATTCTTGGTAGCAATAACACTCTCACTCGCGAGAGAAACTCCGTCGTTGTGGGTGATAGTAACATAATGACATATACAAGCAATCAAAGCCATGTTAATATGTTATTCGGCAATGACAATACATTGACCAACAATTTATACACATTGACACTAGGTGATTACAATGACATTTCAAATGCAGAATATGTCTTTACAGTTGGTTCTAGCAATATAATAGGCAATGATGCAACATCTACAATTGTCTTTGGAAACAATAACACTTTAATAGATGCGTCATTCGCGTTTGTAGTAGGCAACGGACTCACAACTCAGAAAAATATTCCATCAGTCCGCATACCGGACAATTCAAACAATATTCCACTTGTTGTTTTTGGAGACAGCAGCCAAAACATGTTTGAATTCAATGGAAACGGTAATATGTATGTGCGAAATACGCTTTATGCAGATAGCGTCGAAGTAACAGGTCCAGCAACATTAACTGTGCATGGTAGATCAATACTTAATGATGTATCAGCAAACAACCTCGACATATCGGGGATATTGACATTAAATGGATCAATGGACATCACTTCAATTCAAGTTCAAAATAGGTTGGATGTCTCGGGAAACACACGACTCGATGGACAACTAGATGTAAGCGGAGCAACCACAATTTCGGCTCTCTTAGATGCCAGTGCTGTTAGAGTTAGAAACAACCTGGATGTCAGTGGAAATGAGAACTTAACAGGAACACTTACTGTAGGAGGGAAATCAACATTAAAAGATGTTTCAATGAATAATGCCGATGTTTCTGGTAATTTACAAATGAATTACAATACAATATTGTTTGGAACTGAAGCTAAAATAAAAATAGGCTCAAGAACAACATCAAATCAAGCATCGTATGCTACTGCGATTGGTTATTTAGCGGGGGATGCAAGTCAAAACACGCAATCAATCGCAATTGGAACTCAATCAGGAAATAACACTCAAGGGCAATACGCTATAGCAATAGGAGGATCGTCTGGCAACTCACTTCAAGGTGCTTCATCGATAGCAATAGGCTATAGTGCTGCCCAGTCAAACCAAGGTGCTTCATCGATAGCAATAGGCTATAGTGCTGCCCAGTCAAACCAAGGTGCTTCATCGATAGCAATAGGTTCATACGCAGGACATACAAATCAACAAACAAAAACAATTGTTCTCAATGCTACAGACGCGAGTTTAAACGCGGACATATCAAACGCGTTTTATGTGGCACCGATTAGGAATGTTAATACTAATAACAAAATGTTGTCATATGACACATCAACAAAAGAGATTACTTGGTGTGACCGTTTAAATTACTTATCTTGTATTTTTCCAAACACATCAGACCAAACAAACATCGGTTCACTAACAACATCAAAAGTAACTAAATCAAATTATGTACTAGATATATCATTGGGATCAGTAACAATATCAACTATTACATATGATCAGTTTGATATAGTTGGTCTTAGTCATAAAATTTATGAAATAACTATTTCTTTTACATATGATAATAGAAGTGGAAGTCCCGACAATAAATTTTATATAATAGTAATACAGAACTCAAATTATGTAGCTCCAACCGCATCATATACAGGAAGATTTATAGAAACAGGTGAAAGTAATTATGCTTCAAATTCTTATGGAAATGTTTGCTGTTCATTTATAAGAGATTATACATCTTCACTGCCTAACCAGTTAACAATACTATTAGGAAACGAATCAGCAAATGGATTAAATAGATATTGCGCACCTGGAGGAAGTCAAATTGTAATTAAAGAAATAAGATAACATATAATAACACAGATGAAATTCTATCTAATTCCAAGCCATTTAACCAAAGTTACTGTAAAATTGATTTAAACCTATCCCACTATTTCTCTCCACCTCACTCACCCGAAAATTAAAGAACGCCATCTCTACAATCTTTACAAACGTCTCATGGCAAAACGTCCCGATAATCCATTTCGTCTCGCCATAACCAACCATCATCCACGCGATGACAACATAACATTTGAGGAATCCAAGCACATCTACACTATTAACGGTGATTCAAAATATACCTCGGTGACAACATTTAATCACGCCCAATTCGAGCAATTCGACGCGGATAAGGTGATATCCAATATGGTTCGCTCGCCAAAATGGCCGACCAGCAAGTATTATGGAAAAACACCCGATCAAATAAAAGCTGAATGGTCAGAGAAGGGAAAATCCGCTTCGACTTCGGGAACTCGCCTCCATTTTGACATTGAGTGTTTCTATAATGGCACACCGAACGATAACGAATCACTCGAATACAACCACTTCCTCAACTTCGCCGAAGACCACAAACACCTGACCCCTTTTCGCACGGAATGGATGATTTATGACGAACAAGCCAAACTTGCGGGTTCCGTAGACATGCTCTTTAAAGACGATACGTCTCTCCACATTTATGATTGGAAACGATGTAAGGAAATCACGAAAACCAACGCATTTTGTAAGACGGCAAAGAATCCGTTGATTGAAGAACTTCCAGACACTAATTACTGGCATTATTGCCTACAACTCAATATGTATAAGTATATTATTGAGAAGAACTATGGATATAAGGTAAATGATCTCTATTTGGTGGCACTCCATCCAGACAACGAAAATTACAAGAAAATCAAGGTGGTTAATCTTCAATCACAGGTGAAGGCATTGGTTGATGAAAAAATTGCCAACTTGGTATAAAATGAAACATATACATAATTATTTAAAACCACTTAAAAATGAAGTGATATTTTGTTGTATCACTTCATTTGCCATGTTTTCCACTCTTTTTGTATTGTTCAGTGCTGTTCTCGTAAATGTGGATGGATACAGAGATAATCGTTCTCCATACAGTGGTGTATTTGACGAGACAATAACTTGTATTCCGTCAATAAAGTATTATACACTCGTCTTTTGGGCTATTATGCCTATTTCTGGGTTTATTTCCTTCTGGATTACATCTCATCTTTACAGGAGAAATCTGCTCGCAATCATTGGCGCCGCGTTTAATGGACAAGACGAATCGGATACGGAGACAGAGACTGACACTGAAGAAGAGACTCCTGAAGAGACTCCAGACGAGAAATATGTGAAGCTCTATCCAATTAAGCGGGCAACACACGATCCTCCAAAGTTTCTGGACGAGTTGAAGTATACGGTTATGGTTGAGACTACGCCCCGAGGCACGCTTCTAATGTGTTATAATTACGAGATGGATGCTTTTGAGTATTGGAGTGATAGCGATATTCCGCTTACAATGCTTGAAACATCGGCTCGTCGATATGTAACTGAATACAATTGTAAGGAGTTTTATCTTCCGCGAAAGAAGACAAATGAGGTGGATAATGATGAAGATGTTATTGAGCCAGAGACAGCACCAGCACAAGAGACAGCACCAGCACAAGCACAAGCACAAGAGCCCGAAGACGACGTCTTTATTAAACGTAAGAAGACTGATGCCCAGCTTAAACTTGAGAAGCAACTCGCAGAGGAAGAGCCAGTTACTCGTTTTATTAAGAAGGGTCGTCTTATTGATTTCAAGCCAAAGGAGTTGTTCAAGGGAATGAACTTCGATGAGCAGGTTGTCAAGAAGACCCTCGATTATGAAACGTTTAAGAAAGCAATGACACCATCAAGGGAAGATTACGTATTCATCCGCAATGCGTGTGATTCTGGTATGTTTTAATAAATAATTCACTCGATTAAATAAAATAGTTTAATTAACTCTTTTATTTACAAAATACTTTTTGCTTTTCGCTTTTTGAACGTGCGTTTTCCTCCTCTTGGTATCTGTTCTACTATTTTGCTTACATCAGCAATTTTAGAATTCACCTGACTTTGAATGGATTTAATCTTATTAAACAACTCATCAACTGATTTAATTGTATCAACAATAGGACCAGATGTCTCTCCAAATATTTTTAAAAACGCTTCCATAAATTTCGACATATTTTTGAAGAATTCAACGCTAACCACCGAGACACTATCAAGAACGCCTTGTAATACATTGAGTAAGTCGATTACCGTGCCTACACCAGGAAATAGCGTCAATGCCCCCTCAACACCCTCTAATACACCAGCCATAGCATTACGTGCCACGCGATTCGTTATTTTAAAAGCAGAACCAGCCAAGTTATCTCCTTCTCTCTCTAATAGTTCATTCATTTCACGTAAAAATGGCGCAATCGTCGCTTTAATATTCGCTCCAAATGTCTCTATTTGTGCTTTAAAAACCGGGTCAGCGAACACTTCGTTTATAGCCTGGCGCATTAGTTGTGCCTGCTTGTATTTATTCATAACAGGCGAACCTTCTGGAACTAATTCGGCTAATTGTTTTTGAATACTCGACAAAAAAGTATTGACAAGCGTTAAATATTGCTCAAAAATAAAACTGAACACGCTTGTTCCAACATATTTTATAGAGTCCATGATTATTCCACCATTGTCTAATTGGCGTTCTTCTTCCATATACTTATGCTATAAATTAACAATTGGGGGTTTAATTCATTAAAAATAAGTAAATAATTTTTTATTTTGCCCAAGATTTGTAGTGATTACACCGAACAATGTCAAATGAACTTCCTAAATGGTCTATCGCAATCAGCATGGCCTTCTTTTCATCTGGTGTGAGAGAAGCAATGAATTGGTGAATCTTTGGTATTTCATCTTCTTTATAACTAGACAAATCGATGTTTTTAATATCCTCATCTGTTTTAATGTTTCTCTCCTCCATGCTCATTTTGTCTTTAGTAATTGGTGGTTGTTCTTTTAAAACAGGGACATCTTGCGTCGTTACACTATTGACAACACTATTCTCCTTGATTTTGCGCGGTTTCTTTGTTGCCATTGTTTTAATTGTTGTTTTATCCTTTTCTATCAATTTTGTTGTAAATTCAATTTTTTTGCGAGGTGCTAAACATTTAAATCGTGAATAGTTATATTCTTTGCTTCGGCAACGTTTCCATATAGTTCGCTCGTTTCTTCATTCGCGAGAGAGCGAACCATGTCTTTTTGATACATTTTAAGTGGTAATTCAGGTGTGGTTTCGTCATAAAGTTGTTCGCCAATATAAACAGAATACATTGGATTAGCGAGAGATTGCGTTTCTTTTTGATGATTTAGACGGTCATAAGTAGAGTTTGTTACCACGGTGGTTCTGTTTGTTGGACTAACAAAGAGTGGATTTGTTAACATTGCAGAGCTATCATTCACATTTTTTTGCGATGTTTTGTTGGTTGGTTTCTTTAAAACAATCACCATTAAAGTGATAATAATAGCAACCAATGATAATATGCCGACAACTATTCCTACTAACGCTCTTTTCGACTCTTCATTTTTGGCCTCTAATGCGATTACTCCGTCACAATTCTCTCCGACTTGTCCGTTTAAACATTTACAAATATGTGATTTAAATGCGTCTATACAATCATTGTCGCCACAAGGAGAGTCATAACAATCGTCATAAATGTATACCATTAATAATGCGTCGGTGTCATCGTTAAATATCAATTTACAAATATAATTGCCGGCACTAATGTTTTTAGCAGATGGCACACCAATTGTGTAAATTCGACCGGTATTCGCGTTTATTCTTAATATATCTGCTGACAAATTACAGCTTAATTCTTTTGCGTTTGGTATTGTTTCAAGTGTTGTTCCAATGTTTTCGTCATCTGAAATATGGAGAGTTGTTGTTGCGCGTGTATTGTTAACAGTTGCGCGTGTATTGTTAACAGTTGCGCGTGTATTGTTTGTCTTATTATGCTCGACTTGGAGAGAAAAAGGATACTCGTCATTTACAATAAAATTCAACACATATTCACCTGATGGCACGTCATCTACTATAAAAACAAGTGTCTTCTCTCTAAGAGCAAACAATTCCATATGATTCTGGAGCATAAGCCTATATTTATCTTGTTCTTCTTGTCCAACTACATAAACATTACCAACAACAGCATCTCTCGCCTCGTATGTGTCTAATTCAAGCCCAATCGGGGGGTCAAACACGTCGATGACATCAAAAACCAGTGATATTGTGCCAATGCCGCTTGTCGGCTCGAGTAACACATAGATTCGTCTCGTTTGCTCGTAATCAACACCATTCCCTGCGTATGTAAGATTGGATCCAATCATAATAAAATCTGTATTGCGCGAAGTAAACGTGTTTGACGCATTTTTAATGGAAGCCACGACATATCCGTTTGTTATGTTTTCATAGAGTGGAAATTTGTCGATATCAACGGGACCAATAAGATCCTCGTCGTCAATTATATCAATATCAAACGTCTTACTTGCGTAGAGAGAAGGAATCCCGTCGTCAATACACGTGATTATTAGTTGAATAACGGGAATGGTTTCATAATCAATATCACCAACAAGAATGAGCAAATTCTGTTGGAGAGAAAACTGTTTGTTGTCAATTATTACACACCGAACTGTCTGGCCGGCGTCTTCATCTGAAACATTTAACTCAGAAACGGCGCTATAGACTTTTTCGTTCTCTCGAATATGGGTTGAACTGAGCCCAAATATGGTTGGAACATCATTTACATCAACTATATTGATTGTTAAATTCTGAGAAAACACATTCAATCCATCTGATGCCACCACTTCCACGAGGTATTTTGATTGTTGCTCGTAATTAAATACTTTATTGCTATAAAGCGTGTTGTTGACCACTTTGAAATTTGTAGAATCAGTTTCCAAAAAATAACACGGCATTTTCTCTGGATCGACGCAACTAAGAGTGCCAATAAATATTCCAGAAGGATCATTCTCATTAATTTCCGTTTTGCTGACAACAATACTGGTTGGTGCTTCATTTACGTCCAATACCCTAAAAATCACCTTTGTCAAGTGAAATTGTCCGCCACCATCTTTTGCCGTGAGAATGCTTTCATACGTATTGACATCCTCATAATCAAGAGGCGCCGATGTGAATAACGTGCCATTGTCAGAAACCACTCCGAATACATTCCTGCTCATCATCAAATCATATGTTATATTACCCCAATTATAGTCGACATCGCTGTCTTTTGCGACAATTGACAGCAGTTTAGTGCCAATAGGCGTGTTTTCGGCGACATTTACTGTGTATTCCTCGCGATCAAAGAGAGGTGATGTATTCGTCCTATAAACGTTGACAATTACGTGCGTTGTGGCGACATTCCCAGCGTTATCAGTCGCCACAACTGTAATCATATATGCGCGCTTACTCGCATCCAAATCGGTAGCCGTATAAATCCCCCCGTCTTCGTTAATAGCAAAGATACTCTCTGAATTGATGAGTTTGTAATACACAACATAATCAGGATTGTCTTTCATATTGGGATTCTTTGCGGTCACTTGCACGAAAACAGTGCCGGCCGCGTTTCTCTCCACAATTTTAGCAGTATAAGACGAAATTTCAAACGTCGGTCCGCAATTATCGTAGTTAAAGGTCCACATCTTCATAGAAATCGACGGTTGGCACCGCATACACACATTAATAGGCGAAATCTTCTGCGCTGGATGGCAAACGTTGTCAATATTACACGAGTTAGGGTTAATTCCGCACGAATTCGCAGAGCATACGTGACAAAGAGAGTTGTAAAATGTTATGTTTCCGGCGCTTGTCGACCAATTCATCATATCAGTGGTTACGCGAACTGGAAATGTTGTAGGTTTGTTATCATTGAGCTTAATAGACGCAGGTATATTACACAAAATCATCTTGCTTCCCATGTAAAATGCTGAAACAATGACATCACCAATTTTACACGCTAAAGAGTTTGTATTATAGAAATTCTTGCCGATGACACTGAATTCTTCTTTTATGTTTGTTATATCGACAACATAGTCGCTCTGACTTTCAATCGTTGGTGGAATGCGTTTGTCTATTGCGCAATCAACACCTTGAAAATCGGCATCGCAAACGCAACTGGTGGCAAGACAAACGCCATTTCTTGAACATTGATTGGGACACAACGACGTCTGAATTTCGAGGTTAGGTTGAACAGGATTTCCGTTGTTATCTTTCTCCCAAGTGGTCGTGTCTCGACTGGCTTCAGTTATACACTTATTTTCCATGTCTTCGATTGCTCTCTCAATAAATTCCTTGTCTCCGTCTGAAAGCACTAAATCTTCGACGCATCCATCAATATATGTCTGAACATCGAATCTGGGAATGTTTTTAGTGCATACCACTGTAACGTGTGATGAAACAATAGCATCGCGGCAAATAGTCTCAATCGCATCAATTACTGATTGGTCAATCGGCGTTTCAACGAAATTCTTGCTTGGTCCTTCGACAATAGAATCCGCTGAATTTTTAATAAGGTTAGTTATGTCTTCAACATCGCGATTTGAGAGAACAGGGCGAATAAATGTAGGTTCAGTGTAATTACATTCCTTAGAATATGGTGATGGTGTCGAAATTATTGAGTCGCTGGAACTAGGTTTCCAATTAAAGAGGTCGACTTTTGGAATCATACTCGGTGGCATCTGATTCGCCGATGTAGCAACATAAATCGGGACATCATCACCGCGATTTCCGTTAAAATTACCGCAGATGCCCTCAGTTGCCGCATAATCCAGACCAGGAGCAGTGACATACATATTACCATAAACACTGTTATACAAGTCAAACCGCACCAACGCCCCGGATTCCAAGTCAACTCTATAAGAACTGCCATACACGCTGATTTTAGGGAATGACCCAACAACGCAATTGGATGATGCGCAAGTTCGCCTCATAATGTTGGCTCCATCGCACCTATAGACGACAATAACGTCGTTGTTCTCTCTAACGGCGAACCCACAATGTTGTGCTGGGTATCCACGTGTAGCAACTTGAACCTCAAATGCTCGACGCGGCGCCGCATAAAGAACATAAGTTCCAGCCCAATATACGTGCCAATAAGCGCCGTCGAACGTAGTATAGTGTGGGTCACCAGTCCCACTACAATAACCTGACGGCTTGAAAACAGTCGCAACAGTGATATTTGCTGTGCGATATCCGGTGTAATATTCGGAGCGACTGACAGCGGGGTTCAGAACGATTGTTCCGGTAAATGGTCTGTCATTGACGAAATTTTCAACAGCTGATATGCGAATATGTCGTGGTTGCATCCATTCATTCCAATTCCATTTGACCATACAATTGTCCATACTTATTTTAGAAGTGTCGGGGTTTGTTAGGGTAACATAGAGAGAACACGGACTATCCATGTCTTTACAAATGATTGGTTCATCGAGTGTAAATTCAACGGTATCGAACTTGCCCTTGTCAATAGTTATGCTCGTATGGCTTGGTTTAATCCTAGGAGTAATTGTCGAAACTGGAGTGAAAAGAGAGAAGCACAAAAGCAACAACGGAAACATCTTTGACTTCGTTGTCATTATATATGATTAATATTTAAATCAATAAAGTTTAAACATTACATCACGGATAAGTTATGTAAAACACGACATCGCGATAACGATTCTGCATTAGCTTGCTTAATTTAGTATCGATAGTATAGCCATTTTCCACCAAAAAAGTCATTAATTCAGCTAAATCCTCCTCGAATAAATATTCTCCCTTGTCGCTAGGATTTAAAATAACATTCATACAAGTGTCATTTTTGGAACAAGGAGAGCAACTCTGCTTAAAAACCGACAATTTCTCTCGTTTTGTCGTTTTAACAAGACTAGACAGAGGGCCATCCGGAGTCTTATTAATAGTTAAAACCTTGCGATAGCACTTATCGCGTTGAACGAGTATGTCATCCAGTTTTATTTCGTAGAATTTAGGCATATATATGGAGATTCAAAAAAAATTGAAACTAACAACTCAAAACCTTTAAAAAGCATTTCTCAGATCACGTTAAATGGCGACGACATCAGTGAAGACCTTCCGTTTCAAGTTCTCTGACGAGATTATGGCGGAAATCAGCGGGTTTTCAAGGATTCACAGATACGACACCAAGGACGACTTCAAGGAGGCGTGGAGCAAGTGGATTGGAGAGAATTCTCGCATCATTTCCGCCGAACGCGAACGTCTTTCTGCGATGGGATTTGACGGCGACATGAACAAGAAGATGTATGTGAGCGCACGATATTACTTCAAGAATAAGACGGAGGTTGAGGAAGAACCAAAGAAACGTCGCAAGTATGTGACAATTGACAAGTCATACATTAAACTGATTGACCAATATATCAACAATGCTATTGAAAACGGCGATGAGAGTGTTTATAAGCCGGCAAATTGCTTTCAGGATTTTATTCAAGAAAACGAAGAGCAAACCACGTTGTTGGTTCGCAAACTCTCAACAGATGACAACCTTGAGAACGCAGTCATTATTGCGAAAATCAAGAAGACTTTTAAGAATCGCTACTTTGTTATTACTACACAATAAACCTAACCCACATAGTTTGTTGTTTTTTATTTTTGTCCGTTAAAAAAACTAAAACAAAATATACCATTAATTCATAGGCAAAATGACACTCTTATCAAAAGGCGCATATGGGTGTATCTACTATCCAAAGGTGAGATGTAACGGGAAACAGACGAACAACACAAAATATGTGAGCAAATTACAGGAAAACAACTTCGCTTCTAAAAACGAGCTTTATATATCGAACATTATAAAAACGAAGATTCCCAAGTATAGAAACATGTTTTCTGTTATAGTGCGTAGTTGCAATGTTAAATACAACGAAATCAAAGACACTGAAATCGCCGAATGCCCCAATATTAATAATCATAACAACATAGTTCTGATGGACGTCGAATATATTAAAAACGTGGATATTTACAAATTTTTAGAGGAAAGCACTGATTTTTACTTCATCATACGTAAAATGCTTCATTCATACAAATATTTGTTAAATTCAATAAAACAGCTTTCAATACAGCAGATAGTGCATTTTGACATTAAATCAGATAATATACTCATTGATAAAGTGCGCCAAATCCCAATTATGATTGATTTTGGGCTGTCACTGGATGTCAATAAAGTTTTACAGGCATTTGATGGAGAGAAGACAAACCTCGCACTTCTCAAAAACTATTTCTTCTCGAGTTATCCAAAGTATTACATATGGCCGATTGAGGTCCATTATATTTGCTATTTGCTTAACGTAAATGATAATCCCAGTGAAAAAGATATTAAAAAACTGTGCGATGAATATGTCGACGGTAATGATGCGCTTCACCTTTTATATAGCAAATCGTTTGTAAATCGCTATCGTTCTAAATGTTTTGCTAGTTTAAAACAGTTTGTTGGAGAGAAATACATTGATGTTATTAAAAAAATAGTTGAACAATCTTATTTGACGTGGGACAACTATAGTTTAAGTGTTCTTATGATGAATCTGTTGTATCTCCTAAATTTTAATGGATTTGGAGAGAATAAACTGATTGTTGATTTCTCTCAGTTGTTATTAACCAACATTCACCCCAATTTTAAAGAGAGAATGACGATTGAAGATACCATTAAGCAATTCAGTAACATTACTTATCGTGATGGAATTATTAATGACAGCAACTTCAGTGAATTGGTGAAGAATATAAATGTGAATATAAGTGAATTTATAGATGAATTGCGATTAAATACACGTAGAATTAAAAAACTTGGTGAGAATTTGTCTCTTTAAGACGACCTCTTTTTAGTGGTTTTCGTTTGCTTCTGCTTCTTCGTTTGCTTCTGCTTCTTCGTTTTCTTCTGCGGCTTCTTCGTTTGCTTCTGCTTCTTCGTTTGCTTCTGCTTCTTCGTATTGAAATCTAACTTGAGACGAGCAAGTAAGTTGGTTGAATGCGTTGGTTGTGTAAACACCTTCATAATGTCATCTTTGGAGAGAACGACGTGTTTTTTGTGGCCATCTTCACGCAGGTCTATCGCCAATTTCTCTCCATCATATTTCATCTCAACGTCCTTGTCTTCTATCATCTTTCCATCCGAATATACTTTTTGTTCTAAATGAGCATAACTTTTCATCATTTATATTTTAGTGTTATTTTTTGTATTTTATATAAAAAGAAATAGAAATGGACATACCCAAAACATCACTGAAAGACAAATATATTAAGGTGAAAAATACAGAGGAGAGAAAAGTGAAACACTTAGATTCTCTCTATTCTACCGGATTTTTAAATGATTACTTTTCTCATAAACCCATAACGCGCTCCATGTCAGGTAATACAGCATAACAAGAACGACTATTTTTTCTAAATTTCGGGTGGTCTGATGAATGGCGTCATCATTAAGAAACTTCGCCGCCCACATATATGCTGAGTTCTACACCTGCCATTCCCGACACCAGATAAAACAACGGCGATGATGGCATTTTATACTCTACATATGGTGGTTATTTTAGTTTCTTGTATCTTTGGTGGCAATCACGAAATAGTAGTTTCATTCAAGTAAGTCCGGCTTGATAGAGAGAAAACAATATCATTAAAGTCACAATTACAATAAAATCCGTGACGATCAGCCTCTACTCCCATCGTTATTCGTGTCTTAATTCCTGTTGTTCTGTCTAGGCCATTGCTACACACAAAATGTTTCCTATTACGGTCATAAAAACAGAATTGAGGATTAATACAATAATGAAATCGAGATACATTGCTAATTTTGCATATTTTTTGTACAGGGTCGATGATTTTCTTCAATACCCATGCATCCTTAATTATTAAAAAACTCACATAGAGAGAAGGATAGTAAGTGGGGTCTGGTAGTGGTATGTCAAAGTAATCACCTGCCGTCTGTGCTTTACTGTTGGCGATTGCAACGTTCCATTGTAAACTGTTGATTGTAGTAGTTGAATATGGTGTGAATGCATAGAGAAGAGATGAATTATAGATTGCCCGTTCAGAGAGAAATGTTATACGCATAATACCGTCTGGAATAAAAACTTCATCTGCGCTCGATATGTCTTGCGTATAATCCCGGATAATCTTAATATACGACCGAGAGAAATGGGCATGCGAATTCAGTGATGCGTCAGTTATTGTCGTTAATAATTTGTTTGTAACTGGGTTACCAGATGATAGGTCCGTTAGTAATGTGGATTGCGAGAGAAACATGGTGGGTTCGCGACCGGATTGTGACATTTTGCCGTTTGATATATCAGCAACAACAAAATTCCTTATATTAAGTCGGCGTGTCATTTACTTATTAATATAAGGTGATATAGTTCCCGGCATTTCGGAGTGAACCTTTGGTATAACAGTTTTAATAAATTTACTCAAAACCTTTGGTTAGAGCATAAATTACTTTGTTCTAACCAAGGGTTCTTTATGAATTGATTGTGTTAGAAAAAATAAGTATGAAGCCCCCATGCCGAAAGACATACTTATACAGATTCTATGAAATCTATTGAGGCATATACTAATGCCGTCGAACCAGTAACATTTCCTTGAACAGTTAAATACAATGTATCATATTGCGTAATATTAGCACGTGTTAATAATGTTTCAAAATCATTGGCTCCGAAACTGACTGTGCTCTGCGACGATACAAAACCAGAATGTATGAAGTACCCATTGGATGATATGTCATGTGTTGTACCATTATTGTGATAAGAAACAATTGAGTTTGACAAATCTGTGAAACTAATAGTACCACTGCCACTCAGATCGCCAATTTGTATGCCATTTATGTTACTATGCATTTGTAGATTGTATTTTACAACATCTACATTAGTTTGATTGTTTCCAGGATTTGTCGGTTTAAATGATACGTTTACTGATAATATTTTAATTATTCCATTTTTAAATTTTTTATCTGCGGGATTCTGTAGTCTCAATCCAAGAATTACGTTTTGTTTTTGATTTAAACTTGTTATGGACACTCCACTAATGTCGGTTGATATGCTATTTCTCGTTCCCAGCGGAAAAAATCCACCTTCTGACATACATGTACAACAAATTTGCTTCATAGTATAAGTCGTTGATGGCGATGTTCCATGCGTTCCAGTTAATATCTCGTAACCAATACGCTGCTTTGGTGAAGATGTATATGCGTATGACAATGTTTCATGCGTAAACTTATGAGCATAATAAGTTACACCATCAATATTAAATCCACATCGCAAACGTCCGACACCAAGCCACTCTTGGTCTATGACTATAAGAATTACTTTGTTCATGTTTTGATATGAAAGCACAATTCCAGATGGTCCAGTTCCATCGAATTTATCTATATTCCAATCTGATCTAGCCTTTTTATTAATAATGTATGAACCACTACCATCTTGTATGCTTTCACACCAATTAAGAGTATTATTCGAGCCATCTACTTCAAACCATACACCATCTGTTATAATCGGTGATGCGACGTTAATCAACCCCATACGTGAAAATATTTGCTCCCCGGATGCTGTCGGAACCGGTGATATCATAACACCAGACATCATAATCAATCGAGATTTACCAGGCTGATAATCCATCGGCATTTTTGTAGTTCGAAAAGCATATTTATCTGGGTTAGGCGTGACTGCTCCTCCAGAAACGTCGATTTTAATTAAATTATTGCTGCCATCATAATAAACACTACCACCACTAGTATCTCTCACCCATATATCATTGTCACCAGTATTATAGTAAGATGGTGATGGATGATAATTAAATGTCGTAAACGGTTCTGAAGTGCGGAGTCTCCCAAAAGCGTCAGTCGCCATTTTTATACTATTTTATTATATAAAAATATGACATCATCCATCATAAACTATTGCATAATTGGCATCTTCGCATCTGGAAAAACTAGTTTAGTAGCATCATTCATTAAAAATAGGGCATCTGTGTCAAATGAGAGCACAATCGGCGCGTCATTTATTGTAAATTATTCGGAATTAGCTGGCAATAATCCAGTTCGCCTGAATATATGGGATACAGCAGGTCAAGAACGCTATGCTATGCTCTTGCCAATGTATAGTAGAAATGCTGATGTTATCATTTTTACAATTGACCCGTTAAATTCGGAGTCAGTTGAATATATTAAAAAAATTACGCCGATCGTTATGTCAGCCAGTATAATTGCAATACATTTAGTTGTTACTAAAATGGATAACCAATATAACGATAAACACGCTAGAGAACTGGTTGACGATGTAAAGGCGTTTTTGAGAGAATTCTTGCGCGAAGAAGATGAGGTTGTAGTTAATGATTATTATACTAGCGCGATCACTTGTTATAATGTAGAACAACCGTTTATAACAAATTGTCAGGATATAATCAGGCGAAAGGTGAAGACAAACTGCACAAGAGTGGAATTAGAAATAAAAGAAAATAACAACAATAATAAGTGTAATTATTGTTAAGTAGTTGGAATACCAGCGGCATTTCTAATAATTTTATTCGGTATTAAATTAATTTTTTTCTCATTAAACGACTTGCGTTCTATATAAATTAACTTTATAAATGTAGTACCCTGGGCAAATCCTGATTTTAAATTAGTTGAGTTGGCTTCTGTTATGTTAGAATAATAACGAACAGTTGTTATGTTTTGACATCCACGAAACGCACTGAACCCAATAGTAGTAACCTTATCCGGAATTATTAAGGTTCCATTTAATCCAGAACATCCAGCAAACGCACTGGACCCAATAGTAGTAACACTCTTTCCAATAGTTAACCCTTTTAATCCAGAACATCTCTCAAACGCTTGGTTTCCAATAGTAGTAACACTGTTTGGAATTATTAATTCTCCTGATAATCCAGAACATCCATAAAACGCTTGATATTCAATAGTAGTAACACTGTTTGGAATAGTTAATGTTCCAGTTAATATTATTCTGTCGTAAAATGCATTGTTTAAAATAGAAGTTACATTGTACGTTGTATTATTAATTGTAACAGTAGAAGGTATTGTTGGATTATTAACCACCCTACTGGGGTTGTCACTTAATCTATCTACTCTAACACTATTTACCGCATGATTTGTATATATAAAATTTCCATCATCAAATGTCGTCATTATAAATACTTATATAATTACATTATAAATATTTATAAATCTTAATTATATTTTACTGACGACGTGCTCGGCTTATTCTTGGAAACAACGATAATCCAACACCAACAGAGAGACCAGACTTAGAAACACCTGCCCCGTGGTCTACTCTGCGCTTAGTCATAAGAACGCGTTTAGGATATTGGCCAGCCATTTTAATTGTACTTTATAGAGAGAAAATAAAAAATCGTAAATAGTCAACACAATAACTCATCAAACAGCATAATCGGGAGACGTTCGTCGGCATCTGACGCAAAATTCGGCCATTCCCTTTCCCAAGTGGCCTTTATTGCGTAGATTTCGACGCCTTCTCTCCAAGCACGGCGTATTACTTCTAAATATATAGGGTCTGTTCTTGCCGGTTCAAACGCAACAGCATCAGCCCGATGAACCACAAATGTAAGAATACACCTGGTTCGCGATTGGTTCTTAATCGCAATCAAGTCTTCGAGATGCTTAATTGCGCGCGGGCTTACTGGGTCTCCCTTCTTTTTCCGCCATCCATCTGGGAAATAGGCTACTCCATCATCTGTCGCAAGTGGAACGTGTTTGACTTCATTGATAAACGGGCATCCATCGCAATCAACGCCTATAAAATCAAACCGCGAATTGAGGATTGTTTTCTCTCGACGATGCCATTTCAAGTCCTTCAAATAATAAAGCGCGTTCTTTTTCATTAACTCATCAACGACATACTCGGACAACTTAGGATTCACCGCTACCCATGTGTTTGTGGGCGAATGAAATGATAATTCAGCTCTATATCCACATTTTTTCTTGCCATCCAATTTGCTACACAAGACCTTAGCACCTTTTTCAGCCAATCCACAGCATCCAAGTGATGGCGTGTGAATGAGCACTTTCTCTGCTTTAGCATTCGTTGTTATGGTCGCATCAGCCACATAGGGCGACTTGATTGCCGCACTCGGGCGTTTTTCTATTGTGGCGAGCATAGATTCAGTTGAAATGCTTTTGCCACAAAAAGCTTAATCAGCTTCAATTTTTGGAACAACTACTTAAACACAATGTGTTATTTATGACTAACTACAACAATGAGTATTTCAAACGCAATGATGTCGTTTCCTAAGCCGTCGTATCAGTATTCACAGCAAACAGGCTTAGTTAAATATGTGTTTGTTGATTTTGCCAGCTCAATGCAAGATGAAGATTATAAGAAGCATGTTCTAACTGATTATCCATATATAGTTGAGTTTATTCAACGACAATTTCATCGAATTTGCACTGAATTTGGGATTAAATACCAGAATTTCGATGACATCAGAAAAATCGCACGCGACTACATCGATTTTTGTAAAGAACCAGGGTGTGTTGTTGTTGATAATACCCTCATAAAACGCACAGAGGAAGAGGCGCTTGCGATTACAACGTCAACCGCTGGATATGACGAGAAAATCGAGAAGTGGCTACAGCATTTTTTGGAATTTCTCTCTGATAAAAAAGTGAGAAACGATTACATCTACAGTGAAAAGTTTCACGATGAGCTGATGTTTAATGTTGCCTTTTATATTATATCAGCGAGAGAGGTAGTCCTTTATTTATGCGGAAATTATGTTATGATTGAGAAAATTAAACAAGCTCTCGATTGTATTCATCAGTTTATGATGGATGAACTTACAGCAGATGAAATGGCTGAGATCACTGCTCTGCGTAAGGAGACGACAACACTTATGAAAATGTTAAAGTACAATGTTGACAACATAGAAGACATCAAGACGTTTGTTCCATCGGATAAGAACCGATTCTTTATGAAGAAGCCTAACAACGTTTATAGTAAGCACATTAACGAACTCAAGAAGAATAAACAGTATGACCCAGATAAATACACGTCGATTTACTTTGTAAGAAGCGAAAATAGACCAGTGTTTAATATGTTCAATATGCCACTGGTTTCGACGATTAACAAAGCAGTAGATGAGGAGTTGAGAGAAAGTATTCTTTGTGAACACGCGTGGTCAGAGTGGCTTGTGAAGTTTGAAGATGAATTGGCCAAGTATCCTGGCGAACTGGCGAGATATGTAGATCTTGTGAAGCCGGGTGATTATATTCACATCAATCCGATTTTTAGGTACAAATGCCCTTGAAGTGGCTCACGAGTGTTGTCGCACTCACTCCTGATATTATGTGTATTTTTATTTAATTCATTTGATTTTCATGTATGCCTGCGTTCCAAACTGATTATCGTATGTTTAAGTATTTCAAGCCAGATTTCTACAAATACTTCTTAGATGAACCAAAATCCGCGTCATCTGATTCAGACAAACAAACAACAAACGGAGGAAGAAAGAAAACAACCCGCCGTCGCACAAAATCCGTAAGTGGCGGACGAAAAACCAGACGCCGATACAACTAAATCAGCCAGCCTACTCCGCCGCCAACCACCAGCCCCACCGCCAATTGTGCCAATGTATGAGCACGAAATGAGTATCTCTGAATAACTGTTAAAATACTTATTGCTAAAAATCCAACCGTCATCACCGCAAACCAAGTTGGATTAACATTATTCACTTCATTTGCGTTTTTAATGAAAAATGCAGTGACGAACGCCACCATTTGTGCGTGTCCAGAGGGCATCCCATAAAAATCGCGTTCTCTCGGCGTCCCAAAGAGTGCGATTTCCCCTGATGGTCGTGGTGCGCCTATCATTTCTTTGAGAACCGCGTTCAGGATGCTGCTAAAAATCAGGAGGCCTCCAAATTTGGCCAGAATCGCGCGGATTTTGTGTCTTTGCTCGCTATAATGCCACATATAAAAGGCGACGGTAACAACGATAAGTATGATCGGACCGAAATATCCCACATAATCAAGAGCATTTATTTTCTCTCCATAAATCATTTGTGTTATTTAATAAACTATGGAGAGAAAGAGATTGATTTATTAATACTCGTATAATTGTTCGACAATGAGAGAAAACGACCAATCCATATTATTGAGGTCTATATCATTACCCTTGTCGTCAACTAGACGGATTCGCATGCGTTTAATTGTTACTGGACCATAATATTGCCGCATATTGTTTGATAAACTACTCTCTTGGTTTATAAGGTATCGAAATGAATTGCCGTTACTATAAGGCACTTGAATTCGTGCTATAATATCAGAATCAACATTTCCAGTGTGGCGGTCCAAGTCACTGTCGTCGTTTTCTTGTATAATTTGAGTGATCGCAAATTGTTGTGCCTGAGTCAACCTGTTTCCAGTTATAGGATCTCTCACTTCAGTTGCAGGGTCGCAATTAACGTCGACATAGTGTTTGTAATAAGACGGCAACTTAAATGTTTCTTTGTCCTGATATAAGTTTGTCACTTGTTTTGAATTATGATGGTGGTTGAAATCATCGAGTGTTATGTATATATACTTAATGCCTGCTATATCGAGCAACGCCTCTCCTGTATATGTTGATGCACCAGCATACGCCGTTTTACGGAATCCAAGTAACCAACCTAAATTATAATCTATTTTTGGTCCGCTTCTCTCTAGTGTATTGTATTTGCCACTACAATATGTTGTATGATGTGTTTTGAATAGTTGCTCATTGTAAAAAGATAGATTAAAAGAAGTAAAGCCACTTGTCCTTTTTATAGTGACGCGATTTGTTTTAGTATCGAGAGAAATAGTGAATCCAGCTGGAATAGCACCCGATATATCTGTTATTAGTTCGCTTGATGTGTAATTTCCATTTGGTATAACGACCATACTGCTGTCAATCATAAACCGATTTGTTCCATATTTCTCTGAAAATATGTACCAATGTACCGGAATCTCATATGAAAACAACTTCATTGAGAGAACATTCACAAGAGGTTCACTAAAATTCACGATGAAATCGGTTGAACTACTTTTTACATTATATCCACTCGCATCTGATAAAAGTGTATCTCGGTAGTGGCTGTCGATGTTGATTATTTTCGTGTCAGTATTGCGCAATAGATTGTTCATAAACCCCTGTCGTGGATTCAGCGGGAAATTCAATCGTTTTTGCTGCATTGTTTGGTGGTCGTCATTGATAATTGTCACATTATGGTCTTCTCGGTCTTCAACAAAATTTGTGTTGTCTTCTATCGGTTTCTTGGCAAATGACGTCATAATTCCGTGTTCTTCACGCAAAATTTCGTCGATGTTGTTCTCAAACAGGTATTCTTCTAATTTCTCTCTAACATCCTTTACAAAAGCCACCATAAGAGGCTGGTTAGATTGAGTATACTGCTTAATAAGAAAAAGTGTAGCATCTTCAATGTCATCTTTTGTTACTGGGTAATCAATACCAATAATATCGATCAATTCGTTTATTTCGTAGTTATCGACATTGTAATCGGATTTATCCTCCATATTGTTTGTATTTAATTTAATGTGTGGAAATATATTCAATTACTTTTTATGGGATTTTCATTCTTATTTTCAGCAATCATTTTGTAGATAATTTCTTGAAATTGATCGCCATAACCATCTTTCTCGAAGAATGGCAACTTCTTCTTAGGAATCGAAGTGAAACCCACACCACGTTTAATATGGTCCTTCCCCTTGAAAATCAGGATTTCCAGTTTTTCAATGAGATCGGTGTTTTGTGAGAGAAGCCACTCGCGATCTGCACGAATATCTCCCCGGTAGACATAGCGATTGTAATTGCGGTCGGCATAAATGAGATTTCGGTCACGATCCGTCTTGCGTTTATTAATCAGCATTCCAAATCCAGCAATCTTGTTTTGCTCGTTGTTCATCTCAATCATCAGGATAATTGCCTCGGCAGGAACGCCCTTTGGCATCGCTGTCGGTGAACAATAGACGCATCCGGGGTGTTCGCCGCGTTCTCTCCATTTCGCGTTTTCGGTCAAGGTCGCATTGTTGAACCGCGATGTGAGCACGTAGACTGTGTGGTTTGCTGGTGTCTTGAACATGATTGAGATGAAATTGTTATGGTTAGGATTTAGGTTAAGTCATTAAACGGAGAGAAATTTCAATTTTTCCGCCATACATAAATCCATTCCTTATATTCCTCGGTTTGCTGTCGTTTATATTTAGGCATCGCTATGCGGTGTGATGGACAGCCAAATAGCGGTAATGCGACGGCTCGATAGATTTCTTCAGGTATGTTTAAGCAATAATGTCCCCCACGTTTCATCCCAGCAAATGTCTTCGAAAATAATGGCTCATAAAACTCTGAAATCCACTCTTCTTTACTGCGATTTTGCTGGTTTGCATAGCGTTCTATGTTGAAATATGGCGGACTCGTGAGAACCATGTCGTACTCCAGTGCGGTATAGTCAACCGAGAGAGCATCGCGAAAAATCAACTTGGTTTTAGTGGTTGAAAGTGGTTTCAAGAATGACACCATTTTGCGGTAAGGTTCGCGTAGATTTGTGTTGCTATCAATGCCGATGTAGTGCGGAACATCCAAGGCACACGCACCAACCAGGCGACCACCCCAACCCATTGTGAAATCTAGAACACTTGCCGGAGCAAATCGCTGATAAACAGTCATCGCGATCGACGGCCGAAAGACGCTAATAGCTCCGTAATACAAGTTATATATGCGGAACCACATCTTAATATCATTCTCTCCAACTCCCTTGGTTTTCGCGTAATTCGAAATCATCTTGGCAACATATGGCTTCGCCTTGAATTTCGCCTTATTTCGCCACAAATCGTAGAAGGATATGCCGGTTTTTGCGACTGTGTTAAGACGTTCCACGAGGGTAAAAGCATTGACAACATCGAGACCACGTGGAGAGAAAGCAACTGTTACGTCATTATTGCGTAATCTCTCAAAATCTTCTCTCGGATCGCCCCCATTTAAAAGTTGTTTCACTATGCGTTCCTTTTGTTCTGGTGTGTATTCAGCACGTTCTATGGTTATGCCTAGAACGTTGCTTGACATTGATGTTATATTAAATGAAGTTAATAATTTTCTAATACTAATTTAAATGTCATTATACTCTAAAATTATTAACGGAAAACCACCAAACTCAATAATAGATTTATCAAATATGTTAACTCAAATAAAAGAGTTACTATCTCGTGATGACTATGAAGGTTTTTTTAACTTGTTTTACCAAAAAGCTAAACCAGGTTATGGACGACCTGATAGTGTCAGTCCTTTTGATATGACTGAAGATATACGTGGCATAATAGATGAAAATATACGGGATAGAGGCGATAAATTATTAAAAAAAGGTGGCCATGGATTATATTACTTTCAATACATTAAAGAGTTATTTTTAAGAATAATAAAAATACGACAAGACATTCTAAAAATAAACATATTAAAAGCACTTAATGGTGGTGGCATGGATTTAGATAAGTTAAAACGCATTGGTAGCGAACAATATTTTTATTATGAGCGGATCCGTAGTTTAAATCGTGACATCATTGACATCATGAATCAAGGTGAAGTCAGCTATTTTTTAAACGGAGTTATTGCTGAGCTTGATGAAGAAGAATTTGGTGTAAATCTCGAAAGAGAATACATAAGAGTTATTGATGAATATGACACGTTAATTAATGGGGATCGTTTGAGAGAACTATCGAAACGTATTAATTTGGAAGTTTCAGGAGATGAAATATTGTACGAAAAGGAAATGAATCAAGAATCTATGAAACAAAGGAAAATTAATCGTGAAAAATTAGATGATATTTATAAAAAAATAATCGAAGAAAATAAACCCGAAGATATTTTTAACAATGCTATGAAAGAATACATGTTAATTAACCAGGGAATTAAACCAAGTGATGCACATAATAAAATATTTACAATAACTGAAGATGAATTGGTTAGTCTGGGATTTACGCCAGAAGAAGTAGAATTTTTTATGCCTAAAAAAACAACAAAAAAACGAGAACCACAATTAAGTCCATTATCGTCAACGTCTTCATATATGACTGCACCAGAACTTACAGAAGATGAAGAATTTTATGATGCTAGCTCAGAATATATCGGTGGAAAACAACGCAGAAAAAAGAAATCCAATAAAAAATCAAAAAAGAAGCAGCAGAAAAAAAGACAAAAACGACGCAATACGCGAAAGAATTAATACCCAAATTCGGCAACTATTAAATCCAATACCTCGCGATAAAACGGTCTGAATTGATCGCGTTTCTCTCGAATGTCTTTAAGAGAAAACCAGGCAAACTTGTCTTTTTCATAGAGTCCGTTGTTTGGGTCTTTAATCAGTGGCTTTATCTGTGGATGCTTCGACATAAACTCGTAATGGGAGTTTAAATATTCTGGAAGCGTGTGGTATTTATCATAATTAAGGTAAACCGAAAAGGTTGTATATGTTTTAATGGAAATTTCTGATTTTATACTCTCTTTAATAAGTGATTTACAGAGAAATCCACAGAGTTCCTCACTTCCCTCACGAATAGCACACGACTTCAGTGTCTCACCTTTTTCACGCGAACCACCGAAATCACTCCATAATCCATTATCAGCACATCCATGATTATTGTTTATTCGTTCTCTTCCGAATAAAAAATAGATTCCTCCGTTTTTATCCTGAATGTATGGTAAAATTCCGGCCATAATATTATATTTTTATATTATAAATGGCAAAGAATCATACAAAAAGAAACACAAAAACAAAAAAGAGAAATGTGCGTTCAACAAAAAGACGGTCATCAACAAAAAGACAAAACAAAAAGACATACATTAAAAAGGGTGGCGCTAAATTTGGATTGCCTACCAAAGAATATGTATTACCAGAAGATACTTATTTGTATTTAGGCGAAACCGAAAGAGCTGTCAATAATTCTGAAATAATAGAATTTAATTTTGAAGGAAAAAATGTGGGAGTAATGTCTGGCTGTTTTTGCCCTCCTCATGCTGGACATTTCCAAACTATATACGACGCTTGTGTTAAAAATAATCTCGGAGTCATGTTTATTAAAACCACCAATTTATACAATAAACCTGAAAAAACCAAACATGGGATACCATCAGCGTTTACAATTAAGTTGCTTCGTCATTTTGCTAGACATATACGCGATAAACTAGGAACAGAGTTCTTTATAACAAATTCCGCACAAGAAGTGCCATGGGCAATAAATACAACGATGAAGAGTATCATGTTAATTCAAGTCACCGAAATAGACGGCAAACCTACTGAAGAAGATATTAAAAATGCTACTATTATTGAACAACAAAATCCATTAAGTGGTAAGTCGCGCGGGTTTTTAGAGAAGTTCGACCGAGAGAACAATGAAAAAGTAGTTAATAGAGTTCTTTTTAGAAATACAAGCGATAAAGTGTCAGCAACATCATTTGTGCGTTCGTTGATGAGAATACTTGAGACTCCAGATGATGCTGACGCATATGCTCAAAGTGCTAAATATTTACCCCCAATATTTAATGATGAAGAAAAATATGCTATAATAGATGACATGTTGATGGAATTTGGTGCTTATTTAAAGTAAAATTTTGAGAGAAATTAAGGGGATATTATTCCCGTTATTTCGAAGTACATTTTCCGCAGAAACATTTGGGTTATGGTGTAACTAAAATTTACTCAAAACATTCGGTTCAGCATATATCAACCAAAGGTTCTTTATAAATTGATTGTGTTGGAAAAATAAGTGTAGTCAGCATCAAATGTTATGTTAAATTCCTTTTTATTTCGTATTCATTCTCTCATAAAATGCCTGAACCTTTAGATTCACCTTGATTTTCTCTGGAACAAATGATTTGATATAGAGTCCCTCCAAACTACGAGCTCGCGACAATCCAACATAAGTCTGACCATATTCAAATACGTCGCTGCCAACATCAATTTCCATGAGATCCAGTGTTGCCCCCTGAGACTTGTGAATCGTCACTGCCCATGCAAGAATCAGTGGCACTTGTGCAATGCTGAGACCCTCAATATTCTCACTCGGCCAACAATGTCGCACCATAATCCGCTCGGCACCGTTGTTGAATTTCACGAGAGGATACGACGACACGAAATCGAGAATGACACCGACACTTCCATTGCAAATCTTGGCGACATCCATGTCAACATTTGCAATACACATCACTTGTGCCCCCTTTTTCAGTCTCACTTCCTCCTCAAACAACGCATTCTTACGCAAATAGGCCTCCTCTTCTGCGATGGCTTCTGGCGATACTTGTGGGCCGACGCCATCTTTCACCAGCGTAGCCTTGTATACTTGTGCTTCGTCACCTATTTTACTCATTTGTTCGTGATTAATTGTGTCCACTGAATATTTGCGTGGAAACAATTTGATTGGCTGGACGATGTTACCACTCGGATCCACCCCAACCCTCGCCTTTAGCATATCATAACCACTCTTATACAACTTGCCGACGCGAATCTGGTTGAGAATACGGGCAAATTCGCCGTCGCTCTGGCGGAAATTCGTCTTGAGTTCAATCTGGCAGTCAAAAGTTGTATTCCATCGGGCTGACTCGAAGCAGAATTTGCCCGTATCGGCGTCATCGCGGTCAGGAACTGGCGGCAATTGGAAGAAGTCACCGCTGAATATGACCTGAATCCCGCCAAATGGTCGCGTATTCTTGCGGATTTTCTGCCCCAAATAATCGAGCAGTTCGAATATTTTGAGGGACATCATACTGACTTCATCGACAATAAGCAAGTTCGTCGAGAGCCATGGCTTGGTCTTCTTAAACTTCTGGATTTTCTGGAGGATCGCCTCGTTTGGACCTACACCGAGGCCGATTTTCGCCCATGAATGAACTGTTTTCGCATTACAATTCAGCAGAATAGCGGCGCATCCGGTCAAAGCACACACTTGAATCTGCTTGCCCATAGCAACGGCATCATTGTAAATAGCGCGAATCAAGTGGGATTTGCCGGTGCCACCAGGGCCAGTCATAAAGACGTTCTTTCCGGTTCGATATGCGTCAAATACTGCTTGTTGTTCTGGAGAGAAATCCATGGTTTTGGTCGTTTGAGAGAAAGTTGTTTAATATGTATGTCTTTAAACAACATTCAATTTTTTATTTTACAATTTTACCTTGTATTTTACAATTTTACCTTGTATTTTACAATTTTACCTTATTTGGAAATGAATAACATCTTAAATAGTTTTGATTAGTGTCATTTCCAGCGACATCTATACCAGATAAATCACGCATAAATGACATATATGCCTTTGTTGTACAAGGGGTTGTTCCAAATAGAACGCCACTTGGGTCAATGAATACTCCAGAACCATCTAAATTCGCTCCGCCGTTTACTAAATAATCATTTGGAGAAATTAATGTTTCAGTACCAGTAAACGTCATTATGCTAAATTGGTTGTTTTCCGTTTGGATTTCGGGGTCAACCGCGACAGCTGGACACACACCAGAGCAATCTTCGCATAAACTATACCCATAATTAACTGCTCTATACATTTCATAATTTTGATATCGTTTGACACGACTATTTGCTGTGTCGTAAATAATGCTTCCGTCGTAATTGGTCGCATTAGCTTTTGAACTCTTTGTGTCTGCGTAAATATTGCGAACTCCAATGTCGCGGGTTCTATCGCTTGATGATAATTGAGGTTTTCCGTTATTGAATGCACGCATTGGTTAATTAATATATACACAGAACTTATTAATTAAAGATTCATCTTAATTACACACAAACTCGAGAGAAAACGAGAAATCACTGCCATTCAAGTTGACTATGCGACCATATTCGTCAATGAGCTGAATTCGCAGCTTTTCAATGTCGACCGGTCCGCTATATGTTCTCTCCTTACAACCACTGACAAACTTGTCTTCAAGTGTCATAATGAAAATGTTGTCGTCAATATGTTCTGCGTTGGAAATCTTCGCTAAAATGTTGCTGGTGGAGATGGAACTATTAAATGCGGCTATTATGCTGTCATTTGCGGTGTTATTGTAGTCATCAACTCGTAAGAAGACATATCGCGGTGATTTGAGGATGTATGGCGCTTCACTTACGTAAGATGTGTTGCCTTCATATTGACCAAAGCGGAATCCCAGCATCCAACCAAGTGTGTTTTGAAGGTTTGTGTTGCTGTCAGTTGCGAATTTGAGGGTAAAAACAGAAGTAGCAGATATAACGACTCGCTTGGTTCGTTTATCAATGATTGCTTCGTATGTAGTAGTTCCTAGTTGTGCATTTAATTCAGTCTGCATCATTTCAACCGTGTAATTACCATCTGGAAGTTTTATCGGTGTCGTTGATGTTGCTGTTATAATATAAAAAAAGTTATTCCCCTGCGATGCCGAGACGTTGTAAATAGTAAAAGGGAGTTCAAGTGAGCACAACTTCATTTTGGTGACACCCTTGATGCGAACGGGGAGAGAAACGTGAAAGTCGGTGCTGTTTGTTTTGTAGTAATTCTCTCTAAATCGCGTGTCAATATTGAGTGTTCGCTTGTAAGTTTCGCCAGTTGGCTTGGAATTTATGATTTCTCTCGCGGCTGATTTACTGGCTTCACTGTAATTTGACCACATATTTGATATACTATTGAGAGAAATAGATATTATTTCTTTTAAGTAAAAATTGAATCAACAACATAATAATTTCTCTCAATAATTAACACAAGAATGCAGTACTATCTCTACTTTGATGGCGGATGCCGAGGAAATGGACGCGCTAATCCCAATGCTCGCGCCGGTTACGGTTATGTGATTTACAACGACAAGAACGCCCGGGTCGCCGATGGATGGGCTTATCTCGGTGCGAAGACGAATAATTATGCTGAATACAGTGGTTTAATCAACGGTATGCAGCACGCTCTCACTCTCGGTATCACAACTCTCGTCGTTCGTGGTGACTCTAATATGGTTATCAAACAGATGACCGGCCAATTCGGAACGAACAACCCCGATATGAAGATACTCAACGGCATCGCTAAGGAACTCGCCGCGAATTTCGCCAGTATAACATACGAACACGTCTATCGTGAGGACAACAAGGAAGCCGATCGACTTTCAAATGTTGCTATGGACAACCCCAAACCATCCACCGAGTGCGAAGACCTGTTGAAAAAAGCACAAACTGAGACCCAAATCGGCTGCGATGACGTCATCATAACCATCAAAAAGAAGAAAATAGGTGCCTGTAAAACTTTATTTTGACATAATTCATCAAAGTTCTTAGTAGTCGGCATCGTTGAACCGAGATACATAACAATTCAACCATTTTCTTCTTTTGATAAAAACGACCACTCTTATTACTTCTTCCTCAATTGAATATCAAATAATAATTTCTCGCCACATCCGTGTTTTTCTTGAGAGATTTCAAGTGAAAGCATCGTTGGTTTATCATGAAAATTCAAAAAGAGTATAAACACATAATTTAAGTATATTTACGAACAATGCAAATTTCGCACTCTGAACTCTACATAAACAAGCTAAATGGGTCTGCATTAACGCCCCCTTCTCTCGTCAACTTCCCTTTGCTTGACTATTGTTATAAAAAGAACAAGGATTCTATTACAAACCACGAGGAAGCAAACAAAATCTTGGAAAACCAGCAGTGGGCTGATTGGATTTTGGGACATTCCAAACTCATAACAACTCCAAAATACATTTTTCACGTCGATTTCGACTTATTTACTGGCGGTGAATATCAAAACTTGCTTTCGTCAATGATAGCAACGGCAAACACAGAGCATCGCAATATAACCACATCAATTCACATAGACCTCTCTCAACCCGAGTCATATTACTTGAATTGGTGCCGTCGTCTTGACAAATTCCTCTTGAATAACGAGAAAAAACAAGTATTCGATTATTTAAACATTTATATAAACGCTAACGAGGTGGAACTCGCCGATGCTTGGTTAAACTCGCCCGTTTATAGTTCGTATAGCAACGTATTTGATGTGATTCGGTTGTGTTCGTCTATTGCGAATTTAATAAAGGTGAATGTGCTGATTGTAAAGAAGCAGTCGCCGAAAACAGGGAGACCCATATACACTGACATTTTAAACTCGCGATTTGGGCTGGGATGGCCGTTAAATTTGTATAACAAACGCCGCGAATTCACGCTGGTTCTCTCGGATGACGGTAAAACGGCATACATAAAGAATATTCACATTGATGCCGAGCTGTTTTTAACAAGACTAGATGAAAAACGCACATTTGATAAAATCGAGTTTGATTCGCGGATGACAATGTTGCCGAACGCGGTTAACGTAAATGAATCCACCACTATGTATCGCGTTCAGTTGTCTCCTAATTCTCGCCAATTCACTTGGATTGCTCGTCTATTAGCATTACTCCCATGGCCGCGTAGTTATGTAAGTCAATGAGTGTGTCTCGCAGTGATTCACTGTCAACCATCTGGACATTGGTCTTGGTTATACTCATAAGACGCTGGATCTTGTCTCCCATACGCATAATCACGCCTACGGGGCCATAATTTGCGAAGGCGTCGCCGTAGTCGGCATTTTTGCGTGTAAAGAGCGCAAGTGCCTCTTCTTGGACGGCACGTAGTTGTTCTGGGCGGTTCGACATTTTCGGAGTGTATTATGTAAATAGCAAGATGTTTTTAATTGAGTTTATTAAAACATATATAAACCTATTCTTGCACTTTATCTATTTGAGAGAAAATGAAGTTTGAATTGCTTGATTCAAATGTTCCCTTGGGAATGAACGTGATGCTTGTAATAGCCAACGTTATTAACCTGATTTACAATATTCCGCAGATGGTCAAGACGTATCAAACGAAATCCACGCGGGATTTCAGTGGATGGTTTCTCTCATTGCGCGTTATAGGTAATGCTATCTGGCTTGTCTATTCCATTTATCTTTCCAACTTACTTATGCTAATTAACAATGTTGTAACGGTGATTGCGTCGGTGTTTGTTGGATACTACAAAGTGAGAGAAATGGTGGCTGATTACAAGGAAAAACAAAATAAACGACAAATCACAGACGATGACGAGCAAATGATAATGGAACTCAGTGAAGTTTAATGGTTATTGTATTTTTGTCTATTTTCATTTCCTTGTTCGTGAAATACTTTTTAAATACCTGTTCGGTTTTCTCAAAATATTCTTTAACTTCTTTTTTCTCTGCTGGTGTTTTGAAAAAAGAATAATCGAACAAAAGATTTATTTTACCAGTCTTAGTGAGATGATACAAAAAGTCTTCACTATAAATCACTTTAAACGACTTTAATTTATCGACGCCTTTGTATTTCTTTTCGTTTTCGATTATATTGTATGCTTCATCAAAAACATATTGAGCTTCGGTGCCTACACCTGCCCAACCGACATAAATAACATAAATTCTCTCTTTTTCGAGTTCCTTTTTAATTGTAGACATCTTCTTTTTAAAGTCAGCAATATCATATTTTGCACTTGTATCATTACCACAACTTTTATAAAATGCCTTTGCTGTTTTGTAGTCAGACCAATCCTTTTCACACATATAGTCTTGTGTTATTATTTCCTAATATTGTGCGCCTGCCATACCGGCCATATTTGAGTAACTAAACCGGCCATTCCCTACATCCCACAATTTCTCAAAAAATCACATTCCAATAGGCAAAAAAGTTTTGGCATTTTGACCCCCAAAATTCAAGAAAAATAATAATGCCTTTGGAAAAACACGTATTTTTCACTTGTGACCAACCATCGTAAGGCGACTTTTGAGTGATTTTAGGCTTATGGTCTAAAATGGAAGTCAGTCTTGCGAGGAATTTGTAATCATTTACGTCAAATATGTAATCGCACCGAAATAACTTAAATACACATTATCACATTAAAACATAATGGTATATACGTGTGAACATTGTTGTTTTACAAGCAAAAACAAATACGATTATGAAAAACACTTGCTTACAAGAAAACACCAGAGCATTAATGCTTTAAACCATACCGAACAAACTAAAAATACGTGTCAATTATGTCACAAACAATATGCTTCTCGTATGGGGTTATGGAGTCATAAAAAGAAGCACCATACCATAAATCAGTGTGATACACCGAATGCTTACAACTTCTCGCAAGACGAAGCAATTCAACCAACACCATCGTTAAGCGAATTCCATGAAGAAATGAAACAACTAATGATAATGATGCAAAGCAATGATGTTGAAGTTATTCACAAAAGAATTGACGAATTGAATGCAAAGTTGGACTTGATTTTGAGCAAATCATCACCACAAACCAACTATAATATCTCAGGCAACAACATCGTCAACAACATCAACATCTTTTTAAACACTGAATGCAAAGACGCCATCACATTAACCGAATTCATAAAGAATATAGAAGTTCCTATAGAAATGACAAAGAAAGCCGGGCAATTAACATACGATGGCTTTATAGCAAACGTATTCCGAGAGAATATACAGCGTTATGCACTTACAGAGCGTCCAATACACTGCGTCGATGTGAAAAAGGAGGAATGCCATGTGAAGAATGACGAAGGCTGGACTACAGACAAAGGCGAAGGAATGAAGAAAATACAAGACAACATCTATAAAAAGCAAATGAACAACCTGTCATCGTGGAGTAACGAAGACACGATGACATGGAAAGAAGACGAGAAAACCGCAATGTTAAAAGCCAATAAAACATCGTTTGGACCAGATGACGACGAAGAATTCACTAAATTGCGTCAAAAAGCACGCAGAATGTGTCGCGAAGTCGTGTTATTTGAGTCAGGAGAAATCACACATTTTACGTGATTGACTGACACCTGCCATACCGCTCATCAGGACATTGTTTTATAGCAACTAAGCCTGCCATTCCACTCAGCACTCACAATTCGTCACAATTATCCCTGCACTCCCCTTGAGTATGCCCTTTTTCTTGGATAGAAAACGCGCATAAGAGTCGTTTTTAGTAATAAACTTCTTATTGACTGGATTAGGTGAAACACACGAAACTGCCGCTAAATTCGTTGTATAGAGAGAAGAAGCGACTCGAACTTGGCCGTTGATGACACGGTTCGTCTGGGTTTCATTGAAAGAACTCGTTGTTCCATTTGGACACGCAAGACAGGACATTTAATCGTTATATGTTGGAGAGAAACAAAAATTGAAATGACTTAAATGTGAATGTCTCTTCATTCACTCTGAAAAATGGAATCCGCCAGAAAAGACCGCATAGCCACACTTTCGCGCGATATTGAAGACAAATGGGAGGAATACTGGTGGAAGAATATGCAAAGGATTATAAACGCAATGGAAATATACGAATACCATCATTGGAAGCTGTCTTGTAGCCCATACATTACCCAAAAACGGGTTGAATCACAAATTGACGCTATTTACTGGGATTTTGATGAGTTAAACAGAAGACATATTATTGACGATGAATTCAGGAGGAAACACGAGATTGTGGTTGCGGTTCAACCTTCATACAATAATCTCACGTTTGAAAACATGCGTAACGTGTTACCTGAATTTGAATTTTGGCATCCATCTGATGTATCTGGTATAATGCCATTTGTCGAGATTGACAAGCACATTGACGATTATCCGTGGTCGTGGAGAGTATTGAAATACAGAAGTGATCTCACGCTGGAATTCGCCATAAAATGGTTCGCTTTGAAAGAAATCGCGTTTAATGTAGCATCACAGACAATCAATGTGTCTCTTCAGGATATCAAGAAACACGAGGCATACTGGCTTTCGAACATAAATTGGGAACAGTATCTGCTTCGTAACAAGTCAATCACAACAGATATAGTTCACGAATATTTCCATCAAATTTGTTATATGCATCCAACGACGAAACCTTATAACAATGAGTTTATAAAACATTTGACGTTTGAAATGTATCTGTGCTATATCAAAGTTACTTATACTATTGGCACCAAAGAAACGCTGAATAAACTGATGCTCACTGAAGGCATAGGCGCTTTTAAAAAACTAACAAGTGATATGGAATCGTTCGAACAGTTTCAGAGTAATGGAAATGTAAATCTCTCAATTATTGAGAAATACCCCTACATTAAGTGGAACCATGAATGTCTCGCAAAAAATCCAACAAATAATGAGGAACATTTTAAAAAGTATTTCTGGCTTGTTAATGCTCAGAATATTATGTTATGCGCTCACAATATGACATTTAACTTCTTGATTGAACACAGGAAAACGATTATTAACAACCGCGAATTCTTGTTGAATAAAGAGTATCCCTATGAGAAGATGTTGTTTGTGGAGAGAAAATACCGCGAACATATGGCTGCTTATAAGATTCAGAAGTGGTGGTGTCTCAAGACGAGAAAAGTTCAAAGCCACTGTATTCTTTCTTAAGTGCTCGCTTTTTTATATTTTAGATTTTACGTAATTGACAAAATTGAAATTTGCCACCGAATACTTTTTATAATCAATCTTTATTATGGAAAACACACCGAACAATTGTAAATATTGCGGAAAGCATTATACCAGGACTCAATATTTAAAACGCCACGAGTTGGCTTGTCTAATGAAACAACAAGTAACGCAGAAAAGCAAACGCGTTGTTGATGCCGATGCCGAGGAAGAAGAAGATGTTATGCCAATTTCAGTGGTTAGCCTTATTGTCAAGGAACTCGTCGTGAAGATGGCGAAGATGGAGGAGGAAATAGTGATGCTCAAGAAATGGGCTAACAAGGAGAAGACCCGCGTGAATTTGGTGGATTGGCTTACTGAACACGAAACTGCTCACCAAACTGCAACCTTCGTTGAGTGGTACAAGAAGACAATGATAATTACACGGCAACACTTGGAGCTCGTTTTTAAATACGATATTATTCAAGCGATTCCGTATATTTTTGAGAACTTGATTGGAACAGAGACAGCAAACATCCCAATCAAGTGTTTTGAGCAAAAGGCAAGCGTGTTTTATGTGTTTGGAGCCGAGAGAACATGGGTGGCACTGTCTTTGCAAGATTTTGCCAAGTTTGTCGAGCATATTCACAACAAAATTATTATTGAGAATATCAAATGGCAGAAGGAGAACAAGCATATGCTAGAAGACGACGCACAATACAAGGAATATCTGGAGAACAACCTGAAAGTGCTCGCGACTAAGTATGACGCCGACTATATGTGCTCACAAATACGAAACAAGTTATTTAATTATCTGAAATATAACTTGAATAGCGTTCACGAGTATGAGTTTGTCTTTTAATTCAGGTCTTTTCTCTCTAAATATTGTATTATGAAATATCAACTAATTATTGGAGCTGTGTTGGCTCTGCTAGATACAGTGTCTCTTCCACTTCTTAAAACGGCGTATATTACAAACAATCACTTTTTTCTCTCATTGGGTGTTGTAATTGGTGTCGTCCAGAAACTCATCTTTTACAACTCGATGAAATATACAACACTAACAGTGCTAAATGTTTTATGGGATTTACTTAGTGATGTCTTTGTTTCGCTTGTGGGCATATTTATATTTAGAGAGAGCATAACAACCACTAAATTAGTCGGTATTGCGTTGTCATTTGTCAGCATTTACTTGTTGAATGCTTAAATTCGGTGGTCCGGCGTGAAGAAATAAGAGCGTTCAAATGCTGACTTGAATTCCGCGTTTTTCTTGTGTTCCGGTTCTATTATATCGAGAACCTCATCTCTCGAATGAAGTGGATAAAAATAACTCTGTATTCTCTCATCAATCATTTGATTATGGTTCTTTCGAGCTTCGTTTATAAAGAGATTAGAGAATTGCGTAGACGCATTGATAGCAAGTTCATTGTGCGGAATTGTATCATCCAACCACTCAAAATTAGGTTTCTCGGGGTGAAATTGAACACCATAAAAGGGATATTTCTTGTATTTAATGGCCGATACATATTCGACTCCCTGCTTATCCTTGTTTTTCGCGAGAATGTGTATAAATTGTCTGTACCATAATAGTAATTCAGGTGTTAATGGGAAGCCATATCCGTGATTCATATAAAACACGTTCTCGCGTTGATATTTCGTTATGTCATCCAGTGTCATTTCAGAGAATAACGGCGAGAGAATAGTTTTCATATATTTCTCTTCTCCGTCTTTCTCTTCGCTATACATAAGTTCAAGAGGAACACTGTAAGATCGTGCATCAACCGATTCAATACCAAAACTCTTAATATAATAGTCGTGCACTTCTTGTTCAGTATGTCCCTCCATCATCATCATAAATTCAAAGCCAAGACACGTCGACCATAAAGGAAAATGGTTTCCTGCTTCGGTTTGTTGCTTCGCATAATTGATGATTTGCTTGTAAGCATTGATATATTTGCGAAAATCGGTGTTAGTTGTGCGGTCAATACTGCCACCAGGAAAAAGAACACCATTTACTTGTGAGAGAATTTCTGCTATGCGATCTGGTTCCAACGTAAAAATGATAGGCGCAGTGCGTGCTCCAGACATTTCAATCCATTTCATATAAGAATTCGGTATATATGATGCGTAGTTGGCGGATCGCTTAGTTTTAGATACGGGAACAGAAAGAACACCAATGATTGGATGTAAGTTTAACTCCATATTATATTATTTGGTTAAAAAAATTTTCGTGCTATATAATAATATATAATGCAACATACGCGTAAAATTCAGAAGAGTGCGTTATTAAAGACAACAAGTAAACGCAAGTTTGTGATCGGCATCGTGTCTGTTCCTCTTACACCCACTAAAAAATACTTCAAGGTGTGCGGTGATTCTTATATAGCATCGTCTCACATTTCTTGGCTTAAGTCTCAAGGAATTGAGACCATTGTCATTCCATATGACACCAAGGATTTAGAAAAATATTTTAAAAAGGTGCATGGTCTCTATTTGCCGAGTGGTGGCGCTTTTGCTGGAACACAGATGGAGTATTATCGGGCTTGTAAAAAGTTGATGATTATGGCTATGAAAGAGAATGACCGTGGAAATTACTTCCCAGTGTGGGGATGCTGTATGGGTTTCCAGCAGATGCTTATAATTGCGGATGGTAAAGACGATGTAGACCATTTCTTACAGAAGTTTGACTCGTACAACAACTTGCTTTGTGCTATTAAGCTGACGGATGAGGGGAAACACTCGAAGATTATGAACGGCATAGATGACGACACTCGTAAACGCATAACTACGATGAAGTGTACTCTTAATAACCATATGTTAGGCGTAACACCGGAAAAATTTAAAAAGAACCCGCTCGTTAATGACTTTTATAAGATAGTTGGCACGAGTTCAGACCGAAAGGGGCGTGAATTTGTGGCGATTATAGAGGGACATCATTATCCTTTTTATGGTGTTCAGTGGCATCCCGAGAGAAATAGTGAGATGAACGCGCTTGTGCGATTTTTCGGTAATGAGGTGAAGAAGAATAAGAAGCCGCGTTATACCATTAATCAGGTGAAGAAGATGCAGACTATGAAGTCGAAGAAGGTGGATTGCTTCAATTATAGTAATAGCCTCTATAAGAAGTGCACATTCTTCTGGCACAAGCGTACGTCTGAGCACAATAAGAAATTATGCAGTGCGGCTCAGTTGGCTAGTAATGATACTGGTGGTGGCGTCTAACAATTGGGCTTGTAGTCCCTCACGAGCGCTCTCGCGCTCACTCCTTAAATCATACTTCTCTATCACTTAATTTAAATAGCAACCACTTAAATTAAGTAGTAGTCCCTTACGAGCGCTGTCGCGCTCACTCTTTTAATTAAATTCAAATTAGTTATATTAAATAGTGAGTGTGTCAGCACTCGTAAGAGACTACAAGCCCAATTGTAATTAAGTAGTAGCCCGAAGGGCTATGGAGGGACTACAAGCCCAATTGTGGCAATTGTTTGAATTCCTGTTGTGTATACACCGGAACGCCATACTTTATCGCCGATTGATACTTGGTGCTCCCGCAATCTTCCTTGCTCTTCACTATAAGCGCAAATGTATTCTTACTCACCGTTCCAGTCACGTTTCCTCCACTCGCAACTATGGTCGCCTCCAACTCTTTATCGCGGAATCCAGTGAGGGCGATGCTTTTTCCGGCGAGAGGTTTGTCGCCTGCCATACCGCCCACCACCACCGGCATTTGAGCAACTAGACCCGCCATACCGCCCTCCCACCCAATCTCCCCCAAAAACGCCATAAATCGCGGCACGTTTTCAATGAATTCGGCTGCGGTCTTTTGAGAGAACCCTGGAATCGCGGCGAGTTTGGCAACATTTCTCTCCTCAAGGACATTTGGATAGTCTTGAAAGATTTTGGCAATCTTCTTTTCACCGAATCCACGGCCAATCAAATTGGAACCAATGAGAATCTGCTGGATGGTGGCAGATGCGAACTTTTCACGGATATTTGTGCTGAGTTTCGCTGCCATTTTGTCCTTGAAGCCGTCGACTTTGAGGAAATCACCATGGGTCATGTCGAGAATCTTCTTAATTGTGTCAAATCCGGCGTTCATCAGTCGCTTCACATTACCAGCACTGAGTCCATCGACCCCGAGAGAAGTAAAGAACCCCGCGATGTTTTTCTCTCTAACAATCGCACTATCCTCCGGATTAACGAGGACAATGTCGATGTCGCTAGACGTCCACGCATATTCGCCCATATCGGCCGCAGGCATTTTCGGGGGAACTGGCGTTATCGTCTCGACGATGTATGGAATGACGTCACCACTGCGAATCAGGCGAACAACGGCTCCTGGACCGATTCCACTGTCTCTAATGAATGCCCCGTTAAATCCAGTCGCATATTCAACGACAACACCGCCGATGCTAGTAGGCTCAATGCGCACACGCGGTTTCAAGTAGCCATCCTGACTAGGCGTCCAGATTACGTCGGTTACGGTGACCTCAGCTTCTTGCCCCCCGGATGCTGTCTTGAATGCCACCGAATGCTCTGGATTTCCACTGGATTTGTGTGGAAAAGCGCTGGCATCGCACGTGATAATAACGCCGTCAATCTCATATTCTACCATACATTGTTTCCAAACAAGTATCAAATTTGTTAGGAAATCTGCTGTTAATTGTGACTTTTTAAAGACACCATTATTGTAAACCACATTGAACCCGTGTGATGCTAGTAGTTTCAGTTGTTCGCTCTGTGAGAGACCGGCCGGAGAGAGAACCTCGTAACAAATGAAATCCACGTCGGCACACTTGGACGGATCGGCAATCTTTGAATTGACAATACCACTCACTAAATTGCGTGGATTACTTGCGCCTAGTGGCTGGTATTTTCTCTCAAATGTTTCCGGTTTCATAATGAATTCACCGCGAACACAGAGACCCGTCGTATTCGTGGGATTTCCGATATTAACAAGTGAGAGAAGAGGGGTCACATCTTGACCAATGTTGCCATCGCCACGAGTATACATCCGATGCCGTCCAAAGTCAATCATGCCGGATACACCGTCGAGTTTGGCAGAAATAACATAGGGTTCCGCGTATATTGTTGCCCATTTAGAGAGTCCTACATCAGACTTGATTTTGTCCATAGATCCCATGAAATGAGGCAGCTTCACACGATTACGGGCGGGTGGGGCACCAATTTCGGAGAGAACTGCGGCAGACGGCCAATTTTCGGCAATAAAGTCTTTCAGTTCATCAAATGCGGCATCGGAGAGAAGCGGGGTCGCATTATAGTAATTCTTGGCAGCGATTCGTAACATATCGGCGCATACTGATTCTTTCATGTGAAGACCAAACCCATTCTTGGCGTAATTTGCGATGAGTTCTTCGGTTGTCAGCATTTTTAGGTAGATTGTTTTATCTTGTGTTTCTATTTCTAATTCCTTTTTGAATTTTTAATAATTTGTGGAAAGTATATAAACCAATAGGCATAATTAATATTTATATTTACTTTACAAAGTATGAGCGAGCCTGCTTTTAATTGTGAGAAGTGTAAATTCTCCACAGATTTACCGATTCAATGGCAACACCACACTGAATTGGCGTCGCATATTAAGAAAACAGGCGGGAAGCCTCGCGATAAGAGTGTCAAATACAAGTGTCCATATTGTAAGAAGGAATACTCGTTTATGAGTAAGTTGTGTATTCATATGAATAGCTCTTGTCCAAAGCGCCCGGTTAAGATAGAAGATGAGAATGCTCAGGCTCAGGCCGAAGATGAATCGCCAGCACAGGAAGATGTTACGCCACAACAAGCAAAATCTTCTTGTAACTGTGAAAAGTGCTTGTCTGGTGATACCGAGGAGCCAGTTGACCTCGAAACCATGGTAAATAGGTTCATTGACCGTAAACGCAATATGTATCCAGTTGATGATGTGTATCATTCACAAGTTTATGCTATGGAAATGTATGACCCAACGAGTCCACCTGTTCCAGACACTGGTAAGGTGAACTACAATGAGCCGATGCCCGATATTGAGCCAATCATGAAGCTGATCAAACACAGCCGCAAAATGCGGAAATACATGTTCGCAATTGTGTATGATTTGCTCGAAGAGGACTTTCGGCAGTCAAAGGTTGTTGAAGCGGTCAAACATTACGCAGAGAAACGAGGATTTGACGTTTTTACAAAGGATGACTTTCATCTTCATATTGAAGACCGGAATAAGATTTATTTGAGAAGCATGCGCGCCAGAGAGAAGGAGGAAGGTAGTGATATTCCAGCATACTCAAAAGTGAAGGAGAAAGAAACAACCACTTAATTTTGTTACACCAAAGAATTTTCTACTTTAATTGTATAAACAAAATGCAATCATCGTTTCAACGCATATCTAATTCAGTAAATTATGGTGACACGTGTTTTATGAGTTTTTATGCGTCTACATTGTCTCGGCTGTCATATTTTGATGATAATAAATTTATACAGTTTTATAATCAAATAATAGGTAATGTTATTCCGACTTCAATATTGTCCGGGATAAACAAAATTGTTTTAGAAGGTGATTTAAATAACTTATTTAACGACGAGTATGCATTTAATTTAAGTTCTAGAGAATTCCAGACGTATTCAAACAAAGAAGGAAAACAATTTATTGATTATGTTGCTATGAATATGCCTCAGAATATAAACATAATTACTGGTGAAATGATGGGTACTCGCACATATCATGAAGTAGATATTGCTACAGTAGACCAGAATATAAAATATATCTCGTTGGCTTGCTCGAATTATGGTAACGTTTATATAGTTGCTGACAAACGCATGCCTAATGTCATTCAAGTGATATTTAGAGGAACATATAGTAGCAAGACCGCTGGAAGTTATACTAAGCCGACGTCAATGATACCAATTAAAATAACTAAGGATTCGAAAGAGGCATATTTATATGGTATTTATAAAATTACGACAGATATGCTTAACACTATAATGGAGAGCATCCGATATTTGGCTGTAAACTTTTTAGGGCGTTCTGAGCCAAATAGTGTTACTGTATTGACGTTTGGACATTCTCTCGGCGGAGCAATGACCACATTATTTTCGTATTTATGGAGCAAACTTAAAACCAACGATTTTTACAAACGTTCACCGTATGACATATTTAAAGCCCCTATATTTTGCGTTAGTTTGGGGGCACCTCGCTGTATGAATGTGTATGCTAGCGATGATTATTGTAAGAGTGTACAGTCTGGATTAATAACATTTAAACGTATTGTGACCAAAGGCGATCCGGTTCCTGGGTTACCCAAAAAAATTGCCGGATTTTCGCATCCTTGTTCGTCAAAAGAAATGAAGGCAGATGGGATGCGTAAGCGTGTAAATGAAGATTGTAGTGATGTACTTAGTAAGGTGCCGTTGAAACCAAAGTATGACTCGTCAATTAAGTGTGAACCTCAAAATAGTAACATAATAACAACTTATAATCCACTGTCACATACGTTGTATTTTTATATAATGTATATCAAAGCGGTGGATATCGGTAAATTTTTTAAAGGTATGGTGACTCAGAGAGAAGTGAGGCGGACTAAAACAGGACAAACAGTTGTTCGTGTTAATATTGGTAATCAGGGTAGTTTGAAGACTGCATTCTTCGTATTGGACCATGTTAGAGATGTTCCGTCTGATGATGCGAGAATTGAAAAGAATACCGAAAGTGAAACACAAGGCGATTTATTAACACCAGATCAACCCACGGTTGGCGGTGGCAAGGTCTCAGAAGATATTAAAATGACAAAGGAACTGTTTGACATTATTGTTAGTAGTGCAACGGAAATTCCACAAGGCAATGATCGCAATTTAACAGAACCTATTACTGGACAATATGTAAATGTCATTGATGGTAGACCAACTAGTACTAGTAATACTGGAGGAAAAAAGAATAAGAAACGTAAAACTGTTCGGAACAAGAAGAAGAATAAGAAACGAACCAGTAAAAGGACCCATAAACATTAAAGTTAAATCTGGAATAGTGATGTAAGTTCTGTTGGCGTAGATGGTTATCGCATTCGCTTTACACGCGAAGGGTCGTGGGTTCGATCCCCACACGGAACATCTTCTTTTTCACGGAATTTTGTTTTTTTCACGGAATTTTGTTTTTTTCACGGAATTTTGTTTTTTTCACGGAATTTTGTTTTTTTCACGGAATTTTGTTTTTTTCACGGAATTTTTTTTTCACCTTTTTACATTTCAAACGCCGATTATAAAAATATTGAATTGCTTGTTAATAATCAATTTCTCTCCACTTTGCGGTTTGACAAGTTTCAAAATCTACTCAGGAAACAAGTAATGAAACACAATTCACCATAAATCCTGCTCTATTTTGTAAAATGCTACATAAGTTTTTGAGTGAATACGACGATTCAAAAGAAGCAATTTATAACTGGGATGAGCTATTAAACTTTGGAGTCAATGATTTAACGACAAAGTTTAATTATGAAGGAAAAGAAGAAATTACCACGATGATGAGCCAATTTGGGTTTATCAGATTGAAACTGTGAAGATTCTTGTTTAACAAACACGTGTCCGTGGTTAATGAGCGGTTGGTCGTTCGTCATACCATAACCACGAAGCAACCAGTTTGTTGTCATCTGGCAAATTATTGTAAATCTGTTCTGTTGAATGCGACAGATTACGCAATTTCGGGTAATGTTGGTTGGAACGCCTGTAATCCTCGACGAACTCGTCGCTTTCTCTCCGCATTTCAGCATAATAATCCCAGAAACCCGCGTCGTCTTCATTGATGTCAACAATATAATACAAATACACATAACTGAAATCAATCTTAAACCCAAGGATAGTCATATTTATAAATAGTATTATTATTTTTATAGTTTTAAGTGGTTTCGTTAAATTATAAAAAACAAAGTAGAGAACTGGTTAAAACACACTCCGAAATAAAACAAATTATGCTATTATATCATAAAAAGATGGATGTCAAATTTTTGATTTCACACTCAAAAGCACTTTCTATGACTAGTAAGGATATAATTAGTTATAATGCGGAGTATGGTGTTAAAACAAGGGCTCAAACAGCAGTATCTACAGCGTCGTGTCGTTTGTGGCAGTTGATTCTAGCTATTTTAGACCAATTAAAGGATATTAAAGGTTATGACGTTAAAACGCTAATTCAAGGTCATTCTCTCAGTCTGTCTGAAACAGACAAGACTCTGAAACAATACAACGCCATGGTTGCTAAAATTAGCACGGTTTTAGATAATATTCGTAGGAATCCAACACTTGATCTTCTTATTTATTCTAATCAGATAGTTCCTGGTGAGATTGTTATGTATGATCCTCGAAAGATGAAATTACAAAATGGAAAAAATTACTTGTGTATTTACATTGAAGGTGCCGCCCATTCTATTCTTCATTATTTCACAATTATTCAAACGACAGACGGTAAACAATACTTGAATTCGTCGTATGGGTCGGATTATGTGTGTGTTTCTCAATATACTACTGAGCTTGTTGCGGATGAATTAAATAGGTTTATTTCAGCTTTAAATAATCCTGATACTGATGAGGATTATATAAGTGAATTTTATAAAAAATACTTTTTAAAGGGCAATATTGGAGTTTCTTATTCTGAGGACGATTATGAGAATAACCCTTCATTGCGTTTCGCAAAAATCGTTCCTGATGAAGGTAATTTGAGAGAAATTGCTAGTGTCACTGAAAATCAATTTAGAAATAAAATTCGATGTGGAATAATGCCGAATTATGGTGGATTAGTTGGTTCTGTTATTGGCAGTTCATATATTGGTGGAAGACGCAGAAAGACTGCGAAGAAACATAGTCGCAGACATAATAAAACAAGTCGCAGACATAATAAAACAAGTCGCAGACATAATAAAACTAAACGGCATAGGTCTTCAAATAAATGTTGTCGTTAATAATGAGTGTCGCCTCTTTCTTGCTCTTTTCGTAATCTTTCTCGTCATTACCTCCTAAAATTTGGTTGAGTGTATTGAGATGATTTTTGTCATTGTCTATCCAATCGGGATTTTTTTATCTTTTTCCCATTCTTTGAGTTGTTGTATTTGTTTTGACTCCATTTGGGTGAAAGCTTTCTCTCTACTATCGTCCTTAATCCAGATATCGTTGTTTTTATATCTGTATGTAGTTGTATATAATTTTGCGTGAGGATTTAAAAAAATTGAAATGCTTTTTTATTTTTGTATGAAAGGTATTTTCCAGCTGCTCTCTCCACACATCAAAAAATGACAAGCAACGAAGCGAACAAGTACATCCTGGCAGAGGAGGGATGCTACGAGGACGACGACATCATGAACGAGGGGTGTGCTGCGATCGACATTGAGGAGATGAATGGCTACGAGTTCAACGAGAACTCGCCGCGTACAAAGAAGGTCTCCAGCGACCCTGAGTTCGGCGACTACGAGACACCAGACGACGTCAAGGCCCGCGGCGGAGAGAACTACCACATCAACAAGCAGAAGACCAAGCCCCACAGCCCCAAGAGCGAGCGTCGCAAGCTGAGAGAGAAGCGCGTCAAGGACATCCGCACCAATGAGAGCCGTTGCCACAAGAGGGCAGTCAAGGATTTTTGAGAAAGATGAGCCAGCCAAGAGAGAAATTAGTTTATAGTTTGTAAAGATTTATTGTATGTCAAATAAAGAGAAATCGTGTTTTCTCATTGAAAGATTTGTTTTTATTTCTATTACACCTTTTTACATTTCAAACGCCGATTTTGTCTAAAATGTAAATTGTATTTTATTGAAATAATTAAGGAATAACTATTTTAGTTAATTTTAGTTAAACTATATAAAAATAAAATATTATTATACTATATAACTAAAATGGTTAATTATAGTTGCGACAAATGTTATAAAACTTTTACCCAAAAATCACATTATATTCAACACCAAAAACGAAAAAATATGTGCGAAAATAATGCCGATAAAATTAAGGTCTTAATTGATAAAGCAGTTGAAGACAAACTTAATACCATATTACCTGATAATACACTTATAAATAAAGAAAAAATTGATAAAGAAAAAATTGAAATAAAACCAACAACAACACCGACCACTATTTTGTCAAACCAAATGGATTACTCGACAAAAACTCGTCAGGAACTGATTGTTCTTTGTAAGGAGAAGAAAATCAAAGGGTATAGCGGTAAGAAAAAAGATGAGATTATTAAACTACTTTCAACTACATCCCCCATTACAATTACTACCAATGTCCCTGTGAAAAATGAAATTGTAATAGAAACAACTACAAAGTCAAACTCACAAAAACTAAATATGATAGATTTGTTTGCTGGAACTGGAGCATTTACTTTAGCATTCGAATTAACAAATAATGTAAATGTAGTATTTGGAAATGATATGGTAGAGCATTCAAAAAAGATTTACGATGAAAATTTTAATCATAAACTTACACTAAAAAATCTAAACGATGTCAAAGTTGAAGATATACCATCACACGATATACTGACTGGTGGATTTCCTTGCCAACCATTTAGTATTGCTGGATTACAAGAAGGATTTAAAGATGAACGCTCAAATGTTTTCTGGAAAATCTTATCTATTATTGATTATCATCAACCAAAATGTGTAATCTTAGAAAATGTTAAAAATCTTGTATCACACGACGATACTAAAACATTTACAACTATCAAAGAAAATCTAGAAAAGAGGGGATATTATGTATCCTATAAAGTTCTAAATACTGCAGAAATTACTGGAATTCCTCAACATAGAGAACGTATCTATATTGCATGTGTAAAATCCAAAAAAGTATTTGATAAGTTTACTTTAGATTTCCCTAAAATTGAAAAGAAACCCATATCTAAGTTCCTTGAAAGTAATATTCCTGATAAATATTACTACACAGATAAATCAACTACTTGGACTCTTGTAAAAAATAATGTTGTTAAGAAAAACACAATCTATCAATACAGGAGAGTATACGTAAGAGAAAATAAAAGTAGTGAATGTCCTACTTTAACTGCTAATATGGGAGGAGGAGGACATAATGTTCCTATTATACTTGATGATAAGGGTATTCGCAAACTCACCCCAAGAGAATGTTTTAACTTTCAAGGATTTCCATCATCATATAAACTACCGAATTTAAGTGATTCAAATCTTTATAAACTTGCTGGAAATGCTGTTTCTGTTCCAGTTGTAAAACTAATTGCTAATAGAATTATTCCTTTACTTCAAGAGGATTAAATATATCATCAAATGTTCCATCATACACCTTATTACAATAGGAACTAATTTGTGGTTGTAGAGATTCCCAAGTGATGCGAGGACGACGACCTTGTTTCGTTTGGTCTTCAAATGTTTGTGTCTTACTTACTTTTATATTTTTCCATTCAGATGATGTTCTTTTCAATAAAACTCTGTATAGTATAAACTTATCATTTAACCAGTTTCTTGCATCAAGAAAGTATATTACATCCCAATCAGATGATGGTGTAAATGAAGGAGGTCCATCACTTGTAAAACATTTACATTCTTGTTTGCCTTCTTTTTTTGATTGCAAATCACCCTTTTTACAATCCCATCTTGATGTAGTATCTTTGAGTTTATTATGAAGTATGAACTTTACAATATTTTCACTTATATCTTCAGGAATACAAGGTAATCTTACTTTTACACCTATTTTTTTAGTGGTATTTATCCTTCCATTAACATACGCCTTATGTAAAGCATATTGTTCTTTCAAAAGATCTTTTGTATAAGTATCTTCAGCTACTTTTACTACTGGTTCAACCTTTACATCAGTTTTCGCCTCAATTTTTGATGCTGAAACTGGTGTAGCTTCACTCTGCGTAAGCATCTCAATCAGTTTTACTTTATTCTTTCCTGTAATACCCTTGATTTTGTGTTCCTTACAGAGTGCTTTGAGTTCATATTTCTTCATCTCGGAATAGTTCATTTTCGATAACGGGTTTAACTTTTTGTGTATTATTATAATTATATATTTAAGTATTTCATTTCAATTTTTTTTATTTAATCAATTTTATAGAAAAAATAATTTAATAATATATGCCTACACATAAAAGTAATGATTATAAATTAACAGCAGTTCAATATTATATAGTTGAAGATAAAACACAAGAAGAAGTCTGTAAAATATTCAAATGCATATAAAAATCGGCGTTTGAAATGTAAAAAGGTGTAAAATTGAAACTTGTGCGTTGTGCGGTAGAATTGAAGTAATTGTTAATCATTTAATATCTCTCAATCAATCAAAATGACTAATTATAACCATCATCGTGAGCCAACTGCTATCAACAAGCTCATTTTAGAGCACATTGATTTTGTTATGGATGAAGAATGTGAAAAGAAGGGAACAACACAAGAAGATGTTTGGAATATAGAGAGAATTCTCTCGTGGGAACGATTTGGTAGTACTATCTGTGCGACGTGTACTAAGAATTGTGAAAAGTTATTGTTACTTATTCCAAAGTGGCAAAGTGAATATGATTATGATGGTGTTATTCGTCGTGGTACCACTGAATACAGGGAATTGCCTTACAAAATAAAGTATTTTTGTGAAAGAATTGCGATGGATCATGTTCAACGCTCTGTATGGACGCCATATGACCTTTATTATTATGGACAAAACTTTTACATGAAATACATGGGAGAAACTGATATAACTGAAATAATTGACCTCAAGATTTCAAATGCTATTAACGAGAGAAATATTGAATACTTGTTTGGCAAGTTTATGTCGAGTAAAAAGTAATTTTATTTATTTAAAAATAATATTGAAAACAATGCGATGATAATTATTTATTTCTAATGTCAAATAACTACTTGAAAACGCAAGAAGCAATTGAAGACGGAAAGGATTTAACAGAACAATTGTGTATTGCGTTGAATATTATTGCACTCAATGCAATTTCAGAGGATGACATTAGAACGGCGATGTATTTGAGAGAACATGTAAGAAATAATGATGTATTTGATGTTGAAGCAATAATTCGAGTGCTTTATGTTTCTCTCCGATTGACTACAAGTAAAAGCAGCATGAATATGTCGCAATTCTGTGAAGACCGAGAGAAGTTGGTTGATTTATTGAATTGGAAGAATGATGTTAAAAATTAAATGATGTTAGTGCTATAAGTATTTATCTAACACGGTGGAGAGAAAAATGTAAGAAAGATACATAGAATTAATTTACAATAAGAGTAGGATTTTTGGCTGATTTAACTTGTTTTTTTACTTTTATTTGTGTTATTGCCGGTGGTTCTGGTTCTGTTTTAACAGGTTCCACATCTGTTAGTTCTTCACTTGGCGTTGTTTTTATTTTTCTAATTGCGCATCCCCTATAATGTGCAGACAAAGCCTGTTGATTCTTAGCGATGTAATTACAAAACTCACATGTCATCTTACCAACTGAGAATGTATAACGAGAAGAAAGATACTCTTCAAGTTTAGGGAATGTTATTTCATCAACTTGTTTAATCATCTTTTGAGAGAAATCCTTGATAGTTTTTAATAGATTGAGTTTCTGTGAACAACATTCTTGGAATTCACGATTAATATCATCAAGTTGTTCTTTTGAAATAGTATCATGCTCATCGTTCTTATCAAATTTAGCAAGAGTATCTTTGAACATGTCAATTATCTCAATTCCGAGTTTAATTTTCTCTGCATCATAGTTAACCTCATGAATAAACAACAGAACATGTGTATTCTTGTGGATACAAATATCGAAGTTCTTCTTATTAGCAATTCCAGTATTTTGTGAGAGAAACAATCCACAACAGTTTTGAGTGTCAATATCTCTAATAAACTTTGATACTTCCTCTTTTGAAACAATGCTATCCCAGTTCTTATTCTCAACTAAAATGGTTGGCTTGTTTTCTCTCGTCAAAATGATATCACCTGATTCCTTCTTATCACCAACATATGAAATGCTTTGTGCCGATGGATAAAGATTGTTTAGGATGTTAAACACTATATTCTCTGATATCTTACCCTTAGTAGAAGCATTCTCCATTTTTTTGAGCATATCAGAAATGGTTGAACCGAGAGAAAGTGAAGTCTGTTGATTAGCTGTTGTAATTTCTTTGATTCTATCGCTTGTCATTTTAATCTCATTAATATTGTGTTCAATTCGTTGTTCACTCTGATTAAACTTTGTTTCTAGGTTGACTACAAAGTCATTGAGTGTTTTAGAGTTGATTGAAGAAGTCAAAAACTTATTTGTGTCTTCTGTGATGGATGTGTGTAATTTAAGCATAATATCGTTTAATTGTGTTGATAGAACTTCATTGTTCTTTGGAATAAAGTCATTTATCAGCAATTGTGTTTTATTCAATGCCATTTCATTTTGTTCTCTCAAAAGAGGGGCTATTTTATCAGAAACATTGTTAGACAAAATCATTTTCACATCATCGAGATAGTCTTTCTTGAATTCCGAGAGTTTTAGTGTGAGATGTGCGAGATTATCGTTACGGAGAGAAGATATGTTTTCTGTTACACCATTTAGTTGCGATTGCATTGTCTTCATGTTTTCAATGAGTTGTTCAGCAAGAGAACTAGTGAGACCAGTTGATGAGTCAGGAATAAGTTGTTTCATCAAATCAATGAACATCAAGTTGACTGACTCGAAATTGAGAGAAGGATTCTGTTTATAAAAGTTCCATATCTTTTCGTTATCAACAGAGAGCGTAAACTTCGGCATGGTTCGAAAATATATAACACTATGTAGTGTCTTTAAGTGTGTTTTTCGCAAGTTAATAATTTGTTAGGTTTTTGAAATGCGAATCCAATAAAATATTTCGCAAGTTAGGTTTTTGTTAGGTTATTGACTTGCGAACCACCAGAAACCGGTCGCATTTCAAAAACT
>Ga0164294_10000103_pt1 | contig 77931 bp, 63 predicted proteins | sample GEODES005metaG_FD_111479 | JGI IMG/M metagenome (GOLD analysis project Ga0164294, IMG submission 111479) | Oligotrophic lake water microbial communities from Sparkling Lake, Wisconsin, USA - GEODES005 metaG | ecosystem: Environmental > Aquatic > Freshwater > Lake | place: USA: Sparkling Lake... | reverse complement strand
TCTGGCAGTGACCTCAGCAACAAAGAATTCGAGCAGCTTTCTTTGTACTTTTATGTCTAATTTACATCGTGTTAGCTTCATTTTCATAGACTAGCATTTCCACTAATCTACTACAGCCCCAAACTTTTAGAATGACAGCATTAAAGACCAACGTGCAGACATATTTATCCCCAAAAACTGAGGAAAAGACTGTGGACAGATCGCATGGAACATCGTGAAACACCTATAAATTATAGAGTTCATACGTTTTAACAATTTTTTAATCATTGCATATCATACCGTCACGATACGCAAGAAAAAAAACAGATCAAAGCGTTTACGTCGATTAAATCACATTGAGAATAAAGTCTTTTTTCATACAAATAGCCTGCTTTATAAGCATAATCAACCGGCTGGATGGGCTTTCAGTAACCCTGCTTTCCCAGAATGGACTATGGCTAAATTGAACATGGTCAGGACAATCAAACAAAGAAAAAAGTAAAACAAAATATATAATTTAATAAATAACAATATATTAAACTGTACTTCTATATTTATACTATTTATCACAAAATTTGACTGACATGCAGGTCATGCCAACTTAGGCCTGATCCCTTAAGGACAGTGAACTCATCTTAATGATTCATTGAATCCATCGAAAAACTGTCTTATTTGCGATCAAAGGCACTGATTTTTTGAAAATATGTGCTAGCGCCTGATGTTGGATATCTCTTACACACATTGAAGTTTGATCTATCGAAGCTCATGAAATATCATGGAAGCATAAGAATGAGAACTGGTTAACAGTCCACAGAGTCGAAGTTGTTCTCCACTATCCTCCAAGGCGAAGCGATGCTTTTCCTTGGGGGAATTTTTATTTTCAGCCCTTTTCAATACACGCTTAACCGCGTACCGAACACCAAGCAACATCAGGATCAAAGCTATTATCATTGATCTATGGCATGCTGCAACTGCGATACGATCCCTCGTGTTGCATAATCAGTTGACAGATCAAGCTGCTGTTTCTGTTCCTCTGGGGTGATGGTATGAAACAGTCGCATTGGCTTCAGATCATGCCAACTGTTGATCGCAAAACCAGTGTCGCTGGCTGTCCAGAGCATCGTCACTGGATTAAGACGAATCAGCTCTGCTTGGATTCTGACTGGGCGACAGAGCTTATCCAGTGCCCAGAATCCTGCATAGCCTTCCAAAAACTCTTCAGTCCCCTCCTCCAGCAGATAAGCCCCCCCTGCCGCCTTTGCGGTTGTGATATTGCCAACAAAAGCAATCACACCTGCAACCGCAAGTGTAGATACCACTTCAAAGGAAATATAAGCTTTGCGCTAGGCTTTAGGTGTCAGACCGTAATCTGTGACACGATATCTAAAAATCACATCGGCTCCTGTCAACTTGGCAATCTGATCCGCATCGGCTTGTCCAAGTGGCGAGCCAAATTCGCCGATCCTTGAGAGCGATGATGAATCATCGGTACTTTCGACCGGTACAAAGACGGTGCCCATTTTGAAGGCTTGCGTCATCGCATGTGAAGCCTGATGCTGTAAATAGGCTTTTTGTTGGTCCGTCTCTTGTTGGATTGGGGCTTGATCAGAAGCCCGATCCTGCTTGGCTTCATCCGGATCATGCGACAAGGCTTGCAATCGCTTATCATCAATACGCGTAGGTGACTGAATTGCCCAGATCTTGATGGGTGCTGTTTTATGCGTCTGGGCAAAGTCATGCAACGCCTGATTGGAAGCGCAGCCAGTCAGATGTAGCAACAGCAAACCAGCAAATCCCGCCTTGATCTTACATATCGATGCTATGTATTTGGCCTCTAGATGATCGGATGATGCTGTCTGACTCTGTGGCATAAAAAGAACTCGATGATTTTCAAGAATTGCAGCCTAACCGGGCTAACCTAGGCCACCATTAGCAAATCATATTAGCCCCTGCCGTCTACCCTCACACATCATGTAGCATTAACGACCACATGGACTGATGATTCTTATCATTGTGCTGCCCTCCCAGTTCGTTACACTGCTGGGGTTCAAAATTTTTAGTGATTGAGCATGTCCATGTTGTATGGATAGTCTCATCTTGAATAAAGGCACAAGGAGCCGAGAATGACGGAAGCCTATATATTTGATGCCATCCGCACCCCGCGTGGCAAAGGCAAAAAAGACGGTAGTCTGCACGAAGTCAAACCCATTAGTCTGTTGACGGGCCTCATGCATGCACTGGTGGAGCGTAACCATCTGGATACCAGCAAGATCGAAGACGTGGTCTTGGGCTGCGTGACACCGGTCGCCGATCAGGGCGGCGATATCGCCAAGACCGCCGCCATTGCTGCGGGCTGGAGTGATGATGTGTCCGGTATGCAGTTGAACCGCTTCTGTGCATCCGGCCTTGAAGCCGTCAATGTCGCCGCCATGAAAATCCGCTCAGGCTGGGAAGATCTGGTCGTTGCCGGTGGTGTCGAGTCCATGTCGCGTATTGCGATGGGCTCCGATGGCGGTCCATGGGCGCTTGATCCAGAGACCAATCTCAAATCCAGTTTTGTCCCACAAGGCGTAGGTGCCGATCTGATTGCGACCTTAGATGGCTACACCCGTGCCGATGTCGATGCCTTTGCGGTTAATTCGCAGAAAAAAGCCGCTGCTGCACAAGCCGCAGGCCGCTTTGACCGTTCTGTGATTCCGGTCAAGGATCACGCAGGTGTGACCATTCTTGCAAAAGATGAATTTATCAAACCCAATAGTTCGGTTGAGAAACTCGCTGGGCTTGCTCCCAGCTTTGAAATGATGGGCAGCATGGGCTTTGATGCCGTGGCCCTGCAAAAATATCCTGAGGCTGAAAAAGTCCAGCATGTGCATCATGCCGGTAACTCCTCGGGTATCGTCGATGGTGCCGCCCTCGTGCTGATCGGCTCCGAGAAGGCAGCCAAAGAACTTGGCCTTAAACCACGCGCCAAGATCGTGGCGACCGCACTCGTTGGTACCGATCCGACCATCATGCTGACCGGTCCTGCACCTGCTGCTCGTAAGGCCCTTGCCAAAGCAGGTCTGACGATTGATGACATCGATCTGTTTGAAGTCAACGAAGCTTTTGCTGCTGTAGTGATGCGCTTTATCAATGAACTGAAAGTCCCGGCTGAGAAGGTTAATGTTAATGGTGGCTCTATCGCGATGGGCCACCCGCTGGGTGCGACCGGTGCGATGATTCTGGGCACCCTGCTCGATGAGCTGGAACGTCAGGACAAGAAACGTGGCCTTGCAACCCTATGTGTGGGTGGTGGCATGGGCATCGCGACCATCATTGAGCGGGTTTAAGGGAGAAAACTGTGAGTGCTATTCAATATCAAAAAGATCAGGATCAGATCGTCCTACTTACACTGGATTCTACTGGTCAATCCGCAAATACCATGAATGCGGAATTCCGCGACAGCCTCAAAGAAGTGGCAGGTAAACTCAAAACTGAAACTGACCTCGCTGGTGTGATCATCACCTCAGCCAAGAAGACCTTCTTTGCTGGTGGTGATCTGGATGAGCTGATCCAAGTGACACGCGATCAGGCAACCGGTTTCTTTGAGATGATCGAAGAGCTCAAATCCCATATGCGTGCGATTGAGACGCTGGGCAAGCCTGTGGTCGCGGCGCTGAACGGAACTGCATTGGGTGGCGGCTGGGAGATTGCCCTGGCGACCCATCGTCGTATCGCGCTGAATGACTCAAAGATCAAGTTCGGCCTGCCGGAAGTCACCTTGGGTCTCTTGCCCGGCGGCGGTGGTGTGGTACGTATGGTACGCTTACTTGGACTGCAAACTGCCATGCCGTTCCTGATGGAAGGCAAACAGTTCGACGTCAAGACCGCTATCAATCTGGGTTTAGTGCATGACACTGCCGACACCATGGATGAAGTACTGACCAAAGCCCGCGAATGGATCAAGGCCAATAAAACAAGCCAGCAACCCTTTGACACCAAAGGCTACAAAATCCCCGGCGGCGATCCGCGCACTCCTGCGGTCGCACAGATGCTGGCGATTGCACCCGCCATGCTGCGTGACAAGACCAAGGGTTGCTATCCTGCCCCTGAAGCCATCATGTCGGCTGCGGTCGAAGGTGCACAGGTCGATGTCGACACCGCGCTACGTATCGAATCACGCTACTTTACCCAAATCACCACCAGCCAGATCGCAAAGAACATGATCGGCACCTTCTGGTTCCAGTTGAACGCTATCAAAGGCGGTCGCAGCCGTCCAGCCGGTGTGCCTCGCTGGCAGGCGACCAAAGTGGGCGTGCTGGGTGCTGGGATGATGGGCTCAGGTATCGCATATTCGACCGCCATCAAAGGCGTGCCGGTCGTACTGAAGGATGTCTCGCAAGAAGCCGCCGACAAAGGCAAAGGCTACAGCCAGAAGCTGCTGGATAAACGTGTCTCGCGTGGCAGCCTGTCTGCCGACAAGCGGGATGCCATCCTGTCCTCTATCACAGCGACAGCCAATGCAACGGATCTGAAAGGTTGCGATCTGATCATCGAAGCGGTATTTGAGAACCGTGATCTAAAAGCCAAAGTCACTCAAGAAGCCGAAGCTGAACTGGTCGCTGGCGGCATCATGGCGTCCAACACCTCGACCCTGCCTATCACTGGTCTGTCCAAGGCAAGTAAAGATGCGACGCATTACATCGGTCTGCACTTCTTTAGCCCCGTAGACAAGATGCAACTGGTCGAGATCATCAAAGGCAAAGACACCAGCCCTGAGACATTGGCACGCGCCTTTGACTATGTGCTGCAGATCGGCAAGACCCCGATTGTGGTCAATGACAGCCGTGGTTTCTTTACCAGCCGCGTGTTCGGTACCTTCATTCAAGAAGGCATGCGCCTCTTGGCTGAGGGCGTGCATCCAGCCCATATCGAGATGGCAGCCCTCAAAGCCGGTATGCCGGTCGGTCCGCTCGCCATCCAAGATGAAGTCAGCCTGAGCTTGACCGAGCATATCGCCGAGCAGACCCGCAAGGATCTGGCAGCAGAAGGCAAGACCTTGCCAATCACTCCTGTCGATGATCTGGTCCGCAGCATGATTCATGACCATAACCGCAAGGGCAAAGCCGCGGGTGCAGGTTTCTACGATTACCCTACCGATGGCGGTAAGAAGCATCTATGGTCGGGTCTGTCGCAATGGATCAAGCCTGAGGTACAGATCAGCGAACAGGAGATGATCGATCGTATCCTCTTTGTGCAGGCGTTGGATACCGTTCGCTGTTTGGAAGAAGGTGTGCTTGAGTCAGTCGAAGATGCCAATATTGGCTCGATCTTCGGTATTGGCTTTGCACCGTGGACTGGTGGTGCGATCCAGTACCTCAATCAGTATGGCATCAAGAAAGCGGTACTGCGTGCGCAGGCACTGGAGCAGAAGTATGGTGAGCGTTTTGCCGTACCGGCACTGCTGAAAAAGCATGCGGATGAAGGAACGACGTTCTAAGTCTCTGGTTCGATATCAAAAAAACCGCCTAGATGGAGGCGGTTTTTTTTAATGGTTTGATTCTTTAGAACAGACGGTTCAGACCATTCAAGGCAGCGACCCGGTAGGCTTCGGCCATGGTTGGATAGTTAAAGGTGGTCTGGGTAAAATAATGCAGGCTATTGCCCGTTGGATTATTCATCACGGCCTGACCAATATGCACGATCTCAGCGGCGTTATTGCCAAAGCAATGGATGCCAAGGATCTCAAGTGTTTCGCGGTGAAAGAGGATTTTGAGTACGCCAACGGTATCCCCAGTGATCTGGGCGCGTGCCAGATGCTTGAAGGAGGCTTGACCAACTTCGTAAGGGATTTTTTCTTGTGTGAGTTGTTGCTCGGTCTTGCCGATAGAGGAAATCTCAGGGATGGTATAGATGCCGGTCGGTACGCTGGTGACTGGTGGCACATTCTCCTCACCGACCATATGTGCTGCGGCACAACGGCCTTGATCGTAAGCTGCTGATGCCAGTGACGGCCAGCCGATCACATCACCTGCGGCGTGCACATGCGAGACGCTGGTCTGATACTGCTCATTGACGGTGAGTTGTCCACGGCTATTGGTTTCGAGACCGAGATTATCAAGACCCAGACCATCGGTATTACCCGAACGACCATTACACCAGAGGATAGCATCGGCTTTGATCTTTTTGCCGCTTTGCAGATTCAGCACCACATAATCGTCAAAGGTTTCAAGGGACTCAATGGTTTCGTTATGACGGACCAGCACACCGAGTTCACGCAGATAATAGGACAAGGCGTCAGCGATTTCATTATCCAGATAGCTCAGGAGTTGGGTCTGAGTATTGATCAGATCGACCTTATAGTTGAGACCAATAAAAATCGAGGCGTATTCACAACCAATGACTCCGGCGCCATAGATGATGATCTTCTGAATGGGATAATCGAGCTTGAGGATCTTGTCGCTGTCAAAGACGCGTGGGTGTGTAAAGTCGATATTGGATGGCTGATAAGGACGGCTACCGGTCGCAATCATCAGTTGCTCAAACGTCAGTGTCTCTTGCCCACCATCCTGCAAATGCACGGTCAAGGTGTGCGGGTCATTGATACAGGCTCGGCCATGATAGACTTCGATATGGTTGCGCTCATAGAAGCGCGTATGTGTCTCGACCTGCTGGTTGATAACCTTGCGGGCGTTGCCCAAAATCTTGGTCAAAGGCACATGTTTCCACTCACCCACCCTTTGAAACAACGGATCGCGCTGGTAGCGCATGATATTAAACACGGTCTGACGCAAAGTCTTGCTTGGAATGGTGCCCACATGTGCGCAGTTACCGCCGACGACTTCCCGCTGATCCACCACGGCGACGCGCTTGCCACTCTTGGACAGCTTCATGGCAGCGCCTTCACCAGCAGGTCCTGCGCCAAGGACGATGGCATCGTATTGAAAGGAGGGTTCGGCTTCGGTTTTCTTTTTACGAGTCATGGCAGTACTCAAATCAAAACTTTAATCAAAACATGCAGAGGTTCGGTCGATCATGAACCGACCACGGTAATCTGAGTGAGGGAAGCATCGCTAATCCTTGTTATCATACTCTAAATGATTGACAGGGTGATCAAAAGCCAACAAAGTTGCTTAATGCCGCTGTTTGCTGATTTTCTGCACAGCTTGTGATGAAAATGCAACATCTGAATCCGCCGGGCAATGGCCTTCTCGCCTATAATGATTGGCATATACTCTCTGATGTGGTGCCTGTCACCTGCAAGGATTGATGATGTCCTCCTCTGCTTCCCCGAAGGTTTCTGACTTGGCTGTTAATGCCGTGAATCCACAAAACACTGAGCCGCTATCACAATCGCCAAGAGTTGTGCGCAAGCCTGTACAGGGCGAGAAGCTGCGCGGTGCAGATAAAATGGCCCGTATCCCGGTCAAGATCATCCCGACTATAGATCCGCCCAAGAAACCCGACTGGATTCGTGTTGCGATGACGGCACCTGCTGAAGTCCAGCGCATCAAAGATACCCTGCGTACCCAAAAACTGCATACCGTCTGCGAAGAAGCCGCCTGTCCTAATCTGCCTGAGTGCTTTGGTGGTGGTACCGCGACCTTTATGATCATGGGCGATATCTGTACGCGCCGTTGTCCATTTTGTGATGTGGCACATGGTAGACCGAATGCGCTTGATCCAGATGAGCCGCGCCATATGGCGGAGACGATTCAGGGGCTTGGGCTGAAATATGCCGTGATTACTTCGGTGGACCGCGATGATTTGCTGGATGGTGGTGCACAGCACTTCGTGGACTGTATCCAAGAGACCCGTCGCTTAAGTCCAGAGACTTTGCTTGAGATTCTGGTGCCGGATTTCCGCGGTCGGATGGATATTGCCTTACGCATCATGGCTGAGTGCCCGCCGGATGTCTTCAATCATAATATCGAGACCGTGCCACGCCTGTATAAAGCCATGCGTCCGGGTTCAGATTATCAGCATTCTTTAAATCTGCTTAAAAAATTCAAGGAAGTACGCCCAGATGTCCCGACTAAATGTGGCTTGATGGTGGGTCTTGGCGAAACTGAAGAGGAAATACTGGCGCTGCTGGATGATCTGCGTGCACATGGTGTGGACTATGTGACTATCGGACAATACCTGCAGCCCTCCAAGAGCCATGCACCCGTCGAGCGCTTTGTGCATCCGGATGAGTTTGAGCGTTATACCGCGCATGGTCAGGCGTTGGGCTTTACAAACATCTGGGCGGCTCCGATGGTTCGCTCTAGTTACTTTGCTGATCGTCAGTATCGTGGTGAACCTGTGCCGCCAGTACGCCGTCGTCCGGGTGCAATGGCCTGATTGATTAAATTTGCTCGTGTAACACAACACTTAACGCGGTCAAATCAGAAGATTTGACCGCGTTTTGCGTATTCTGTCGTACACGAGATAGGCGTTTTGCATCAAAATCTTCTATTATCAGCCACATCATGATTGGACGATCAATATCCATGGACATCACAACCGAAAACAAAAATCCCGCGCAAGCATCTGTAAAAGCGGAAAAGACATCTGACAAACGCTGGTACTGGCTGCTATTGGTGCCATGGTTTTTTGCACTTTGGGTACCCTCTTATAATCAGATCGAGCCACAAGTATTCGGATTCCCCTTCTTTTATTGGTATCAACTCGTGCTGGTGGTTGGGACGGGCTTTGTCATTGGACTGGTCTATCATTTGTCCCATGGCCGTTTTCATGGATATCAAGGAGATCGTTCATGAAGCTGGATCTGATCGCAACGACGGTGTTTGTTCTGTTATTTTTGCTGGTCACCATACTGGGCTTTTACGCTTCACGCTGGAAGGCTGCAAGCCTTGACTCTCTGGATGAATGGGGCTTGGCGGGACGTCGCTTTGGCACATGGATCACATGGTTTTTGCTGGGCGGGGATTTGTATACGGCCTATACCTTCATCGCGGTACCGGCGCTGCTCTATGGTGCAGGATCGTTTGGTTTCTTTGGTATCCCCTACACCATTTTGATTTATCCGCTGGCTTTTATGGTCTTGCCGCGTCTGTGGGCGGTATCGCATAAGCACGGCTTCGTGACCCCAGCCGATTTTATCCGCGCACGCTATAACAGTCCCATGCTGGCACTCGCCATTGCCGTGACCGGGATCCTAGCGACTATGCCTTATGTCGCTTTGCAACTGGTCGGGATCGAGGTCGTGATTGGTGGATTAGGGGTAAATACCTCCGGCTGGATGGGCGAGATTCCACTGATTGCGGCTTTTGTGATTTTGGCTGCCTATACGTACACCAGTGGTTTGCGTGCACCGGCGATGATTGCCATCGTTAAAGACCTGCTAATTTATGCTACGATCATCACTGCCTGTATTGTGATCCCAATGCATCTGGGCGGTTTCGGCAAGATTTTCGCGAGTGTGCCAGCAGACAAGCTCTTGCTGAAAGCGCCATCGGATACCAATCTGAATCAATACAGCGCCTATGTGACACTGGCGGTGGGATCTGCGCTCGCACTCTTCCTTTACCCTCACTCAATGACCGCGACACTTTCATCCAGTGGCGCCAATACCCTGCGTAAAAATATGGTGATCTTGCCTGCCTACTCTGTACTGCTGGGTCTGATCGCTTTGCTCGGCTATATGGCATTGGCGGCTGGTGTAAAGAATCTGCCTGAGTTTGCTCAAGGCTTTGCCCAGTATGGCAATAACTTTGCTATCCCGGCACTGATTATCCATAGCTTCCCATCGTGGTTTGTCGGGGTGGCATTTGCGGCGATCGGTATCGGTGCGCTGGTACCGGCCGCGATCATGTCGATTGCTGCGGCGAATCTATATACGCGTAATATCCACCGCGAATTTATCAATCCTACGCTGTCACCTAAACAAGAAACCAGCATCGCCAAGATAGCTTCTCTTCTAGTCAAATTTGGCGCATTGCTGTTTGTATTGTTTATCCCGACGCAATATGCAATCAATCTGCAACTCTTGGGCGGCGTCTGGATTATTCAGGTGTTGCCTACGGTGTTCATTGGCCTCTACACGCGGTGGCTCGACCATCGGGCATTGTTGCTGGGCTGGGTCTCCGGTATGGCTGCAGGCAGTTGGATGGCCTACTCGGTACAGTTCAAACCGATTTATACTTTAACGGTAAGCGGCTTTAGCATTCCGGGTTATTCGGCACTCTATGCGCTAGTGGTGAATCTTGTGGTTGCGATCATGGCAACCCTGATCCTGCGCCTGATTAACGTGTCCAAGAGTGATGATCTGACTCAGGTTTCCGACTACGAAGCAGCCTAAACCCGTTTAATAACGTCAAACAGCCATCTGATGGTCGTGGTTTGACTGAGCGCAGATGCAGCAATTGGCTGAAGCTGTGCGCCATCTGGGCCTAATATAGGCTACAATTCATGCCAAATGAGACACCATTTCAGATGTAATGGTGTCTTTTCCTTTTCTTTATCATTGTAATGGGATTTTCCTATGTCACAGTTGGCCAACTTCATCGAACAAGCCTTTGAAGATCGCTTGAAATTCTCTCCGACCAATGCGCCACAAGATGTCCGTGATGCCGTAGCTGAAGCGCTGGCGGGTTTGGATAACGGTTCTCTGCGCGTGGCCGAGAAGATCGGCAGTGATTGGCAGGTCAACCAGTGGCTGAAGAAAGCAGTCCTGCTGTCCTTCCGTCTGAACGACAACGTCCCGATGCATGGCGGTGATGCGGTGCAGTACTACGACAAGGTGCCGACCAAATTTGCTGGCTGGACCGAAGAGCAATTCAAGGCATCGGGTATCCGTGTTGTGCCTGCTGCGACCGCCCGTCGTGGCAGCTTTGTTGCGCGTAATGTCGTGCTGATGCCATCGTTCGTCAATATCGGTGCTTATGTGGATGAAGGTACCATGGTCGATACTTGGGCGACCGTCGGTTCCTGCGCGCAGATTGGTAAAAACGTTCATCTGTCTGGTGGCGTAGGTATCGGTGGCGTACTTGAGCCGCTGCAGGCCAACCCGACCATCATTGAAGACAACTGTTTCATTGGTGCGCGCTCTGAAGTCGTCGAAGGCGTGATTATCGGCGAAGGTTCGGTGATTTCCATGGGCGTGTACATCGGTCAGTCGACCAAGATCTATGATCGTGAGACTGGTGAAATCATGTATGGTCGTGTGCCACCAGGCTCGGTCGTGGTTTCGGGCAATCTGCCATCTAAAGATGGTAAGTACAGCCTCTACGCTGCTGTGATCGTCAAGAAAGTCGATGCACAGACCCGCTCCAAAACTGGTCTGAACGAGCTGCTGCGCATCGATTGATTGCGGCCTGCGGGCTTTTTGTCATGATACCGATAACCGTGATGCGGCATACTCGCTGCATCACGGTAACTTTTTTAAGCCGTGTATTTCATTGGCATCACACGCAGGATTGTGACAGGAGGTCACGATGGCAATATTACCTAAATCAGATTCATCTCAATCAGAGTTACCCGAATCAGTTTATCGTATCGAAGATCTCGCTGTCGGCGGATTGCTCACGCGCAAATGGAAGCGGACAGTCTACTCTGCTGCGGAGGATTATGAGCAGTTTCTCTCGCACTTTAAGCACTTGAGCGAAGGCTTGCGCGAGTGGCGCGAAGATAAAGGTCGTAAGGCGGCATTTCTGCATCTGGAAATAGAAGTACACCCTTGGATCATCAAACGCGTCAGAGATCATCTGATGACCCTCTTTCCTGTCGGGCATGATTTTGGTGACTATGCCAGTCAGAGTACCGTGACCTTGCATCTCTATGATTTTCTCGACCATGAGGGCCAGTATTGGCTGTTATATGATCGTGGTAAAGCAGTGCTGGCGCGTACCGACGACGCCAACACGGATCAAGGCAGCACTTCATCTCGCTAAATGAAGATTAAGTGACTAAAAGATCAGCGGCTAAGCTTTTCGTGGTAGACCAAGGCTATTCAGAGTCAGACAATCTTGTTATGATACGCGCCGCTATGGGGACGTGGCGAAATTGGTAGACGCACCAGATTTAGGTTCTGGCGTAGCGATACGTGAGAGTTCGAGTCTCTCCGTCCCCACCATATTTAAGAAAGCCATCACTTTGCGGATGGCTTTTTTTTATGCTGCTGAGATTAATCCGTCACTTGGAAGAAGTATCTAAGATAATTTGTTGTCATCAAAGTATTTTAGCCAACATAAGCACGGTGACCTGCAGGGGGGGTGGCATGCCTGTCGGTTTCTAGGTCTCTTTGCTGGTTAGAGAGTCACAGGCGTCTTCTACTATCTTGGGGTCTCTTTGAGTGCGTATTACTGATCACCATTGTTTATGCTTGAAATCCAAAAGGCCTGATGCGGTAAGCATCAGGCCTTTTAATCTTCGAAAAGAACATTCAAACATTTACATTAACTGCAGCTAAATCAGCATCAGGCAAATCCAAGAAATACCAAAAGCGCCCGATCAACCGACTGAAGCACTTCCCCGTCCAGTTTGCCGATGATCTCGCCAATACGAGTACGCGCAAGAGTCTGGGGCTTGTCAACCATAATCTGTGAGACCTGCAGTAAGCCATTGCTATCTGTAGGATCGACACCAATCCGAAATAATGGTGCTTCTAACAGCTCATCGGTAATTGGGAGAATGACAAAGGAAGGATGTGCTGCGAACAAATCAGATTGCATCACCAGTGCAGGCCTTCGTACCCGGAAATCTCCTTGTACCGAAACAGCCACAATATCCCCACGACTCAGTGTTTGTTCCATATCTTCACCACGGCGTTAATGCCAACCGTCTTGATCGCCGAACACATCCAGCCAGCCAGCGACTTCGCGCTCCAGTGCTGCCCCCTGAATAGACAAAGACTGGCGACGGCATTCTTCGGCGAAGCCCTGTTTGCGGGTATCGGCGACCCAGATCTGTACGGGACGTAAACCTGCAGCACGCAGGGCCTCCCGATGTTTTTGTACGCGTTCCGCGACACTCATGCGCATAACCGCATCACTCACGAATCTATTGGCTCTTATTTATAAAACATATTTAAGTTTCATGCAACACGGCACACTTGAAAAGGGACTTGTTTCATGTACATTTTTTTGTAAAGTGTTTCATGAAACCATTTCATTAAAAATGACAATAAGTTACATGATATAAATTTTCTACTAAAAACAGTTATTTAGTGTGGTGTCACCATTCGCCAACCCCATCATTTAATTTTATGATATTGGTTCAGAAAAAACATCATTTCCAAGGAAAATATCGCGATGCGTGATCTGGATATATCTACTTTAAGTAGATATTGATTTTTTAGTGCTGCTAACTTACTTAAATGCGCGCCCCAGTTTGAATTCATCGTTCCTTTGGTGGAACGTTTGATTGCTTCGCTATCAGCTCTTTCTACTTTAGCCTATAGGCTATGAGAAAGATTGGAAGGATGAGGAGTCCCGTAGTGAGCCCAGACAAAGGCACAAATCGAAAGCAAAAAAAACGAAGCCCAAAGGCTTCGATTTCAAGTCCATCAGTCAAACAATATAAGCTGGAAGTCAGATCAGGGGCGATGGATGATCACCCGCTCCTGTTTTCCTTTATAGTGCTGCAGCCAACTCGGCGCCATCACGAATCGCACGTTTGGCATCAAGTTCTGCGGCAAGCTTGGCACCACCGATGATGTGATAGCGTGCGCCAGTGGTCTCGCCTTCTTCCGGCATCAGGTTGCGTACTGATTCTTGACCGGCACAGATGACGATGGTGTCGACACGTAAGAGCTGCTGCTGATCATCGACGGTGATCCACAGACCTTCCGGTGTGATACGGTCGTAGCTGACTCCGCGCATCATGCGTACGCCGCCTTTTTTAACTGCAGCGCGATGCACCCAGCCAGAGGTTTTTCCCAGCCCTGCACCCAGTGGTGTGGTTTTACGCTGCAGAAGAAAAATCTGACGATACGGCGCATGGATCTGCGGGCGCACGAGACCACCTTCGGTTGTATAGTCGGGATGAGGATCAACGCCCCATTCCTGTTGCCAGTGATGCAGTGGCTGTGGTTGAGGTACGTTTGGGTTGCGCAGCAGGAATTCGCTGACGTCGAAACCGATACCGCCAGCACCAATTACCGCGACACGGTTACCGACGGGTGCACCCAGTAGCACTTGGACATAGCTCAGCACGCTCGGTAAGTTTGCACCATCGACTTTGAGCTTACGTGGTACTACGCCAGTTGCCACGATCACATCGTCATAGCCTTCGCGTTCCAATTGCTCACGATCTACACGCGTGTTCAAACGCACTTCGACGCCGGTCTTGTTGAGCATTTTCTTGAAATAGCGGATGGTCTCATGGAACTCTTCTTTGCCCGGGACGACCTTGGCGTAGTTGAACTGCCCACCGACATCACCCTGTGCTTCAAATAGCGTTACCACGTGACCACGGCTGGCTGCGACGGTGGCTGCTGACATACCCGCTACACCGCCACCGACCACCGCCACTCGACGTGGACGCTTGGTCTTGATATAGATCAATTCAGTTTCAAAGCAGGCTTGCGGGTTGACTAGGCATGACGCGCGTTTATTGGAGAATGAGTGATCCAGACAGGCTTGGTTACAGGCGATACAGGTATTGATCTCATCTACCCGATCACTGGCGGCTTTATTGACCCATTCTGGATCAGCGAGGAGTGGACGCGCCATTTGGATCATGTCGGCTTTTCCGGAAGCAATAATGTCTTCGGCTGTGTCCGGCATATTGATGCGGTTGGTCGCGATGACGGGCACGCCAACATGCTGGCGAACATGGGCGGTGATATCGGCGAATGCTGCACGTGGAACTGAGGTCACGATGGTCGGTACGCGGGCTTCGTGCCAGCCAATGCCGCTATTTAGTAAGGTAATGCCCGCTTTTTCGAGCGCTTGGGCGACCTGAATGACTTCATCCATGGTGTTGCCGTTCTGCACCAGATCCAGCAGTGACAAGCGGAAGCAGATGATAAATTTTTCGCCGACTTTGGCACGGATGGCTTTGACGATTTCAACGGGAAAGCGCATGCGATTTTCGATTTCACCACCCCAGTGGTCTGTGCGCTGATTGACGTGGCGGCTTAAGAACTGATTAATCAGATACCCTTCGGAGCCCATGATTTCAACGCCGTCATAACCCGCCAGTTTTGCAAGCTTGGCGGTATAGGCGTAATCATTGATGGTCGAGAGGATGCCACGGTCGGTGAGTTCGCGTGGCTTAAACATCGAGATGGGCGATTTTACCGGGCTGGATGAGACGACAAAAGGCTGATAGCCATAGCGCCCGGCGTGTAGAATCTGCATCAGAATCTTGCCACCGTGCTTATGCACTGCATGGGTGACCAGACGGTGATTTAAGGCGTCGGTCGGCGAATTCATGCTGCCACCGAACGGCAGGAGCCAGCCCTGACGGTTGGGCGAAATGCCGCCCGTGATGATCAGTCCCACGCCACCTTTGGCTCGTTCGGCAAAATAAGCGGCCAGTTTGGGGTAATGAAAGAAGCGATCCTCAAGGCCGGTATGCATGGAACCCATCACGACCCGGTTTTTTAGTTGGGTAAAACCCAGATCCAAGGGTTGAAACAAATGAGGAAAATTATTGACCTTCATAATCCCAATTACTCTAACTAGACGATGAATAAAACGAAAATTGCAAGACTGGATTGCCGACCCATGGAGTGGCTTTATTCTTCCGGCAGTCCGATACCAAAATATCTTAACATCATGGCACTTAGGTTAACACATAACGTATCAAGGCATATCTTAGCACTTGAGTTTACTTTGCCGGTTGAGTCGTCGCCAGTGGCTTGGTGTTCAGTTTATGAGTGCATTTCGGTCAATCCAATCCTCCTGACAGAGAGTATGACGGGGCTCGTCAAACGAATGCCCTTGTCATTGTCTGACAAGGGCAAATCTGCAATCACAAGTCAATGTTTTGTCATGTTTGACAGCTTTAATGATTGAAATCACAAATGACGAATAAAGCAGATTTTTATTTATGATAATTTCTCCTTAAACGTAACGACCACATAAAAAGCTGTCGATTTTTGGGAGATTATGTTACTTTGTCTTACAATATTGATGGCGGTCGGTCATGGTACTGACGTGCGATCAAGAGATTGCGAGAGCAATACGCCTATTCCAAGGAACTGAAACAAAGGATGTCATTATGAAAAAATACTCATTCACCCTGCTTACTGTATCAATTGGTCTTGCATTGGCAACCAGTTCTCAGGTCATGGCTCAGGGTTTTGCCCTGAATGAACAGGATATTGCAGGACTGGGTAGTGCTTATGCGGGACGCGCAGCCAATGCTGAAAGTGCCTCGGTCGTTGCGACTAATCCTGCGGGTCTAGCCCGACTGGATCGTATAGAGCTTACAGCTAACAACACTGCGATTTTTGCCAACAGTGACATCAAAAGTCCTGCCGGCTCTGCACCAGGAACCAATAAAGGCGACATGGTTCCTGATATTTATCTAGGCTCTTTGTATGTTGCGATTCCGCATGTTTTGGTTGATGATCTTTCGCTGGGTTTTGGTGTCTATGCACCTTACGGTTTGAAGACTGACTATGAGGACTCTTTTCAAGGCCGCTATTTCGGCAAGAAGAGCTATGTTGAGGTCATAACCTTTCAACCAACCGCAGCCTACCGTATCACGCCAAACCTGTCTTTTGGTGCTGGTCTGACTATCAACCATATTAAAGGCATCTTGTCCAACGGCATTAGTCCGGCTTATCCCAATGCCTCTCAAGAGCTGGATGGTAGTGACAACGGCTTGGGTTATAACCTTGGCTTCATGTTTACCCCGATCTCCAAACTGGATCTCGGTCTGACTTATCACTCCAAGGTGGACTATACCCTGCATGGCTCCAGCGAAGTGTTTAATGCCCCCATCACTGCAACGCCGTTTACATTCTATGCGCGCGGTGATGGTAGCCTGAAAATTACCACGCCGGATAGCATCGAGCTCGCCGCTTCGTATCAGTTGGTGCCGAGTGTGGATGTGAAGGCGGGTATTACTCATACTTTCTGGAGCACCATCAAGACACTGGCCCCAGTGTCTAACTTTACGGCATCTGATGTCGTGCCTTCAGTTCCATTGCCAGCTGCCTATAATGCTACCATTGCTGCGACTCTGAATGGCTCAGCCAGCAGCGAGACTCTGAATTTTAAAGATACCAACATGTACACATTGGGTGCTGAATGGCGCTCTACCCCCAAGCTGACCTTACGTGGTGGTGTAGGCTACGATGAATCACCATTCCGCGATCAATACCGTGATCCGCGTGTACCGACAGCAGACCGTATCATGTTCTCGGTTGGTGCCAATTATAAGTTTACTGACATGACCAATGTCGATGTCGGCTATATGTACTTCTTTGAACGTGATGCCAAGGTCAATCTGTCCGACCCAACCAAAGGCGTCTATCAGGCCACTTACCAGAATCAAGCAAACCTGATCGGTATTCAACTGAACCAGAAATTCTAATCAGCAGCAGAAAACGCATGAGAGAAGCACAGCAATCGCTGTGCTTTTTTTTGGCGGTAACTCGCGTATAAAAAAACCCATCATGCGACGGGTTTTTTCTTACAAACGCAGCGATCATGAGCCGCTAGGTTGGCGTGTAGAGATTTTGATCTTTGCCTGCGATTTCAGGAAGGCCTGATAATCTTCCAGATCCTGCTGACCATGCATTTTGCTCAACGAGTCTTGCAGTTGCTTGCGGTCTTCAGGCTTGACATCGGTGATTGATACCGGGATCACTTTGCTCACTGCTACGACGACTACGCCGCCGGGTGCATCGACAGTTGTCGATGACACATGACCCTGATCAGGTGCAGTCAGTGCAAAAGCAGCCTGCATAATCAGCGGGGATGGGCCGGCCTGACGTGTCACTTCACCCAAATTCTGGAAAGTGACGGACGAAGCCTGTGCTGCGTCAGCAACGGACTTGCCTGCATTCAGTGCTTTCACTACTTCTTGCGCTTTCGTGCGAGCGAGGGCAATTGCACCTTGCATCTGCAGAATGCTGCGGATTTTTGGTGTGGCTTCCGCGAGTGTTAATGGTTTGATAGGCAGATACTGTGTCGCCTGAAACCAGATGGTATGGTCAGGTGCTACGGCAACGCCGGTCGAGAGCTTGCGATCTTTGGTGATGTCATCGGTGAATGCCGCTGATAGCAAATCTTTGTTTGCTAGATCGCCGACACCACTTGTGCGAGAGATGAGTCCGGAATGCGTGATCGACAAGTTGTAGGCCTTAGCCAGATCCACCAGAGAGTCGCTGGATGCTGCCTGCTCATTGATCTGGCTGATTTTATCATTGTACAAACTGTTCAGTTTGTCCTGATGCGCGTCTACCATCAACTGAGCTTTCATGCTGTCAAATGTCGGCACTTCGCCTTTGGTCTCGAGCAATTTAATGATGTGATAGCCCAGTTTACTGCGTATAGGTGCAGAGGTTTCGCCTTGTTTCATTGCAAATAGTGCTTTTGCAAAGTCTGGATCATAGGTATTGTAAACATCGCGACTGGCAAAGCCGAGATCACCCTCTTTTGCCACCGAACCCAAATCATCCGAATTGGCTTTGGCCAATGAACCAAAATTGGCACCCGCCTTCAGCTGAGCTTCAATCCCGTCGGCTTTTTTCTTGGCATCTGCGTCACTGACTTTGCCGCCGACCGCGATCAGGATTTGTTGGACGTGACGCTGTTCGTTTCCAGCACCCGCCTGAATCTTGGCAGCATAACGTGCTTTCAGATCATCATCCTCGACGGTCACGTCGCCATCGAGGCTGCTGCGATTAAACACCACATAGTCCAGATTGACCTGTTCGGCACTTTTTAGATCGGTTTGATGCGCTTGATAGTATTTGGCGATATCGGCATCCGATACGGTCACTTGTGGCAAGTACGGTGATGCCAGTACGCTACCTACTTGTACTTCCCGTTTTTCGGATTGCAGCGCAAGCTGACGATCCACTTCGACCGTGGATTGTAGGGCGCTGTCGCTGATGCCTTGTACCATATTGTCTACAGCCAGACGGGTTCTGAAGTCAGCCATGAAACCATTGACGGTCTGGCCGGCCTGTTTCAGGTAGAATTGAAACATGGCTTGAGAAAACTGACCATTTTGCTGCTGGAACTGGGGGATCTTATGCACGAACTCAATAATTTGAGCGTCTGAAGGCGTAAAGCCCAGTTTTTGCGCTTTGGCCTGCAAGAGCATGCGCTCGATCATTTTATCCTGTACCAAATGGCGTAATGCCTGATCATCGATCAGATCACTATTGCCATTTAACTTCTGCAACAGCCGCGTGTGCTGATCATTGACCTGCTGTTCAAGATCATGCTGACTAAGGGTCTGACCATCGACAGTGGCAACGCTATCACTGCTGGTATTGTCTACAAAAAACTTCTCTGCACCAAACAACATAAATGGCAAAGAAAACAGTGCCAGCAACACCTTGCCAAACCAGCCACGGACTAGGGCTCTAAAACCTTCCATAAATCCAATTCCAAGACAAAAATTGCGAACGCGATACGCAACATGACACGATCGATTACAACGCGCCTGTGCGATACAACAGGCATTAAACAAAAGCGCGCCACATTACAGGCGCGCCTTTTAAAAATTCATTTTGACCAATAGGCTGATAAGTTGTCTGACAAGGCATGCCAAGGAGAGATGATTAAAAAAGCCATTCACATCCCTGTTTGAGCCATTACAGCGTGTACTTATCCTACGAGATCCTTGAGACCTTTACCTGCTTTAAAACTTGGTACTTTGCTGGCTTCGATCTGCAGTGCTTCGCCAGTTTTTGGGTTGCGGCCAGTACGTGCAGCACGCTCTTTCACACTAAAAGTACCGAAACCAACGAGAGTTACGCTATCACCACTTTTCAGTGCTTCACCTACTGCAGAAATCACAGCATCCAATGCTTGTGCTGCATCAACCTTAGACAAAGAAGCTTTAGAAGCAATGGCATCGACCAATTCAGACTTATTCATAAAAAAACATCCTATAGGTTGTTAAAAATTTGTGTTCTACAGAGTCGGTGCGCTCTTTATATCAATGAGTTTAAGGCTTGGCAAGCAATTGATGCGAAGAATACAAGAAATAAATACGTGTTACGTAGATAAGACTCTATATTTCTCAAGCCTCTACCCTTTATTTTTTGTCTAACATAATTTGTAATGCATTGATATCTTTTGTTAATTTTTCGACCTGTGTCGTCAAAGACTTGATGTGAGCAGCTAATTCATTGATTTCACGATGAGAAGCAAAGCCCAGACGTGAGAAAGCCTGCGTGATGCTGTCGTCCAGTGCTTTCTCAACTTTGTTGCGTGTGCCAGTCACGCGTTCATTGACTTTTTCGCGCACTTCATCAACAGCTTCCGTCGTAGTGTCAACGATTTCAGTGGTCTTGGATTCCAGTTCTTCGCCAACTTTGACCAGAGATTCAAACAGCCGCGTACCTTCTTCTTCCGCACGAGAAAAAGCGCCTAAGCCCGCAAGCCAGATCTGCTGGGTATATTTTCGAAAATCCAGTCCCTTGCGGCGCTGTTCTGGCGCAGAATCACCCGGCAGATCATGTTCTTGAGGGAGATCTACGGATTCCTCGGTTGGCTTGTGTGAAGATGATTGATTCATTACCGATATCCCTAGATACACTAAACAAATTCTTGTTGTTCAAATTTAACAAAAGTGACCGCCAAATGTTGGATAAATTGACGGACATCTTGTGTGGGCAGATTAAATAATAACCGATACGTACGGGTGATCCTGTATTTAAATCGTCTCATAGTAGCATAGGGTGATGATGCGGAATGCTTTCTGCAGCCCTGTAATTTTGTAAACTATGCCTGGGGCGTGGCTGATGCAACGGTCTTTTGTCGTGCGACACGCTGCAATTAAGGTATGCATGATCATAAATTGTAGGACAACTATTTCACCCTTGTTCCTTATCTCGTGATCGCCGACTCTAGCGTCTATGCTGATTGTAAGAAAATGCCCGATCTACAGTTCACTTTGATTCTATGATTATGCTATGGTTACGCTCGATGGAATTGTTTGACAAAAATACAACGACCGTCGCACCAAGCTAGAATTTTAAAGACGGTTTTGGCAGGTATGCTTGCAAGCCTTGTCTGTGGAGTTGTTCCTATGGTTGATAAACGATCAGAACATTTGAATTTCTTTCATTTGTTGCATACACTTGTGCTGATCGTCGTAGAAGCTTCACTGACTTTTCTGCTGAAATCTGATCAAGAATCTCGCAAACTGGCGCAGAATCTGATTCGGCAGCAAGCGCTGGTTGAGCTGCGGACTTCTTTTCCTGCCACAGTGACTTATGTGACCTTCACGGCCAAAGGCGTTTTGCTGGATTCAGAGAAACCTGCACGACCGATTGATGCGGTTGTTTCTGCCTCATTTACCGATCTAATGCATGGATTTTTGACCGCACCAGCCTCTTCACTCAAACGTATTACGATTGATGGATCGATTGAGTTTATCGAAGAGTTGCGCGTGCTCATGCACAGCTTTAATATCCAGCAGATTTTTATGCACTGGATGAAGTCAGACTGGATCAAGGCTCTAATCCTGCCCGAAGAGGATGAGAGCGGCAATAAACGCTCACATCGCGCCAGTCGTAAACAGCGTGAGCTAATGAAAAAGCTCAATGAACAAAAAAATCTGATGGATCAAATGAGCCTACAGGCCAAGGAGCAGGCTTTTGTCATTGCCCAGTTGAATCGTCAGATCAAAATGCTGATTGTTGCTGGACTGGTTCTATTTGCGCTGTTGATGACCGGCTTTGTTGGTGCTTTTGTCTTTCTACATTGAGTCAATGTAGAAAGACAGGGTCGGCCTCTACCCTGCAACTTCCTCTGTAATCTCCATATCAATATCGCTGTATTAAGTCATTGAACATTTTGATGACCTCTAATCTTGACTAAAATAGTCGGGATTGGATACAATAGCTTATTCCTATTCGTTCCGCCGGAGTTGATCCATGCGCCTGACGACCCGTGGTCGCTATGCGGTCACCGCACTGCTTGATCTGGCGTTGCAGCCCGCTGGTGGTCAGCTCGTAACGCTGGCTGAGATCTCAAGCCGCCAGTCGATCTCAATGACTTATCTTGAGCAACTGTTTAATAAGCTGAAGCGTCATGGCCTTATCAGCAGCAGTCGTGGCGCAGCGGGTGGCTATCGATTGGCAAAACCGCTTGAAGAAATCGCTATTCTGGATATCATTGCGGCCGTCAACGAGTCTGTCGATGCCACCATGTGCGAAGGTCAGGGGAATTGTAAGAAAGGCGCCAAATGCCTGACTCATGATCTGTGGCATGAGTTGTCCATGCAGATCGAGAATTATCTGGCTGCCGTGACGTTGGCTGATCTGGTCAGTAAATCAGGCCATGAGGCGCATATGCATGATGTAGCCCAAGTTGTCACACGTCTGCTGCCTTCAGCGGCAGCATCCAGTCTGGGTGCTTAATCAGGATCCATGTAGATCACTAGATGTGATATGAATGATAACGGACACTGCGGTGCCCAAGATTGCAATAAACGCAAGACCAACAGCGAAACAGAGAGCTTGTTATGAAACGCCAGATATACCTTGATTACGCTGCGACAACGCCGGTCGATCCTCGTGTCGCTGAGCGCATGATGCAATTCCTGACCCTAGACGGTACGTTTGGTAATCCGGCTTCTCGTTCACATGGCTATGGCTGGCAGGCTGAAGAAGCCGTTGAGTATGCACGTGAGCAGGTGGCAAATCTGGTCAAAGCCGATCCACGCGAGATCGTCTGGACCTCGGGCGCCACCGAATCCAATAACCTTGCGATTAAGGGTGTGGCACATTTCTACGCTAAAAAAGGCAAACACATCATCACCAGCAAGATTGAGCACAAAGCGGTGCTGGACCCTTGTCGCCAGCTTGAAGATGAGGGCTTTGAAGTCACCTATCTGGACCCTGAGCCCGGTACCGGTTTGATTCATCCAAGCGCAGTTGAAGCCGCCATGCGTCCCGATACCATTCTAGTATCGCTGATGATGGTCAACAACGAAATTGGCACCATCACGGATGTCGCTGCGATTGGCGAAATTACCCGCGCGCGAGGTATCTACCTGCACGTGGATGCAGCGCAGGCCACCGGTAAAGTTGAGGTTGATCTGTCCAAGATCAAAGTCGACCTGATGAGCTTCTCCGCCCACAAGACTTATGGTCCCAAGGGTATCGGCGCGCTTTTCGTCCGTCGTACACCGCGTGTACGCTTGCAAGCGCAGATGCATGGTGGCGGCCACGAGCGTGGTATGCGTTCCGGCACCCTGCCCACCCATCAGATCGTCGGTATGGGCGAGGCCTTCGAGATCGCGGGTAAAGAGATGGTGGCCGAACAAGCCCGCCTCAAAGTACTGCGTGATCGTCTATGGGAAGGTTTGAAATCGCTTGAAGAAGTACACTTAAATGGTGATGCTATCGCGCGTGTCGCGAATAACCTGAATGTGAGCTTTAATTTTGTCGAAGGCGAATCGCTAATGATGTCGCTGAAAGACATGGCGGTATCGAGTGGATCGGCCTGTACCTCGGCGACTCTTGAGCCTTCTTATGTGCTGCGCGCACTGGGTCTGTCGGATGAGCTGGCGCACAGCTCGATTCGCTTCAGTCTGGGTCGCTTCAGCACGGTCGAAGAAGTCGATCAAGTGATCGAGCACGCCAAATATGCCGTCGAGAAGCTGCGCGCGCTGTCGCCGCTCTGGGATATGCATCAAGAAGGCATTGACCTTGCTAGCGTCGAGTGGACTGCACATTGATTGTTCAGGTTTCAGATCCTACGGGTTCTGAAATCGTAATATTGCGGGGATGCGGTATCAAACATAGGTACGCGCCCCCATATAGATTTACAGATAAACATTAACCGATAGACGCGACTATTCCTCGGATGAGGATGACAGGAGACGTATCATGGCATACAGCGACAAGGTCATTGACCATTATGAAAACCCACGCAACGTTGGCGTACTGGATAAGAATGCCAGCGATGTCGGCACGGGAATGGTCGGCGCGCCCGCCTGCGGCGATGTCATGCGCCTGCAGATCCGTGTCAATGATGCTGGTATCATCGAAGATGCCCGTTTTAAAACCTATGGCTGTGGTTCAGCGATCGCGTCTAGCTCGCTGGTGACCGAATGGTTGAAAGGCAAAAATCTGGATGAGGCAGGTCAGATCAAGAACTCGGCGATTGCCGAAGAGCTGGCTCTGCCACCGGTTAAGATTCACTGTTCGGTGCTGGCCGAAGACGCTATCAAGGCTGCGATTGAAGACTATCGCCATAAGCAGGATGCCAAGGCAACTGCTTAATCTTATCCATAATGATCGCGAGTGATTTCTAGTCACTCGCTATAGTGATGCATATGCATCTGATTTATCTGTTCAGGAGCCTACCATGACCCCATCCGCTGTCGGTGTTCATCTGACCGAACGTGCTGCTGCGCATGTCCGCGATTTTCTGACGCACCGTGGTAAAGGTGAAGGCATTCGTGTGGGCATTAAGACGTCGGGATGTTCTGGTCTTGCGTATGTGCTTGAGTTTGTGGATCAGGTCGATCCGCTAGATGAGAAGTTTGAAGCGCATGGGGTCAATGTATTCATTGATCCGAAGAGCATGGTCTATTTGAGTGGCCTTGAAATGGACTATGTCAAAGATGGCCTGAATGAAGGCTTTAAGTTTGATAACCCGAACAAAACCGGAGAGTGTGGCTGCGGTGAGTCCTTTACGGTTTAAGAACCGCTCGCCTCTTCTTTATCCACATTTTATGTACAGGTCTCTGCTTTGAACTTCTTTGCACTTTTTGATCTTCCAGAATCCTTCGACATTGACCTGTCTGCGCTTGCTCAGCGCTATCGTTCGTTACAGCGCGAATACCATCCTGATCAACAAACTGCAGCATCAGCCGTTTCGCAAATCGATTCTGCGACCATCAATATTGCCTACGATACGTTGCGGGTGGTCGATAAGCGCGCCGCTTATCTGTTATCGCTCAAGCAGCAAGCCATTGCACTGGATCAGTCTATTGGTGATATCGATTTTCTTGGGAATGCATTGGAAGTCCGCGAGCAACTGGATGAAGCCAATACGCCTGAGATGCTCGATAGTTTGCGACAAGAAGTCCAACAATGGATTGAGTCGCTGTCCCGCGAATTTGAGCTAGATTATGGCTCGGAGGATTGGCCTGAGGCGCGGGACACCTGTCGCAAGCTGGCTTTTATGCGCCGAATTCTGGACGATATTGATGCGACAGAAGATCGCTTTGATGATCTGGATGAATTTTATTAATTTGATGAGCGGCTGATTGTAAGCCGCTTTAGTAATTCTTATTTTTCTTTTTTGCTTTTTACTCAGGACTGACAACCCGATGGCCTTGCTCCAGATCGCCGAACCTAACCAATCGACCGCACCACACCAGCATCGTCTGGCGGTCGGTATCGATCTGGGCACCACTCATTCGCTGGTCGCCAGTGTACGTTCGGGAAAGCCTACCATTCTGGTTGATGAGCTGGGTGATTCATTACTACCATCTGTTGTGCGTTATCAGATTGTTGGCAATCAAGACGATCAGGATACGTTTAAAACAATCACCACCGTTGGCAAGCCTGCCCTCGCCGCAGCTGTTGAAGATCCCGCCAATACGCTGATTTCGGTCAAGCGTTTCATGGGGCGTGCCACATCTGATATTCAATTTGATCATCCCTATACGTTAAGCGGTGATGCCGAAGAGATGCCGGCGTTCATCACGGCACAAGGCCGTAAAACTCCGATCGAAGTATCTGCTGAAATCCTGAAAACGCTACGCAGCCGTGCTGAGGCTACATTGGGTGGTGAGCTGGTGGGTGCGGTCATCACTGTTCCTGCGTATTTCGACGAAGCTCAACGTCAGGCGACTCGTGATGCCGCTCAGTTAGCAGGTCTGCATGTTTTGCGTCTTCTGAATGAGCCTACTGCCGCCGCCATTGCTTATGGTCTCGACCAGCAGCAGGCACCGGATCATATTCAAGTGGTTTATGATTTTGGCGGCGGTACATTTGATGTGTCGATTTTGCGCTTAAACCGTGGTGTTTATGAAGTGTTGGCGACAGGTGGTCATACGGCATTGGGCGGTGATGATCTAGATCGTCTGATTGTCGATTGGGTGCGCAGTGCGCTGCATATCGAGCAAACTACACCTGCAGAGCTGCAAGCTCTCATGAAGTCGGCACGACAGGCTAAAGAAGCCTTAAGTCGTCAGGACCGCACCGTCTTCGCGTTTGGCACTCACTCGGTGACACTGACTCGTGATCAGTTTAATGCCTTGATCACACCGCTGATAGATCGTACGCTTGCGATATGCAAGCGTGTGCTGCGTGACTCCAAACATCGGATAGGCGATGTCAATGCAGTCGTACTGGTCGGTGGATCGACGCGGATTCCCTATGTGCGGGATGCTGTTGAGCAGTTTTTTGGCCAAAAACCGCTGTGGACGATTGATCCAGATCTGGTTGTTGCTCTGGGTGCCTCCCTGTCTGCTGATCAACTGGCTGGCAACCGTCAGGATGGCGCTCTACTGCTGGATGTGACTCCGCTGTCATTAGGCTTAGAGACGATGGGTGGTCTGGTTGAGCGCCTTATTCCACGTAACTCTCCTATTCCGATCACACGTCAGCAAGAATTCACCACCTATAAAGATGGTCAGACCGCCATGCTGATCCATGTTCTGCAGGGCGAGCGCGAGACTGTTGCGCACAATCGCTCGCTGGGTCGTTTTGAACTGCGCGGGATTCCGCCTATGGTGGCTGGTGCAGCACGTATTCAGGTCACTTTTCAGATTGATGTGGATGGCTTGCTATCTGTATCGGCAAAGGAAACAACGACAGGCATACAAAGTGAAGTAACGATTAAGCCTTCGTATGGTCTATCACATGAGGATACCGCTCGTTTCCTGACCGAAGCCTATCAGCATGCGGAAGAAGACAAGCATCTACGCTCACTTGCTGAAAGCAAGGTCGAAGCCGAGCGTGAATTGTTGGCTCTTGAGCAGGCCATGGCACAAGATCTGAGTGACGCAGAAGCATTATTGACGACAGATGAGCGCGCCCGACTTACGGATGCCATTCAGCAATTAAAAGCAGTACTGGCTGCAAATGATCAGAATGCCATTCAGACTGCAGTTCATGCCCTCAAACAGGAAAGTGACCAGTTTGCGGCCAAACGGATGGATCATCATGTGCATCAAGTGCTGCAAGGCACCAAACTTGATGACTGGGCCGCGAAATAAACACGCGATACCGCTAATATATTGATCAGATTAATTAATACCGGAATTTCACTCATGACCCGTATCAAAGTCCTGCCGCACGCCCAGTTCTGTCCTGAAGGGGCTGAATTTGAAGCTCCTGTCGGCGATAACCTGTGTAAAGCCCTGCTCGATAACGGCGTTTCGATTGAGCATGCCTGTGATATGTCGGCAGCGTGCACGACCTGTCATATTGTGGTACGTCATGGATTTAATGTTTTAAATGAAATGGATGATGTCGAAGCCGATCTTTTGGATCGTGCTTGGGGATTAGAGCCGGACTCACGTTTGTCTTGTCAGGTCAAAGTACCTGAAACAGATCTGGTGATCGAGATTCCGCGTTATACCATCAACCATGCCGCTGAACGTCATTGACTGTATTACAGGGTTGATTAGCTTTCGCTATATAGTCCGTGTTAGGTCTTAGAGCGGTCCAGATTATCTATCACGTCTTGTAATGCTTTACGGATATGCTCCTTTTCGTAGGGCTTGATCATGTCCATGTCGAGTTGCAGATTAAAGCCATCCATCTCGTACTCACTCCAGCGGCGTTGATGAGACGGTACACTTTCATAACGTTCGACCACACGCCAAGCCTGCACGGGCTGAGCTAGGCCGCGTAAATCCAACATGCCGCGATCACTACAACTAAAGTAAGAACGGACATGCTCGTAGGTTTCTTGATTAATCAAGATATCGTCAATGCCTGCAGCGGATTGTAGCCGTGCAGCGAGATTGGCTTCGCGACCAATCACGGTATAGCTCATACGTGAGGCATTACCAAAGTTACCCACATGGCAATACCCCGTTGAAATACCGATACGAACATGTAGTTCACCAAGCTCAGAGTTTTTGCTCTTCAAGCGCAAGTGCTTCATTTCATTTTGCATGGCTATCGCCATCTCGACGCAGGCCACTGCATCATTGCGTGTGCCGTTTGAGGTAGGGTCGCCAAAGAAAATCACCAGCGCATCACCAATAAATTTATCGATTGTCCCGCCGTATTTTTTGGCGATATTAGACATTTTTTCAAAATAAGTATTGAGCAGGGCTGCCAGATCATCTGATGACAATGTATCTGAGAGTTCGGTAAATCCAGCGATGTCTGAAAAAAAGATGGTCAATTTTTTGCGTTTGTTAAAAATACGCGATTCAAAGGTACCATTGGCGATAGATTGCCAGACTTGACTGGGTGCATAGCGGGCAATTTTGTTGGCGATTTTGACGTATTGTTTGTTGGCCTTCTCGGCCTCCAAGATCTTGTCCTTAAGCAGTGTATTTTGTTTTTCCATGTGACTTAAGACAAAAAACACATAGATAATAAAACTGGTGATGGCCGTCACGCGTAATCCGACCGAGCCATCGACCATATAGTCTTTATTGACATTAAAGCTATGAATATCGATGCCCAGCGCAAACATGGTGACAAAGGCAGTAGCAAGACAGGCCAGTACGCTTAAGGTAGAAAACAGGGCATTGTTCAGCTCAATTAAGCGTAAGACCAAAATCGCAAGAAAGACCAGCGTAGGGGTCATTTCAAAATGCAGGTAGCCGATGGCAATACCACAAGCGATTGCATCAATCGCGACTACAGGCCAGTATGCTCTGACATTACTCGTAAAGCTGATGGATATATTTTCGCTGTTGGCTAGTGACTGCTGGTTTTGCTGATAAATCTGATAAAAATGATTGGTCAGCACATACTGTACATAGGGCATGGACAGCATGATAAATATAAAAAAAGCCGCTTTGTAGCTAATGAAGAAGATATCCGAACGTTCGTACAGACTGACCAGAAATACGATTGTAAAGACCAAATAAACTGCAATACGACGAGGCTGTCGTATCCGGTTTAATAGGCCAAACGAAAGATCAGACACGCACGTTCCCTACCCTAATCTATCAATAATAAGATGCTAAAAACGCTTAATTTTCATTAATATGGCTATAAAATGGAGTCAGATGCTATAACGTATTGACGGGATTCCCATGCAATCACAAGCTTCCTGTACCTCATGAAAGATTCACCCAGATCAGACGATCTTTTTCTTCAAGCACATCCCTGTAGACACTTCTATGATCCGGTTACGCGACGACAGCATCAATGGCAAAAACCTATCCATCTGCTGCATGATGCTAATTATCATACAGACTATTGGCAAGATAAACAAAAAAAAGGGTGCAGAAAGTCATCGACTCATCTCGATGCATCATATACCGGGCGAGATATGCCTGCCCGGAAACATGAAAACGCGTTAATCCATTTTCCAGTCAAACGGCATTTCAGTTTGGCCACGCAAAGCCAGCATCAGTGCCTGACGCATTCGTGTTAACGCGTCCACAGTGTAAGCAACACCTGGATTGCCCCAGACTGGATTAGGCCATGCCTGATCATTCTGGTAACGGACGATATGATGAAAATGCAATTGCGAGACTTGATTACCCAATGCCGCCACATTCATCTTGTCAGCACGAAAGGTACGGGCAAGCTGGCTGGAAAGCCAGCTTGATTCACGCAAAAACTGAGCTTGATCTTGTGGATTCAGCTCATATAGCTCAGTCACATGAGATACGCGAGGAACCAAAATCAGCCAAGGGTATTGCATGTCGTTCATCAGACGACAAGTCGAGAGCGGGAAATCACCGATCAGGAATGTATCCTGTGCAAGTTTGGAGTGTAAGCTAAACATATGCGAGCAGAAATCAAAAAATACAGGCAGCTATAGTAGCACAGCTCTGAAACGAAAAATCCCCCTCAATTGGGGAAACAAATGCATTTTATATGCTGATGTACAGATAGGCGACAGAAGAGCATCCAAACAATATCCGATGCCCTGCCTAACCTTGGCAAACTTGATCCTTGATCAACGCAGTCCGTACTACAATTGATATGACTGCCGACAACTGATCTTATATATTGACCGTGAGGCGACGTCAGACAGACGATTTCACAGCTATCGCTTTCTGGGTGTTATAGCTCTACTGCGTCATCGGCCATATCATAGCCACCATTTTCGAACTCGCGCTCTTGTTCTTCTACTTCAAACTCAAACGCAGCAAATACGTTACGTCCAATCACTTGAGTCAACATCTTTCTCTACCTCTTTTATTTCTCAATTTTTGCTATATCTTTATACGATACATAAAGTCATGTATCGCTCAATCATTTGCTCTTTACAGGTTCATCACTAAACCAAAATCACGTGATCATGTCGTGACAAATTTGTGTCATTTACATGAAGGCTAATTCTCGTTTCCAGTTTGTGCTGTTAACAAGCACAAACTGTACGCCCTGAATCGCCGTGTTATGCCTGACTCAATCACCCCATGTGCATCAGGAATAAACTCACGCTTACCTCTTTGAATATAACAACTCTATTGCTAAACCATTGATAGACTTTCGTTACTGTTAGCAAAAAAAAATAACAAACGATTTCTATCCATCCACTGCATCACATCATGATATGGATCAGGAGACCTTGATATAAATCAAGGCTGATAATTGCCAAATAGGGAGCATATTCTGAAAGCAATCATGACATGGAATGTGCAATCAATCAGCACATCAATGGTCTAATAAGAAAAGCAATATTTATACCAAATAATAATAATGGTTTCTGACTCATACATGCTTATCTAAAAGTGCATCCCTTTACCTGATTTATACGTCCGTCTGCCTTCCCTGATATTTATGCCGCGCTATAGTCCATGGCTGATATTCTATCTATGATCTTCATGATCACGACTGAATTTGATTCAGTAAATCCTGAACCAGATTCAAACGCTCTTTCTCATCTGCCAGATTAGCCGCAACTCGAAGGCGCCGCCCACCTTCCATCTTATAAAACTTCGGTTTGGCTTGAATCAGTTTAATGATCGTGATGGCCTCAACCGGTGTATCGACTGCAAATTCGATGAAACCACCTTGAGCATTGAAATCGATCTTCTCAATCCCCAAACATTCGGCCTGCAGGCGTAGAAGGTGAACCTGAAACAGATTCATTGCCTGTGTAGGCAGTAGTCCAAAACGATCAGTCATTTCAACCCGAAGGTCACTTAGACTATCGACATTCGATACGCTACTGATTCGTTTGTAGAATAATAACCGCTGATGCACATCGGCCAAATAGCTATCTGGAATCAAGGCAGGTAGATTGAGATGGATTTCGCTTGTAAGCGACAGCGGCGCATCAAGATTTGGCGTTTTGCCCTGCTGGATGGCTTTGGTCGCACGCGCCAGCATATCCATATACAGGCTAAAACCAATTGCCTGCATATTGCCGCTCTGCTCTTCACCCAAAAGCTCACCGGCCCCACGAATTTCAAGGTCCTCCGTCGCCAAAATAAACCCGGCACCCAAAGTCGATGCACGCTGGATGGCTTCCAGCCGCTTTTCGGCATCGCCTTTTAAGCCTTTGATCGATGGGACCATGAGATAAGCATAGGCCTGATGGTGCGAGCGTCCGACTCGACCACGCAGTTGGTGCAACTGTGCAAGACCGAGCTTGTCGGCCCGCTCGATGATGATGGTATTGGCATTCGGCACATCGATACCGGTTTCGATGATGGTCGTGCACACCAGAATATTGGCCTGCTTGTGGTAGAACGCCTGCATGACCTGCTCAAGTTCACGTTCACGCATTTGACCATGCGCAACCGCCACTCGGGCTTCCGGAATCAGTGCACGCAGTTCGTCTGCGGCTCGCTCGATGCTGTCTACATCGTTGTGGAGGAAATACACCTGACCACCGCGCAGCAGTTCACGCAGGATGGCTTCCTTCAGCGCTGGACTGGTCTTCTCTTGGACGAAGGTCTTGACAGCTAGGCGCCGTGCTGGCGGAGTCGCAATGATCGATAGATCGCGCATGCCGGAGAAGGCCATATTCAGCGTACGCGGGATTGGCGTTGCGGTCAGCGTCAGCATATCGACATCGGAACGCAGGGCTTTGATTTTTTCTTTATCGCGCACACCAAAACGATGCTCTTCATCCACGATCATCAGACCCAAGTCATGAAAACCGATGCCGTCTTGCAACAGCTTATGGGTGCCGATCACGATATCGACCTTGCCTTCTGCAAGGTCATTTAAGACCTTAGTATGGTCTTTACGTGTGCCAAAGCGTGATAGTACTTCGATTCGGACCGGCCAATCGGCGAAGCGGTCCATGAAATTCTCATAATGCTGCTGTGCAAGCAGTGTGGTCGGCACCAGCACCGCCACCTGCTTACCACCATGTACTGCGACAAATGCCGCCCGCATGGCGACTTCTGTCTTGCCGAAGCCGACATCACCGCAGATCAGCCGATCCATGGGCTTGGGCTGTGCCATATCAAACAGCGTCGCGGTAATGGCATTGGATTGATCCGGCGTCTCTTCAAATGGAAATTGAGAGCAGAATAGATCGTATGCGTGTTCATCAAGACCAAATGCGTAGCCTGGCCGAGCTTCGCGGCGGGCCTGAATATTCAGCAGCTCTGCCGCGACATCGTGGATCTTCTCCAGTGCCTTGCGCTTAGCTTTATTCCAGGTATCGGTGCCGAGCTTATGCAGAGGGGCGTGCTCGGGATCACCACCGCTATAGCGGCTGATGAGCTGGAGGTTGGCAACGGGTACGTAGACCTTGGCATTGTCGGCATAATTGAGCTGTACAAACTCATAAATCTGCTTATCGATCTCAAGATTGACCAGTCCACCGTAGCGCCCAACACCATGGTCGATGTGGACGACCGGATCACCGACAGACAGTTCAAGCAGGCTTTTGATGAGGAATTCTTCGGAAACTTCTGACACCTTGCGTCTGCGGCGCTGAATTACCCGCTGACCAAAGAGCTGATTTTCTACAATAACGGCCAGCGTCCCACCCAGCACCAGACCACGATCCAGCGGTGCCGTGGATAGCGCTAATGATGCATCGGATGCAATAAATTCAGCGAAGCTGTCACTGTAGTGGATAGTCGGGAACGCTGGAGCCAAGAGCTCACGCAACGTCTCCCGCCGTCCTGCACTCTCAGCCACAATCAGGATACGCCCATTAAATGTGGCGACAAAATCAGAAAGCGCCTGCAAAGGTAAGGTCTGCTTGTGCTCGATCGGCAATGCCGGTGGCGCTTTCGCATCGAGATTAAATGCACCTGTGCGAGGACTCAGCGTCTGCTCTGACAAAATCAGACGACCAAAGGCTTTCAGACGGCCAAAGAACTCATTGACGGTGAGGAATAATTCATTCGGTGGCAGCACCGGCAGATCAATGTTGTAGCGGCGATCTTCGTATCTTAAATTGATATCATTCCAAAAATGATCCAATAGAGTATCTATCTCACTATCGGAAACAATCATGGTTTCCTTGGGTAGATAGTCGAAGAGCGTGCCGCCTTCTATAAACTCATCGCGGGCGAAGAATAACGGCTGATAGTATTCGAGCCCCTGAGCAAAGATGCCATTCATCACATCCTGATAGAACGGAATCCGCTTTGGGCTGGCGCTGGGGAACAGCTCGCCAAAACGCTCGCGGAACATACCGCGACCATCGATCAACGGAAACTCTTGTGCAGGCAGCAGGCGGAATTGTTCGATGTGGGAGGTGGTGCGCTGGGTCTCGGGATCAAACAGGCGCAGCGACTCTACCTCGTCGTCAAACAGCTCAATTCGGATCGGCAGCGCCTGCCCCATCGGATAGATATCCATGAGACTGCCACGGATGGCATACTCGCCTGGCTCAAACACGGTCTCAACCGCACGATAGCCTGCCCGGCTTAAGCGCTGGCGCTGGCTTTCGACATTCAGCTTTTGACCTTTTTGGATATCAAAGTGTTGGCCCAAGAGCCACTGCGGCGGCGCGATGCGCTGAGACAGCGTGGTGGCGGCAACCAGAATCACGCCTTGTGTCGGCATCTGTGTCAAGAGGGACAGCCGCTCGGAGGTAATGCTTTGATGGACCGACAGTCGGTCATAGGGCAAGGTCTCCCAGTCTGGAAACACATAAGGCGTGACACCAAAGAAACGCAGTTCCTCGTCCATAACGCTGACTTGGGCGCTGTCCCGGGCGACCATCAAAATCAGGCCTTGGGTGTGTTTAAGGAGCTCAACCAGCACCAGCGAAGGTAGTGACCCCGTCAGATTACCCAGCCAGCGTCGCTCGCCGGCTGGGATACCGATCAGTTTTTCGGTGATAGGCTGCAGATGGGATAACAGCGCAGTCATGACGTCTCGCTACCTTCCTATGTCTATAAAGTCCTTAAGTTGCCGCTTTAGCCTTCTTTACGGCGCATATGCGGGAAGAGAATTACATCGCGGATACTGGCTGCATCGGCAAACAGCATCACCAGACGGTCGATACCAATCCCCTCACCAGCAGTCGGTGGCAGACCGTATTCCAGTGCTTCGACGAAGTCGGCATCGTAATGCATGGCCTCATCGTCACCGGCTTCTTTTTCGGCGACTTGCTGACGGAAACGGGCAGCCTGATCGATCGGGTCATTCAGCTCGCTAAAGCCATTGGCAAGCTCGCGTCCGCCGATGAAGAATTCAAAGCGGTCAGTGATATGCGGATTATCATCATTCCGACGTGCCAGCGGCGAGGTCTCGGCTGGATACTCGGTGATGAAGGTTGGCTGACGCAGTTTGGTTTCGACAGTTTCTTCAAAGACGATGGTCTGCAATTTGCCGAGGCCAAAGCCGTCTTTGACCTGCTCTTTCAGCTCAGTACGGATAAAGTTTGCGAGGAACTCACGGTCCTGTACCTGTGCTGCACTGATCGTCGGATTATGCTCAAGGATGGCATTGGCCATGGAGATTTTTTTGTATTCGCCTTTGAAGTTGAATACTTCGCCCTGATAGGGCACATCGGTCGTGCCGAGGATATCTAGCGCCAGACGCTCCAGCATCTGCTCGGTGAGCTTCATCAGATCCTTGTAATCGGCATAGGCCTGATAGAACTCTATCATGGTGAATTCAGGGTTGTGACGGGTCGAGACGCCTTCGTTACGGAAGTTACGGTTGATCTCAAACACACGCTCAAAACCACCGACCACCAGACGCTTGAGGTACAGCTCTGGCGCGATACGTAAGTAAAGAGACATATCCAGCGCATTGTGATGGGTCTGGAATGGACGTGCTGCTGCGCCGCCGGGGATTACATGCATCATGGGTGTTTCGACTTCCATGAAGCGCTCGCCCAAGAGGTGCTGACGGATACCGGCGATGACCTTGGCACGGATCATGAAGGTACGGCGAGTGTCGTCGTTGGTGATCAGATCTAGATGACGGGCGCGGTATTTGGCTTCGGTATCACTTAAGCCATGGAATTTATCCGGCAGTGGACGCAGCGATTTGGTCAGGAGTTCAAGGCGGGTAGCATGGATCGACAGTTCACCAGTTTTGGTGCGGAATACATAGCCTTCTACACCAACGATATCGCCCAGATCCCAGGTCTTGAAGTCATCGTAGGCCTCGTCGCCGATTTCGTTCTTAGACACATAGAGCTGGATGCGACCGCTCATATCCTGAATGGTCAGAAAGCTGGCTTTACCCATGACACGCTTGAGCATGATCCGTCCAGCCAGTTGAGCGACGACCTTCTCGCCTTCAGCCAGTTGCTCTTGAGTCTGCTCGGCATATGCCTCATGCAGATCCTGCGCATAGTGATTGCGGCGGAATGAATTCGGAAATGCGCTGCCACCTTTGGCTGCTGCTTTCTCCTGCAATGCATTCAGTTTGGCGTGGCGTTGGGCGATCAGCTCATTCTCGGAGACTTGAGCTTCAGCAGCCACAGGAGTCTCGGCGGATTTCTGGATATCATCAGGACGTTGCGCAGGTTGCGTCATGGGGTTAAATCTCGGCAAATCAGTCTTGGATTCGTGCAAAGATCGGCAGCTTGCCCACCGACCTTGTAAATCCTATAAGTAAAACGTGAAGAATAGCAGATTTAGGAAATGTGATTGAAAAATTCCCGCTTCTTATGCGCATGTCCGAATAAAAAACACCCACAATAGTGGGTGCATTTTATAGAAGCGCCATCTTTAGGCATTCAAGGCTTTCTCAATATCGGCAATCATCGATTCGGGTTTGGTGGTTGGTGCATAGCGGTCAATCACATTGCCATCTTTGCCGACGAGGAATTTGGTGAAATTCCATTTAACAGACTCGCTGCCGAGGATGCCTTTGGCTTCTTTAGTCAGGAATTTATACAGTGGATGTGCATCGTTGCCATTCACATCAATCTTGGCAAACATCGGGAAGCTGACGCCATAATTGCGCTGGCAAAATGAACCGATCTCGCTGTTGCTGCCTGGGTCTTGCGATGCAAACTGATTACAAGGGAAACCCAGCACCATCAGGCCGCGATCATGATATTCCTTAAACACATGCTCAAGACCTTCAAACTGCGGCGTAAACCCGCATTTGCTGGCGGTATTGACGATCAGGAGTACCTTGCCACGATAGTCGGCCAGACTCTGCTCACCACCCTCCAGCTTTTCAGCTGAGAAATCATATACCGTTGTCATTTCTTCCGTCCTTATATGTTGGTAAGTTGCCTAAACCACGACAGAATCCTAACAAAATTTCAGCCAATTACAATCACCATTCATGATCTTGGTGTACATCGCTTAATGGATTGGAGTCTTGTACTACTGCTCGTCTTCTTCAAGTTGCAGCGCGACCGAATTAATACAGTATCTGAGTCCACCTTGATTTTTGGGCCCGTCAGGAAAGACGTGACCCAAGTGACCGCCACAGTTATGGCAGGTCACTTCGGTGCGTACCATACCATGACTAAAATCCAGATGTTCATCCAGCATGCGCGCATCTGATGGGCGGGTGAAGCTTGGCCAGCCGCAGCCCGAATCATATTTATCTTCGGATGAAAATAGCTCTGTATGGCAGCCCTTACAGCGATATACGCCTTTCGCGTGACTGTCCCAATACACACCCGTAAACGGTGCCTCAGTTCCTTTTTGCCGCAGGACGCGATATTCGTCCGGGTTGAGTTCCTGCTGCCATTCTAGGTCGGTTTTCTGGATAGACATCTCAAACGACTCCTTGAGTATCGCCTGTCAGCAAAAAAATCACATTTCAGGACACATTTAATGATCTGTACTTTGCCATAAAACGCTGCAAATGCGGAGCCAATCACGTAAACATGGGTGAATCATTACAAATACGCAACACCTGCATGCGCAGTATTGTACAGAGCACCACAATAGACGGATATCTATCTATAAATAATTGTGAAATCGACCGGATTGATAGTTGCCTAACATTATCTACCGTGATAAATTTCATACATCCGCCAATATTTACTATCTATCCTTTGTGGGTGTGACTATGTACTTTGTGAACAAGAGGAATCATATTCAGGTCCTGATTTATGCTGGCTATGATGCTGAAAAAAAACGACCTATAGCCAAGAATTTGGGCACTATCCATAAAGAGACATATACACTATCTACCCTGCTGCACGACTGCATTACAGCGCGTGCCGACGATGATGACAGCAGCAAAGCCGAGAAGCATAAGCTGCGTCTGCAGGTCGAAGAAAAGATTAGCGAAATGAAAGCGAATAAGGCTGACACAGTGCAGCGCACTGCGCCTTTATTCAAGAGCGTGTCTGTATCTACGCCTGAAATCCTAGAAACACATATACCCACCCAAACCAAGAGTCCTATCATGTCCCGTATCATTCATAAATCCGAAAAACTAGACAATGTGTGTTATGACATCCGGGGACCATTGCTGAAAGCTGCGATCCAGATGGAAGAGCAAGGACATAAGATCATCAAGCTGAATATCGGCAATCCTGCCCCATTTGGTTTTGAGGCCCCGCAGGAGATTTTGTCAGATATCGCGATCAACCTGCCGAATGCCGTGGGCTATAGTGATTCCAAAGGGATTTTCTCCGCACGTAAAGCTGTGCTGCAGTATTATCAGCAAAAAGGTATGACCAATGCCGTGAATGTCAACGACGTTTATATCGGCAACGGTGTCTCCGAACTCATCGTCATGTCCATGCAAGCCCTGCTCAATAGCGGTGATGAGATGCTGATCCCGATGCCGGACTATCCGCTTTGGACCGCTTCAGTCAATTTGGCTGGGGGTAAGGCCGTGCACTACAAATGCGATGAGGAGAATTACTGGTATCCGGACATCGTGGATATGGAGTCCAAGATCACCAAGCACACACGCGGCATCGTGATCATTAATCCCAATAACCCGACTGGATCGGTGTACCCGCGTCATATCCTGCAACAGATCGTGGATCTGGCGCGCAAGCATGATCTGATCCTGTTTGCTGATGAAATCTATGACAAGATTATTTACGACGGTGTCGAGCAAGTGTCGGTTGCCACACTCGCCCCAGATCTGCTCTGTGTAACGTTTAATGGCCTGTCCAAATCACATCGTGTCGCGGGTTTTCGCTCGGGCTGGATGCTGATCTCGGGCAATAAAGCCCAGGCAGGCGATTATATCGAAGGGCTGGATATGCTCGCCTCGATGCGTCTGTGTGCCAATGTGCAGGCACAGTACGCCATTCAGACGGCATTGGGAGGCTATCAGAGTATCAACGATCTGACGCGTCCTGGTGGACGCTTCTATGAGCAGCGCAATATTGCCTGGGAAATGCTGAATGAGATTCCGGGTGTCTCTTGTGTTAAGCCTGAAGGTGCGCTCTATTGCTTCCCTCGGCTGGACCCCAAGATTTATCCGATCGAAGACGATACTGCCTTTATGCTGGATTTGCTCAAAGCCCAGAAAGTCCTGCTGGTACAAGGCACAGGCTTTAACTGGCCTACACCGGATCACTTCCGGGTCGTCTTCCTGCCGGCCGAAAGCGAGCTGAAAGAAGCCATCACCCGCATCGGTCGCTTCCTCGCTACCCGCCGCTAATAGCAAAAAAGGCCATCCAATTATTATGGATGGCTTTTTTTAGGATCGGTTTGCTGACACAACACTCTGTTAGAACGTGAAATTCTCTAAACGAATACCTTCATCATCCCACCAGCCGATGACTGCTTCACCGGCATCCGTGGTTTCGTTGACACGCCAGTCGCCGAGCACATAGCGTCGTACTGGCTGCCCTTCCTCACCAGTCAATTCATGCACCATTGGACGATGGGTATGTCCGTGAATCATGCCGTCACTATCTGAGATCACGCGTAGGACCTCACTGGGCTCGACATCGACGATGTTGTCGGGGTTGTTAGAGTGGCTCATCTTGCTCTTCATGCGCAGCATGGTTGCCATCTGGCGGCGCAGTTCCAGTGGCTGGCCCAGCATATTGGCCTGCCACTCAGGATCACGCACCATCTTGCGGAAGGCCTGATATGGTAGGTCTGAGGTACATAGTGCATCGCCATGCTCAATTCGAATCGTTAGACCATGCTCGACCAGGGTCACGCGTTCGGCCAGCATCTGACCACCGAAACGATTCAAGAAGCCCTGCCCTAGTGCAAAGTCACGATTACCATGCTGTGCCCAGACGGTCACGCCGCCCTCAACCAGTGCTTTTAAGGGCGTAACGATCAGCTCCAGCCAAGGGTCATCGTCGTCATCGCCGACCCATGCTTCAAACCAGTCGCCCAAGATATACAGCGTCGTGATCTCGCTGCCATATTGGGCTAGGAGCTTCAGAAATCCTTCAGTTAGGCGTGGCTGGTCACTGGAGAGATGGAGGTCGGATATAAACAGGTTTTTCATAGGCAGGACTGGCTGTTCAGCTCACTTTTTTAATCCTAGGTCTGCAATTCGTGATGCAGCGGCCCAAGATACGGATATGCATTTAAAAACGAACATCATTATAAACAATAATGCAGCCCGTAGGCTGCACTATCTAAATTGCTCATGAATACTCGATCAAGTGATCGATTCTATCATGCCAGTTTCTATTAGGCTTCGATAACGCGCGCTTTGGTGATCACGACGTTTTCCAGTGGTACATCGCCATGATGACCACGGTTACCGGTCTTGACGCCTTCGATCTGCTTGACGAAGTCCAGACCGCTCGTCACTTTACCAAACACAGCATAGCCCCAGCCTTGCGGCGTTTTGCTGCTGTGGTTCAGGAAAGCGTTGTTCTTGGTGTTGATGAAGAACTGTGCGCTGGCAGAGTGCGGGTCGTTGGTGCGGGCCATGGCGATAGTGCCCAGTTCGTTTTTCAGGCCGTTGTCGGCTTCGTTGTCGACCAGATTTGGTGCGGCTTTCTGATGGAATTTTTCATCGAAGCCACCACCCTGAATCATGAAATCACGAATGACGCGATGGAAAATGGTACCGTCATAGTGACCTGCGTTGACATAAGACAGAAAATTAGCAACGGTTTTAGGTGCTTTGTCTGCATCGAGTTCGATGATGATGGTACCTGCGCTGGTGTCCAGTGCGACTTGTGGGTTTGCCATTTTTTATGTCCTCTAAAAAAAGCCGTGTGGATTGGTTGAGGCTAGGGTAATCAAACGCTAGACTATACGACAAGCTAAACTTGTAGTGTTTTTGCTTTTTTTCAAGGGTAACTTGCGTTTATTTTGGCAAATCCGCAGAATCCATGATCTGTGGGGTAAGCCAAACCAAGTGGTCTAGGTGTTTTGCCTTGTGCTGACACTATGCTTGCCCTGTTTTTATCTGTCCCTATTTAATCCCCTTGATGAGTGTTATGAGCCCTTCTGATCTGTCTACTGTGTCTCCTGTCTTGTCCACTTCCTCTGCGACCCCTGCGGCACAGCCTCAGGCACAAGTTCTGCATGGACAAAGCCAGCAGGATCAGGGACCGGGCCCTGACTTCATCCGTGCCATCATTGCGGATGATCTAGCCAGTGGTAAACATACTCAAATCGTGACGCGCTTCCCGCCTGAGCCCAATGGCTATCTGCATCTGGGTCATGTCAAATCTATTTGCCTGAATTTCGGCATCGCCGGTGAGACCAATGGTCTGTGTAACCTGCGTCTGGATGACACGAATCCTGCGGCTGAGTCACAGGAATACATCGATAACATCGAAAAAGATGTCCACTGGCTCGGCTTTGAGTGGAATGGTGACGTGCGCCATGCTTCGAGCTATTTTGGTCAACTCTACGATTGGGCGATTCAACTGATCCAGCAAGGCGATGCCTACGTCGATCTGCAAACTGTCGAAGAAATCCGCTTGAATCGTGGTGACTTCAATCAGCCTGGTAAGAACTCGCCTTATCGCGATCAGAGCGTGGATGAAAATTTGGCGCTGTTTGCCAAGATGAAGCATGGCGAGTTTGCTGCCGGTACTGCCGTGCTGCGTGCCAAGATCGATATGGCGAGCCCTAATGTGCATATGCGTGATCCGGTGCTGTATCGGATTCTGGACATCGACCATCATCAGACAGGTGACGACTGGGTCATCTATCCCATGTACGACTATGCTCATCCGCTGGGTGATGCGATCGAAGGCATCACCCACTCGCTGTGTACGCTTGAGTTTGAAGACCATCGTCCGTTCTACGATTGGGTCATCGCCAAGGTTAATACCCCGGCTAAGCCCCGTCAGATCGAGTTTTCGCGTCTGAACGTAGACTACACGCTGACCAGCAAGCGTAAGTTGAAAAAACTGGTTGATGATGGCGTGGTCAATGGCTGGGATGATCCGCGTATGCCGACCATTGCCGGTATGCGTCGCCGTGGCTTTACCCCTCAAGGCCTGCGTGACTTCTGTCAGCGTATCGGCGTCAGCAAGAATGACGGCATTGTCGATGTCGGGTTGCTCGAGTTCTGCATCCGTCAGTCGCTTGAGAACGCTGCGCCACGTGGGATGGCTGTGCTGCATCCCCTTAAGGTCACGCTGACCAATTTGCCTGAAGCCATGACCTTAAGTCATGCGCGCCATCCCAATGTAGATATGGGTACGCGTGAAATTCCATTGACCGACACGCTCTACATCGACCGTGCCGACTTTGAGGAGGTCCCGCCGAAGGGCTTTAAGCGTCTGGTCCCGGATGGTGAGGTGCGTCTGCGTCACGCCTATGTGATCCGCTGCAACGAAGTGATCAAAGACGCCGATGGCGAGGTCATTGAACTGAAATGCACGATTGATCCAGATACGCTGGGCAAGAATCCTGAAGGCCGCAAGGTCAAAGGTGTCATCCAGTGGGTTTCTGCGACGCAAGGTGTACCTGCCGAAGTCCGTATTTATGACCGGCTGTTTACAACCTCTGATCCTGAAGTTGGTGATGATTTCATGCACAACGTCAATCCATCGTCGGTGACGATCATAGAGGCCGTTATTGAACCTGCGCTGGCACAGGCCAATCCTGAAGACCGTTTCCAGTTTGAGCGTGAGGGTTATTTCATTGCCGATGCACAAGATCATCGCAAAGACAAACCCGTCTTTAACCGCATTCTGGATCTGAAAGACAGTTGGAAAGGCTAATTCTGCACAACTCTACCACCCCATAAAAAAGACGGCATCAATGCCGTCTTTTTTATATCTTGCGTCTATCAGGGACCAGAGAAAATATCGTGGTACTCCTGATGTTTTTTCCCCTTTTGAGCGTCTGAAGGTTTCATTACTGATGACGATGGTCCCGTTGAGGGATCAGATGGTTTGCTGTCTAGAGTGCTTTGTATGACTTGAGGCTGAGTCACGGCTTTGACCTGCTCATTGACAGGGTTGACTGTTTTACTTACATGCACTTCAGAGGCAGTCGCTGGACTTGATGAGAAAATGTCGTGGAACTCTTTGTAGCTTTCTACCTTCTTGCTCTGGGGTGTTGGAGTACTAGCCATTACGACGGGTTTAGACTGTTGAGCAGTGATTGCAGATACATCGGATGCTGTCAGAATCTTTTGATTCTGTGCCGTGCTAGGTACTGGAGTCAATGTCCCAAAGGGCTGATTTTGTGGATTTAGCACCGTCATTTCAGCCTTATTATCTTTAGATTCGGCTGTTGGTTTTACAGGTTTGGAGATGTTTAGAGATGCGGAAGGTAATAGTGCATCCAAATCATCCGAAGATGCCGATTGCTCTATAGGCGCTGTCTTCGATGATTCAGCGGTCATCTCATGCGTGGTGGTAGTGGTAGAAGATTTCACGCTTTCGGACAGCGCTGTCGATGTTGCAGATAGGTCGCCAAAAGGTAAAGACGCAGGATGTGATATTTGTGCCTGTGCAGGTTGCGCTGGTTTTGATGCTGGCACGGCGGAAGGCACTGTGGTGGTCAATGTAACTGGCTGAATCTGTTTGGCTGGTTCAACTGAGGGTACAGGTGGCTTCGAGATGATTGTTTGCGTGTTTAACCGTGGCATGACCTTGGGCTTTAATTGCGGTGTTTGAACGGGCGTTTTCAGCATATGTCCAGTCATATCGACGCGCAGCGTCTGATGATCCTGTTCAAATTCGATCTCAGTGTTTGCAGGTGCGCCTAACTGTTGCAGCAGATAGACGAGATTGCCGATATTATTTTCGGACTGGTTGAGTTCAGCTTCGATATCAATCCCCATCGGTTCACCATTGTCAGCGAACCGCGTGCCACTGCCGACGATACGTCCCATACGATGCGACTGCAGATACTCATGCAGTGGATCTTCGTATTTATCCTCACGAATCTGCGGGCTTAAGGTTTCTTTGAGATGGATATGATAGAGGATCGTGGGCTGTGGTGGCGCATCTATTGCCATCGCATAGATGGGACACAGCAAGAGCACGCCACTCAGCAGCAATCGTTTCATGGCTAATGCACTCGTCCCATAAAATCATCGATCATACATGCCTGTATCATACGACGTAAATTTAACGGCTTGCAGTGCATTCTGCCTTTTTTTAGAACAAGTACTCGCGTTAAATCTCATCCGCACCGACAGCCCGACCGATATAGCGGTATTGAGGTTGGCTACGGGAGAATTTGATCGGGTGTGCGAGCTGCTTCTGGGTCTGTGTCTGACCTTCGACTACGGGCACATCGACGAGCCAGCCGCGCTCTCGGGCTATATTCGAGTCTATGGCCTCGGATAATGATCTGACTGGCTCGACACAGACATCCAGTACAGCAAAGAGCTGTACCCAATGCTCAAACGGCTGGGCCAAAACCGCTTGCCGGATCAGATGGCGTGACTGTTCACGGTCTTCAGGAATGAGCGATGCACCGAGGCTCATGAGCTCAGGCAAGGCTAATGCCTGCGCCAGCCCTTGCAGGAATTGTGGCTCAAGCGACCCGATCGATAGGAAACGCCCATCCTGCGTCTCATAATAATCATAGAAAGAACCGCCATTCAGTGCTGCGCCTTCAGGGTGCTGATCTTCGCGCCCCGCGACCTGCGCCGCACCTGCCATGGCATTGAGGCTAAAGGCGCAGTCCGTCATGGAGATATCGATATGCTGACCGCGATCACTGGTTTGGCGTTCAACCACGGCAGCTAGAATCCCGATGACCGCATGCAGCGAGCCACCCGCCACATCGGCGATCTGGATGCCCATGGCTGGCGGTAGTGCGCCTTTACGACCACTATGCCCGGCGACACCGGATAGCGCGATATAGTTGATGTCATGGCCTGCCCGGTCCTTATAGCTGCCACTTTGCCCGTAACCTGTGATGGAGCAGTAAATCAGGCGTGGGTTGATGGCCGCCAGTGTTTCATAAGCTAGACCCAGACGTGCCATGACCCCAGGACGGAATTGCTCGATCACGATGTCGTAATCGCCCAGCAATGATTTGATTTTGTCGATATTGGCGGATTGCTTGAGGTCCAGTGCCACCGAGCGTTTGTTACGATTGAGATAGGCATGTGCGGTGGCCTGCCCGTCTGCATAAGGCGGCATGATGCGGGTCAGATCCATGCGTGATGGAGACTCGATATGCACCACATCTGCCCCCAGATCGGCCAGCATGAGCGTGGCAAACGGTCCGGGCAATAGGGTTGAAAAATCGAGGACCTTTAATCCCGCCAAAGGTCCTGTGGCTGCTGCGCTGTGATCCAGACTCATGATTTTGCCATATCCTTAAAAAAAGACATCGGTCTGCTACACGCATCTTCGATGTACATAAAGCTGACACAATAACGGTGAGCATAAATTCCGAACAATACCCAAAAGCGTCATCTTGCTTGGTAGATTTCAACACTGCTATGCAAAAATTGCTCGCTTAGACTCACTAATTGTGATCTTTTTTACTTTTTTGCTTGCCCTGATCTACTGACAAAGGCTATTGTCTAACTGCAGACATGAGTCCGCTTCTGCCTGCGCGGCTTTCAGATGATTTAACCTCAGCATTCGAGTTGCCATGAATCGCGATACTATTTCTATTCATTTCGTTAATGCCGCACTGTTTGGTGCGAAGCGATTGCAATTAGATATCGAGAATCTGGTGGGCCGCGCCGGTATTGATCCGAGCCTGCTGTCTCAGCCCAAAGCGCGTGTCTCTACCGAGCAATATACCCGCCTGATCCAGATCCTGTGGCTTGCAACTCAGGATGAGCACATCGGCTTTGACCCGACACCACGCCGTCTGGGTACATTTGCGACCATGTGCCAACTGATCATCCATGCAGGTACATTGGGCCGTGCACTGGAGCGCGGGGCTCAGTTTTATCGTCTCTTTGGCATGGACTGGTCGATGAGTATCACGTCTGATATGCATGAAGCCCGAATGCGACTCAATATTCCGCAAGATCGGGATGTCGATCATTTTATCACTGAGAGTGGCATCATGATCTGGCATGGATTGGCCAGTTGGCTGATTGGTCGACGGATTCCGCTTGAGCGTGTCAAATTTGGCTACCCCAAGCCCAAGCATGTGCGTGAATATGATGCACTCTTTTTTACGCCCAGCATGATGTTTGACACGACCTACACCGAGATCACGTTTGCGGCGGATTATCTGAATCTGCCGATTCGCCAGACCGAAGACTCGCTGGAGGACTTTCTTAAGACCGCACCAGCGCAATTGCTGGTGAAGTTTAAAAACACCAATTCCCTCACCTCACGTATCCGCGAACTGCTCAAGAGCCATATCGGCGCCGATATGCCGACATTGAATGACATTGCAGCTCAATTGTATCTGTCACCACAAACCCTGCGCCGTCGTCTGACTGCCGAGGGCAAGAGCTATCAGGGTGTCAAAGATGATCTGCGGCGTGATACCGCGATCCACCTCTTGGCGATGCCGGAGTTGACACTGGATGAGGTGGCGACACAGGTTGGCTTTAGTGAGACCAGTACGTTTCATCGTGCCTTTAAGAAATGGACCGGGGTCACACCCGGTCTCTATCGCCAGACGCATAACAATAATAGTTGATACACGTCTTTAAACAGTGTATTCAACTCATTATAAATGCTTAAACCACGCGGCAAGCCAGAGTAGATGGCCCACGAACAGTATTAACGCTACGCTCTGCCAGAACAGAACCGGATGTTTTTCACTGATTGGGATTTTGGGGCGGGTCAGGGTCAGATTGGGACGCTCAAGATCAGCCAACCATTCGCCTAAGTCCTGATAGCGGTCATCGGGATCAAGACGGCAGGCTTTCATCAGCGCGGCATCCATCCATGGCGGCACATGGGGATTGACACTGCTGGCAGGAATATAGCTCAATCGGGCAAAATCCTTCTCGCTATTCGCACTCACATAGTCCTCACCATACGGCATCTCGCCCGTGAGCATCTCGTACAAGGTCATCGCCAGAGCAAACTGATCGGCACGAGCATCGACAGGTTTGTGCAGGGCGTATTCAGGTGCAGCATACTCCATCGCGCCGGGTCGAATACGCTGCGTCTGGATACTGCCCACCTGTGCACTGCCAAAGTCGATCAGCCGGAGTTGATCTTCTCGCCCATCTTTGCCTTTGACGACAAACAGATTGTCCGGTTTGACATCCTGATGCAGGGTCTCGCGCCGATGCAGGGCTCGCAAGGCGCGCACTGCCGGACGCGCAAAACGGATCACTGTTTCAACTGGCGCATCGGGATTGGCCCGTCGCCATTCGCGCAAGCTTTGACCTGAGAGGTACTCTTGCACAAGGTATAGAAAGCGACGAGGCTGGTCTGGCGGATAGGTCTTGACGATATCCGGATGATTGATGCGCTGACCGATCCAGTCTTCTTGAACAAATGCTTGCAGCGCCTCAAGATCATCACTGAACTGCGGCGCAGGCGATTTCAGGACGACTGATAGCTGATCGCTCTGCCGGATTGCCCGATAGATCTTGCTGCGGCTATTGGCATGCAGTTCTGCCACGATGGCATAGCCATCGACGATCTGACCCGGCAGCAGATGATCCGGCAGAAGTGGTGGAAAATGCGTGGGATCCGGCGCTTGATCCGAGAGTGCCAATTGCTCGATATAGACGAGCTGGCAGGACTGATTATCATCACTCCCCGCTTCTGCTGCCAATTGCCCGAGACGATAGACAGCGCACTCCAGCGGTGTGCGCTGCGGGCTATTCGTGTCGATATTTGGCTCTGCCAGTAGTTGCTGACGTTCGGCCTCCAGCGCTTGCAGGACCTCAGATGTCACCGATGGATTGAGTACACCATGAACGCCATCCGTGGTGAGTAGCAGATAATCCCCGACCTGCAGATCGACTTGCAGATAATCGACATCAACTTGCCAATCCATGCCCAACGCACGGATCAATTGCGTGTATTTTCCCACCTGTATGCTGTGGTCCTTAGTCAGACACTCGAGTGCGTCCACGCCTGCTGCAGGCCTAAAACGCCACACGCGCGAGTCCCCGACATGAAAGACATGCGCCATTTGGCCTTCGATCACCACGGCACTAAAGGTGGTCAGATGCGTATTATCCTGCAGATGGTAATGCTGCCCTTGCCCGTGTAGCCAGCGGTTAATCGCCGCGATCACACGATAACCAGCCGTCTTGATCGACCAGTTGGGGTCAGTCGCCAGAAAATCATCACAAAAACTGCGCGTAGCAATCACTGCTGCTTCACCACCATGCTCGGATGCGCTTACCCCATCTGCGATTACTGCAATCGCCATACGTGCGCTGCGAGCAAAGCCATCCGGTAGATGTAATGCCAGTGCATCATCATTGACAGCCTTGGGACCTTTATCACTCCACTGGGCTGCCTGCACACGCAAGCTAGGGTTGTTTTGAGTCATGGCTTGTTTCCCCCCTTGATTGCGACGAACATAGCACAAGATAAAAAAAGGCATAAAGAGGACGGTCAAGAATCTCTTTATGCCAAACTGGGGATACCGGCTAGTGCACAGTATCCATCATCATTGTTTCATCCCTGAACGATATTGCTTCGGTAAATCCATACTCAGCGCAGTCGCAAAACCTGTTTCACGACTGCTTTGATCTGATATTTATGCTTATTATTCGACAGCAATTTTTTCGATACGGCCATCCGGATGTACTTCGATCATATGACCGCGCGGTTCAATGATAAATAGCGATGCGATAAGTGCGACGCCTGAGAAGCCTGCAATGATGTAGAAGAATCCGACCGGAGATACCATGGAGAAAACCGTGAGGAAGATCACACCGCCGACGTTGCCATAGGCTCCCGCCATACCCGCGATCTGACCGGTCATACGACGCTGGATCAGTGGGATGATCGAGTACACCGCACCACAGGCACCCTGCACAAAGATTGAGGTGATCAGGACGACACCGACAGCCATTGTCAGCGTCCAGCCGCCATTACTCATTTGCGACATCAACAGATAGCCCAGCGTCTGACCCAAGAGGCAGACCAGAAGAATCTTGCGACGACCCAGAATATCCGACAGATAACCACCACCCGGACGGGCAAAGATGTTATTGACAGCAAAACAGCCTGCGGTAATACCGGCAATCGTCTTCGATACGGCAAAGTGATCGATGAAGAACTGTGGCAGCATGGAGATGACAGCCAGCTCCGAGCCAAAGCACGCCATGTATGCCAGATCCAGAATGGCGACCTGCTTGAAGTGATAGCGTGGTGGTGTAGGTGCGTTAGTTTCAAACAGATGCTTGTTGACCTGCCAGATCTTGACGTACTGATAGATGGTCAGGAGCAGGATGGCGGCATAGGCGATCAGGGTCTGACCATCGGTCAAGAGCTTCAGACCTGCAGGTGACAGACGCCAAGCCATCAGTACCAGCGCCAGATAGAGCGGTGCCGTCATGAGTACATAGAATAAGAAATCGCCTTTGGTGGTGACTTCAAGCCCACCAGCCTTCATCGGGCGGAAATACGTCGAGCCTTCCGGCGTATCACGCACACCACGGTAGAAAAAGAAACTGTAGACGATGGCAATGACACCGGTTAAGCCCACCGCATAGCGCCAGCCATCCGGACCACCGATGATGTTCAGGGCGATGATCGGCGTTGCCATGGATGCTACCGACGCACCAAAGTTACCCCAGCCTCCATAGATGCCTTCTGCGACACCGACTTCACGTGCCGGGAACCACTCCGAGATCAGACGAATCCCGACCACGAAACCTGCACCGACAAAGCCCAGCAGAAAACGCATAAACGCGAGCTGGTTATAGGTCTGAGCTGCAGCAAACAGCAGACACATGATGCCGCTGACCAACAACAGCATGCTATACGACTTGCGTGGACCAATCTTGTCGACCAGTACACCGATCAATACGCGGGTCGGAATAGTCAGGGCCACGTTCAGCATGAGCAAGGCCTTAAACTGGCCGTCGGTCATGTGGAAATAACCCTTTAAGGTTGGCATCAGCGCGGTATGTGCAAACCAGATCAGGAAGGTGACAAAGAACGCAAACCAGGAATAATGCAGAATCCGGATCCGCGGCACACTTAGGTTCCATAACGGGATACGATGAGCCAAAGTCTTACTCCTCTACAGGATAATGAAAAATTAAAACGGTCACCGATAAGCAGTCTTCACATGAGACTGCATCTTCAAATACGTCATTTTTTGATTCAGCGAGGTATGACCCCAACGGTTTCAGTGGTCAGGCTTGCAGGCCCACCCAAACCTGATTGCCCTGTAGCTTGACCGCATAGGTCTTTAGCGCGACAGATTCATCTTCCAGACACACGCCGGTCTTGAGGTCAAAGTGCTGCTTATAAATGGGCGATGCGACGACATCATGGCCTTTAAGATTACCCGTCAGACCACGTGAAATCACATTGGCTTGGCTGAAAGGGTCAAAGTTCGATACAGCATAGACATTGCCGTCTTTGAGACGAAAGAGTGCTACCTGCTCACCCTGCACCAGTGCGGGTACGCCAAGAAGGGGTGTCAGATCATCCAGCATGCATACTTTTTCTAACATATTGAACCTACCTTATTGCTCAATTTATTCACCTACTGATCAAAGGTATTCAATGGATCAGCGATGAAGTCTTAAAATGGAATTTTAAAAAAGACTTCCTTTCAATCCGAAAGGAAGTTTCACACAAAAACCAAAGTCTTAGGACATGCTCACGACCTGAATACGACCCGCCTTCTCTTCCGGTGTCGCAGGACGCACCTGACCCCGCTCAGGGACAAAGACGATATTGTCATCAGGTTTGTCCGAGTTGATGAATGGCTTGAAGCGCTTCAGGGTTTCCGGATCATTGATCGCGGCTTTCCATTCACAGGCAAAGGTGTCGACCACATACTGCATCTGTGCTTCAAGCTCAGCGGCAATCCCCAGCGAGTCATTGATGACCACGTCCTTTAAGTAGTCGAGGCCACCTTCCATGTTGTCACGCCAGACGCTGGTGCGTTGCAGGCGATCAGCGGTCTTGACGTAGAACATCAAGAAACGATCGACATACTTAATCAGGGTTTCGCTGTCGAGGTCTGCGGCCAGCAGCTCGGCGTGACGCGGTTTCATGCCGCCGTTACCGCAGACGTACAAGTTCCAGCCTTTTTCTGTGGCGATCACGCCGACGTCTTTGCTCTGTGCTTCGGCACATTCACGGGTACAGCCGGAGACGGCCATTTTTAGCTTGTGTGGTGAACGCAGACCGCGATAGCGGTTTTCCAGTTGTACGGCGAAGCCGACCGAGTCCAGCATGCCATAGCGGCACCAGGTCGAGCCGACACAGGATTTGACGGTACGCAAGGACTTGCCATAGGCATGACCGGATTCAAAGCCCGCCGTGATCAGTTCTTCCCAGATCAGGGGTAATTGCTCCAGACGTGCGCCAAACAGGTCTACCCGCTGGCCGCCGGTCAACTTGGTGTAGAGGTTGTATTTCTTGGCAATCTGACCGACGGCGATCAGGCCATCTGGTGTGACTTCACCGCCGGTCATGCGTGGGACCACTGAATAGGTCCCGTCTTTTTGCATGTTGGCGAGGTAGTAGTCATTGGTGTCCTGCAGGACGGCGTGCTCTTTCTTGAGGATGTTTTCATTCCACAGCGACGCGAAGATGCTGCCGGCAGCAGGCTTACAGATATCGCAGCCGTCATGCTGACCATTACCATGCTTGGCGAGCAAGTCATCAAAGGTTTTGATGCTGCCGACCTGACATAGGTGGTAGAGCTCTTGGCGTGAGTAGACGAAATGTTCGCAGATGTCTTTTTTGACTTCGACACCCATTTTCTCGAGTTCAGCATTCATCACTTGCTTGACCAGCGCCGCACAGCCACCGCAGGACGTAGCGGCTTTGGTGCCGTCTTTGATGCTGTCGAAGTCCATACAGCCACGAGCGACCGCATCACAGATCTCGCCTTTGCTGACGTTATTACACGAACAGATGACCGCGCCGACAGGCAGCGCATCGGCACCCAAGGCAGGCCTAGCAGAGCCGTCAAAGCTAGGCAGGATCAGGGCTTGCGCGTTCTCTGGCAGATCCAGATCGTTCAGCATCATCTGCAAGAGACCGCCGTAGGCTTCGACATCGCCGATCAGCACCGCACCAAGCAGTTTCTTGCCGTCTTTTGAAATCACGAGTTTTTTGTAGACTTCGTTGGGCTCATCGACATAGACAAAGCTTTGTGCACCAGCCGTCATGGCATGTGCGTCACCGATGGATGCGACATCCACGCCCATTAGCTTGAGCTTGGTGGACATGTCAGCGCCCAGAAAGTCTTTTTTCTTCTCGTGAGTGATGATGCTATGGGCGGCAGTCTCAGCCATCTGATAGCCGGGGGCCACCAGACCATAAATACGACCATCCCACAGTGCACATTCGCCGATGGCATAGATATCGGCATCGCTGGTTTGACAGTCGTTGTTGATGGCGATACCGCCGCGTGGGCCGACGTTCAGACCAGCCTGACGCGCCAGTTCATCACGTGGACGGATACCGGCTGAGAACACGATCATGTCGGTCTCAAGGTGCGAGCCATCGGCAAAGTTCATACGATGGCGGTGATTTTCACCATCGACGATTTCGCTGGTGTTCTTGCTTAAGTGAATGCCAACGCCCAGATTGGAAATTTTGGTTTTGAGAACCTTGCCTGCGCCATCGTCGATCTGTACGGCCATCAGACGCGGCGCAAACTCAACCACATGGGTCTCAAGACCCAAGTCTTTGATAGCTTTGGCTGCTTCCAGACCGAGCAAACCGCCACCGACCACCACACCGACCTTGGAGGTTTTGGCGCTGGCTTTCATGGCTTCCAGATCGTCGATGGTACGGTAGACCAGACAGTCTTCGCGGTCTTTGCCCGGCAGTGGTGGTACAAATGGATAAGAGCCGGTTGCCAGAATCAGCTTGTCATAAGGGATCTTCTCGCCTGCAGTGGTGGTCACTGTCTTGGCGGCACGATCGATCTCGGTCGCGGCTTTGCCTAAGTGCAGCTTAAAGCCGGTCTCTTCAAAGAAATTCGGACGTACCAGACACAGATCATCAACCGTCTTACCTGAGAAATAAGATGTCAACTGCACACGATCATATGCTGGCAAGTGTTCTTCAGACAGCACCGTGACTTCTAACGGTGTTGTCAAATTGACTGCAGAGGCATCGCGTGCAAGCACTTCTACAAAGCGATGACCCACCATACCATGACCCACGACGACTATACGCATATCTGACTCCGTACCACTTGACCATCTAAAAAATGAATAACGACTGTTGCTTGGCCGGCTAGGGCCACCCCTCTATCCGGCCGCAGCCGCCTTGTCTGCCTGCTCAAGCAGGCGGAAGATCTCACTCTGACACGATCCGCAGTTGGTACCGGCTTTGAGGCACTGCCCGACTTCGGCCACGGTTTGCAGTTTCTGCTCGCAGATGGCGCGATTGATTGTGTTGCGTCCGACGCTAAAGCACGAGCAGATGATCGGACCGACATCGGATGCAGGATCCGCAGGCACACCCGACAGGATTGTGCGACGGGTGACACTACTCACTTCTAGTCCCAGTTGATCATCCAGCCATGCACGTGCCGGAACCAGTTGACGAGCGTCAACGCCTTCAGTGCCGCCCATCGCCAGAGCCATCGCTGCAAAGGCAACCAGCTTGCTGTCATGAATCCAGGCCAGACGAATCACGCCTTGGGCGAGATCGATGTACTCAAGTCGCTCAGTACCAAATGGCACATCAACCAGCGAGGTCAACCAATCGACACCGTTTTCCGAAAACGCGGTCAACTCCTCGATGTGCGAGGCAAACTCCTGACGGAAGCCATTTATGGTTCGGACATTCACTGCATAGTCCGCATCCAAGAGCGCAATTGATGATGATGTCATTAGGAAACCATGCAGATTCAGGGCCCCTTTTTTCAGTGCTACAGGCGTGTGTTTACACTCAGGTTGACCAGATATACGGTCCACGACCGGATTGACGACTGCACCAATACGGCTCAAGGTACTGTTCACGCCATTCCAGTGGATAGGCACAAATACCATGCCGGCTTGCTGACCATCGCTGACGATGACGCGGGCCAGCGCCTGCCCCCAGGCACTCTGGATATGCAGAATATCGCCCGGTACCACACCCAAAGCCTTGGCATCAACCGGATTCAATTCGGCGAACGGCTCGCCGATATGACGGGTCAGGCGTGCGGTCAGGCCTGTGCGGGTCATGGTGTGCCATTGATCGCGTACACGTCCGGTATTCAGGGCATAGGGATATTCGGCATTAGTCTGATAGCCGGTCTCCTGATGGCGGATCGGTACGATCTTGGCACGACGGTTCTCGGTATAAAATTCACCATTTGCGAACAGCCGATCAGTACCCACTGGCTTGCCATCGATCACGCGGATTGGCCATTGGATCGGCTCCAGCGCGTCATACTCATCCAGACTTAAAGCCGCCAGTGGCGAAATGTCGAAGTCACGCAGGACTGCGCCTTCGGTGTTCTTTACGCCCGACAGTGCGGCATGCTCAATGAACACATCATGCGCCGATGCGTAGTCAAAGCCGGCATAGCCCATCTTCTGCGCCACTTGCGCCAGCGCCCACCAGTCGGGACGACTCTCGCCGAGGCCCGCCATCACACCGCGCTGACGCGAGATACGCCGCTCGGAGTTGGTTACAGTGCCGTCTTTCTCACCCCAACCCAAGGCAGGCAATACCACATCGGCGACGCGGGTACAGTCGGTGTCTGCCATGACCTCAGACACTATCACGAGTGGGCAATTCGTAAGGGCCTCACGCACCGCATCGGCATTAGGCATGGAGACGATCGGATTGGTCGCCATGATCCACACGGCCTTGACCTTACCGCTTGCAACGGCATCAAACAGATCGACAGCCTTGAGACCCGCTCCTGTAATGATGGTCGGTGCATGCCAGAAATCCTGTACCAGTGCGCGATGATCTGCGTTGGCAATCTCCAAGTGCGCGGCCAGCATGTTGGCAAGACCACCGACTTCACGGCCACCCATGGCGTTAGGTTGCCCGGTCAGGGAGAATGGACCAGCGCCTTCTTTGCCGATACGACCGGTTGCAAGGTGTATATTGATAATGCCATTGACCTTGTCTGTGCCTTGACCGCTTTGATTGACGCCCATGGAGAACAGCGTCATGGCCTTTGGAGTCGCGATAAACCACTCAACAAAAGTCGTAAGGGCTTCACCACTGACTCCCAGACGGGTCGCCACATCACCCATGGCGACATCGGCCTCGGCAGCTTGTAATGCCTCATCCAGACCATCGGTATAGGCTGCAATATAGTCATGATCACAGGCTGTGCTTGCTGCAATCTGCACCAGCAGGTAGTTAAAAAGCAACACATCGGTGCCAGATTTGATCGGCAAATGCAGATCTACGATCTCGTTGGTATCGGTCTTGCGTGGATCGATTGATACGATCTTCATGCCGCGCTCAGCTTTGGCTTTCTTGATGCGTTGATACAGGATCGGATGGCACCAGGCAGCATTCGAGCCCACAAAGGTCAAGAGATCTGCCGCTTCAAAGTCCACATAGCAGTTTGGTACAGTATCGGTCCCGAAAGCACGCTTATGACCGGCGACTGCTGACGACATACACAGACGTGAGTTGGTATCGACGTTGGCCGTGCCGATAAAGCCTTTAGCCAGTTTATTGACCACATAATAATCTTCAGTCAGGAACTGACCTGATACATAGAACGCCACCGATTCAGGGCCAAACTTAGCCACAATGTCCTGCAATTGCTCTGCTATATAGCCAGTTGCTTGATCCCATGTCGCACGTACGCCTCCGATCGCGGGATAGAGCAGACGGCCATCTGTACCGACGGTCTCACCCAGCGCCGAACCTTTGACACACAGGCGACCGAAGTTGGCAGGGTGCGCGTCATCACCCGTAATCGCAAAGTGACGCTCACGGTCGACGGTAGCCAGTACGCCACAGCCCACCCCGCAATAGGCACAGGTGGTCTTGACGGTCTCACCCGCCACGATACGATCCGCATACACTGCATACTCAGCCATGTGCTGCTCCTGTGACGGCAGGGTTAAACATCAATGTGCTACGGCTCATTGACACATCCACTCCGCGCTGAATCAGATCAAAATAAGCCACACCATCTTGGGTATCGCCGTACAGCACAGCACCGACCAATTTATTACCCTTAAAAAACAGTTTCTTGTATACACCTAGGCTGGGATCACGCAGAACGATGGCTTCACTGCCATTGCCGCTGAAATCACCTGCCGAATATAGATTGACACCGGTGACCTTTAATGTGGTTGCGGTGGCTTTTTGGACGTAGCGGCGCAGGCCATGTTCTGCCAAATGACTGGCACAAACTTTGGCTTGATCAAACAATGGCGCAACCAGACCAAACAGCGCACCACGATGCTGCACGCACTCACCGACCGCATAGACGCGCGGATCGGAAGTCTGCATGGTGTCATTGGTCAGAATGGCGCGTTCGACTTGCAGGCCCATCGCTTTAGCCAGTGCGACGTTGGGACGTACACCAACCGCCATTACCAGCATGGCACCTTCTAGCAGGTCACGATCCTTGAAAGCCAGACCTTTAAAGTTACCTTCATCATCCATAACGATGTGATCGCTCTTGACCCCCATAACAAACTCAATGCCGCGCTTCTCCATCTCCGCTTGCAGCAAGCCAGCAGCCTCACGATCCAACTGACGGTTCAAGAGGTAGTCCACGTCATTAACCACGACAACCTTCACGCCGCGTTTAGCCAGACCATTCGCGGCCTCAAGACCCAGTAAACCACCACCCAGTACGATGGCACGTTGCTCGCCAATCTTGCTGGCATATTCGAGGATGCTCTCGACATGCGCGATATCACGGAATTGAAATACGGCTGGATGCTCATGACCCGGCATCGGGATCACAAAAGGATTAGAACCGGTTGCGACCAAGAGACGCTCATAACCCAGAATCTGACCATTACTTAAGGTCACTTCCCGACGCTTGCGGTGCGCAGACTCGGCCGTGACACCCGAAATCAGCGTAATGCCTTGCGCCTCATACCATTCCGGCGTATGCAGCATGATGTCGTCAAAGGCCTTCTCACCTGCCAATACGGGGGACAGCATGATGCGGTTATAGTTACCATGCGGCTCACGACCGATCACCGTGATCTGATACAGATCAGGCTCCAGATGCAGCAGCTCTTCGACCGTACGCATCGCGGCCATACCGTTGCCGATCACGACCAGACGTGGCTTTTGCATATCGGTAGACACAGCCAGATGGCTCTGGCCTGCTTCTACACCCAGTCCTGCTGTCACTGTATGGAGATGTTGCATATCCGCACCTGCGATACCTTATCTAAGACCATCGGCCTAAAAACACAAAGGCGCCCATACCATCATTGGTATGAGCGCCTTTGCTCTGTAACACAGTGTGAAGCCCGACTCATCTTCACGACTGCTAATCAGCTGTCAAACGTACTCGACATTGCGCAAGGGAGAGTTGCAATATCACGTTTGGGATCTGTATCAGACCTCTTGCTTAGATAGAAGCATGAAGCGTGCCAATATTCGATTTATGTCGATAATTAAGCATTTTTGAGATGCGCACAGTGACGTGTTATTTACTAAAATTAATATTTATTAAATGTTTATGATTTTTAGTGCTCACTCTGAACATAAAGCGCAAATCAAGGGATGCACCTTCTGTACGCACGAATGCACTTTTCTTGCACCTGTATCGTGATGGTATTTTTGGCACCAAAAGCGATCATCTATCCCTGATATATGGCGTATATACGCTTCTTTTTGGGGCGAAACAGATCGAATAAAGTCATTTTTCTCAACATTTGATCGGCTTAGCATTTGTAAAAGAGGAAGCATTATTCTCTAAAGACATATCCGTGTGTTTTAACGTTGGCAATCATTGCGGGCAACTATTAGCGTAGTTGACGTTGAAGTGGCATCAGCAAGTCCAGTATCGTATTGAATGCCGGACGATGTGCGATCTGGGGATGTATACAGTGGCGTTGAATCTCCCATAGCTGCGCAACCACGGATACGTCTGATGTTGAGCGCACCAGCAACTCCTCCAACAGGTAGCCGTAGGCCAGTACATCCATGCGCTGTAATCGCTCTTGATTTGCAGGGGAAATGCCTGAGGTGACTGTCGCAGCGCCGAAGTCTCCCAGCACACAATCGACTGTGCTGTCTGTCGTAATACGATAAAGGATATTATGCGCATATAGGTCGCCATGCAGGATGCCGCGTGCATGCAGATGGGCCATGGCTTGAGCGCTTGCCATGGCGATACTGACGATGCTCTCTGGCATGAAGCGACTGTCCGCAGGATAGACATCACGTGTACAAGTCTCAAAACTAGGTGGCCCTGCAAGATTGATAAAATCACGATCCAGCAAAGGTAATACCAATCCTTCCAGACCTTCGGGATGAGTCGTGATCTGCGCAGTCGCCGCCAGCAGATGGGGATGGCTGCCCATTGTCAGATTCGCAGCCATTTCATCCTGAGGTAAACCATCACTGGTCATCTGCCCCTTAAATAGTTTGACCGCCACGGCGCTGGGCTGTCCATGCTGGATATGGATGGCTTGATAAATCTGTCCGGATGCACCTTCACCCAGACGATGCTGGATCTGCAACTCCGACCAGACAAGCTGAGGGATTTCACTTGTTAGCATGGGTGCATGCATACAGGGATTGCCTGCCAGCGCAAGCCACGCCAGCTCGGGCAGGTGCAGCAAGTGATCAGGGATGCGCTCTAGCTGGTTAGAAGAGATGCGCACCAGTTGTAACTTCAGACATGCGGCAAGACCCTCTGGTAAATGGGTCAGGCGATTGCCTGCCAGCATCAGCTTTTGGAGCCGGCTGCAGCGTGCGATGGATTCGGGCAAAGCGTCGATCTGATTATCAGTCAAGATCAGCCAGCGTAGCGATACAGGTAAGGCCTCTGCTGGCACTATGCGGATATGATTAGACTTAAAGCCGATCATCGACAGATTCGGACACCGGCCCAGCACGCGGGGCAACTCTGTGAACTGATTGCCCGAACAAAACAGAATGCGGAGCTTCTGTAGTCGGTCAAGGTCTTCGGGCAAGGCCGACAGTGCATTACCAGTCAGATTGAGCACTTCGAGCGTATCGGCATGTGCAAAGATCTCATCTGGAAACTCAGTCAAACCGCAAGCCAGGTCAATGCGCTGACAGCCCTGAGTCTGCCCTGATTTCAGCTGCTCCAGTGTGTTGATCGTAATCATAGATTCATGTGATCCAGATAACCCAGTCAGTCCTGTGTCCGATGCGCTTCCATCAGATAGTCATCCGACTGCATCTCAAGCAAACGTGAGCGGGTACGCTGGATCTCAAATGCCAGCTTCTCGCCCTCGTAAAGCTCTAGAATCGACTGCTGTGCCGTGACCAGAAGCTTGACGCGGCGGTCATAGAACTCATCGACCAGATAGACAAAGCGCCGTGTGGCATCTGCAATCTGATCATTCAATACCGGCACATTGCCGACCAGCACCGTGTTATACAGCTTGGCCAACTCGATAAAATCCGCAGCACTGCGCGGCTTTAGACACAGTTCGTCGAAATTACACCAGAGCAGATCATCCGTGCGACCGCGTACAGCTACCTGCCGATCATTGATGATGATGTCATCCGACAAAATCGGATGTTGACTGCTGAGTGCCTGAAAACGACCCGCCAGCCAAGCCTCATTCTCTGCTGACAACGGCGAGCAGTACAAATGCGCCTGTTTGAGTACGCGCAGACGATAATCGATCCCAGAATCCACATTCAGGACCGTGCAACGCTCTTGCAGGAGTGCAATGGCTGGTAGAAAGCGGTCACGATGAATACCGTTCTTATACAGGCCATCCGGCGCGATATTGGAGGTTGCTACTAGCGTGATCCCACGCTTAAATAGCATGCTAAACAGATCACCCAAGATCATGGCATCAGTCACATTACTGACAAAGAACTCATCAAAGCAGATAACGATGGCTTCTTTATAGATCTGATCTGCCACGAGTTCGAGTGGATCCTGCTGGCCTTGTAAGGCATTGAGCATCTTATGCACGCGCTGCATGAAGTGATGAAAATGCATACGCATTTTGCGCCGGAAACTGATCGACTCATAAAACTGATCCATCAGCCAGGTTTTGCCGCGTCCGACCCCGCCCCACATGTATACACCCAGTGGTGGTGGCATACGCCGAAAACGGAAACCCTGCGCCTGCTCATAGCGTAGCATAAGCTGCTGATGAAGTTGGTCCAAGATAAAGACTGCATTGGCCTGCTCTTCATCTGGAACAAAAAGACCACTATCCAATGCGGCCTGATAGCGTGCTGCTGGACTCAGGACTTCTACGCCCATCTCCTCGATCGATACATTCATGGAAAACGACGCTCCAGCGCTAAACCGATTTCGGGCAGATGCCCGTGAAAAAAATGCCCACTACCTGTGACTTCCACCAGATCCAGATGCTTGACGTTGGCCCATGTCCTCATGGCCTGAGGTGACACGACATCATCTTCGGTACCGATTAAGACCAGTGTATCTGCAGGCAACATCAGATCCGCCATCGGATAGTGTTCGACCGCAGGTGCGACCAGATAGAGATGACGGAGTTGATAACCATGGCTATTGTCGCCGTTCAGCGACAGATTGCCAAGCAGACGCGCACATCCGCTGGCGGCAATATAGCCACCAAAGGAGAATCCTGCCAGATATAGCTGACGTGCAGTCATTTGACTGGCGACCCAATCCAGCACGCTGAAAAGATCGTCGATCTCACCGATACCGTGATCATGCTGTCCGGAACTAGTTCCGGCACCGCGAAAATTAAACAAAACGACGGAACATCCATGATTGCGGAAAAAACGCGCCAGCGTGGTCACGACCTTGTTATCCATCGTACCGCCCATGAGCGGATGAGGATGGCAAATTACCGCCACCTTATCCGAATCCTGCCATAAAGGTCTTACCTGTACTTGCCCTGCTGGACCAGAAATATGGATATCAGTCATCGTCTTTTACCTGCATTTTTCAATATTGAAATCACATTATGCTATTACCCATCAGTTTTAAAATTGCATTCATATTGTCAGACAAAATGCCCCAATCTTCTACAATGGGAATGATCAATCGAAACGTCAGCGCAAGAGTTGTAGCAAACGTCCAGAATTATTTAGTGATTATCCAGAGTAAAAAATCATTTATTTCAGTCTTGTATTACTCTTTTTCCGCCACGTTGAGCTGCTGCTGTCATATTGATTAATGCTCATGTAAAAACCGCAACCGGCTCCCCTTTAAACTTATCCACATCTTTCTGGGGAAAACAGTTGAGATGCAAGCCATCACTTTTCTGAAAAATTTGATACAACTATGTCTTGCTTTATTTAACTAATTGATATTAAAAATTATTTTAATGTGGTTAAAATATATACAAACCAACACCAAGCCAATACTGGCGAGATTTTCACGTGTCAAGCCCGTACTTTTCCACATATTCATCCACAGATATTGTGGAAAACATGATCAACTCACTTGTCTGACAATATTAAACAGTCAAATCTGCCAACAGATCCACAAAAAAGGCATTAATGCATTGTACAGATGCACTTCATTGACAAAAAAACCAGCACAAGCTGGTTTTTTGCACACGCGAATTTCTGATCGATCAGGAATCCATGTGATTAATGATCGCCTGACCAAACTCCGAGCATCTTAGCAACGTTGCATCTGGCATCAAGCGTTCAAAGTCATAGGTGACCGTCTTGGCTTCAATGGCTTTGGATATGCCAATATTGATCAGATCGGCAGCTTCAATCCATCCCATGTCTCGCAGCATCATTTCTGCCGACAGAATGATCGAACCGGGATTGACCTTATCCTGACCGGCGTACTTGGGTGCAGTGCCGTGGGTGGCTTCATACATGGCGATGGCGCCACCAATATTGGCACCCGGAGCGATGCCGATACCACCGACTTCGGCAGCGAGTGCATCAGAGATATAGTCGCCGTTTAGGTTCAGCGTAGCAATCACCGAGTACTCCGCAGGACGCATCAGGATTTGCTGCAGGAAGGCATCAGCAATCACATCCTTGATGATGATGTCACGGCCAGTCTTTGGATTGACGATCTTGACCCATGGGCCGCCGTCGATCAACTCACCGCCAAAACGCGCCGTCGCCAATTCATAGCCCCACTCTTTGAAAGCCCCTTCGGTATATTTCATGATATTGCCCTTGTGTACAAGCGTTACGCTGGGTTTGTCATGGTCGATGGCGAACTGGATCGCTTTGCGGACTAGACGCTGGGAGCCTTCTTTGGAGACAGGTTTGATTCCAATACCACAACCTTCGGGGAAACGGATTTTCTTTACCCCCATTTCCTTTTGCAGGAATTCAATGACTTTCTTGGCTTCCGGCGAATCCGCTTTCCATTCGATACCCGCATAAATGTCTTCGGAATTTTCGCGGAAGATCACCATGTCAGTGAGCTCTGGGTGTTGTACTGGACTCGGTACGCCTTTGAACCATCGCACCGGACGCACGCAAACGTAGAGATCGAGTTCTTGGCGCAGGGCAACATTCAGTGAACGTATCCCGCCACCAACCGGCGTGGTCAGCGGGCCTTTGATTGAGACCACGAATTCGCGCAGGGCTTCAAAAGTTTCCTCTGGCATATAAGTGCCATAGATTTTATTTGCTTTTTCGCCACAGTAAACTTCCATCCAGACGATCGAACGTTTGCCTGCGTAAGCTTTCTGTACCGCTGCATCCACGACGTTGATCATGACGGGGCTGATATCCACGCCGATACCGTCACCTTCGATGAAGGGAATAATCGGATGATTAGGGACATTCAGTGATAGGTCAGCGTTCACGGTGATTTTGTTGCCATCGGTTGGAACCACGATCTTCTGATAAGCCATGATGCAGGTACTCCCTTTTAAAGATACGAATGATGTCGTTACTTGCCAAGATCATTTGTGAATGCTGATTGGATGACCACGTAGATGCTGACCCTAAAAATGATTCATCTTTCAAATGCGATTAATCCATCATTGTTTTTTGAAAGCGACCTTTTTGCACAGACATGGTAAACAAACTCATGTCAAAAGCGTGATTTAGAAAACAAATAGGGATATTTCAGATGATGATATTCAGATGAAGGTTGACACGGACAGCACTACGTGTGAACTGATATGATGGGCTGCTTTAACCCATGTTCCCGTATACATGGTGTTTCATACACGGTTTCTGTATAAAGTTGCTTATGCCCAAGATTGTACTGTTTAATAAACCTTATGATGTACTGACCCAGTTCCGCTCAGATGGTGTACGTCAGACGCTGGCGGATTTTATCCATGATCCGACGCTACGGGTCGCTGGTAGACTGGATCGTGATTCAGAAGGATTGTTGTTACTGACGGACGATGGAGTCGTCAATGCCCGCCTGACGCAGCCTAAACAAAGGCAGTATAAGACTTATTGGGTACAAGTTGATGGCGATCCGGCCGAGAGCGCATTAATACAATTGCAACGGGGTGTCCTGCTTAATGATGGACCCACGCTGCCTGCCCGTGTCCGCTGCATAGAACCACCGATGATCTGGGAGCGGGATCCGCCAGTGCGCTTTCGGGCACACATCCCTACCAGTTGGCTTGAGATACAGATCTGTGAGGGCCGCAACCGTCAGGTACGCCGCATGACGGCGGCCGTCGGCCATCCGACCTTACGTCTGATCCGGGTACAGATTGGACCTTATCGACTAGATGACTTGCAGCCGGGGCAGACGCAGACGATAGATTATATCCCTACCCGATAATCCGATAACCTATGGTGAAAAAAGCCAGCTTATGCTGGCTTTCTGATCGGGCTGGTCCGTGGTATTAATTGCCAAGCGTAGTCGTGCTACGATTTAATCGCCAAGAGCTGTAGATGACACAGATACTGAGGAATGCCAGCAGGATCAGTGAAGTTTCAACCGTACCTATACCCAAGCCGCCTTTATCGACAGATTTGGTGAACAGATCACCGAATGTCGCTCCAAAAGGACGGGTCAGCACAAAGGCTAGCCAGAACAGGAACACGCTGGATATGCGGGTAAAGCGATAAGCCAGAGCCGCGATCAGTAGAACCCCGCCAATCAACTCAGCCCCCCCCAGATAACCCAAGCCAGAACTGTCTGCAAAGAAGTCGCCCAATGCCGTACCCAGCGTATTGGAGACCAGAATGGCGATCCAGTAGATGAATTCGGCTTTGCGCGAACGAATTTTATCGACATCCAGCGATAAGCCACTGAGTTTCCAGCCTGCAAAAATCACCAGCAGGATACCCAGCAGCAATCCAGACCCTGCGACATAACCCAACTGGGCGGTGCGATCCAGAAAATCAGAAATCGTCGTTCCGACCATCGTGGTGGATAAAATCACGCTCCAGTACAGTACGGGATCGTATTTCTTGGATACCAGTTGTGGAATGACCGTCAGCACAAAAAAGCCAAACAAGACGATAGAGCTGATGGCATAACCCAGATTGAGCGTCATGGACAGCAAATCTCCGGCCGACTCGCCTAGCGTGGTCGTTGAAATCTTCATGATCCAGAACAGCAGCGTGATTTCTGGTAGCTTTCTCGGGAGCTCTTGGGTCAACAGATCCACGGAACTGGTCTGATTCGTTAGCATTGGGGAATTGGCAGTCATGAATTTACCTCTACACACGCTTTTTTTTTTCAGTGTTGCCGGATGATTTTGCGTCATTAGGCGGATGGTTTCGACAGTGGATTAGTCGTTTACGCCACCACCTTGCCAAAAAAAACTTATATCAGCCATAGGTGAACATAAAACACACATGAAATCACCATGACACTATGATGAAAAGTTTAGATACACAACACTCGTCGATTAGACAAGACAAACAAAATAGGCGTGCTAAGATGCCTAAAAACCAAGCAAGGAGGGCTTCACGATGAATCCTCAACGTCTCGGACACAACGCTTTTATTCACGCACAAGATAATGCGTTGATCAATTCCTTACTTTCCAAATCCAGCCGCGAGCATAATTCGCGCGAAATGATCAAACAGGTCGACAAGACCCGCTGTTGTCGTCGTCATCATGATCTGGTGATCGCAGTACTGGCGCTGGATGAACAAAACATGCTCAAGCGGCTGGTCAATGAAAATCGTCATGCTGGTGCAGCGCGAAGTCATGCCAGTAAGGATCTACACTAATCGCTTATAGCTCCGCCAAGATTGCGGTGGCTTGAGGATCCCTTCGTTTTTCGTATTCTACATTTTACAAAAATCCATCTTTTCAGTGACTAAATTACTGTCGTGGTCTTCATCCCTGATGTTGACTGTATGGTCGGTATTCCCGCACAATTCGCGCATGAATAAAACCACCCTGCTCCTGTTGATGATTTTTGCGTTGCCGTTCCAGAGTGCATGGAGTATGGCGGCGCAGTTTTGCCAACATGAAACAGGAAGCGTTTGGCATTGGGGGCATCATGTTCACCCTCAGCATGCCGGTGATCAGGCCGATCAGATGACGACATTTGACCAGAAGCCTGATCAAAAAAAACTGCTTAATCATAACGATCATATTGCTCATCTTGATCATGGTATTGAGTTGGCCGCTGAACCTGCATCAGTCATTTGGACGCCAAAATTAAGCTGGGCAACCCCAGCTCCACCACTAGCTCAGTATCAGTCCATCCTGCTTGATCTCCCCAAACCGCCACGCTGGCAGCCGAACGCTGCTGGCGGGGTGGCGTCTGTTTAACTTCTCTTAATCCCAGTTCTGAATTTGCCCGCCAAATCCTGACTTTCCTTAAATGGAGTAGATTTGATGCGTGGCATTTATCATGCACTGCCATTATTGGCAATAACCTTCCCTGCTGTGCTATATGCGCAGATTATCCCTGTGTCCGATGTCAAAGAGACATTCTTGACAGCCTCAGACGGGACAGCAGCCCTGCCTGCAAAAAATGTGACAGAACCCCGAACGGCTCTAAGTCTGGATGAGGCTATCCGGATGGCTCAGGCGTATATCCCTGTACAAAGGATTCTGGCGACGCGACAGGATCTGAGACAGGCCGAGATGATCCAGAGCAATGAGCGAATCAATCCAGAACTATTGTTGTCGAGTCTCGGCCTCAAGGCCGATCAGCAAGAGCAATCTTTTGCTGTGAGTCAGCGACTAGATGTCTTTGGTGTGCGTCACGCAAGACAAGCACTGGCTAAGACAAGGCTTGAGACAGAGCAAGTCCAGCAAGATCTCTATCAACACAGATTGCGCCTTTTGGTCATGGCTGCTTATCGGCAAGTCATTTTGGCTGAGCAGCAACTGTCGCTATCCCAGCAGCAACAAGCGCTCAGCGATGCCAGTGTGAGCGTTGCAGAGAAACGCTATGCGGCTGGACGGATTGCTGAAGTTGAGTTAAACCGTCTCAAGATCAGCCAGCTACAGGCCAAGAATGAGACACAGACTGCGGCACAGGAGCTTGTGCTTGCCCGTCAATCGCTAACCCGTTTCTGGGGCAATACTGCTCCGGTTTTTACGGCAACCATAGATCGTGCATGGGTTGATCCTGATCCAGTACAGCTATCGCAGTCACTCGATCATGGTGTGCTACAGGCATTGAACCAGCAGGCGCAAAAAGAATCGGTGGCCGCACTCAAACTGGCCCAGACTCAGGCTTATGGCATGCCGTCACTGAGTGTGGGAATGCGCAGGGTCACCGACCCCAGTCAGTCTAACTATTCTCAAGTCACCGTTGGGGTCAGTATTCCGCTTCCGTTCTTCTCGCGTAATCAAGGTGCCATTCAGACCGCTTTAGTCAGTCAAAGACTCATCTCCGAGCAAACCGAACTCAGTCAAATCCAACGGCGCCAGAGTCTCAACCGGCTACTGGCGCAGCTCGAAAGCGAAAGGACGCGCTACAAGGCCATGACGCAGGAGCAACTGCCTCAAGCGTATGACGTGCAGAAAAAAATGCTGCAAGGCTTTACGGCTGGCAAATTCAATGTCATGGACATCCAGCAAACCCAACGCGACCTTCTGCAACTGGAGCAAAACTCACAACATTCACTTGCCAACTGTTGGCAGCTTCGATTGCAAATTGAGGCGCTAATTACCGGTCTGCCTATAGACAGCTTCCCCTCAAATCCCGCTTTTGCGGACAGTACGATCAATGCCCTGACCGGTGATGCGACTTCAACGACTTCTCCGCTTTTGGGAGCCACACCATGACACAACTTTATACGAATCTGACCAAGCACTTAGGCAAAAAGCAAACCTTGGCAGTTGGACTCATCATTGGACTGACATTCATCTTGGCACTTTGGCTAATGCGTCCGGCACGTCCTGGAGTTGCGACAAACGAACAGGTGAATGCTGGGAACAAAATCACAGACTCAGGTCAACTTAAAGCAAAACTCGGTACCAACGAAGTTGAACTCACATCAGCACAGGCACAAGCGATTGGCCTGCAAACGGCCAGTGTCGGGCCTGCAACCATGACGACCACAAAGACCCTCCCCGGTGAGCTCAAATTGAATACCGATCAGGAAGCACATATCTCAAGTCCATTGGCAGGTCAGGTCGAGCATGTCTATGTCAGTACGGGACAAACGATAAAGAAAGGACAGCCTCTAGCGACATTACTCGTGCCCCAACTTGTCGAGATGCAGCGGAGCTTACAGATGGCAAGCAGCCGTCAAGTCTTGGCACAAAGTACTTATACACGCGAACGCACGCTTTGGCAGCAAGGTATCTCGGCCAAACAGGACTATCTGCAAGCCGAAAGCGTCTGGCAGCAAGCCAAGATCGAGGCTGCTGCTGCACGCCAGAGCCTCAAGGCTTATGGTGCAGAGATGGGTGGGCAAACAGGACGTCTGACTATTTACGCGCCTGTCAGTGGCACGATCTCGACCAAGGATATCAGTATAGGTGAATCTGTTCAGCCTGCAAGTCAGCTTTTCTCGATTGCACGACTGGATGCGCTGTGGGTTGAGTTCGCGGTACCGCCTGCTATGGCGGGTCTGCTCTATGCCCAGATGCCACTCCTGATTAAAACCACAAGCGATGCGCCGCCATTATCCGCACGTCTATTAACCTATACCCCGAGTGCCGACATCAAGACACGCAGTCTGATCGCACGTGCACAGCTTGAGGGATTGGGAGCGCACTTACGTCCAGGCATGTTGGTCAGTGTCGGCCTCTCTGGCGAGCCACGATCAGCCGCGATCAGTGTGCAGAATACTGCGCTTCAGACGTTACATGACCAGACTGTGGTCTTCACCCTCCAGACGCGTCAAGGTAAAACCATTTATCACTCCCAGCCTGTCTCTGTAGGTACACAAGATGAGCAAAGGAGTGAAATCAAACGCGGCTTGAGCGCCGGGACACGCTATGTCACCAGCGGCAGCTTTGCCCTGAAATCCGAACTGGAAAAGAGCGAGGCTGAAAATGACTAATAAGCCACTTAGCACAATATCTGAAACTCAGTCAGATCACGCCGAGATCGGCCTGCAACCACAAAACAGCTTTGATCGTCTGATTGCGGGGGCAATCTGTCTACGTGGATGGGTCATGCTGGCGGTATTGGGACTGGTTTTGGTCGGGATCTATAGCTATCAAAGGCTGCCTATTGATGCCGTGCCCGATATCACCAACGTGCAGGTACAGATCAATACTAGTGCACCAGGCTTCACCGCATTGGAATCCGAGCAGCGTATTACTTATCTGGTCGAGACTGCCATGGCGGGTCTGCCTCATCTTGAGCACACCCGTTCGATCTCGCGCTATGGCCTGTCTCAGGTTACGGTGATTTTTGAAGACGGCACGGACATTTATTTTGCCCGTCAACTTATTAGCCAGCGTTTGCAGGAGGTCCGGGATCAACTGCCTGCCAATGTCGTGCCCATCATGGCGCCGGTATCTACAGGTTTAGGCGAAATCTATCAGTGGGCACTGGAAGCCAAGCCAGATGCTCGCAAGGCTGATGGCACGCCCTACTCCCTCTCTGATTTACGTGAGATACAAGACTGGGTCATCAGGCCTCAGCTGCGTAATGTGCCCGGTATCGCAGAGGTTAATACCATCGGTGGCTATGTCCGTGAATATCAGGTCAGTCCAGACTTGAATGCGCTTGGTGCACGTGGTCTGACATTGGTGCAGTTAAAAGAGGCACTCATGGCAAGCAATAGCAACCGAGGGGCTGGTTTTATTGATCAGCGCGGTGCACAACTCACCGTGCGTGTGCCGGGACAGTTACTGACACTAGATGATATCCGCAATACTACCATCAGCAGTGCAGGTGGTATCCCGATCAAGGTCAACGATGTTGCAACGGTTCAGTATGGTCAAGAGTTACGCATGGGTGCATCTACCCTGAATGGCAATGAGACGATCCTGGGTACCGCACTCATGACAATAGGTGAAAACAGCCGTGTCGTCGCACAGGCAGTGGCGGATCGAATGTTGAATATCCAGAAAACATTACCACAGGGCGTCGTGATCAATACCGTCTACAACCGCACGACATTAATAGATAAAGCCATCGCCACCGTGCAGAAGAATCTGGTAGAAGGTGCGTTTTTGGTGATTGTCATCCTGTTTCTCTTTCTTGGGAACCTGCGTGCTGCACTGATCACGGCCTTGGTTATTCCACTCTCCATGCTGTTTACTCTGACTGGCATGGTCGAACAGAAGATCAGTGCCAATTTGATGAGTCTGGGTGCTCTGGATTTTGGCATCATCATCGATGGTGCCGTGGTGATCGTTGAAAACAGCATCCGGCGTCTGGCGCACCGGCAGCAGCAACTCGGACGCCTGCTGACGCGGCCCGAACGTTTTACTGAGGTGTTTGAAGCTGCGCGTGAAGCCCGACGACCCTTGCTATTCGGTCAGCTCATCATTCTGGTCGTCTATCTGCCCATATTTGCGTTGACTGGGGTTGAAGCCAAACTGTTCCATCCGATGGCTGCAACGGTCGTCATTGCTCTAATCGGCGCAATGATCCTGTCGGTCACCTTTGTCCCAGCGGCGGTAGCCTTGCTTGTCACGGGTCGAGTTCAGGAAAAAGAAAATGTTCTCATGCAGGCCGCTAAGCGCCTATATGCGCCTGCCCTACGCTTTGCGCTTGCTCATACACCACTGGTACTTGTATCCGCCGTATGTCTGGTGGTGGTGTCATTGCTGACCGTGCCGCGTTTGGGTAGCGAGTTTGCGCCAACGCTCAGTGAAGGCGATCTTTCTTTGCAGTCCGTGCGTGCCACCAGTACCAGCGTTGATCAGTCGGTCCAGATGCAGGCACAGCTTGAACGTGAGCTAAAGATGCGTTTCCCCGAGGTTGCTTTTGTCTTTGCACGGACGGGTACTGCCGCAATCGCCTCCGACCCCATGCCACCCAACAGTTCAGATGCCTATATCATCATGCGTCCGCGTCAGGACTGGCCTAATCCTAATGAGTCCATGGACGATATCAAGGCTCGGATTAATCAGGTGGTTGAGCAGCAAGTCGGCACCATCGCTGAATTCTCTCAGCCCATCGAGATGCGCTTCAATGAGTTGATCTCTGGGGTTCGAAGCGATGTCGGGATCAAGCTGTTTGGCGATGATTTACAGGTATTGGCCTCTACAGCCGAGCGTATCGCTGCACGAGTACGTCAAGTACCGGGTGCAACCAGCGTCAAGGTCGAGCAGACCCAAGGTCTGCCGCTGCTTGCGGTCAATATAGACCGAGTTGCTGCGGCGCGCTATGGGCTATTGGTTGCGACCATACAGGATGCGGTTTCGGCTGCGATTGGTGGTGTCGATGCGGGGCAGATGATGCAAGGGGATCGGCGCTTTGCGCTCATGATTCGCCAAGCTTCCTCATCGCAGACGGCGAACAGTCTAGCTAGTCTGCCGCTGGCCCTCAGTGATGGCGGTACTATTCCTCTTTCTAATGTTGCTGAGGTGCAGGAGACGCAAGGACCCAATCAGATCAGCCGTGAAATGGGTAAACGTCGTATTGTCATCACGAGCAATGTGACACAGAGAGATTTGGGCTCTTTTGTCAGTGAGGTACAGTTTGCACTGTCAAAAGACATCAGCCTACCAGAAGGCTATTGGCTAGAGTACGGCGGTCAGTTTGAAAACATGAAATCCGCAAGCCAGCGTCTGTCGATTGTGATACCGATTGCGCTTGGTCTGGTGCTGTTGCTACTTTATGCGATGTTTAGCAATTTTAAGGATGCGCTTTTGGTATTTACCGGCATTCCGCTTGCGCTGACAGGCGGGATAGCGAGTCTTGCATTACGAGGCATTCCGCTATCAGTTTCGGCTGGTGTTGGTTTTATTGCACTGTCGGGTATTGCTGTGCTGAATGGTCTGGTGATGTTGGCGTTTATCCGAGAGCTGCGCAGTCAGGGCTTCAGTGTACAAGATGCTTTATGGCAAGGTTGCATGCTGCGTTTGCGACCGGTGCTGATGACTGCGCTTGTTGCTTCATTGGGTTTTATCCCGATGGCACTGGCGACGGCTACCGGTGCTGAAGTTCAGCGTCCACTGGCGACTGTCGTGATTGGAGGGATCTTGTCCTCGACCCTGCTAACCTTGCTGGTATTGCCAGTACTCTACCGCCTGACTTACCGCGAAAAAGAGACTCAGGCTGATGAGCAAAATACTGAAGCTTCGCTCATCTGACTTATTACCTGCAAACAAAAGAGCTTATCCACAGGATGAGTTCTTTTACTTCATATTCGACACATATGAAGAAGATACTGGAACAGCAACTATGGAATCTGGTACATCCGTTGAGAGCACCGCTTGCCGCACGGCATAATCTCCTGTGAGCAATCGTTGCATCACTGGCTCCGCCGATGAGACTGATCCAGAGACAAAGCAGGCCAATGATCCTTGTTCTGACTGGGTATTCAAGAGCTTACGCTGAGCCAGCACCCGCTCAGTCTGCTTTGCCACAGCCGCACCAGAATCCAGCAGGTGAAACTGCTCCGGAAAGACCTGCTCAATGCTCGCAGCCAGAAAAGGATAATGCGTGCAGCCGAGGACCAGCTCGCGTACGCCATGTGCAGCCAACGGCGCCAGTACACGTGTGAGTTCTGCATGGCATGCCACTGAATCCTGCTCGCCCGCCTCGACAAAGGGCACCAGTGCTGGACTCATGACTGTCATAACTTCTACATCTGCGGGTACCGCTATCTCATTAATCACGTCTTTAAGCAGAGTCCCTCTGAGCGTACCTTGGGTCGCTAGCACTCCTACGCGTTGATTGGTAGTCATCAGCACTGCTGGCTTGACCGCAGGCACCAAACCAATGACCGGAAAAAGCTCACCATAATGTCCGCGCAGATGCGTGAGGCTAAATGCAGAAGCCGTATTACACGCCACCACAACCGCCTTACAGCCCTGCTCGTACAGCCAATCAACGGCATTGGCGGTCAGCGCGCGAATTTCTTCATCTGAGCGTGTGCCATAAGGCACATGGGCAGTATCCGCCAGATACACGATTGACTCATGTGGTAATAACGTTTGTAACTCAGCTACCACCGACAGTCCACCGACCCCGGAGTCAAATACACCGATAGGTGCATCAGAAGGCTTAAAGCCCTGAGACAGATGGTTCAATCACACTCTCCACGGTCTTAAACCAGAGTTGGCGCGGCTTTATCAAGAACTACCGGCCTTTATTGTAATTTTAGACCGAACTTTTTTGTTCGACCAGCTTTATTCAACCAACCCCAATATAAAGTGCTGATCACCACTGCTAAGCATCATCGCCTCTCCATTGGGTGTCGCTTGCAACTCGCTCCAGCCAATCAAATGATAAAAAGCATTACGGTGAATAAGTGCCTCCAGATTGCGACGGATAAGCACATATGGGCGTATCTCCGTCTCCCCTTGATCATTCGTAAATGATCGCATTTTTATGGGATGGTCTACACCTGCGATCACAACGTCGCCGGTCTTGGTGGTGCAACGGATATAGACTTTTCCTTCATCCTCGACCTGCTCAACATCAATTACATGTAGAGGTACATCCTCAACCCGGATCTTGATCTTCTCGACTGGGGTCTTGAGAAAATAATCCCCCTCCTCGCGCCAGAGGACGGTTGCAAACAATCTGACCAATGACTCACGCGTCATGCGGATGCCTTCGTGCCACCATTCGCCATTGGATTTGATGAGCATATCCATCTCACCACAGTAGGGTGGATTCCACTTTTCTAAGGGCGGATGGGCTTTTGGAGCTTGTCCGTCTTTGGTGATTAAAAGACGTGACAGCTCATCCAGCCGTGTACCCAGTGCTGGACGGGCCTGTGCCCTAGAAGAATCCTGAGGCTCTGGATGGGGTTGGCCCGAAATCGGTTGTGTGCCCTGATCTATAGCCATAGTCTTGTCTCAATAAATTCGTACAATGTTAACTAGAGCAGCACGTTCGCTACGAGGCTACTCACTAATAGCCTCGACATGTCAAATCTACAGACAAATTGGTGAATTTAAATCCATCCAATTGATGAAATTTCACATGTAAATTCGTGTAACGGTAGCGCAAGTGCTGCATTGATTTTATACTATCCGCGCAGTGATGCCGAATATTAATGATTTCATGCTTCGGGCAGTGCCGCAAGCTGCTTAACCTTATGCAGTTTTGCAAGCCACCCGCTTTAACGAGGAAACTTTATGGAACACATCGAACGCGAATCGATGGAGTTTGATGTCGTGATTGTAGGCGCAGGCCCATCGGGTCTTTCTGCCGCCATCCGCCTGCGCCAGTTGGCGATTGAAAATAACTTACCTGACCTCTCCGTCTGTGTGGTCGAGAAAGGCTCCGAAGTTGGTGCGCACATCCTGTCTGGTGCCGTCTTTGAACCTCGCGCCTTGAATGAACTTTTCCCTGATTGGAAAGAGCAAGGCGCACCTCTGAATACCCCAGCGATTCGCGACGAAGTCTTCATGCTGACTTCCGAAACCGGCGGGATCAAATTCCCGAATGCACTGGTCCCTAAGACCATGCACAACGAAGGCAACTATGTCATCTCTCTGGGTAACGTCGTTCGCTGGCTGAACACGAAAGCCGAAGAGCTTGAAGTCACCGTATTCCCGGGCTTTGCTGCATCCGAAGTGCTCTACCATGAAGATGGTAGTGTCAAAGGCATCCAGACCGGCGACATGGGCATCAGCAAAGAAGGCGAAGAGAAGCCGAGCTTCACGCCCGGCTATGAACTGCACGCTAAATACACCCTGTTCGCCGAAGGCTGCCGAGGCAGCTTGGGCAAACAGCTGATTAGCCGCTTTGATCTGGCTAAAGACGTCGATCCACAGCATTACGGTATCGGTATCAAAGAACTTTGGGACATTGATCCAGCCAAACATGAGCCCGGTCTGGTCGTTCACGGTTCGGGCTGGCCTTTGACCGAAACCAACTCGACTGGTGGCTGGTGGTTGTATCATGCCGAAAACAACCAAGTCACCATGGGTATGATCGTCGATCTGTCCTATAAGAACCCGTACCTGTCGCCGTTTGACGAGATGCAGCGCCTCAAACACCATCCAGTGCTGAGCAAATATTTGGAAGGCGGCAAGCGCGTCGCTTACGGTGCTCGTGCCGTGGTCAAGGGTGGTCTGAACTCGCTGCCTAAACTCACCTTCCCGGGTGGTTGCCTGGTTGGTGACGATGCAGGCTTCCTCAACTTCGCCAAGATCAAAGGCTCTCATACCGCCATGAAGTCCGGTATGCTGTGTGCTGAGGCTGTATTTGAAGCCTTGCAGGCTGGCCGTGCATCGGATGAAGTCACTGCCTATACCGATAAGTTCAAGGCCTCTTGGCTGTTCGGCGAGTTGTTCGCTGCACGTAACTTTGGTCCGGCCATGCACCGTTTCGGTGGTAGTCTGGGTGGTCTGTTTATGGGCGGTGCATTCAACTTCATCGACCAGAACATCTTCCGCGTGCCATTCACTCTGCATGACACGACTCCGGATTACAAGACACTGGAACTGGCTGCTAACTCGGTCAAGCCGAACTATCCGAAGCCAGATGGCAAGCTGTCCTTCGACAAGCTGTCTTCGGTATTCATCTCGAATACCAATCATGAAGAAGATCAGCCGATCCATTTGAAACTACGAGATCCAAGCATTCCCATCACGCAAAACCTGCCGCTTTACGCCGAGCCTGCTCAGCGCTATTGTCCGGCTGGCGTGTATGAAATCGTGACCGAGGAAACCGGTCCACGCTTCCAGATCAATGCCCAGAACTGCGTACACTGCAAGACCTGTGATATCAAAGACCCTGCACAGAACATCAACTGGGAAACCCCAGAAGGTGGCGGCGGTCCAAACTATCCGAACATGTAAGATGCACTGAGCATCTGGTAAAAAAGCGGAAGGTTGATGCCTTCCTCTTTTTCATTTCAGTTCGAGAAATCAACGATATCGTTCGTTATTAATCGCTGATAACTAATTTTTCTGAGATAAGTTAAATAAAGTTAAAATATAATGTTTCTTACCATATGCTTAGATGATTCAAAATTTGAAATGACACGCTACTTTTATCAGCAGCTTGGCTACTCTTTTGAATCAGAAAAGCATGGCGAACATGGTCTCACTCATTATTCAACAGAAATATCATCTGTCCCTTTAGAAATCTACCCATCTCTCAAAAACCTTCCCGCCCAAGATCGTTTGTTTATTGGTTTTATTGTTGAAGACCCTGTAACTATGAAGTCCGAGCTTATTGAGCGCTTTGGCGGGATCGAGCTTGAACTTCCAATACCTACAACAAAATCAGGCATAGTGTCGCTGCGTGATCCCAATGGTATTTTGATTCGGCTGATGCCAAATAGCGATTACCAGCGCGCATAATGTTTCTCCAGCAAGCCCATCACACCTTGCAGCACATGGCTCTGCCCTTCGCACTGGATCACGCCGTCAATCAATGCCACCCATTGATTGAAATGACTGGCAACCAGACCAAAGTTCTTCGACTCCTGATGACTCCAACCTACGGTCGCAAGTAAATCGAGGCGTCCATCTGCGGTATAGATGCGCCAGCGGATCACGTCATCATCCTCAGGTAAGCGATCAAACATCACGGGTGCGATTTCGATCATATGACCATCGATCCAGAGCGCGTTCTCAGTGCCGAAACCTTGATTGACCCCCATCGCCAGATTGAGTCCCAACCGTACGCCAGATGACAATGTTGTCGATATACTCAGCCAGTGCCATGAGGTCTGATGGCTCAAAAAACCACAGCTGTCATCCGTCCCAGCAAGAAAGCCTACTTCTGGTGTAATGTCATGCCATTCGTCATGAGCAAAATAACGACCCGTCACGGTCTGGGTGGTCTGCTTGCGGGTGTAGGTCCAGCCAGTTGCTCCGGTTGGACTGCACAGCAACAGCGGGTCGACTTCGCCTTGCTCGATCTCGGCAGCCAACAGTACCTGCTCACCCTGAGTGACTTTGACATTAAGGATATGGTCGGTACGCCAGAGTTCGATCTGAAAATCACTCTTTTTAAACGTGCTCTTCTCTGCGGTAACTGTGGTCTGAAATCCCGCCAGTTGTAAGTGAGAAATTTCTTTGGCTTCATTTTGCGTATGGTCATAGCAGTAAAAGAAGCCATGCCCGACCCAGCCCAGATCTACGACGGCGAGTCCGAGCATGACTTCGGCATTGTTAATGCTGACAAACTGGAAAGCTTTATAGCCGAATTGGGCTTTTAGTCGTGCAGCCACACCTGATATGGGACGTTCAAATGGCGTGGTCATCTGAAAATCCTGCCAATTGAGCTCGGGAATGTCACTTAAGCGACCATAATGTGGACGTCCATTCGTGATCAGTTTCATCCGTTAGACTTCCTGTTCGTATTTTGAAGATGGTTACGATACTACACCGTTTAGGTGGTTTTAATATATAGTTACACATATACATACCATCTAGTCAAATAATATGGATAATGCCGGAGAATAATACGTGAGCACAGATATTGCGTCCCCTTCCGATAAATGCGTCTTTTTGGCTGGTGCCAGCGGAGTCATCGGTCAGGCATTGATCCCGCTGTTGATTGCCGATGGCTGGAATATCTATGGAACTACCCGGTCCGTGGATAAGGCCGATCAATTAAAACAGCAAGGTGTTAAGCCTATTATTGTCGATGTATTTGATACAGAACGACTTCATCGTATCATGGCTGATATACAGCCGAATATAGTCATGCATCAATTGACGGATCTACCCAGGAATTTAGATCCTACTGCATTGGATAGCGCTCGCATACGTAATGCGCGTATTCGCGATGAAGGCACTCGCAATCTGATTGCGGCTGCAGTTGATGCTGGTGCGAAGCGTCTGATTGCACAAAGCATTGCTTTTGCATATCAGCCGGCTACGCTACCTTATGATGAGACGAGCCCGCTGGATGTGAATGCACCCGGAACTGCCGGTATTTCGGCGCGTGGCGTCATGAGTCTTGAGCAGCAAGTGCTTGCTGCGCCGCTCGTAGGAATCGTTCTGCGTTATGGTCGGCTTTATGGCGCGGGTACTGGTTCTGAGCAGCCCGCAGGGGGTGGTTTCTTAAATGTGGGCGGTGCAGCCAGAGCTGCTATGCTGGCAATGACGGCGGGAACGCGAGGTATCTATAATATCGCCGAAGATGATACCACCATCAACTGCACAAAGGCTAAAATAGAGTTGGGCTGGTAATAATCATCAGTGATATTGATTTCATTGAAATAAAAAAGGCGCCATTGGCGCCTTTTTTACATTCTAGCGATCAGTCCAGAACTTTAGCAACAACACCAGCACCTACGGTACGGCCGCCTTCACGGATCGCGAAACGCAGACCTTGGTCCATCGCGATCGGGTGAATCAGCTCAACCGACATCTGGATGTTGTCAC